>Ga0315291_10007810_pt1 | contig 13177 bp, 11 predicted proteins | sample YL17G12_20_MG_FD_203070 | JGI IMG/M metagenome (GOLD analysis project Ga0315291, IMG submission 203070) | Sediment microbial communities from Yellowstone Lake, YNP, Wyoming, USA - YL17G12_20 | ecosystem: Environmental > Aquatic > Freshwater > Lake > Sediment | place: USA: Wyoming | collected... | reverse complement strand
TTTTCCGGGCAAACTGACAGTAAGGGGCAACCCGGCAGTGAGTGGCCAGGGCCGCGCGCAAGGTAAACTCCAGGACCTTCTTGTTGAGAACGGGCAGGCTTCCGGGCAGGCCCGTGCATACCGGGCAAGTGAGGGTGTTGGGCTCTCCCCCGAAGAGGGTGGAGCAGGTACAGAAAATTTTGCTCTGGGTCAAAAGCTGGGCATGAACCTCCAGGCCGATGACCGGTTCATATTCCATAAGTTACTCCGATCATAAAAACAGTGTTCGTGTGAGTGAATTTAGCACTGAAACTCGTGCTGCGGTGCTACAGTGCTGCCGTGTTGCAGTTGAAAACCAGCGAACGGCAACACCGCAACACGCTTTATCTTTCATAGATTTGGTTTCCTCCGGTGGAATTCCGTATTCTGCTCGAAGGCATAGGCCACCCGAAAGATCTTCTCCTCCTGGAAATGATCGGCCAGAATCTGCAGGCCGATGGGCAGCCCCTGCCCGCTGAAACCGCAGGGGAGCGAGAGACCGGGCAGGCCGGCCAGATTGCAGGGGATGGTAAAGATGTCGGAGAGATACATCTGCAATGGGTCATCCACCTTTTCCCCCAAATGAAAGGCCGGTGTGGGCGCCGTGGGCATTAACAGGACGTCGCACTGCGAGAAGGCTTTTTGAAAGTCTTCCCGGATCCGCGTTCGGACCTGCGAGGCTTTCCGATAGTAGGCCTCATAATACCCGGCGGAGAGCGCATAGGTCCCCAACATGATGCGGCGTTTCACTTCCGCCCCGAACCCCTGAGAGCGGGTCTCCCTGTACATCTCCAAAAGATCGCGGTTTCCTTTCGCCCGGAATCCGTATTTCACCCCGTCATAACGCGCCAGGTTCGAGCTGGCTTCCGCGGGAGCAATGATGTAATAGACGGCCAGCGCGTAATCGCTATGGGGGAGGGAAACTTCCACCACCCGAGCCCCTAATTTTTCCAAGGTGCGAATCGCTTCCCGGACGGCAGATTCAACCTCCGGGTCGATGCCTTCGATGAAGCATTCTTTGGGGACTCCTAAAACCATGGACCGGACGTCGTTCGTCAGGGCGCTGGTATAATCGGGTACAGGAATGTCCACGGAAGTGGAGTCCCGGGATTCATGGCCGCTGATCGCCATCAACAGAAGGGCGGTATCCCGGACATCCTTGGCGAACGGGCCGATCTGGTCGAGGGAAGAAGCGAAAGCCACCAGGCCATAGCGCGAAACTCTACCATAGGTCGGTTTCATTCCGACGATGCCACAGCAGGACGCGGGCTGGCGGATGGACCCCCCGGTATCTGACCCGAGCGAAGCGATGCATTCATCCGCAGCCACTGCCGCAGCCGACCCTCCGCTGGACCCGCCGGGAATCCGCGTAAGGTCCCAGGGATTACGGGTGGGTCCGAAGGAAGAATTTTCAGTGGAAGATCCCATGGCAAACTCATCCATGTTGGCCTTGCCCATGAAGATGGCCCCCGCAGCTTTTAATTTCTCGACGACCGTCGCATCATAGGGCGGGATAAAATTCTCCAGGATGTGTGAACCGCAGGTGGTGCGCACTCCCTGCGTACAGATCAGGTCCTTGATCGCCAGAGGGATTCCAGTTAGGGAGCCCGCCTCTCCTTTTTGAAAGAGAGCATCGGCCCGGGCGGCCTGCTGCATGGCTTGCTCCGGCATCCGGGTAATGTAGGCATGGATGCGATCTTCCACCTTCTCGATTCGCTTCAGGACAGACTCGGTGATCTCGCGACAGGTCACTTCCTTGCGCAAGAGCATTTCATGAAGCCGGTGGGCAGTCAGCTGGTAAAGTTCCATATCAACACCTGTGAAAAATTTATAGGACGCAGATAAAGGCGGAAACTGCGGATTTCAGGATTCATAACAGAGAATTCAGAATAAAGATGCCTTATTACTGGAAACGGCCCCAAAAAGTTGACCGGGGTAAGACGGCCCCCGGGAGTTAAAACCCCGACGGCTCAAAATTCCCCGCATGATAGCAACTTTCTTTTGAGTTCATTTTTTAATCCTGTAAATCTGCGTTCATCTGCGTCCTATTCAATGATCTTGGGGACTCGAAAGAATCCGCGATCGCCATCCGGGGCATTGCTCAGGGAGAGATCCCGGGGAATCGAAGGTTTGACAATGTCTTGCCGGAAGACGTTGGTCTGGGCCACGGCATGGAAGGTGGGCTCGACGTGCGTCGTATCCAGCTCCTCGAGCTTCTCCATATATTCCAGAATGCTATTCATTTGGGTGGTGAAGCGCTCTTTCTCGCTTTCGCTGAATTTCAACCGGGCCAGTAAAGCCACGTGCTCCACTTCCTCTTTCGTAATCTTCATTCTCCACTCCCCAACGATATGAATTTTTCCCCTTTATAGGCCAGATTAACCCTATGGTTGCAAAAACTTTTCCAAAAATATTCTTTTTGGCCTTTCATTCAGGTGGCAGAAATGCTTTTTATAGATGGCCCCAGGACCTTACCTTTGCTGACATTTGCCCCCCCACCCTAACCCTCCCCCTCGGAGGGGGGAGGGAAGGGTGGGGGTGATGCATGTAGAGTTCTTTATTCAACGTTTAGGTTAACATACGGTCCTGTCTTTTTCAAGCTCCGCCTAGCCCCCCAGGGGTTTCTTCGACGATTCCTCATTTCACTGACCGAATCGCATTGCTTTAAAAAAGCTATGCCGCGCGGTGATCAGGGTCAGGTGACAGGGGGACATTCTTGCCCACATAAGAAGGGGAAGCCTCGATGGGTTAGCCGGTCAGCTCATTTTAGCCTTGACAGAGGGGAAAGGCCTTCATTATATTCATATTCATATTCGTTACTCAACTCTTTGGTAGACGATAGGGCGTGCTAGAATTTCTCATTCGACTCGGGGTCCACGTTTCCATTTCCGGGGGGATCGATAAAGCCGTCTCCCGGGCGCGGGATTTGGGCTGCTCGGCGATGCAGATTTTTTCCCGGAACCCACGGGGATGGAAGGCTTCCCCTCTTTCTTCGCGGGCGGTCGCGGCCTTTCGAGAGGCCGTCGGAAGCAGGGAAATCGATCCGATCGTGGTGCATACGCCCTACCTTCTGAACCTGGCTTCGGCCGATCAAAGCTTGCACCGACGGTCCGTCCTGGCCCTGAGCTTGGATATAAAGAGGGCCGAGCAATTGGGAGCCCGGTATGTGGTTACCCATCTGGGCAGCGCCAAGGAGAAGGGCAAGGCTTTCGGGCTGAGACGGGTGGTTGAAGCGCTGAGGGCCGTGAGGGATCAAAACTCCCCGGTGTCCGTATTGCTGGAAAACAGCGCCGGGGCGGGGAACTCCGTCGGGGTATTTTTTGAAGAACTCCAGGAAATCATCGAACGGCTGGGGAAGGATGGAAGAGTGGGAATCTGCTTCGATTCCTGTCACGGCTTCGCCGCCGGCTATGATTTTCGCTCTACGGAGAAAACCGGAGCCCTGGTGCGAGAGATGGATCAAACCATAGGGTTGACGCGCCTGGCCCTCCTCCATCTCAACGATTGCGCCGGTTCTCTGGGGGCCCACCTTGACCGGCATCAGCATATCGGGAGGGGCAAGATCGGTCTGGCGGGATTCCGGGCCCTGCTCAGCCATCCTGCTTTGCGGATGGTTCCGATGATCCTGGAAACCCCCAAAAAGACTCCACAGGATGATTTAAGGAACCTTTCCCGCGTCCGGAGGCTATTTCGTGATCTACCATGAGAGGCCCGTAACCCGCGAACCATCAAAATCCCCCCTGCCCCCTTTCGCAAAGGGGGGTTGGGGGGATTTGAAGGCTATTCTCTAACGAAGGAGTAAGCCAGAAGGGAAATAGGGGGAAGGGGCCGAGCCCTTCCCAGAATGGTCGATGACGATGAAAGAAGATTTGCAGGGAAGGAAGGATAAAGAAGTAGGGGCGCAGGAAGTCGCCCTGGCCGCGGGGCTAAAAGCGAGCGTCTTCGTCCATCTGGCTGAAGCGTACCGGTCGCAGGGGCGCTACGAAGAAGCCATCGCCACCTGCCAAAAGGGCTTGGAAAAGATGCCGGATTCTGTGCGCGGACGGTTGCTTCTGGGAAGATGTTACTTGGAGAAAAGCATGATTCCCCAGGCCAAGGAAGAATTGGAGAAGGTAGCCCAGGAGATCGAAGAATGCTTTTCGGTTTATAAGTTGCTGAGCCTGGTGTACTTGCATGAGAAAAACCCGGAAAAAGCCCTGGAGGTCCTGAAAAAATCGCTGTCCCTTCCTCCAACCGAAGGAAGCCCAAGGAAGCCCGTAAGCCCCCTGGAGACGGGTTTGCCGCATGGGGAGGCAAAACCTCCCTTGACGACTCCACGGTTCGATCATCCAGGAAGACCTCGAGAAACGGAAAAGCCCGTCGGGGCCGAAAAGCCATTCCCCGCAGCGATTCGTACGGATACCCTGGCGGAGATTTACATCAAGCAGGGTAAACTGGATCGAGCACTCTCGGTTTATCAAGAAATATTGACCCGGGAACCGGAGAATACCGCTGTGCGGGAGAAGTATGAGGGCCTTCAGAAGCGAATGGCGGAGGAACGAAAGGCTGTCTCCCAGAAGAAGATTCTGAACCAGCTGGAGCGATGGTTGTCTGCCGTCTCCTCGAAAGCCCATTCTCCCCCTACCTGATCGGCCTTTTTCTCGGGGAAACTCGGGGGCCGCTGGACTGCCCTTCAGAAGAGATGTTTTGGAGGAAATTTTGAAAATGACCATCGCCGAGCAGCGATTGGAAAGGGCAAGGCACCGGACAAAAGTCGACGCCATTCTATTTTGGAGTTTGGAAAACATCCGCTATCTCTGCGGCTTTTCGGGCAGCGACGGCGTGTTGATCATAACGGGCCACGAGCGCACCTTTTTGTCGGATTCACGCTACGAGGAACAGGCGCGGGGAGAGGTGCGGGATGCAGCCTTTAAAAAATACAAGCAAAAAATTGAAGGGATTGCCCGGTTTCTGCAAGGACTGCGGGTGAAGCGGGTGGGGTTCGAATCGGCGGCCATGCCTTACGAAAGCTACCAGAAGCTGCGGGAGAAACTGGCCCGCGTATCTTTCGTCCCCCTTTCGCGGGAAATTGCCGGCTTGCGCGCCCGCAAGAACCTCGAGGAGCGGGGAAAAATCCGCCGGGCCATCCGGATCGCCACAGAGAGTTTTGTCGACGCTTCCTCGCGATTCAAGCCTGGAGTCAGGGAACGGACGGCGGCGGAATTTTTGGAGTGCCGGATGCGACGCCGGGGTGCCGATAAGACCGCCTTCGATACCATCGTAGCCTCGGGCCCGAGGGCGGCCCTTCCTCACGGGGCGGCCTCGGAAAAACGGATGGGGCGAAAGGAAATGGTGGTGGTGGATTTTGGCGCACGGTTTCAGGGCTATCACTCCGATGAAACGAAGACCGTGATTCTGGGAAAGCCGGGTGCAGAGCAACGGAGAATTTATGACACGGTCCGCCGGGCCCAAGAAAAGGCGGTGAGGGCCATCCGCCCGGGGGTGAGCGCTCGGCATATTGACGGCGCCGCCCGGGAGGTGATTGGCCGAGCGGGGTATGGAAAATTTTTCGGACATGGGACCGGTCACGGGGTTGGCCTGGCCGTCCATGAAGAGCCCCTCATTTCCCCCAGAGGCCGGGGCGTCGTGGAAGAAGGGATGGTCTTCACCGTTGAGCCGGGAATTTACATTCCCGGATGGGGCGGGGTGCGTTTGGAGGACATGGTTTTGGTCACAAGCCGGGGTTGCGAAGTTTTAACGGTTCTTTCAAAGGAGCTGAAAGATAACATCTATACCCGATAAATAATGGTTAACCTTCGCCGCGGAGCACGCGGAGAACGCAGAGCGGATCAAAATTTCAACTTTGCACTTTTTCTAATTTTGATGGAATTGCAAAAAGTCAAAAAGTGAGGTTTCCCGTCATTCCGGCGAAAGCCGGAATCCAGTTATTTCAAATACTTAAAAATTCTCTGGACTCCGGTTTCCATCGGAGTGACGACTTTTTACGAGTTCATCAATTTTGATGTTCTCGTAAAAAATAAAATTTCCCCTCCCCCTGGCGGGAGGGGACAAAGGGGAGGGGGACAACGAACCGGCTGAAATACCTCTATTATTCACCCTCACCCCAGCCCTCTCCCGTTGAGGGAGAGGGAGTGTTTTTGACTTTTTACGAGTTCATCAATTTTGATGTTCTCGTAAAAAATAAAATTTCCCCTCCCCCTGGCGGGAGGGGATGAAGGGGAGGGGGATAAATAACTTGCCGGAATTTCTCGATTCTTCACCCTCACCCCAACCCTCTCCCATCAAGGGAGAGGAGGTATTTTTTACTTTTTACGAGTTCATCCATTTTAATTTCAATTTTATCTCCGCGATCTTTGCGTTCTCTGCGGTGAGAAATATTTAAGGGGCAACTTTTATGTATTCCACGACCGATTTTCGCAAGGGATTGAAAATTGAGATTGCCGGAGAACCCTACGTCATCGTCGATTTCCAGCACGTGAAGCCGGGGAAAGGGGGAGCGTTCGTACGCACCCGGCTGAAAAGCCTGGCGACCGGCAATGTCATCGACCAGACCTTTCGTTCCGGGGACCGGGTGGACAAACCCGACCTGGAAGAGAGGGAAATGCAGTTCCTGTACGAGATGGGCGGGGAGTACCATGTTATGGACACCCAAACCTTCGAACAGCTTTTCCTGACCGCTGATCAGATGGGGGAGAGCAAGGATTTCTTGAAGGAGAACCTGGTCATTAAAGCCCTCTTTTACAACAAGCGCCCCCTCGGCATCGAGGTGCCCATGTTTGTAGAGCTGAAGGTAGTCCAATCGGAACCGGGGGTCAAGGGGGATACGGCCTCGGGATCGACCAAACCCGCCACCCTGGAATCCGGAGCAATCATTCAGGTCCCTCTTTTTGTGGAAGAAGGAGATATGATCCGCGTCGACACGCGCAGCCGCGAGTACATCACCCGGGTCAAATAAGGATGGCACGGTAGTCATTTACAAGCACAGGAGCCTTAGAGAAATGATCTGCACTACGAACGTCCAGAATCTTGATATTTTGTAAAGAATATGGTCTGCCCCCTCACCCCATCCCTCTCCCCCGGATGCTGGGGAGAGGGGAGGGTGAGGGGGAAAAGTGCTTTCGGTTGCGGCTCTGCGGCGTTGTACTATTAACGTGTAAACTCTTTAAATTGCGTAAAGATTTTTTGTAAATTTTAGGCATTTTAGGCATTTAAGCGCATTTAAGGCATTTTGTTTGGTTGCGGCTCTGCCGCGTTGTGTCCTCTGCGGTTAGATTTTGACTAGACCAGCAAATTTAAAAAGGAGACCCACATGGAATTTCCGGATGACCTCTACTATTCCAAAGAACACGTCTGGCTGAGGGTCATAGGGGGTCGGGGCAAAATTGGGATCACGGATTACGCCCAGCAAGAATTGGGAGAGATCGTCTTCCTGGGCCTGCCGGATGAAAATTCCCTGGTCGAACAGGGGGATGTCTTCGGTACGCTGGAGTCTTCGAAGACGGTCGCCGATCTGTACGCCCCGGTGAGCGGAGAAATCGTAGTGGCCAACAGGGATTTGGAAGAGGAGCCTACCTTGATCAACGATGACCCTTATGGCAATGGCTGGCTGGTGACGATGGAGATTGATGAACCCAGTCAGCTGGATGATTTGCTCAGCGCGGCCGACTATGAAAAATTTCTAGAAGTGCAGGAGAAAGCCCAACGGGAAAAAAACAAATCGGGATGAGTTCCTTGACAAAACAAGCGAAGGTTGTTAGAAAATTGGTTAAGATCTCAGGGGGAAAATTGAGCCGGTAATAAATGGGCGGATTCGGAGGTAGGAATGGAAATTATTCAAGAGGCGCTGAAGAAAGGGCAGAAGACGCTTTCGGAATATGACTCCAAGAGGCTGCTCGGCGCGTACGGATTTCCCGTGGTCCGGGAAAAGTTAGTCAATACCCGGGCCGGAGCTGTCAAAGCGGCCAAAGAGATCGGGCTGCCGGTGGTCCTCAAAGGATGCTCGGCGGAGATCTCCCACAAGACCGAAAAAAAGTTGATTGAGGTGGACCTGCGAACACTCAAGGAAGTGCAGCGAGCCTACGATGAGATCGTCGAGCGCGTGGGGGATACTCCTCTGGACGGAATCCTGGTTCAAGAAATGGTCAAGGGGTCCCGAGAACTGGTCATCGGCATGATTCGGGACCCCCAGTTTGGTCCCTGCGTGATGTTCGGGTTGGGGGGGATCTTCACGGAGGTCCTGAAGGACGTCTCTTTCCGCATCGCCCCACTGGAGCGGCGGGATGCTCTGGAGATGGCCCGGGAGATCAAAGGAGCACCCGTCCTGGGTCCATTCCGGGGAATGCCCCCGGTGGATATGGACCTGCTGGTTTCCCTGTTGATCAATGCCGGGAAACTGGGCCTGGAACTGGAGACCGTGAAGGAAGTGGACGTCAACCCGTTGATCATCGCGGGCAATAGGCCTGTGGCCGTCGATGCCCTCGTGGTCCTTGAGGATAAGGGAAAAGCCTGAGGCAGGCAGAGGGGGGAGCGGTGGCCAGCACGAACGATTTAGTAAGCGAAGCCCTTTCCGGGTCCGTGCGGGCCCTGGCCAAGCTGATCACCATGGTGGAGAACGAGATGCCCGGGTCCACGGAGGTTTTGCAGCAGTTGTACCCCCAAACCGGGCATGCGTATATTATCGGGATCACCGGTCCTCCGGGTTCGGGCAAAAGCACGTTGACGGACAAAATCACCAAGGAGCTGCGGAAGAAAGAATACACCGTGGGGATTGTGGCCGTGGACCCCAGCAGCCCGTTCAGCGGGGGGGCCCTTCTGGGGGACCGGCTGCGCATGCAGGACATCGCCAACGACGAAGGGGTTTTTGTCCGTTCCATGGCCACGCGCGGAACCCTCGGCGGGCTCTCTAAAGCGACCGCCGATACGGTCAAGATCCTCGACGCCTTTGGAAAAGATTTTATCCTCATCGAGACCGTGGGCGTGGGCCAGGATGAGGTGGACATCGTCAGGACCGCGGACACCACCCTGCTCATTTCTGTGCCCGGGATGGGGGATGAGATTCAAGCGCTGAAAGCCGGGATCATGGAGATCGGGGACATCTTCGTGGTCAACAAAGCCGACCGCGAGGGCGCCGATCGGCTGGTTACGGAGCTAAGCATGATGCTCGACTTGAACCCTTTGGCAAGTCCCTGGAGGCCCCCGATCATCAAGACCATCGCCACCATGGGCGAAGGGATTGCCGAGCTCACCCAGAAGATCCTGGAGCACCGTCAATTTCTCGAGAAGGGAAAAGGATTACAGCAGAAGCGCAATGAACGGGCCCGCGGGGAGATTATTAACCTGATTGAGCAGGAAATTTCCAAGTATATTCACAAAATGCTCAAGTACGATCTCTCCTTTGATCAGGTGATCGATCAGGTCGTGGCCCGTAAAAAAGACCCCTATTCCTACGCCCAGAAGATCACCGAACCATTCGCGAAGTACTACCAGATTTATAAGGTGGATAAGCCCAAGAATTAGGGATTAAAGTACTTCACCCCCTCCCAACCCTCCCCCCTCTGAGGGGGAGGGCGAGGGTGGGGGGGAAAAAGACCTTCTGGGAATTAAGGACCCGCTTTATTCTTTGATCTTGCCCAGGAGTTCATTGGCGATAATCTCTTTCATGATTTCGTCCGTCCCGCCGCCAATCCGGCTCAAACGGATGTCCCGCCAATAGCGCTGCACGGGATACTCCATCATATAGCCATAGCCCCCGTGAGTTTGCAGGGCGGCGTCGGCCACGCGATTCGCCATCTGCGCCGCAAAGAGCTTGGCCATGGAAATCTCTTTCACCGGGTATTCTCCGTTCTGGAAGCGCCAGGCACAATAATAGGTCAGATGCCGGGCAGCTTCGATCTCCGTGGCCATGTCGGCCAGCCGATGCCGGGTCACCTGGAAATGCGCCAGAGGTTTGCCAAACTGGACTCTTTCCTGGGAATATTTCAGGGCGAGCTCCAGGGCCATCTGGGCCCGGGCTATGGCATTGGCCGCGGCCATGATCCGTTCTCCCTGCAGCTCCCACATGATGTGGTAGAAACCCTTCCCCTCCTCGCCCAGCAGGGCATCGGCCGGGACCCGGCAGTCCTCAAAGAGAAGCTCCGCCGTGTCCGATGAGCGCATCCCCACTTTGTCCAGCTTGCGGGTCAGAGAAAATCCGGGTGTCCCTTTGTCCACCAGAAAGAGGGAGAATCCCTTGTAGCCCATCTTTTCCCCGGTTCTGGCTACAAGAGTGATGAAGTCCGCCCTCGCGCCATTGGTGATGAAGATCTTGCGGCCGTTGATGACCCAATGATCGCCGTCCCTCTTGGCGGTCGTCTGGATCGCACTCACGTCTGACCCGGCGTTGGGTTCCGTAATTCCCAGGCAGGCAATCTTCTTTCCCCGGTTGGCCGGCAGCAGGTACTTGGCTTTCTGTTCTTCGGTGCCGAACTTGAAAATGGGCGGAGTGGCCATCTCGCTCTGCACGGCCACGGCCATGCCGATGGAGCCCATGCCGCAGCGGCCGAGTTCTTCGGCCAAGATGACTGAAAAGAGAAAATCGCAACTCTGGCCGCCGTATTGTTCCGGGTAACGCAAGCCCAAAAAGCCCAGCTCCCCCATGCGGATGAAGACACTGTTGGGAAATTCCTCCGCCCCCTCCCATTCGTCGGCATGAGGAAGTAATTCCCTTTCGACGAATTTCCGCACCGTATCGCGGAATAACTCGTGCTCTTCTGTGAACATGGGATGCTTCATCTTTTCAGCTCCTTTAATGGGACGCAGATTGGCGCAGATAAATGCAGATAAAAATATTTGAAACAGTTTAGCCAAAAAAAAGGAAAAAGAATAAAAGACAAAAATATTAGAAACTTATTTGCCACAGAGGTCACCGAGGCCACAGAGGGATTTACGTTCAAAAACCAAAAGGAAAAGGCGAACGCTTGCGGAACCTGTTTTGAGGGTGCAGGGTAAAATTCTCTTCCATTTTCTGCTTCCATATCTCTGTGCTCTCTGTGTCCTCTGTGGCTAAACAATTTCAAATATTTTCAAACAGGCTTTTCCAGACTCGGAAAGCCGGGTTGCCGCGCGCGTTCGCAATGACCCCGCAGGTCCTTTAATGGGACGCAGATTTTCGCAGATAAATGCAGATAAAAATATTTTCAAATCGCCTCTAGCAAAACTCTTAGAAACAGGCTGCGGCTCTTCGCTTGTAATGACCCCGCAGATCCGTTGGGAAGCTTCTTAGCCCGGGGAGTGACCAGGCAAGCTTGAATTTTCTGACACTTTGGTCGAAGCGTCATTGAAGATCCTTAATATCTGCGTTCATCTGCGTCCTAATAAAATTTTATTTCTTGGAGAAGCGCTCGCGCAGTTCCCGCTTCAGGACTTTGTTTCCCAAGGGGGTTTTGGGGAGGGACTCCACAAAGGCGACGGAAGTGGGCTTTTTGTAGCTGGCCAGATATTGCTTGCAATGGTCGATGACTTCTCCCTCGGAGAGAGCTTCCCCTTCTTTGACTACCACTACCGCCTTCACCGTTTCCCCCCATTTTTCGTCGGGCACGCCGATCACTACGGCCTCCGCGATCTTCGGATGACGGGCCAGAACCTCTTCCACTTCCTTGGAATAGATATTCAACCCGCCGCTCTTGATCATGTCTTTTTTCCGGTCCACAAAATAGAGAAAGCCATCGGAGTCATACTTTCCCAAATCCCCGGTGTGCAGCCATCCCCCCCGCAGGGTCTGGGCCGTCTCCCCGGGATTCTTATAATATTCCTTCATTACGGTCGGGCCCTTTATGATGATTTCTCCCACCTCCCCCACCGGAAGGTCCCGATCTTCTTCATCGACGATGCGCACCTCCGTGCACATGTAAGGCCTCCCGACGCTTCCTGGTTCCCGGGGCCGATCCCAGGGCTTGAGAATCGTTACCCCCGGGGAACATTCCGTGAGAGCGTAGCTGACATAGGTCTTGGCGTTGGGGAAAAGTCGGGTCTCTATGGCCTGCTGCATATTGACGTGCAAGAAACCCTGGGAAGAAAGGTACATGCGCATGGAGCCGGTGTCGTAAGGCTTCCTCTCCTTCTCTTTGAGCAGCATCCCCCAGATCGTGGGGTTGCCGGTCATGGCCGTCACGCCTTCCCGCTCGACGATCTCCAGGCATTTTTTGGCGTCGAACTCCCGGCTGACGATAAAGGTGCCCCCTGCATACATATAAGCCAAAAATCTGCTCAGGGCGGCGGTATGAAACAGGGGCATGGGGTAGTAGACGACGTCCTCGGCGGTTGGGCTCTGGTTTTCGGTGGTCACAGAGATAATATTCCAGAGGAGAGATTTGTGGGTAAGCACGGCTCCCTTGGGGACGCCCGTGGTTCCCCCCGTGAACAGAATGAAAGCCTCGTCCTCTTCCTTGACTTCAATGGGCAAATCCTCCGGGGGATACTGGCCGATTAAATCTTCATAGGATTTGGCGAATGATGCCGGGGAGGCTCCGATAGAGATCCAATTTTGGACTCGGGGAAGGGAAGGACGGATTCGTTCGACCCGGGGGAGAAAATCCGGGTGGAAAATGAAGAATTGACAACCGGTAAAATCGGCCTGGTGCTGAATTTCTTTATCCGTCCCCCAGGCGCCCAGCGGGACCGTGATGGCCCCGATCTTCAACTGGGCAAGGTACGCTTCCATGAGTTCGATGGAGTTCAAGGAAAGGATGGCGATCCGGTCGCCTTTGACAAGGCCGAGGCCCGTGAGAGCCCTCGCCAGGCGGTTGGACCGCTCGTTCAGCTCACGGTAGGTCCGTTTCCTTTCTTCGCAGATGATGGCGGTCTTGTTGGGATATTTGCGCGCATTACGCACCACCGAATACCCCAGGGTCATTTCCATCGCATCTCCCTCCGAGGCTCTATCCGTCTCCGGTCGGGCAATTGGATGATGGGACTTAGGTTTACGGGAAAAGGGTTGATTCGGCCGACGGTTGACCGCTTATTAACTTCGGCTGATGGCGGATCGCTATTTTCCTTTTATCCCCGCGATCTCACGAGCCAGATTCTTCTTGGCTTCTAGATCTGCCTGGCGGCGGATCATGATGCGCTGGGCCTGCGGCGGGCCGGCACCGTGCATGGACTCGGTGCGGTAGCCGACTGCGGC
>Ga0315291_10007809_pt1 | contig 13178 bp, 10 predicted proteins | sample YL17G12_20_MG_FD_203070 | JGI IMG/M metagenome (GOLD analysis project Ga0315291, IMG submission 203070) | Sediment microbial communities from Yellowstone Lake, YNP, Wyoming, USA - YL17G12_20 | ecosystem: Environmental > Aquatic > Freshwater > Lake > Sediment | place: USA: Wyoming | collected... | reverse complement strand
GTAGGCGTGGCATTGCGCCAGGTGCGGTTCCCAAGCCGTACCGGACCAGTACTGTCTTCGGGTCCAGAGGCCCGTAGTTACGTCCAAGGCGAACGTGTAAGTTCCCGAAGCCTGCGTGAGTATGTAGAACTGGTGGCCCTCTTCCTCGTAACCCCAAGCGCGCCAGTGATAGGCGTTTATGGGGCTCACTATCCGGCGCTCGATTGCGTGGGTGCTGACACGTTTCAGATTGAATCCCTCGGTTCTTACCACGGAAGTGCCGCCGCGTTCGTCTTCGGACATAAAGAAGAAACTGTTATCGAGTTCCACGATGGTATCCGGAACCACCGTCCCGCAACGGATACTTCCGCCCTGCACCGGCTCAAACGGGAAGTCCGCGTTCCCGCTGTTGTACCAGACGTCGATGTTGCGTTTGCCGAACATCCAGAGAAGTTTCTTGTCGGAGGCGATCGCAACCAGTCGGTCGTGACTGGAGAGGCGGGTCTGAATGTCGAGGGCGTTCCAGCTCAACCCGTTAAGCAGACCCGAGATGCAAATTTCGTTCGAGTCCGGAGTCAGGGCGATGAAATACCCGTCGAGGTAGGTTGCCGATACGGCGGGAATCTGGTACACGAACACCGGGAGTCCGGTTCCGGGGGGAGAGGGAAGGTCGTCGCCATTGTCGCAGTACAAATATCCGCCGCTAACCACGATGATCTGGCTTCCATTCGAGTGGATTTGCGGGGCGGGGAACCCGCTGGCGCTCGAAACCGAGCCACGGCTCACAAAGGAAGGAAGTCCCGCGTTGTGGAAGATTTCCCCGTAGTAGTTCCCCGCAACGGCCAGCAGGCGGTCGTCTCCAGCCCAGAGGCAACCAACGGGCGCACCCCACGACAGGTTGACGTAATCCGCCAGCCCCGGCGTGTGCAGGTAGTGGATCTTCGACTTCCCCGACCCGCCGGTGACCTCGGGAAGTAAGTTTATACACTCCTCCGCGTTCGCGTTCGCCGACCGCGCCTGGTACGTCTCGCCGATGAAGCCGTCGAATCTCATAGTTGACGTCCCGAGAGGATGTCGTACCGGCCGGCGCCAATGAACGGGTTGTCGAACACCATCGGCCCCGGCGTGGAGTTGAGACTCTTGATGCGGCCCTTGTACTCGCGGGCCTTGGCCTCGATGGAACCCAGATGCGGCTGAGAAATCTTGGTGATGACGGCGAAGGCCGGCGCGATCTGGGCGGCCAGGCAGAATCGCAACGCGAGCGCGTAGCCGGCCGGCAGAGTATAGACCGTCGCGAGGTCCGCAAAAGCCTCGATCGGGTTCCACTGGTAGAGATACAGGCTTCCAGAGGCCGGTTGGGGCCAAGGATAGATCGTGGCCTCGATAATCGTGTACTCTGGATAGATCCCGGAGGGTTCGCCAACCAGAGTCTTTTGCGCCACAGCTTGCCACTCCTCGCGCGTATAGACGTCAATCGGCCATTCCGTGACCCCGCCCGAGGAAACGTATCCGGCGCCCTCGATCCGGTGCGGCAGGGCGCCGTAGTAGATCGCGGACCCGTCCATCGTGACAGCCGCCCGCCCGACCACCTTGACCATCAGGCGTTCGGTCGCCCAGGAGTCGAGCAATTCGTTCAGCCACAGCAGGCCGTCGTTGTAAGAGTCGGTGTTCGGGCTTTGGCCTGGCCGCAGTACCCCGAGCAAGCGCAGGGCTCCGTAGATCAAACTATTTCCCGTGACGGAGACCACCCCCGCCACTCCGCCGGTACCGCCCCACAATCCGGTTCCGAATCCGCCCATGGTTTCACCTCAGTAGGTAGTCGTGAACTCTCCGTCCCGATACCTTCCACCGTCACAGGTCACCCGATACCAGTAGGTCACGTTGCTCGATTTGCCCGTCAGCGTCGCCGTCCCATCACGTCCTACGCGCGTCTGCGAGATGGTGGGAGCCGCCGCGGTAAATGCCCGCGTGTCGTCGATCTCCCAGGTGCAGGCGGCGGTCGAATAGGCCGTGAACCGGAACACCGCCCCGTCCGCTGTCGGCGTGATCGAGCGCACACGGAAGTCCAGATAGGGGTTGTCTGCCCCAGTGGTCGCCCCCGCCGTGGCCCACTCGACCACGTCCTGGTTCGCGCCGGGGTCCGAGCCATCCGAGGCCCAGCCCTTGTAGGCGCTCGTAGAAGCAAGCCGGAAGTTCTTGGCGGCCCAGTTGGTGTAGTCCACGCTGGCCTCGACCGTGCCGGGAGTGACCACCCCGCTCTCCACCGTGGGAAGCCACATACTCGTCTGATCGCGAGGGGATGTAAGACTGGACCCGCCGCAGCATAGGCGCGGCACGGTGTAGGTCCTGTTCAGACCCGCGGGTGACCAGCCGGCCAATTTGATCTTGGTGGCCTGGAAAAGTCCGTGGCTCCCGGCGAACACGATTTTCAGGTAGCCACCCGAGATGGTCGCGGAACTCGCGGCCGACGTCACGCCCGTTCCGTTGCGTTTGAGCGGCCACCCCCACGACTGGCAACCGCCTCCGAGGTCGTAATAACCGGCCACCGCCGTAGTTCCCGTATCCGCGAAATTGACGATGACGTTATTGCTGAACTTGGATGAAGACGATCCGATGGACGCGCAACCGACCCCCGTTCCGGCGACCGTGAAGTAAGTGTTGGCAGTCTCGATCAGGTTGTCGTCGGCCCAGATGTCCTTCATGGCGACCGTATCGGAACTGATATTGCCCGCCGTGAAGAAAGCGGTGCTGGTGAACGGCGAAATCATGGTGTTGTGCCGTATCCACTGCTTGTCCATCGCGAGAAACGCCATCTGCCCGTAGCCCGTCTGGATGCCTGGACCTCCGAGATAGAGGTTGAATTTATTAAGCCCGGTCAGAGTCTTGATCGCCGCGGAATCTTCGTACAGGTTGTTCTCCAGTCGAATGTTGCGCGGGAAGCGGTGGGAGAAGTTCGGGAAAGAGGGCCAGTTGCCGCCTTGCTGGATGAGCGTCGCCACGCCACGGAAGAGGTTGTTCTGGAACGTCACGTTCCGTATCGAGGTGACGTAATCGGTGTTCATGAAGAAGTTGAGTAAGACGCCGGCGCACGCCTGAGATTGGAACGTCGGAGGAAAGCAGTTCTCCATCAGGTTGCCCTCGACCAGCGCGCCGTCCGTGGACTTGAACTCGAAGGCGTTCTTCGGGAGAAAGGACGTGAACGGCGGAGTCCCTCCGGTGATCGTGCGATTGCTGGCCCCGCCAACCCAAACGCCCCCGGTGCAGGCGTAGTAGGTAGGCCCCGTCGTGTCTTCCCAGAAGTCTCCGTCGACACAGACATTGCCCGTGATGCCCGTGAAGGACGGGTGCCATCCGGCTCCCCAACTTGCGTAGACGTAGAAGGTGCTCGTGTCGGTCTTCCAGTAGGTCTGCGCAGTGACGCCAGTCGCCGGAACCGAAGTCCCTTGCGGCGCGGCGGCATAGCGAAGCGCCCGGTGGGTAGGGGTTTTCTGGTAATGATTGCCCAAGAACTGGAGATGGTTCGGATGGACGGTCTTGGTTGCCGTGGCCTGCCCGCCGATCATGCTCCCGATCGACGCGCCGCCGTGGAACGTGTTGCGGACCAGGAGCGGGCCATTGAGGCTGTACCCGAGGATCGCGTGCGTCTCGCCATCGTCGCGTTTGATTTCGCTGATGTAGGTATTCGTGATCTCCACATCGTTGGCATTGACCAGAATCCCGTCTCTCGGCCCGTTGTCGAAAGCGATCCCATGAAGATAGCAGCGGTCGATGACGAAGTGATGCGAGACCTGCGAGGGCTCAAGCGGCGTCTGGTCCTGGTATCCCGTCCCGAGCGTGATGAGCCTGCCGTAATTGTTCAGGCTTGTCGTCGAGAGCGTCACTTCCAGCCCTCCCAGACGCCAGTACGCCGATGGATGACCGGTAGTGTAGATTGCCTCGGAGTATGCTCCAGCCGTCATTCGGATGGTCGCCATCTTAGCGACGTCGGCGGGAGATACGCGCGTCCTGGGCGGAAGTTCTCCAACCCGGCTCGACCGAATGATGATCCACCCGGTGTAGGTACCCGAGCGTACTGGCAATGTGAAGCCAGTTGAGTCGAAGTTCTCGCCCGCTTTCAGTTCGATGATCTGCGGGCCAGCATTTGCTGCCGCGGCGGTGTTGATCGCGGTCTGGAGATTCGTGGTCGTGCAACCGCTGGCGCACACGGTCTGGATAGTCGGAGCGCCACAGAGAGGTAGTGCTAGAATCAGGAGTGCGATGGCGAGTTTCATCCCTACCACCTTGACAAACCCCTCACCTTCAGCCCCATCCAATCAACCGTTACGGAGTTGCTGGTAGTGCCGCCCGCTGTGTTAGCAAAGTACATACCGGGGTTCGTGGAGTATCTTGGCGCATTCGCCGTCTCCGTCATCTGCGTATTCGATCCGCAAGCGTCGAGGCAGAATCGCACAGTCTCCTGAGTGTCTCCGGACAATCGGAATATTTTCACTCGATGCCAGTTCGTATCGATGGCAACGCCGCTACTTGTCTGCGTGCAGGCGTCTCCACACCAATTGAACTGCCAGTAGGTCCCGCCAGCTTCGGCGCTCAGATAAACAGCATCGTATACGTACGCAAGTTGCGGAAACAGCCCAACGCGAAACGTGGCGTCTGTAACTGTGGCCGATGTCAACTTGAAGATCCACGACATCTCCCATTCCCCATGCCGGATCGTGTCGGCAGTTAAGAGCGTATAATTGTACGCAGGCCCAAGATAGATCTGAGTGTACCCCGAATTTCCCGTTCCAGAAGCAAGTCTTACCTGTCCAGGGTGATTGTCTGTTCCCTGCACGCCACCATCAAGTGACGCTCCAGTGCCGCTAGTCATAGCGCGCCAACCATGAAGTCCTAAATACTTGTTCTCAGCGTTGCTGTTGCTAAAATCCTCTTCAATAAATAAACTCGTCGAATCCGGAACTCGGTCAATCGTGTAAGTGCTTCCCGCTCCGGCATCGGTACCCGCCAGACCATCGCGGGGAGTCAGAACCCGCTCGGCAGATAGTCCCGCGTCCAAGGCGAGGGCGAGATACTGAGCGGCCGCAGGTGCGCCAGTTCCCGCCTGAACCGTCCATGTGTCGGTAGCGGTACAGGCGTAGAGATTGTTGCCGGCGGCGGCGTCGGTGTCGAAGAACATCTCGCCGACAGCGCAGGTTACCGGCGCGGTCGTCCCCGATTTCATCGGTTTCGTGGAGGTCTTCCCGCTGATGTCGAACGTCGATGACAGGGAAAACACCGGGTTCCCGCCGCCCCCGCCATTGGTGACGGCGATCTCGTTGGCGGTGCCGGTAAGCGTGCGGGCAGCGGTGGTATTGAGCGCCGTCCGATCCAGGAACCCGTTGCCTCCGGGGTCCGCCAGCCCCCCGCCTCCGCCGCCAAGTTCCCAAGCGTATGTTCCGGCCCCGTTATTCGCGCAAACATATAAACTCGCGGAAGCCGCCGCCGCGTTCGACCTCGCGTAGAGTTGCCCGACTTCGCCCGCCGCGTCGCATTCAGCCGCCGCTGGCACTCCCGCACCGCGCCGGATATAGAAGTTCGTGGCAGCCGTGAAGTCGTTCGCGCCAGTCCAGGCATTGTTCGCTCCCAGAAGAGGGATTGTGGCTAGATCCACTGCAATCGACGCCACGCCGCCCGTGTCGGTGATAGAAACGCCGGTTCCAGCCGTGACGGCCTTAGTCGAGAAGAAGGCCCGGTCGTCGGCGTCAATGGTGACTGCGGGTGGTGAACCCGTCACGACGTTCAGGTCCGCGATGGGAATGGAGTTGGCCGGGTAGGCTGGTGTCGCCACGTTCGAGCAAGTCATCGTCCCGGTGACCGAATACGTCACCCCGGTCTGCGCATGGCAGACCAGGTTCATGTTCTGGTCAATGAACACCCTCACATCACCGCTACCAGAGGCGTCGTTGAAATGGACGGTTCCAATGGCAATCTCCGCCGGCGCGGAGTTTCCGATTCGCGCCCGGCCCGGCTGAACCGTGAGAGTATGACCAGCGATGCTCGGCGTGAAGTCGGTCAGGTTGACGGTCGCGCCGACGCCTACAGCCGGAGGGGTGTCGCAGATGAAGGTACCATCGGCGTCCATATCAATGGCGAATTTGCCGCTGGTGCAAGCTGTTGGGTTTACGGCGAGGGCGGTGGCGGTGGCGGCGTTCCCCGTGAGCGGCCCACTGAAACCTGTCGCCGTTATCACGCCTCCGGTTGCCGTGATGCCTGCCAGTTCCGTGATCGCGCCCGCCCCGCTTACCGCCGTCATCCGACCCGGAGTGGCAAGGGTCGCCGCGCCGGTAACGGCGTCCGCAGTCATCGCCGGAGCGTTCCCCAACAGGCTTTGCATTTGCATGTTGGTTCCGTCGTAGACCACATCGAACCACTGACCGGCGCGAATGTCGTTCGTCGCAAGGTCGGTCGTGATGCCCCCGGCGACCTTTTTGATCGGGATGACCGCAAGACCATTCAGCGCGAGGCTCGCTGCTCCGGTATTAGCCGTGTTCGCCTTGACACGGTAGTGCGATCCCGTCACGTAAGCGGCGATGGCCGGCGAAAGCGTGCAAGCGTAGGAGTCGGTCGAACCGGCATCGACGCAAAATTGCGGCCCGCTCAGGTCCGTCGCCGTGGCGATGGACGGCGCGCCGGTCGTCGTGGTGATCTTGAGCATCCCCGTGACCAGCCCCGCCATGCTCACGCCGTTGATCTGGTTGGCGCTGACCGCGCCCACGGTGGGACTCGTAGGCGCGACCGAACCGGCCGCTCCAACCGTCATGACGGTCGCCAGGGTTCCGGCGCCCAAGTTGGCCGGGGTAGGCTGCGCCTTTGCTACAACGCCAGCATCCGAGATTGACGTTAGGAATTCGTTCGCCGCTCCGGCTTGAGTTTGAACTCCGTGCTTGACCACCCCGGCGTCGTCCTTGACGGCCAGGTTCTTCGAGGTCGAATCGACGTACACCGAACCAAGTCCGGCCGCGGGAGTACCTGGCGCGGCAATCGCCGTCAAAAACGGGTTGTTGGTGAACGCTGGATCAGCCGCCGCGTTGCCCTGTAGAATCGTGCCAGCCGCCGGAACTGCCAGACCCTTCAGATCCGTGCTTGTGGTCCAGATCGGCAAGGCATAAATGACCGGGGTTCCGCTCGAGGTGACAGTTCCGGCCCCGCCCCCGCAGGTTCCACTGGTCCCGTCCACCAGCACGCAGTTCGTTCCGGCGCCCGTCACAACCGAGGGAACGCCCGCCGTGATTTTGAGAACCCCCGTCAAGTTCGATCTGGTGAGAACGTGGCCCGTCACATCGAGAATTGACACTTCCCCGCCCGCGCCAGGCGCCGGACCGTTCACGTCTCCACCGCCCGGGACGTTAATCATGTTCGCCCCGAGCGTCGCCTCGATCGCCTTCACCTCGGCTGACAAGGCCGTCCAATACCAAGCGGCGACGCAGTTGCCGACCGGGCGGCCGGTCGAATGCGCCGCCGGTACGGTAGCGTCGAACCCCCGAACCACGGTCAAACTCGCCCCGATGAGCGAGGTGACGCTGACCACTTCCGACTCGATGCAGAGAAGCTGGTTCGCCACGATCCCGGTCGCGCTCGCCACGACCACGGTCGTATCCGAGGCCGTGATGGAGCCGCGCAGGGTCGTTTGAACCCGGTTCTTGGCGACCTTCAGGTCAGCGTCGGTGGCGACGGCGGTAGGGTACTTGGCGGTCTGGGCCCCGAGCAACCCGGCGAACAAGAGGGCCGTGAAGATGCGTCTCATGAGATCCTCCTTACTGCGCCGGCGGCGCGCCGACCTGCTGGCCGCCGGGATGCCCGTGGATCGCCTGGTTCAGGCCGAACACGCTGGTTTTGGCGTCGGTCGCCAGCACCATCATGAGTTCGGTGACCGGTTTGCCGAATGCGCTCGCGATCTCTGGGCCGAGCATGTTCGCCAGCATTCGTTCGTAGCCGGGCGGCAGAGCAATGGCCGTTCCCAGCGTCGCCAGCGTCGCCAACTCGTCGTAAACGTCCAGTTCCATAAGGGAGGTACCGGGACTTGATACATACGGTGTCGGCCAGACGGTTATTGTGCCTGTCGGATAACCGTTGTTGTACCACAAGGCTTTCACCCAGAACGAAGTTGCGGACCTGTCTGCGGCTATGACCGAAAACCTCTCGGCGGTCACGATTTCTACGGGTTCCGCATGTTGTCCACAAGTCGATACAGCAACCTTGACTTTCATGGGTCGCGCGAAGTTCCATGTCATTCCAGGTCCGATGACATAATTGTTAGTCAGGTTAGTCAGAACTCCAATCCGCTTCGTGATCTGATGGATTGGAAGCACTTGCGCGTTGAGACTGGCGATCAACAGGTTCAGTCTCGATAAACAGTAGGCGTAGTCGTCGGCGGAAACCGCCTCGCCGGGGGCTTGGTTGATAACGTCCCCCAACGTGAGGTCGATGAGTCCTTGACCGGTCATAGTTCAGTCCTCCAGTGGGAAAGGTGCGGGGCGGCCGGCATGTGGGCGGCCCCGCGAGATTACAGTGAACTTGCGGGCGTTACGCGACCGGCGCAAACGTCCAGTTCAAGATGACCGTCCCGGTCGCCGTGATTGCGTTGGAGCCGATCCAATGAAGCGCCGCATTCAGGTAGACGGTGTGTGCGCCGGCAGCCTCGATGGCGAGGGTGGTGGTGACCGTCTTGAGGTTCGCCGTTCCGTTGCAGTCTGCCGCCGTCTGCCCGGTCAGGATGTTCTCCATGGCCGCGGTCTCCGACAGCAACTCCATGGTGCCGGTGGCTACGCTTGTTCCCAGTCCGGTGTCCGGTTGACTGGCATCGTCGCTCGTCCCCGCGGCTGTCAGAGCAACGCTCATGCTGGACCCGTTTACGAGAATCGCTCCCGCCGGGAGGGTGTACAACAGCGCCCCCATACCGACGTGAACGCCCGCAGATCCGGTTCCGAGGGCCAATGCGGTGAAGGTCAGTTTGGTCTGGTGAACGAACGCATTCCCGTACTCGGCGGCGGTGACGCCGGCGGCGGCGGCCCCGATATTGACCGTGGTGGACGGCGCGACCACCTCCGAACGGACCCAGAGCCCCCCGATGATGTCCCAGATGTTTCGGGTGAGAGGGACGATACAGGGATAGTAGACCCCCGCATCGGTCGTGTTGACGGCCCCGCCCGGATCGCCGTTGGCGAATGCGCCGGGCGGCCCGACCCAGACCTTGGAACCGGTCAGGTGAGCCGTGGCTCTGGTGGGGGCGATACCCCGTTTGACGGTGGCGTTGAGCGCGCTGACGGAAACGACTTCCATCAGCTCGAAGTCAACGTAAAGCAGGCTGGTGGGGGAAATCCCCGAGTGCGCGGTGACCCCCGTTATCGAAGTCAACGGGATCACGGTGTCCGAAGCCCCGACCGCAGCCGTGAGTGTGGTGTAAACCATCGCAGGCATGATGTTCTGTTTCTCCTTTGTCTTTCCGGGGCGTCCTTAGGCGACGCCCCTGTTTTGGTTGCGGGTTAGGACACCACGCGGCAGGCGAACTCCGGAATCGCCACGGCCGAGCCGTACATGATGTCAGCGCGATAGATGAACTCGCGCGTCAGGATGTTGAAGTCGCCGATGATGGCGATGGTCATTCCGGTCTGCGGGTCCGTGGAGCGGGCCTTGAAGTGAACGCCGTCCGGCAGGATCATCGGAACCATCGCGGTGACGAGAAAGTTCGAGTGGTAGACCAGGCCCTGCGGGCTGGTCTTGCTGAGGACGGTCGTGTGCGGGGCAGCCACGTCGTAGCAACGGATCAAATCGCCCACGACGGGAGCGCTGGAGATGTTCTTGTACGGCCCGGTCGGTTCGATCGCCTCGGTGAGAGTGATCGTGCAAGCGCCGGCGCCGACCGTGGTGACGTCTGCGGCGACGGTCCAGTTCTTCAGACTTGCCAGCGTATCCTTCGTGATCGGGTTCACGGCGTAGCGTCCGGCGATCTGAATGATGTCGTTCTTCTTGAGAACGCCAGCCGTGCTCGCGGTCCAGGCGGTCGTGACGAGAGACTTCCCGCTGTAACTCACGACGGTCGGAGTCCCGGCCATGGAGCCGGTCGTGTGGACCCGAACATTCTGGTCCATCAGGAAGTTCAGGCCGGCGGCCCGTTTCATCCGGCCTTCCTCGTACTGCCAGCGAATCCGGGGAGCCGATTCCTGGAGATCGCGCAGTTCGTGGACGAGCTCGACCTCCATTTTCGGGTTGTAGACCACGAAGCGGTCCTTCCCTCCCCGCGGGCAGGCCATATCGTCCAGCCAGGCGTTCGCCTGCTGATAGGTCTTCAGCGAAGTCGGAACCGTGCCGGGCACGCCCACGAAGTTGCTGACTCCTTCGTAGGCCGCCGTGAGCAGGTCCAGATCGTACTGGTTGGCGAGGGATTGCGCCGCCGACTTCAGGTAGCGTTCCCCGAACTCGGAGATGTCCAAAGTGAGTTCCTTCGAGGAAAACTTGAAGGCAACCACCTTGTTCTTGTTGATCGCCAGTTCCACCGTGCGCTCTTCGGTGTCCTCGGGCACGATGGCCGGGCCATCCTGAACCGTGTAACGAACCGGCACGCGGATCTTGAATTTGTCGCCGATTTTGTCGACGGGTTGGCCGAACCGTTCGTCGTAGTGATGACGAATGGACCCGGCAAAGGTCAAATCGTTTTGGAAACGCATCAGGAGTTCATTGCTGATCGCCTGTGGCGTTACCGGCGTGTTGGGCATTTAGTCCCTACCTGTCTTCTTGCGCCCTCCGCACCTTCCTCCAGGCCGGATAGTCCCTGGCGAGTCTCTCGTCGTTGAGCGACGGTGTCCCGCCGGCGGTCTCTCCGCCGACTGGAATAATGGGCTTGGGCGCGCTGGTGACCCTAGCCGTACTGGCTGAGGTCTGCGATTTCTTGTCAGGGGCAGGTGTTGGGGGGGTTACGAGCGTTCTGTCGATCTTGCGGATTTCGGCGAAGATCGCCATTGGCGGAAGTTTCGCGATCCGCTCCAGTTCGCTCCGGTTACAGGCGAGATGGTAGGTCAACCTCGGGCCGGCTCTGGATTCGAGAAGCGCCTGATGAAAGGCTAAAGTCAGAGCGACGTCCTTGGTCTCCTCCATCTTGTCGTCGTAGTCCGCGAATTCGGGAAGCGCCTTGACCGCGGCCAGACTCTCTTCCCACTCTTGCTTCAGACCGTCGAAGTAGGTCTGCGTCTCGGCGTTCCGCGCTTCCTCCGCAGCCTTGACATCCGCCTGGCGTTTTACTTCCGCGACCTTGGCGGCTTCCTGCCGGCGGTCCCAGCGGTTCCAGGATTTCATCCACTCCCCGTAGGGATCGGTTTTGTCCTGGAACTCGGCGTCCTCGAGCATCGGCTCGCGGTCCGTGGTCGCCTGAGCGGGTTTCGTTTCCGCGGTCCCCGGAGTTTCTCCGGCCGGCTTCTCGGCCAGCCTCTGTTCGAGTTCCTTCAGCCGCTCCTCTGCTGCTTTGGCGCGGCCCTCGGACTCGTATCTCTGGCGGGTCAGTTTGTCCCAACGCCTTTGTTCGTTGGGGGTCATCGGCCTTCTCGACTCCTCCGGTTTCTCGGGCTTCTTTTCCCCTGTTTCCTGCTCCTCTTCTTCCTTGGTTCCCGATTCCTCGGCGGTTTTGGCGTCCGGTCTGCCCGCTGGTGCGGGGGTCTCAACCGGGGCCTCGGGCAATGTCGTTGGTGTTCCCTTCTTCGGCGGCCCCTCGCCGCGCTGTTGCGCCCTGCTCCATTTCCTGAACTCCGTAAAGTTCTCTGGCGGCGCCGTTTCGGGCGGCGCCGTTTCGGGCGGCGCGTCCTGTGTATCTGCGGGCGCAGTGGTGATTACATCCGTGGTAGCTGACAAGGTTTCTCCTTGGATTCGATCCGGGTGTACTATGCCCAACCCGTAGGCGGGGTTAAATCAGACCGTATGAAAAATCGCGCGGCGCCCGGTCATTTCCCAGTCTGTCGATGTTCCTTCAGTTCCTGGTAGATCCGTTCGAGCATCCGGGCGTTTGAGTCCAGCCGTTCCAGGACTCCGGCCTGCACTTTCTCGACCAAAGCAAGTCGCGTGAACAATTCGGCCTCGACCGAGTGCCGTTGCGCGGCCCAACCGCCGACCCCTGAGAGTAAGATCACTACCAGCACCCCGATGGCCCAGTTCAGACTGATGAACCGTTCTCCGTTTTCGCTTCGTATCCGCATCGTGAATGTCCTTTCAGCCTGCGCTTGCCTGCGCTGCGGCGCGCCTCACTGCCACGGCGGGCGAGGGGCGAGGGTTCTTCCTACCTCTCGGTGTCCCAGGGCGGCTCCTGGGGGGGCTTCAGCGTGCCCGGCGGGGGGAACTGCCGGATGTAGAGTTGGACTCCCGCCCAGCCGGTAAACAGTGCGCTCGCAACGCACGGCTTCCAGAAACCCCAGTCGGTCAAATCGTACTCCATGAAATACCCGGCCACTCCCGTGGTTCCGAGATTGCCAAAGCTCACGATCACGGCGGCCAATAATCCGTGAACCCACTGACGCCAAGTTAGCATGGTACCCTCCAAGATTTAATCTATATGTCTCCAAGCCTTGTGGAGTACGATATTACTCACTTGGCTTGGATCGATTCCGTATTCCCTGGCTACCGTTTTCTGCGGAACGCCCCCCACACAAAGCCGACGAATCGCACCCACCTCGTGAACCGTCAATCTGCTTCCGCCATGATTCTCACCCCTTGTGTCGGCACTCCGACCCTTGGTGATACAATCATTATTATTGTCGGCCCGTGTTCCGATGAACAGATGGTCTGGATTGATGCAACATGGATTGTCACACTTATGAAGGACACAGAGCGGCGAACCCAGATCAAAACCAAGCCATACCGATGCTGCAACGCGATGCGCCCTATACTGTGGGGCTTTACTCCTACCCGTTCCAATCCGTAGCGAACCGTATCCATCGGGAACGGTATATCCAGTCCAGTTCACACACCCATTCGATCCGTTTTTGGAATTCTTGCATAGCCGAACCGCGACATCCTGAAAGTCTCCCCGTTGAGCCATTTCACACCTTCTCTCCGGGCCAGCCGTGTTCGATCCACCAGTTGTGCCAGCCCTTGCCCAGGGCCAGGACGAACTTGTCCCAGCCGTCGCGCGTGTCTTCCTTCATGTTCTCCCGGCTCTTGTCGTAGGTGTCCAGGAGCTTGAC
>Ga0315291_10007808_pt1 | contig 13180 bp, 7 predicted proteins | sample YL17G12_20_MG_FD_203070 | JGI IMG/M metagenome (GOLD analysis project Ga0315291, IMG submission 203070) | Sediment microbial communities from Yellowstone Lake, YNP, Wyoming, USA - YL17G12_20 | ecosystem: Environmental > Aquatic > Freshwater > Lake > Sediment | place: USA: Wyoming | collected... | reverse complement strand
CAAAACGACCTGAAGAGATTGTTTTCTCCTTCGACGAACGCGTCTTTCCTTCCTTCTTTCATTCTGAGAAGAATTGAAACACCCAGGAACTTACCGCCAGCCCTGAGTGGCCCCACGAGGAAAGAGCTGATGCCCAACCTTTCGACTTCAAGACAAAGGGTCTCATCAGCATTCTCAGACGAAATGAAACCCATCTCCTTCAGTGATTCAGCCGCGAGAAGCTGCCTGGCCCTTCCCAGCTCATCTTCTTCCTCAACACCCTCTGTGTTCCGAAGGCGGTCAACAAACCAGGTGCGGCCATCTTCGCACGCGACAAGACTCGCATCTGCTTTGAAAAGCCGCGCCCCCTCTGCCGCAATGATGCGCACAACCTCCTCCACCTTCTGCGCACTCATCAAGGAAGAGGCGACTTGGTTGAGCTCGGCCAACACCAGAGCCTGTTCCTTAAGCCCAAGGAGTGATATCTCACGGTCCAGCTCCTTCGCAATGTACTTGCCTGCTCTCTCGAAGGAATTCAAGAAGGCTTCAAGCTCAACGTCGCTCACCTTGATGGAATCAAGAACAAGAAGCCCTTGCTTGTGTTTGGCTCCCAAAGGAACACACAGGATTCCAAGGTCCTCACCTTCAAGAGCCGGTGAGACAATGCTTCCAGGAAGAAGTACTCGAGACCTACCTGACGATGCCGCGCGACCAAGAAATCCCTTGCCATCAACGATAACAAGCGGTAGCAGAGGCTCTGTGTCTCCAGTAGAGGAGGCGAAAAGGGTCAATCGTCCTCCTCGTTCCTTGTCTGGAAGGTAAACGTAACAGTCGGCGTCAAGTTTTTGTGCAAGCGAGCCGGCGAGAAGTCGCACTTTTTCTTCAAGAGGAATATCTTTCATCAACTCCTCTTCAGCCGCTTCTCTCAGAGTGAATTCCAGAGCTCTATTCGCGATCGTGCTATATTCAAGAGCCTTTTGAATAACTTCGGTAACTCTCTCAGCTAGCTTTTCGAGAAGATGAAGATCTCTGTCCTGGAATACGAGTGGGTCTCTGAAACTGCTCACATTGAGGACGCCAATTGTCCGGCCTTTGGCTATGAGAGGTACACACATGGCGGCCTTGACATCGCTTCTCTCCCTGCCGGGTCGCTGCTCTTCGCCCTCCGCTTCACCCGAAATCAGAAGAGGATGCCCCTGCTGTGCCACCTTCCCTGCAATGCCTTCGCCCAGCTTCTGCCTTGTCCTGCGAATCGTGTCGACGCTCAGACCCTGAGCCATGGCAATGCGCAACTCTCGGCCCTCGTCATCGAGCAACATGATGGAGCCACACTCTGCTCCCGTGCACTTGATAGCGAGATCAAGAATCCATCTAAGGAGCTTCTGCCTGTCAAGGGCGAGATTCAGCGTCTCGGTCAAACTGCCGAGGACCTGCGATTCCTCTGCCCCGAGTTCAAGGGCGACTCCCTCAGGTGCCTCATGCTCAGGAACGCGACGCAGGGCCTCTTCAGGGCTCATCGTGACCACGCGGCCTCCAAGCAACTCGTCAACCAGCCGCCTGGCATCGCCGTTTCCACATATTGCAACTTCCACATCCAAGGACGCAAGCGTGGCAATGTTGGTAGTCGCTGGAAGCCGCATTATCTCCGCAACCCTTAGAGCTGCAGAGGAAGCGTCTTCATCCGCTACGGAAACCAGCTGCCAGCGCTCATCCCTGAGTATTGCTGGTATCAGGTCAAGGTCTTCTTCTCTAAGACCGACAAGTGCGACATTTCTCTTTGCTGAACCCATAAAAAAGCGCCTTTCCTACATGTTGTGAGACAAGGGTCTGGAAAAGCAACAAACATACCAAAACCAAACGAAAGGCTCGGTGCTTAGCGTTTGCCTGCCACCCCCGCAACTCTATCAACTAGCTATGATTCCCGCCTCAGCAAAACTCTCCCATCCCGTCCACGGCCTCACCCCGCCCAGAAAAGATTGCAAATTGCAACCATTCTCGCTTTTCGCGAGACCCTAGATCCCTACGGCGCTGGATTCCTACATCACTTTGAGCCTGGCAGTAGCGATGTTCCCGGCCCCGTCCCTTGCTTTTACGATGAGCGCGTGTTCTCCAGCGCCAAGCCCCTCGAGCACAAAGGAAAACTCTTCGCGAGGAGAATCGAGCAGCCCATCCGCCGCTTGAAGATTGCGCCATTCGTCTCCATCCAGGGAATAGTCGAGCCCCACTACCGGACTCATGTTGTCGGAGACCTTGCCATCTATCCTGACCCCGGCCCTCTCCCTCGCGTATCTGAGCCCGGAGATAACCGGAGGTGTGTTGTCTATTCCAAACTGAAGACTCATGCCCTCTGCAGTCAGGGCCCCCGAAGGAGTGTTGTCAGGCAGATCGCTCGCCACCACTCTGAGAAGGTAGGTCCCATCCGGAAATGCTGAAGTATTCCATGTGAAAATCGCTTCCTTGAAATTCTCCTCGAGCAGCTTCCAGTTCTCTTCCTCGATCCCACGATAGAAAATCGAGAAGGTCAGCTTGTCGCCGTTGGGGTCTGATGCTTGCCAGAGTGCCGTTCGAAAGGCACGCGCCCAGGCTGCATCTTCTACAGCGCGCTCCTCCTCGTCTGACACTATGGAATACTCTACTTTGACCCCACCAGGAAGCGTTTGCCAGACTCTCTCCGGGACCTTGTCCATGCCGCCCCTGGCCAGGGGTATGCCCTGTGGCATGACCTGCACCGACGCTACGGTTGGTGCAAGATTCTTCTCAAGATACGATAGCGTCACCTTTCTGAACGAAGGAGAAACCCTTCCGGTCGACGAACGCAGTATGGCTTTCCATTGCACGAATCTTCCCGGAAAAGACCTAACGATCCCGCCGGATGACGTCAATTCCTCACCCCAATCGCTCCAGGTCTTGTCTGGATTCTCGCAATTCCCAGTTCTTGTAGAAAACGCGAGAGAACTCCCCCGCGGGACTTCCGCCTCCCAGGTAAGACAACCCCAGCGCGAAACCCCAATCGCGTCAAAGACCTTTGAAACAAGCGTGCCCTCCTTGCAGAAGACAGGTCCGGCAGAATAGACTCTGGCCCCGTTACCCGTAGAGAAGAAAACAGTTCTCCCGTCGCCGATCACGCCCAAAATCTGAGAGTCTGCCACCTTCCGAAGGAGTCCCAACCTCCCTTCGGCCAGGCAGTAGATCGTCCCGTCATCACCGGTTCCGACAACCAGACTATCTTTACCTGCAAGGTAAAGTGAGTAAGCGCCCGAACGCGAAGTCGTCCACAGCTTGACCCCGGTTCCGTCCGGAGATATCTTGTAGATGCTGGAGGTCAATTTCTTCTGCTCCTGGGTCTCCGAGCCGCCTTCCCCGGACCCGGAATCTGTCTGCTGCGTGCCGCCTGCTTTCTTGCTCTTAGACACGGCAGCAGCATAGACCACTTCGTCGTCGCCCACCGCAATGTCTCGTACCTCCTTCTCATCGCAATCGTAGAGAACCTGTCCCTTTCCTTCCTGGGAGACTGAAAGCACGAGACCGCTCCCTTCCGTTCCCAAGAAGAGTCTTCCGCCAGCGTATCTGGCACACATGACGTGTCTCTCGCCAGTCTCGTAGAAAAGCTCTCCTGAACCATCTGGTCTTATCCTGTAGACTTTGCCCTGGTCGCCAGTGCCAGCGTAGAGATTCCCCTTTTCGTCAAGAGCCAAACACCAGACGTAGCTCTCTCCGCTCTTGAAGAAAACGAGGCTCTTTCCGTCAGGGAGTATCTTGTAGATCAGTCCTCCCGGCGAAGTGCCAGCATACACAGAGCCATGTCTGTCTATGGCGAGGCTCAGAATTTCCAACTCGGGGCTGTCTAGAACGAGCGACGTTTCGCCGTCCGCTGCAAACTTGAACACCTTCCCACCGTCGCCACTGCCCGCGTAGACGTTACCTTCTCCATCCCTCGCCAGGCACCAGAAGTAGCTCTCCCCGCTGGTAAGGAGGGTGTCCAGCTGAGGCGCCAATGACACGATTTCATTTATTCTGATCGACACGCATTCTGGAGTCCCACTCAGGAATTCAGATTCCCTCTCGGTCGTCCAGAAGGATGTCTCTCTTGCCGTGCCCGTGCCAGTCAGGCCAAACACAACTGCAATCAGAACCAGAAATATTGGTAGGAGTTTTTCCAAGGAACGGAGTTCTTTTGGCCTCACGGCTACCTCCCGACTTCTCGATGCTTAAGTCTCAAGCTCACAGAGCAGCATCCCTGTATCACATAGTCAGTGTTCAAAGTGGCCGTGCCGATTATTCCCAGCGGTGTCTCGGTGAGTGCACCTGAACGGCCAGAGCTACTCAGGACATTGGAGAACGAAGATGGAGGAGATGGAAATGGCCTCCCGTCTATTCCCGCCTCTTCGCTCTGCACGGAAACCACGCATTCGAGCCGGTTTCCTCTCCCGGAACTCCCGATCAGCGAAATCAACTGCTCAAGACTAGTCGCGGGGAGCCTTCTGTTTGTCGACTGCTCTTCCCATGCCCTCATCTCTGGGCCCGAACACACAAGTACTTTGACGCGCTCTGCACTGCACGACCGAGGAACTGCGAGCGCAAACTGCCTCAAGAACGCTTCCCCCCTGAATGGTTTTAGCTTCACGGTGACATGTATCGAATCGCCAGGCATGACTTCCTCTGGACGAACAAACACTTCTTCGACCGAGGCCACCCGCTGCTCGTGTTTGACAAACACCGTGCAACTTATCCGGCGTATATCAACGTCCTCGAATTGGTTGTTGAGGAGAACCTCAACCGGCGCAGCAACCGTCTTAGAGATGGAAGAAGCAGGGTCCGTGGTAAAAAAGACGTTCTTGTATTTCACTTGGTGAGCTGCACCACGACCGTCAACAATCTCGATTTCGCTTTCTGAGTCAATGGTCATTTCTCCGACGGAGCCACCTAGCGTGAGTGCCGCGCTGGTGGCGCTCCAGCCAACAAGCATGCCGGTAAGGAGATCGTTTCTCATCACGTTGAAGTGGAACACCCTTTCCTCTTCTCGATCGGTCTTCACTAGAACATCCACCGGGATTAGCGGAGGGACAGAACCTATCTCGCCCGCTACTCCCGAAAGGCCTTCGTTTGTTATCGTTCCTACCATCCGCAAGGGGGAAGCAAGCTTCACCGAGCCAGCGAGACTCGGAAGCACTGCGTGAACGTAGGCAGTACTCATAGGAATTTTCACGACTCCCCCGAGCGAAAGCCCGTGCCCGAACCCGAGTACCCTGCTTCCTTCGGTGTGCGTCACCGTGCCTATGGCCGACACAATCCCGTCTCCCGTTATGAACTCAGCGGCCATGGCAGCGCCAGGAATAAGCGTATCACCCTCGGACGTCTCCCCCGCACCACCAGTCTGCGCCACCACCATGTTGAACCCACCCGTCTCCTGTTCCATCAAATGGAGCACGGCGGGATGGAAGCCCGACACCAGAAGCGGAGTATCGATTGCCTTCATTGCCCCTGCAGAGCTCTTCAAGTCGTTCATTCTGAGCTTGTCTTCGCCCCTGGGTTCGGCAGAGCCCGAATGGCTGCCGGGAGCCTTGAGCTCCAACATCTCCCTTATGGGCGTGATCCCAGTAATGGGCTCCTTTGAGAAGGGCCAGGTGTATGCCATGGCGCCAATCAGTTTCCCGTCAATGTAGACTGGCGTTCCGCTCATTCCTGCTGCAATTCCTGCGTAATCGACCTGAGGCCCTGAGGCTCTGGCAAGTATGAGGTCTCCTCCTGGCCTCCAGTTGTGGAACACCCCGAGTATTTCGACGTCGAACTCTTCGATCTTGGAGCCAGTGAACACGCTCCTTGCTTTCCCTTTCATTCCAGGACGTATCTCGTCCAGGTTCATGAAAGAGGTTTCTGCCGCGGTTGCCGTTGCAAATTCGCACACAAGCACACAAGCGACAAAGAAGACCAGTTTGAATAGCCTCATCTGCAAGATCCTGTTTTCCACTGTTACCGTCCTGTCACACGATAATACTTGACACACTGACCTTGATTCCTCTTCGGCAGCAGGTCTGCCCAGAATCATTTACGCGTCAGATCGTCAACGTTGACCATTCTGTACTTCCTCGTGCCCATCCCCAGTTCTTCCGCGTACTCTATTTGCCTCTGGCCATCCGTTTCAGGTCTAATTCCTTTGAACTTGTCCTTCCCGGGACCGAATTCAGGTCCAAGCTCTGAGCCAGGCAACGCAGGCTGGGCATTCACCATGTCAAGCGATGCCTGCTCAACTGCGACGGGGTCGGTCGAGCCAAGGATTCCGACGTTGGGAACTATCGGGTTCTCGCTCCAGGAAAGACAATCACAATCGGGGGTCACATCAAGCACGAAATTGAAAAAGACAACCTTTCCTCTCTTTTTCTTGAGCACCCCATATGCCGTCTCCACGATTTTCTCGCAGAGATTGTCCGGTGATTCGTTCCACAGAATTCTCAGAGCCCTCTCAGGACAACTCGAGATACACTCTGCACATCCCGTGCATTTGGCATAGTCAAAGCTCGCCTTTTGAGCCACGATCTTTATCGCACTCGAAGAACAGCTCTCAACGCACCTCGCACACCCAGTGCACGAGCCCTTGTCCCTGAATTCTGGCTTCACAACAGCGTGCATCATCTGCTTCGCGCTCCTTGAGCCGAGACCCATTCCAATGTTCTTGAAGGTTCCACCGAAACCAGTCGCAAGATGGCCCTTGAAATGAGAAATACAGAGAAGAGCATCGGCATGATGGGCGTTTGAGCCGTATCTCACTTTTTTGAAATGCTTGAGACCCACTTCAACTTCAACATAATCCCGGGAGCTGATCCCGTCCGCTATCACAATCGGAGCGCCGACGGTCGCATAACTGAAGCCGTGTCGCACGGCCAGATTGAGATGATCTATGCCGTTGTTTCGTTGTCCATAGTAAAGGGTACAAGAGTCGGTCAGAAAAGGCTTCCCTCCTTTTTCTTTGATCCAGTCCACTGCTTTCCTTACGAAAAGGGGCTGGACAAACGTGGTGCAACCTTCTTCGCCGAACGTCAGCTTTATCGCAACAAGCTCATCTTTGTCAAAGATGTCAAGTGACATGGCCTCGAACATATCACCGAATCTTGCCGCCAGACTTCTATTCGTGCTGGACTTCACGGGGGCGAAATACACATCAGCGCTTTCCTTCAAGCTTCTGCACCTCCTCGAGCACTTGTTTCAAGAAACGCGTGCCCCTCTTCGCTGCCTCGACGCTGAGGCTCTCGTCTATTAGTATACCTTTGTATTCCAACTTCACCAGCTTGGTGACAACATTTTTCCAGTTGATCTTGCCCTTTCCTACCTCCAGATGATCGTCATTCGTGCCACGGTTATCGTGTACGTGCACGTGCGCCAAAACACCGGGTCCAAAGTGCTCCAGCATTTTTTCCGGAGGAACGGTCGTAGTGTTGGCATGGGCAACGTCAAACGTTATCCCGGCTCCTTCCAAACCTTCTACGAGTTGCATCACGCCTGACGCAAGACTCCGCTCCACAAAGGGAAGGCCGCGTGGCATGTTCTCGACACAGACCCGTATGTTCCTGGATCTGGCGAACTCGTTGATGCGGAGAAGCGACTCCTTCTCCAGTCCTCTAACCTTTTCACGTTCATCAAACGAGCCTCGAGACCCCATCGCAGGATGGACGACTATGATGGAGGCTTCAATCAGAGAACCCACTTCAACGGCCTCCAGTATGCGCTCCACGCTTCGCTCCCTTGACGAATCATCCAAAGCACCGATGTCCGCCGCGGAGAAAGGGCAATGCACCGTATACTCCACGCCCAGAGCTTTCCTAACAGACGTCAGAAACTGCGTGTTGACGTCAAGCGGTGTTCTGTAGGGGTTGTCGCAGACTATCTCCACTGCCTCAAAGCTGTCCTTCGCTCCGTCAAAGAACTCCTCGACTCTACCCTTCATTAGCGTTGACGCGCCGAATTTCATCTAGGAACCATCCTCGTGATTCGCCCCGTCTGGGCGGTCCACCTGACCCGGCCCTACGTACTTGCGCTTGAGCTCGTCAAGCTTGCGCAATGCGTCTATCGGCGTCATCCGTTCCGTATCTATTCCCGCAAGCTCCCCTATCAGGCACCTCGAGCTCTCCACAAAAAGGTCAAGCTGGTCGCTTCGGGTCGCTGATTCTCCTTTGCCGAGGTGACTTGGCCGCCCGTTCTCGAGAGACGCGAGCACTTCTTTCGCCCTTTTTACAACTGGCTCCGGCAAACCTGCCAGCCTCGCAACCTGAATACCGTAGCTCCGGTCTGAAACACCCTCGACAACCTTTCGCACGAAGACAATCTTGTCTCCCCATTCCTTGACGAGCACGTTGAGATTCTTGACTCGCTCCATTTCAGACGCGAGCGCGGCAAGCTCTCTGTAGTGGGTCGCAAACAGAGTGCGCGGACCGAGGGCTTGAAGACGCTCGAGCACGGCCCAGGCAATGCTCATACCGTCAAATGTACTCGTGCCTCTACCTATTTCGTCAAGCACGACAAAGCTTCTTGGGGTGCAGTTATTGAGAATGCTCGCGGTTTCGCTCATCTCGACAAAAAACGTCGAGCGCCCCCTGGCGATATCGTCGGAAGCCCCCAGCCGACAGAACAACCTGTCGACTATTCCGATCTCGGCAGAGCTTGCTGGTACAAAGCTGCCGGCCTGGGCGAGCAGGATTGCGAGTGCAACTTGCCTCGTGTATGTGGATTTGCCCGCCATGTTGGGACCCGTGACTATCAGAACCTGCGCGCGCTCGCAGTCAATCTCCACGTCGTTCGGCACGAAGCTCTCGCCTTCCAAGAATGCTTCCACGACGGGGTGCCTGGAGTCGCGCAGTATGATTCTCGTGTCCTCGCGGATTTCGGGTCTTGCGTATCCTCTCTCGAGGGCCACACGAGAAAGTGAAAGAAGCAAATCAGCTTCCGCCACGGCTGCAGCAGCTTCTAGAAGAATGCCTGAAGTTTTGGAGACCTTGTCTTGTAGCTCTGCCAGTACGCTGAGTTCAATCTCGAGCTCTCGCTCTTCGGCGCCGAGCACAAGGCTTTCTTTTTCCTTGAGGTCCGCGGTTATGAACCGCTCCGCGTTCACAAGGGTCTGTTTCCTGACGAAATCAGAAGGGACGCGTGACAGGTTTGCCTTCGTCACCTCTATGTAGTACCCGAACACCTTGTTGTATCCAACTTTCAGCGTCGTTATACCTGACCTTTTTCTCTCCCTGTCCTGAAGTGACCTTATCCACTGTTTGGCCTCAAAAGACGAATCCCTGACGCTGTCAAGCTCTTCGCAGAAACCCGCACGGATGAAACCCGGGACTCTTGGAAGTAACGGGGCATCTTCCACGAGTGCTCGTTCTATGACGGAAGAAAGCTCATCTGTGTCGCCTATTCTACCAGCAAGATTCTTCAGAAGAGAACTCTGGGCGCCTGCCAGAACCTCTCTTATTCCGGGGAGTCGCTTCATGCACTTACCAAGCGATACTATGTCCCGAGGGCCTCCCTTGCGATTCACGATCCTGCTCAACAGCCGTTCGATGTCGGCAAGCCCAGCGAGCGTCTCCGCAAGCTTTTCTCTGGTTCGCCCGTTTTGTGTCAGCTCGCTGACAGAATCGTGCCGTTCCAGGATAGTCTCGACACGCGTAAGCGGTCTCAAGAGACTCATTCTCAGAAACCGTGAACCCATCGGTGTCTCGGTTCTCCTGATGGTGGCAAGTAGAGAACCATCTTCGTTCCCGGTCCGAATCGATTGAACCAGCTCGAGATTACGAATCGTCGTGTCGTCCATCAGCAAAAAATCCTGCCGGCTGTATCTGGTCAGCTTGAAGATCTGCTTGAGCTGGGTCCCCTTTAGATCCCTGAGGTAGGCCAGCAGCGCTCCTGCAGCTACTGCGCCCGCGTCGTCTCTTTCGAAGCCAAAAGGTTCCAGGGAGGAAACCTCGAAGTGGGACTGGAGCAGGGAGTAAGCAGCGTGTGCGCTGAACTGCCAGCTGTCTCGTTCTGTGAGTTTTGCCATCGAACGCCCCCTGATCCGTTCCGCCAAGAGACGTGGTAGGGGCGAACCCTGCGGCAAAACAATCTCCGCCGGGGATAGTCTCTCGATTTCTTCAATGACCTCACCCAGCTTGAGCTCGCTCGCTTCAAACTCACCAGTTGAAATATCAGCGACTGCAAACCCGCACGGTTCACCTTCAACTATGGCCACGACATAGTTGTTCTTCCCGACATCCAGCAGCGAGTCAGAGAGAACCGTCCCAGGAGTAATAACTTCTACAACTTCTCTCGCAACAAGCTTCTTCCGTTTGTCCGGCTCTTCGGTCTGGTCGCATACGGCCACGCTGTAACCGTTCTGTATCAACTTGGAGATGTATCGTTCGGCGCTGTGCCACGGAATGCCGGCAAGAGGAATCTTTCCTTCTTCGTCTCTATTTCTTGAAGTGAGCGCAAGCCCCAGAACTTTTGAAGCTGTGATAGCATCCTCGTAGAAAGTCTCGTAGAAGTCTCCCATCCTAAAGAGAAGAATATAGTCCCGATACTTCTCCTTGATCCTGCTATACTGACGCATCATCGGAGTTTGCTTCTTCACGCGGGTACCGCCAATCTGTGCGCAAGGGGACATGGATTCCCTTGAGGAAGCCGCATCAGGGGAAGTAGCGCAGTGTCTTGCGGGACAACGTCGCTGCGCAAGCCGAGTCACTTTGCAACTATGCTATAGGAAAGCCCCAGACGGGCTGAGAGCTCTTTCCCTTTGCGCTGGGCAGCTTCCTTTGAGGGGAACCCTCCCAGGCCAACGATGTAGAGGACTCTTCCACCTCGTTCCTCTTGAACTATCCCGGCGTCCGCCACACCTTCGTCCTTGAGCAGGGCCACCAACGCGCTCGCATTTGTTTCCTGACTAAAGGCACCCAGCTGGACCCTGTAACTCGGAGCCTCCGTCGTGATCACCTTTTCTCTCGTTGGACCTTTGGTCTGTTCCCCGACAATCGTAGCCTCGAAGCTTCCGGGGAACTCTCGTCTAAGCCTAGCGTAAATCTGCTTTGCATCGCTTTCTCTTCCAAGCTTCTCGAGGCAAACTCCCGCACCGTATAGTGCACACGGGAGCCAGTTGCCGCGGCCGTAGGTTGTGCCGACTCCCATATACTCGGAAAGCGCCGTCGAGTAGTCTCCCTGGGCCTTGAGGCAATCAGCAAGTCCAAGACCCGCCACTTCGGCGAGACCCGTCCCTGCGTCATCAACCTTCACAGCTTCAAAGTGCTGTTTGGCTCTTGCCATGTCACCTGCTCCCTCGAGCGCGAGACCGAGCCAGTAAACTGCTCTAACTTGTTCCCTTTTGAGTGGCTTGAGTTCCTTCACCTTTTCAAAATGCTTGGCAGCTCCGCTGTAGGTGCCAAGTGCGTAATCGTGAAGACCCAGTTCCATCTCCGCTCGCCATCGGAGCGGATGACCGGGGAACAAGGACACAAATTGGTTTAGCCCGCTCCGTGCTCGCTCCCCGTTCTCTTCGCACAGGGCCTGCACAAGAAATGCCTCGCCTTTTGCTTTCTGATTCTGCGGACTTGCCAGGACGGACGCCGCGATCTCCTTTGCCCGTTCTCTCTCCCCTTTGCCGAGCAGTTCCCAGGCCTTCGCGAGTTCCTGAGCTCCTGCTACCGATTGCAGAGACAGGAACAGTCCAATGGAGATCAGAGCTATTTTTCTCACCAAAAGGGCTCTCATCAAAGAAAACTCTCCCACTCCTGGCATTTGGGACAGCGCCACAGCACGTCTGAAGAACGGTATCCGCAAGCTGAACAGACATAGTCTTCTGTTCTCGCGCCTATGACCTCCAAGAATCTCTTCATCTCCTCCATGGCCTCGTCCGTATCACCCATCTCGTAGAGAAACGCTATCAGACGCTGCCTGGCTAGAGCAGAGGCCGGATCATAGGCCAGAACTTCTCTCAACACACGCACCGCCTCTTTGAGGTCTCCCTTCTTTTGGTGGAGACCCGCTAGCTCGATGAGAGTCCTCACGTTCTTCGGGCTTTCCTTAAGAATCGCTTCGTACACCGCCACGATGTCGCTGAGGTTTCCTCGTTCGAAGTAGGCCTTTTCGAGTCTGGCGAAGACGATATACGCTACTTTGGGGAAGCGTGAAGCCACGAGTTCCCAGAGGTTGATCGCCCTTCTCAGATTGCCTTCCTCGAAATATATATCGCCCAAGTGGAGAAGAGCTGGCACGCATTCGCTATCCAGCCTCAGTGCGTCCTTGAAGTACCTCTTTGCCTCCTTGGGCTTACCCCGCTTCAGAAAATCATAACCGATGTAGCTCTTATACAATCCCAGAAATGGGCGCCCTCTCTTTGCCTCTAGTTTCTCCAGTTCCTCCTGCATCTCGTAAGCCTTGTCCCACTCTCTCTGTATCTCGTAAACGCGCGTCATCAGTCGCAAGGGGATGGCGCTCTGTTTGTTCATTGCTCTGATTTTCTGAGCGCACACAATCGCTTCCTGGTATTTCCCGCAAGCAAGGTTGTCCTCCGCAAGGCTTCTGTAGAGCGACTCCTGCAATGTTCGGTCTGAGATTGTCCTGACGGTCAAACCACGGTGTATTCTGAGTGCCTTCTCGATCTCTCCTCGTTTTCGCAAGAGGTCTCCGAGCCTGATGTATGCGTCGACATTCTGCGTGTCCTCGCGAATCGCCTCTCTCAAGTTTCGTATTGCACCTTCGTCATCCCCCTCCAGAAGGCAGTTCAGGGCCCGCGCGTAGGTAGAGTGGTTCAAAGAGGAAGGCGCAGGCTTCACTCTCGTAACCCTCCATACAAGGTAAACGGCAATGACGATAGCGAGGCCGATTATTATCACTGGCACTTCTAACCACATTGGGACGGACTCCTTGAGTCGGGCTCCTACTCTGCTTAACGCCTACTTCGTCTGCTCTGGAATCATGATTCCGGCCTAACGCCGAGTCTCTCCAGCCAGGGATCACTCCGGCTTGACACCGACTTCGTCTATGGAAAGATTCCTGAGAGCACTCAACTCCTCGAGCAGCTTCTTGTTCTCCTTTCGCAATCTTGATGCCTCTCGGCGCACCTTGATGTCATGCCCGAGTGATATGAAAAACCACACGACCATTCCCATCACAAATGCCCCGAACAAGGCAAATATGAGATGAACATTGTAGGTATGAGCTTCCTCAGGAAAGAAGAACGCAATGTCAA
>Ga0315291_10007805_pt1 | contig 13181 bp, 9 predicted proteins | sample YL17G12_20_MG_FD_203070 | JGI IMG/M metagenome (GOLD analysis project Ga0315291, IMG submission 203070) | Sediment microbial communities from Yellowstone Lake, YNP, Wyoming, USA - YL17G12_20 | ecosystem: Environmental > Aquatic > Freshwater > Lake > Sediment | place: USA: Wyoming | collected... | reverse complement strand
GCCGCGCGGTTTCGCAAGGATGATTTTCATACGGCCTCAGCAAAACGAGATTGAAACATGTGTATATCGTATCATACCGTGATTTTGCGCGGGTATCCGGACAAGTGCTATACTGCGTTTTGCCTTTTGCGGAGTCCCCTGAGAGATGTCTAGGGGAAGAAGCACGTATCGGCAACAAGAGAGCTGAAGGAGCAGATACATGCCACTCGTTCCCATGCGCCAGATTCTGGATGAAGCGGCCAAAGCCGGCTATGGCGTCGGCGCGTTCAACGTCAACAACATGGAGCAGATCCAGGCGATCATGCAGGCCGCGCATGACACCCAGAGCCCGGTCATCATCCAGGCGAGCCGCGGCGCGCTGAAGTACAGCAAGATGATCTATCTGCGGAACCTCATCCAGGCCGCCGTCGAGGAGTTCCCGGAGATCCCGGTCTCGATGCACCTCGATCACGGCAACAGCCTCGATTCCTGCAAGAAGGCCATCGAACTCGATTTCACGTCCGTGATGATCGACGGGTCGCTGGCGGAAGACGGCAAGACGCCGAATACGTACGAAGCGAACGTCGCCATAACGAAGGCGGTGGTCACAATGGCCCACCCGCTCGGAGTCACGGTCGAGGGTGAACTGGGGTGCCTCGGCGGCATCGAAGACGGCCATGGCGCGGGTCTATCCGTCGACGAGGTCAATGCGCACCTCACGGACCCGGGCCAAGCGGAACAATTCGTCGCGGACACGGGCGTGGATGCGCTCGCGGTGGCCATCGGCACGAGCCACGGCGCTTACAAAGGCGCAAGGAAAGATCCGGTCACGGGCAAGATCATGCCGCCGAAACTGGCGATGGAACGGATCCACCAGATCCACGAGCGGATGCCGAACTGCCACATGGTCATGCACGGATCGAGTTCTGTCCCGCAGGAACTGGTCGATATCATCAATCAGTACGGCGGGAAGATGCCGGACACCGCAGGCGTCACGCTGGACAACATCCAAGACGGCATCAAGCATGGCGTCCGCAAGGTCAACGTCGACACCGACAGCCGCTTGGCGATGACGGGCGCGGTCCGCAAGGTCTTCGTCGAGACCCCCGGCAAGTTCGATCCGCGCGATTGGCTCGGCCCGGCGCGCGAGGCCGCATATAAGGTCTATATCGAACGCATGAAAGCCTTCGGTCAGGCGGGCCACGCCCGCGACTACAAGCCGATGACTCTCGACGACATGAAAAAGGTTTACGCCAAGGCATAGTCTCGCTGCTACGTGCATTCTTCCCGAATTGCGACAACGTATGCCTATATAGTCCCCCTTCAAAGGGGGACTTACCGCCGTTCCGGCGCTGAATAACGATCTGGTGAGGGACGTTTTCCGCACTTTATTTGTGGCGTAGTCATCCTGCATACTTCCCATGGAAGCCGTGATTTCCGGAGTTGGGGAATTGGCATGAATCCGAATCCATTCCTGGGTGTGTTTCTGCACGCATTGGGAGGTTTCGCGGCGGGAAGTTTCTACATTCCTTACAAAGGCGTGCGGAAGTGGGCATGGGAAAGCTACTGGCTGGTCGGCGGTGTTTTCAGTTGGATTTTCGCGCCGTGGGTAATCGCGTGGCTCACGTGCCCCGATCCGGTGGCGGTCCTGCGAAGCGCGCCCTTGAGCAGCCTGTTCTGGTCGTACGTGTTTGGTCTTCTGTGGGGCATCGGCGGACTGACGTTCGGCCTTTCGATGCGCTACCTGGGCATGTCGCTCGGGTATGCGCTGGCGCTCGGATTCTGCGCGGCGTTCGGCACGATCATCCCGCCCATATTCAAAGGCGAGTTCCCGGTGTTGTTGTCGTCGGCATCGGGTCTGGTCACATTGGCCGGGGTGGGCGTGTGCCTCGCCGGTATTGCCGTGTGCGGCAAGGCGGGCGTGTCGAAAGAGCGTGAGTTGTCGTCGGAAGAAAAGAAGGCGGCGATTCGCGAGTTCGATTTCATGAAGGGCGTGTGGGTCGCCATTTTTGCTGGCATCATGAGCGCGTGCATGGCGTTTGCGATCCAGGCCGGTAAACCGATAGCGAAACTCGCTGTTGAAACCGGAACGCGCGAACTTTGGCAGAACACGCCGGTCTTCATCGTCATCCTTGCGGGCGGTTTCACGACGAATTTCATCTGGTGTGCGATCCTGAACGTGCGCAATAAGACGGCGCGCGACTACGTCAACGCCGGCGATGCTTCCCTGGCCATCAATTACGTGCTTTCCGCGCTGGCAGGCATCACGTGGTATCTGCAGTTCATGTTTTACGGGATGGGCACGACTCAAATGGGCCGCTACGATTTCTCAAGCTGGACCATCCACATGGCCTTCATCATTGTCTTCAGCAACATGTGGGCGATCCTTTTCCATGAGTGGAAGGGCTCGAGCCGTCGAACTCATCACATCGTATTCGCCGGCATTATCATATTGATCGCATCAACACTCGTCGTTGGGTACGGAAACTATATCGCCGCGCTGAAGAAGTGAAGTCGTTTGCCGTTAGCACTTCGGAACGGATCCGCATCAGCTTGCCCCGCGCGCGGGCCAATGGATGACGATATCGTCGCCATCTGAGCGTGACCTTCCTTCGGGGATCGTCGCGCCGTTATCGTCTCTTTGATTTCCGCCCAGCGAGTACAACTGGTAGTCCCCGCCCACACGCTTGTATACGAATGCGCTCCCGGTGAACGGATCCTCGGCCGCCGAATCCAACTCGTCGGGCACGAGGGCGTCGAGTGATTCAGGGTACGCAGCGTGGACCCGCCGGTAACGCTCCAACGCGACCACGAGCGTGGCGCCTCTGAACCCGGCTTCGGCCTGCGCGTCGGACGCGATCAAGCGCCGTACGCGCCGCAACACGCCGGTTGCATTACCAGCCTTGCCGGCAGGCTCATCAGCTTGTTCCAGCCAACGCTCCGCCTCCGGATACGGGCGCTGGAAAGCCTCAAAGAGGCCGTCAAGATTGCGTCGCGCCCATGACCTGATGCCTCGGCGCATCAGGGAAGCATTTACCGCGTACATAAGCCGGCCCGGGCCGTCAATGGCATTCGGCGAGAACCCAAGGGGGTATTGGTCTGCCTCGCGCAGATAAGACTCGAGGGTGGATATCGATGGCTTCAATTCGGCATCAAGCGCCTTGATATCCGCCTCGACTTGTTCGAGAGTCTCGACGGGGCAAGCGGGCAACATCACGTTCAGGCAATCCAGTACAGGGCCGAGGATACCGTCTGAGTTATAGATGCCGCCCCAATCGTTCCGCATAAGCAACGCCAGGCGTACAGCGTCGCGCATCCAGGCCCATGCGCCCGCGCAATCCCCTGTCCGGATCGACTGCAAACCGCGCGCGTTGAGCACGGCGCCAAGTTGATGGAAGCCGCGCGAGGTCTTCTGGAAACGGCCCCTGGCATCGTTGATGGACTGTGGTTCCGAATTCGCAGGGAGCAGATAGTAGGGACATGTGAGCGAATCACGCGTTTTCGCTATCGCCTTCTCGCAATTAGCCAGATACGCGGTCAGTTGCGGATCATCATCGGGGCGCGCGATGCTCAAAATCTGGCCCAGAGAGCATTCAGCGGGTTTGTACTTCACCATTATCTTCGGCACTTCCTCGTCCGGCACCGGCAGAGGAGGCGGGAGTTGCGGCAGCAAGTCGACGGCTTTCTCGAGGACGAAGTAAGCGTTCTCCGGCGCCTGCCGTCTTGCGATGATTTCCGGTGACTCGGGCGGCAGGATGGGATCTGATGTCCGCAAAAGGGGCAGCAGGATGACCAGCACGCCAGACAGAACAAACAGCCCCAAGATGACGAGGATGTTGCCGAACACGCCTTGCCGCCTTGCCATAGAGCATCCCTCGGTAAGGGCAGGTCCAGACCCGTCCCATTTCTGTCACTATATCGTTATGGCACATCCGCCCGCAAGAGATCGATCCGATGAGGGTGAGGGACGATTCAGGGCCTGAATGCCTTCGCGCGCGGGAGAATGGTGTCGTGTTGGGTGCGGCGCTGGCGCGTCAAAGAACGACGACAGCCCTCGACGTTACGTCGAGGGCCGTCATCGGGGCCTAACGTTTCGCATCCTGGGGGGGATGTCCACGACCATAAAAGAGCAAAGCGCGTGCCAGTGCGCCATTGCGGGTGCCAGAATGATGTAAGGTCTTTCTGAACAGCCGTTTAGCGATCTCCGTTGGCGGCTGCTACGGTTCTTCCGAGTGACCAAAATTGGCCGTCGGGTTCGATTTCTGTCACAGTTTTGTCAACAGGCATTGGTGGCGTGCCCTTCTGACTGCCTCGGCAGCGAACGCGGTCGATTGCGATCGCGTGGATGTTCTCTGTGGGGACAGGAGCGTATCAAAGCCAAGACCTGACCGAGTTTACATCTTTTCCACTTCCTGGTATACTGAATGCGTGGCCCCTTTGGAGGCAGGCATGGGTCAGGGCACCTTGACCGAGTTGCGGATATATTGCATCTGCGGACAGAAGATGCGGGTGTCCGAGTCTATGTTCGGACTCCCAGGGAAGTGTGTGGCCTGCCGCCAGAAGATCCGCGTTCCCTTCCGTGATGAGATTCCGCCCGACACGACCGAAATCCATCTGAAAGACCATCCCGAATTCCTTCGCAAGGCCCGTCCGCCAGCCGCGCCTGCCGGAGAGGCGGTTCGGGCGGAGGAATCGGCGGAAGTCTGGCTCGGGGAAGCTTCAACGACGCCCGGCTTGGACACACTCGATCCTTTGCGCGTTCTGTGCAGTCTTGAACACAAGATAAAGCGCCAGTTGGAGGCGTCGACATCCGGCAAAACCGACGAAGTGGAGGCCAATCGGGCGGCTCTGGAAGGTTACCTGAAGCGCGTGCGTGAGGGGCGCGCCGCCTTGGACGAACAGCTTCGCGAGCGCCTGATGGAAATGGCTATCGAGCTTGCGAGCACGCAGGAGAAGATCGTTCAGGCGGGCCTGTCGGCGCGGATCGGGGAAATGGAGTTCTCGGCGTTCCGCGACACGGTAGACCGGTTGCGTCACCGCCGGGAATATCTCGAACGCCTGCAGCAGGACCTTCGCGCGTGGCTCACCGTGGACGACGCGCATGCCGCCGGCGGATACACGAACGTCTCGTTTGACGCCATCCCGAGCGAAGGGGTGGCGCTGGTGTTGCCGCCGGAGCCGTTCGACCCGCGGACGTTGTTCGATATCCACATCGATGGGTTGCGAGAGGCGTTGCTTCGCCGTGAGCAGGCTGAGCTTCGGCTGAAGGAAGTCGAGCGGCTCAAGCACGAGGCGGCGATGACGCCGGAAGTGATGGCGGATTGCCGTGCCGACTGCAGCGCGGAACGGTTGCGCGCGGAGGCCGAAGTGTCATTCCGGCGGAGGCGCTTGGAGCAGGTTTCCTCGGACTGCGCAGCCGATGTGCGGACCATTCAGGCGTGTCTGGATCAGGCCCGGAAGCGTTATGCGTCGGGCGCGCTCGCCAAGGCCCATTTTGCGGCGGCCGAACGCGAGATGCTGCGCATGCAGCGCGACTCTGCGCGCGTGCACGGCCTCGTTGCGCGCGCCTTGATGGCCAGCAATGCTGAGGACGTGCCCCATCCGAGCGGGTCGCTCATCAAGCGCATGATCCGTCCGATGGTAAAGGAGCGGCCCCGTGTTGCCTTGGACACCTGGATAGCGTGGGGCAGCGCGTTCGCGCTTGGAATCTGCGTGTTTCTGCCGCTGACGAGCGATGTATCCCTGTTGGGGACGCTGCGCGGCGCCACCTCCCATGGACAGGCAATCAACTGGACCCTTTTCATCCCCGTCCTGTGCGGCGCCTTTGCGACGGTCATCGGGGCTTTGCCGGGCAGGGCGGCGCGAGGGATCGGGTTGGCGCTCGTCTGGTTTGTTCTGACGCTTGTGTCAGCGCTGCTCGTGCATGAATCCCAGTACAGCATGAATCCACTGGCCGTTTGGTTCCGCGACGGGGGGCCTTGGTTTCTCCGTCCTGGAATGGTCCTGCTGATCCTGGCCGATCTGGGGTTGCTGTCGGCGGCGTGTTTGGCGCTGGCGCCTTTGCCAACGGGCCGCGTTCCCCTCGGCGTCGTGTGCGCGACGTGCTTGGCGGTCTTGCTTGGGGTGTCGTCCGACTTCGGGGGAATGCTTGTGCCTCTTCCGGAGATCAGCATCTCAGAGAACCCGGGGACCGCGGCGGACGGACAAATGGCCTACGATACTTCAGTCATAGTCCACAATGCCGGGTATCGCACGCTCTTGCTCAGCTCCATTCATATGGATTCGCGGAATGCTTACGAATACTTGCTCGAACGCGAGGTCACGCCCGGGACGCGCCTTGACAGACCCGTGGCGCGTCCGCGATTCTGGCAGGATACAGCCCCCAGCCGGCTCAGAGACGTCCGTGGAGTGCCCCGCGGCGGCAACGCGGTGTTTCGCCGGGAACTGCCGCCCGGCAACTATCGTGTCCGGCTTATACCGAGTGGCCGCGGGGGGATGTACGAGAAGTCGTTCACGCTCCCGCGTGGGTCCGAAATGATTTCGGACCTGCCGGATGCGGCTGCCGCGAAGCGGCCAGAAGCGCCCGCGCCGGAAGTCCGAGTGGGGTCCGCCGCGCCTGAGGCGGCGGCGCCTCCCGTGGCGGCGCCTCAAGAACCACGGTCGACTGGGTCCGAGATGATTTCGGACCTGCGGCAAACAGATGAAGCGCGGCAAGCCAATCCGGCGACGGCGCAGACGGTCCCGGCTCCTTCGGCGGCGGTTCCGCTTGCGGAGGTTGAACTGCGGGGGATCGTCCGGGGGGAGAAGCATGGTCCGCGATTCTCGGTGGCGGTGTATCCCTTAAACGCGCCCGCGCGTTACCTGGATCGCGCGATCGGCGATGTAGTTTACGACCCATGGAAGATAACCGAGTTCAACCCGGAGCGGCAGACCGTTACGGTATCCGACGGGGCACACCTCTTGATTCTCAATCGCGGGGAGCGTATACCCCTCAAATAGCGTGTCCGATGACGTCGCGCGCGGAAGCCTTGCGCGCGCGACATGAATCGCAAAGGTTTTACTCTTATCGAACTCCTGGTCGTGATCGCCATCATCGGGATTCTTGCAGCCATCTTGTTGCCGGCGCTTGCTCGAGCGCGTGAATCCGCGCGCCGGTCGAGTTGCCAGAACAACCTCAAGCAAATGGGCCTGGTCTTCAAGATGTACTCGAATGAATCCAAGGGTCAGAAGTACCCGATGGTCTCCCCCTATCTGCACAACGACAGCACCGAGGAATGCACCGTCCCCAAGCGCGCGCGCAAGGCTTCCGCGCGCGTGATCACGTGCTTTTCTTCTTCGGGCCATCGGTGTATCCGGAGTACTTGACCGACCTCAACTCGGCGGCTGGACGGCAGGAAGCCGCCTCCGCGTTATTGCCTGTCCATCGGACACCGACGGCAGGGCGGACGTCGAGGCGGGCCGCTTCCATATCGGACGGGACCCGGCGAAGCCGATCAACCCCTGCCGCATCGCGCGCGCGCAAGGCTTCCGCGCGCGGAGTACGTGTCGTACAACTATGTAGGATGGGCTATCACGCCTAAGATCTACCTGGCGGCCGGTGTCGAAGAGAACTTCCCAACCCCGGACATCAACAGCTTCGACGCGGACTTCATGGCGCAGGTCCTTGACCTGTACACGTATCCCGCAACGACCCCGCAAGAGCAGGTGAACAAGTTTGATCGCGACATACAGGCGGGCAGCAAGATGGCGTACCGATTCCGGGAGGGTATCGAGCGGTTCTTCATCACGGACATCAACGCGCGCGCGCAAGGCTTCCGCGCGCGAATCCCGCGGCCTCGGCCATGGCGCAGAGCGAACTCACCGTGATGTATGATCAGGTGACCACGATCATCGCGGACTTCAACCACGTCCCCGGCGGCGCCAACGTCCTTTACATGGACGGGCACGTGGCGTTTCTCCGCTACCCGAGCCAGCATCCGGCCAATGTCACGTTCGCGTGGCTGCTTGGATACATGAAGGCCGAGCTGTCGTAGTCCGCGCCGCTGCCGTCAACAACGCGGTCGGACGAGCCAGATGGGTCCGACAGGTCCGATGGGTTGCACACGGCGCGGCGGAGCGCGCCTCCAAGAGGGAAACGCTGTTTCCGTGAGAAACCTGCACGGGAAGACTGTGCTCGTAACGGGCGCGGCCAGCGGTATCGGCCGCGCCACGGCCCTCGCGCTTGCCCGCGCCGAGGCGCGGCTGATCCTCTGCGACAAGAACGAACCTGACCTGCGCTCCGCCGAGTCAGAGATCAATAATGCGTCGCAATGCCTGTTGGCCTCCGCCGTGGACGTGTCCGACCGAGAAGCGGTTCAGGAATTTGCCCGCCGCGTGCATGAGACGGTCCCCGCGGTGGACGTGCTGGTCAACAGCGCGGGCGTCTATCTGAGCGGGACCGCGCTCGACCTGTCGCTCGACGATTGGGAGTGGTCTCTGGGCTGCAACCTCTGGGGCCTGATCTGCGCGCGCGCAAGGCTTCCGCGCGCGTACATGACGCATTTCTTCGTGCCCAGAATGGTGGAACGCGGCATCCAGGGACACATCGTCAACCTCGTTTCCATGTATGGGTATTGGGTAAGCCCGAACGTGATCGGTTATCTCACGCCCAAGTTCGCCACGTTCGGGTTTTCAGAAGCGCTCCGGGAGGACCTGCGGCGTCACAGCTCGCGCGGAAGCCTTGCGCGCGCGAAGATCGGCGTGTCGACGGTTTGCCCGGGCATCATCCGGACGGGGATCGTCAAAAACATGCGGATCCGCAACGCCCCCGGGAAAGAGGAACTGGTGCGTGCCTCGCTTGAACAGGCTTATAGACGCAGAGACTACGGGCCCGAACGGGTCGCCTCGGCCATCGTGAGGGCCATCCGGAAGAACAAGGGCCTCGTCCTCGTTTCGCCCGAGTCCTGGCTGATGTACTACGTCGATCGGTTTTTCCCGATTGTCAGCCGGTTCGTGGCCCGCCGCGCGGCGGATCGCCTGTTCCGCCCGCGGGACGACGCCAAACAGTGAATCAGCGTTGGCGCCGCGCGGTCAGAGTGGGAGTTTCATCACGCCGGAGTAACCCAGCAGGACCCAGGCCGCATTCGTCCCGAAGCGCATGGACTCGGGATACCCCATTGTTTCCGTCAGGTCTATGAGGGCGCCTTGCTCGGTAAAGTCGTAGCGGGCGACCGCACCGCCGACGGATACGTATGCCGTCGTGCCGTGGCCGTCCAGCAGCGAGCCCCAATAATCCGTAGCAAGGACCTTATCGCTCAGGCTAAGCCCACCGTCCGGACTCACGTAAGCGGCATACAGCATGTAATGGCTGGTGTAGTCATAGTAGGAGGAGACATCAAAGTACACGCGGCTTCCCCGGCCGATCATCGTGCTCATGCCTTCCGGCAGGTCCACGGCATCCAGAAGTGCGGCATCGCCCCGTCCATCCCACGAAGCCGTCTTGAGACTCGTCTGCAGGCCGCCTACCGCGGTCCACTGGTTGTCGCGCAGCGTTAGCAGGTTCGCTGCCGGGTCATATTGGACAAAGATTCCCGGCACGTTTGCGGCTGGTCCAATCGAAGGTTCCGTTACATCGATCTCTCGCAGATAGTAGGCGCACAACTGCTCCGCCGCGCCTTGGTCTCGCTCAATGAGTTGTTGCGTGCCGAGATAGAGCTTCCCGCCGGACGCGTCCAGCGATACGATGCCCGCATATCCGAACCCAACGGTTTTCACGGCCTGCGTCGTCAGATCAACAAGAGCCAGCCCTTCAATGGGTGTTGCGTCGCCGAACACACCGTCAAACGTGTCGCCGGTGCAGCGCAGCGCCAACGTGTTGCCCAACAGGAAGGCGGTTTCCTTCGGTTGCCACCATGGGTACCACAAGCGATCGGCTATCACGTCGTAAGGCAACCAGTACCACCAGTAGTAAGTGGTATACGGCATCACGTCAACCTTGAACACGGCCGCCGTCGGCGCGGCGGGCGTCGAACAGTCCACGATCGCGACGGTGTAGTTGCCCTCATACTGCCACGTCGAATCCTCAAGCCAGCTTCCGCCGAGTGTGCTGCCCACCAGGACGACTGACGAGCCGTATCCGAACGCCTTCACGAAACCGCCGATCTCGACTTCCACCTCGCCGAGCGGCGCGTTGCCCGGGCCGAGCGTCCGCACGATCATGCGGCCCGCGTCATACTGTGTGATGACCTCCGCATTCAGCTCCGAATACTCGTCCGTCGGCGGCAATTCAACGAAGCCGGCTACATATTCCGCAAGCGTCAGCCGATGCACAACCTTCGGATCGTCGAGGTTTGTTCCGTCAATCGACGCGAGCTGTTCCGTGGTCACGCCGTAGTACCGGCCCTCGTACTCGAACGAGCGCATGACCTGCCCGTCGACGTCCACATACCCGCGCGCCGTCAAGCCGTCCGCCGAATACGAGATGAACTGCAGCCGGTCATATCCGCCGAAATCGGCCTCCCATCCGCTGAATGGAACGATGATCGCGTCGTCAAGCACCGTGAATGCCTTGACGTCGCCGTAGGCGCTCGACCAGGACCAGTTGTCGCCGAACGTGGCGCGCTCGCCGACCAGCGTTGGTTCCTCCGGCTTGCTCACGTCGAACATGCTCACTGAGACGCGCCGGCCATCTGTGTCGTCCACGCCGAGTGCAAGGAGGTAGTTGCCTCGCGGCTCGATGTGCGTGGACCAGCCGGGAACGATGAGTTCTCCCGCCACTTTCGGGCTGGCCGGGTCCGAAAAGTCGAGAACGAAGAGTGGGTCTTTTGTCAGATAGGTCACGATATAGCCCCGCGTGCCGTCAAACCTTGTAGCGAAAAGCGACTCGCCGACCGCGTTATCCAGTTCCGTGGCGCCAAGGACGGACAGGTTGTCCGGATCAGCAAGATTCACCGTGGTGACGTGCACGCGGCGGACCCAAGTGGCTGTATCCCAACCGGCCGACACTACCCGCAGCACGCCGTTGTATGCGTCCATCTTGAAACGGTCAGCGACCTGGCCCGGCACCACAATGGCATCGCGAACCGTGATGTCGCCCGCGGGATCGCTGATGTCCACGTACGTGATCGTCGTTGAGCTGTCCGTCCACCAATCCATATCCGGCGCCGCAACGAAAATCGCGGAGTTCGTGGCCTGGATGATGTTGCCAAGCCCGTCAAAAGACACTTCGTCCACCTGATGGATGTTATCCGGGTCGGCGATGTTGATGCTGGTTACCCACGAAGAGGAGGTTTGATCCTTGGTGACGGCCGCTGTTCTCGATTCCACCACCACCCCGCCGTCCACGTACTGGTACTGATACTCGGCGCTCACGGCGTACAAGACGTCGCCGACGAGACGGCTGTCGACGAAATCTCCATTAAGATCGAAGCTCGACAGGATATGCGCGGACTCCGAATCGGAGATATCGACAATGTAGATGCGCGAGGCGAGGGTATAGCTTATCGTGTTTCCGTCGACTTTATACGTCCCCGCATAGCCCACAAGGACATAGGCGCGGTCGCCGGAAATGTAAAGGTCGCGCGGGTAGCCATAGGTGGGTACTTGGGCCAGGATCCGCGGGTCCTGGGCCATGGGGCCTACTATCCGCGGGTCGCCCAAGTCCACGATCGTAAGGCCGCGGTACTGGTTCAGCACGTAAAGGATGTTCTCGTCCCGCCGGATTACATCGGGTTCGACCACCTCACGCGGCTTGCTGCCCTCCCCTTCGCCTTCGCCTTCCGTAGTATCCGCCCAACGATTGGAATAGTCGACCGCAGCGCTTGTGTATTGCGCCTCACCTTCGCCTTCACCCTCGCCTTCGCCCTCGCCTTCGCCCGTCACCATGATGAGGTCACGTCGGACGGTCGTGCCCGTCCCCAAGGCGCTCATGACCGTCAGGCCGACGGAATAGGAGCCAGGGTTCGTGTATGTGTGCGTGGGATTGCGGAGGCTGCTGCTTCCCCCGTCGCCGAAGTCCCATTCCCAGTCTGTAATGCGGGCGCAGAAACTGATGGACCTGTCGCTGAACGTGACCTCGAGCGGCGCAGGCCCGCACATTGGCTGAGCTTTGAACGCGGCTATCGGCCCGAACCATGGACAACCCACGAATCCCACTCCGGAAAGGATAATCCCAAGAGTAACGAGTACAAACCGTGAGCGGAACATATTGAACCCTCCCATTTCGCCAGACCAGAAACGGCCTCCCTGCCCGAACCTGCGTATCTCTCTTTACCCAGAGAATAGTACCACATCCGGGTCCGTCCGTCACTGGGAAACGTCTGGCTGCAAGTGTCGGGTTTCGTAAGCCCGAAAACGACGCCCGACACCCGATACCCGACACCCCAAGCATTTGACAAGGGAGCCGGCATGCAGTAGAATAGCGATCTCTTAACGAACGGTAGGTATAGGCGGGGAAGAAGACAGCGTGCCAGCGACGCAACCAAACGATAGAGAGCACGGTCAAAAGGATGCTGAACAGCGCCTTGTCGAGAGCGCTTTAACCCTCTTTTCCGAAAATGGTTACGACGGCACTTCGATCAGGGCGATTATTGAGCGGGCCCGTGTTACACGGCCGGTTCTTTATTACTATTTCAAGAATAAGGAAGATTTGTTCTTTCGGTTGGCCCATAGCAGCTTCGCGGAGTTCAACTCTTTCTTAGACGAGATGACTGCGCGCGTCTCCGGATGCCGCGAGCGGCTCAAGACGCTCCTGCGGTGGGTATTTGGGCAAACCGAGCGTTCTCCCGAGATGGTGCGCCTGATACTCCACGCATTCTTTTCGGGATCCGAGGAGAATTTACGGCCTCGCATGCGGGCGATGGCCGAGGGCAGGTTCGCGCGCATCGTCGGGATCATGCGGGATGGTCTGGAGTCGGGAGAGTTGGGCGGCGGGGACCCGGAGGTCCTTGCCCTCGTTTTCTCGGGCATCATGGATATGCACAGTATGGCGCGGGCGCACATGGAGGAAGGCCGGTTAACGGTCGAGCTCGCGGACGCGCTGGTCGATGTCTTCATGGACGGGGCGCAATGTCCTGCCCCGTCGGTGAAAGAGGTAAAGAGCCCATTCGCGGGGACGCGCCTTGACAGACCCGTGGCGCGTCCGGGGACGCGCCTTGACAGACCCGTGGCGCGTCCGGGATGCGATGGCAAGACCGCGAGGTCGAAGCTTGAGTTTTCCGAGGAAT
>Ga0315291_10007804_pt1 | contig 13181 bp, 10 predicted proteins | sample YL17G12_20_MG_FD_203070 | JGI IMG/M metagenome (GOLD analysis project Ga0315291, IMG submission 203070) | Sediment microbial communities from Yellowstone Lake, YNP, Wyoming, USA - YL17G12_20 | ecosystem: Environmental > Aquatic > Freshwater > Lake > Sediment | place: USA: Wyoming | collected... | reverse complement strand
GACCGTTTCACATAGCCTGCAACCCGTGCATTTTGTATAGTCAACAAGTATCATCTTTTCCATTGATTCGCTCCATCAATCCCCTTTTCTTATCAAAAAGGATGGTTCTTTGTCTAACTCTAATCGTTTCAATGTCTCCGGTAAGGGCAAACCTTCTTTATCCCAGCCATGAAGTTCGTAATATTCGTCCAGCATCTTATTAAACTTCTCCCTGTCGATATGAGCCCCTTTAATCGCCGGCAGCCCATATTTCAATGGCTCCTTGATGCAACGCTCGGGCACACGGTCATCTTTCCTGGTGAAACCCGCCTCCCGGTAATTGAACATCCTCTCCAGGGTATAAACTCTCTCCCCGATATCGAAAAGTTCTTCTTCGGTAAATTCCAAACCTGTATTGTAAAAAAGATATTTGCACCACTCTTTATAAGCAGGCAGATTGGGGCTGAAAAAAACTGTCTGAAACTTACAAGTTCCCAGACAATCAACCACAGTATAAGTCAGTTCATGCCATCTCACCATCCTCGCCTTTCCATCGTAGGAGCGGAAGTCACCTGATACATACCCGCCGTAGAGCTTCTTTAAAACATCTTCAGGCAGGTGAAAATGGTCAAGGGCCGGACGGCTTCGGAGATGGTCCGCACCCCGGGTGGATGTAGCTATTCCAAGAGCAAAGGACGGCTGCGCCCTATCCACATTCCCTAACTTACCCAATCCTTTAACATGAAGGATGTAATATTCGACGTCTTTACTATATTTGCTCAGTTCTTTGATGACACCCAGGGATCCCAGGCCCAATATGGCCCCAATCCCCTCCTTTTTGGCGGTTAGCTCGAGCAAAATGGGAATAAGTTGGTTTGCATTACTCCAAGATAAATCTAAGCCTCCTGTTACTTTTTTATCGATGATCCCTCTTTGGTAGAGCTCCATCACTCCCCGTACATCATTGCACCACCCGGTGGTATCTATTCCATACTTGTTGGCCAGATGCCATCCAATCAAAAGGGGTTCCCAATTGTCCGCTCCAAAACTCCCCATGGCCGTCTGCGTGTTGTACTCAGGCCCCCCACCGAACGTCCCTGCCCAGGGGCCATCTTTGATTCGGAATAGATGGCTGCAATGGACCGTACAATTGAAACATCCTACCATTCCCACCTTATACTTCTCATCAAAGGCCTCTATCGTCAGATTCTGCCAATCCTTAAGTTTATTGACCTGACCATTGTAGAATTCTAAGAGGCCACTGGTGTTGGTGACGTTCCAAATATAACTCGTTCCATCGACCCCCATGGCTTTGGCCACCTTGGTCGACATGATCTGATCGATCGCTTTTTTGGCATATTCAAGGGCTTCCTTGGGATACGCCGGTTTGAGGTCCTGATGCCCCCTGACCGCAATGGCCTTCAGCTTCTTCGATCCAGCAATGCATCCCGTACCTGTTCGGCCTGCTGTATTTTTAAGCCCCGTTCTGAAATTGGCAAGTTTTACCAGGTTTTCCCCTGCAATTCCAATACAGGCCACCTTGATCTCTTCGTCACCCAGTTCCTCTCGAATGATCTGGGGAGTCTCAAAGGTATCTTTTCCCCACAGATGCGAGGCATCCTTGATTTCAACCTCCCCGTCATGAATCCATAAATAGACGGGTTTGGAGGAGGCTCCTTTAACCACGATGTGCTCAAACCCCGCAAATTTAAGCTCGGCACCAAAAAAGCCACCCATGTTGGAACTTCCAAAACCGTTCGTAACTGGGGACTTTCCCCCGATATGGGTCCTCGCTGCTGCGGGTGCCATCGTCCCGGTGAGGAAGCCTGCACTGATGACCAGGGCGTTCCCAGGGCCTAAAGGGTCTGTCCCGGGTTCCACATGGTTATAAATGAGATGAGCCCCAATCCCTCTTCCTCCCAGGTACAGCCGACGCAATCTCTCTGGGATAGGTTCTATAGTAATTTTATTATTCGACAGATCAATTATGGCTATTTTACTCTTCAGCGGCATCTTATCCTCCTTTTATACTTCTTCCTTATCTACTGATCCAAGGATTTTTGCCTGTCCATCCCGCCAACCAATGTAATATTCCAACTTGCATTTGGGACAAGTAAATAATTTAGCTTTTGGTGGTATTTCCATCCTCTCAAAACAATTCAAACACCTGAGTATATTATCCCGTTCTTGTTTTCTCATCGTTTTCTCTCTCTATTTAATGATTTAGATTTATACTCATGCGTCTGTCCGAGTTCAACCAATGATTTCATCATGTTGACTCGGTCATTGACGGATTCTTGTAAATCCTGAATTTCATTCTTCTTCAGGTGCGAAAATTTACCTATCAATTTAGTATATTCAGAGATCGGTTTGGGATTGGAAATTTCTTGAGTAAATCGAAATCTCCCTCTCTCATATTCCCATAAAGGAAAATAGTTGGTCTCCACAGCCATGCGACTGAGTTCAATGCCACTCTCGATAGGAGCCCTCCATCCCGTGGGACAAGGGGCCAAAAGGTGGATATATACAAGTCCATCTTTAACCTGCATGGCTTTTTTGAGTTTTTGCACATAATCCTCCAAATAGGCGACGGTGGCCGTAGCCACGTATGGAATCCCATGAAATGCCATGATTAAGGGGAGATATTTGCTGTTTTTTTCCTTGCCTCGATACTCTCCACCGACAGGGGTCGTATTGGTCCAAGCATGAGGAGGGGTCGTGCTGCTTCTCTGATTTCCAGTGTTCATATAACCTTCATTGTCGTAACAGATAAAGATAAAATTCTCTCCCCTTTCTGCAGCCCCGGAAAGGGCCTGAAACCCAATATCCACCGCACATCCGTCTCCCACAAAGGCGACCAGTTTGACATTTCTTCCGATCTTCTTATAATATCGGTGGACACCCGTCATGGTGGACGGAACATTGGTAAAAAGACACGAGAAGTAAGGTAGGCGATTACCAGCCCTGTCTCCCAATCCGGTCATCAGGGTCGTCATACATCCTGGAGCTCCAAAAAAGATCGCACCTCGACCAATCGTCCTCAACGTGTGCCGCAGGCCGAGTTCTGCTGGACATCCACTACATGCCCTTGTTCCAGGCGAGAGAAAATCTTCCTCACTTAAATAGCGACTGATTCGGTCACCATCAAAGAAATCTAAAATATGAATAGGACAAGCCTCGACACATTTCGGTTTGCCGTCACAGGTGTCGCATTTATAGGCTAAATTCTTTTCCGGACTAAAATAGACCCCACCATAGGGACAGGCCATGGTACACATTCCGCAACCGATGCACTTTGTCTGAAGAATGCGAACGACCCCATCCTCCTTACTTTTTAGAATGGCTCCTGTCGGGCAAATCTCCTGGCAACTCGGTTCGCTGCATTGTAGGCAGGTCATCACGCTGTGAAAATTATCTCCGGGCGTGTGGATCATTTTAATAGTTGAATCCATGGGTTCAGTTCCTGCACGATGGGCACATGCCTGCTCGCAAGCGGAACAATCCGGGGGGCATAAATTCTGCTTCCAGTGCAACGTCTTATAGAATCTTACCATGATGATACTCTCAATAGATCTTTGTCATGACCAATTTTGTTCAGACCGTAACATCAGCCGCCGACTTGTCTCTTGGGGATGTTCGAGAAGTTCTTCCTTGAATTCACCGATGTCCACCTTTTCCTCGATCAAATATCGGAGAATACCCGGGTCGATATCTACATCGATGAATCTTGCCCCCGCCAGTCGGTTCTCCTGGAAAACAAATTCCTTGGAAATCCCAGAGGGATCGTCTTTCTTCTTTAGCACCTGATAAGATGGCCGAGGAGACAACCCTATAGAGAAAGCGGTATGCCCAAAGAACTTGAACAAGTTCATTGGAATCCAGCCTTTATCTTCCATTTTTTCTCCAGCCATGTTAGCTCCTGCCACCAACCCTTGCTGGATGGCACTGGGGGTAATCGCATTAATTCCCGCCTGACCGAAGAAAAAATCGAAGGCTTCGACCACATCCCCCGCTGCATATACATCGGGAAGATTCGTTCTCATTTGTTTATCGACTAAAACGCCACGGTTAATTAATATTCCCGTTCCTGCCAAAAAGGAAATCCTCGGCTCTATTCCTGCGGAGACGATCAGGACATCCGTATCAAGAGAACGCCCGTCCGAAAGGATGATTTTTGTTCTACCTTTAATCTCACGGATTTCATCTATCTTGCTTCCCCCATAAAACTCAGCCCCTTGTTGTCGAAGGATCAACTCAATAAAAGCACCACCCTGCTCATCAAAATAACCACGAGCAATGCGACTCCTGACAATAATCTTAACTTTTAATCCCCTCTCGAGCAGGGCAGTGGCTATTTCCAGGGCAACCATCCCACCACCATAGAGAGTGACTTCTTTCTTACCATCCAGTTTTTTTGAAAGTTCTCTCGAATCTTTTATCGTATGAAAACCTATGAATCCCACTGTTTCTAAACCTCTTATCGGAGGCTTCATGGGCTCAGATCCAGAAGCAATCAGGAGGGAATCGTATTGCTCCCTTCCTCCATCCTGGTAGATCACCTCCTTCTGGTCAACCTTGAGACCAACAACCTCCTTCCCCTTTGCCAAATCGAACCTCCACTCTTGAAGGAGAGGATCATTGGCTACCCACAGATTATCTTCTTTCAATCTTCCAGAAAGAAGGTAAGGTAACGATGCGGGCGAATAGGGCAAGCAGTGTTCCATTGTGACCAGTTTAATCTCGTCCTCTCGAGCAATACTCCGGATCTTTTTTGCGGTGCTAAGTGCCGCTGTGCCACAGCCGATGATGAGGTGTTTTTTCGTCATCACTTTTTTATTCTAAATCGAGCCAGGTCACTTCTTGGAATGCTTTACCCTGCCGGCTCAAATCTATAAGATCAATGGCTCGGCTGATATGTTCGATCGTGATGTCTGAGCCACAAAGGCCACAGATGAAATTCGTCATAGGGATGAATTCTCCAAGATCATACAAGGCGGTTTTCAAATCGCTGAAAAGAGCTCCGCAATCCCATCCAAACGATACATTTCTGTCGATGACACCTATTGCCTTTTTCCCTTTGAGAGCTTGTAGCAATCTTTCTTTGGGAAAGGGCCTATATAATCTTACAGTGACCAAACCCACTTTCTTCCCTTCCTGTCTCTTCCTATCCACGGCAACTTTGGCTGTGCCTGCACAACTGCCAATAGCCAATAGAACTACCTCTGCATCTTCTGACCTGTATTCCTCAATCTGCCCCCCGTAGCTTCGGCCAAAGACCAGTCCAAATTCTTTTTCGATCTCCTCAAACTTACTCTTGGCCCGCTGGGTTGCTGCATTCTGCTTATATCGAAATTCGGTTCCCATTCTACTGGGTGTTGTAGGGCCGCAGGTCATCAGTATGTCAGGGTCTACCCTGGGATACATCTCCAGAGGTCGCAAGAAACGGTCCACCCTTTCCTGGGTGGGGACCTCTACCGGTTCCCAAAGGTGGGAGAGGAAGTAGCCGTCATAACAAACAATCACCGGAATTCGTATGTCCGGGTCCTCGGCCAATCGATAGGCCATAATAATGGAATCAAGAATCTCTTGGCATGACTGGTTGTGAATTTGGATCCAACCAACATCTCTGACCAATATGATGTCCTGTTCACCAGCAGTGACCGAATGGGGTGCAATCATTTCTCTGGCCACATTCACCATCACGATGGGAAGCCGTGTGGTGGCAACATTTACTAAGACTTCAAACATAAAGGCTAACCCTTGTGAGGAGGTAGCTGTAAAAGTTCTTCCCCCAGCAGCCGATGCGCCTCTCAGAATGCTCAAAGCAGAGTGTTCCCCTTCTGGCGCGACAAACTCTGCGTCTATCGTCTGATTCGCTTGGAAAAGGTAAAGGCTTTCCAGAAGTTCTGTCTGGGGTGTGATGGGGTAAGCACAGATGACATCGGGCCGGCAAAGCCTAACACCGTGGGCAGCGGCGCGATTACCATCCAAAACCATTAAACCCTGGGAAGATTCTTTTTTTGTCGCCATATTCAAAACTGTTTCAATACTCTCGGACCATTTGAATGGCGCCTCTTGGACATAAACTGGCGCAGATACCGCAACCTTTACAATATTCCAAGTTTGAAACAAAATGGGTTTCCATCTCCTTGATGCATCCACCCGGACAGAACAAATAACACATGCCGCACTTGGAACACTTTCGGATCTTATGAATCGGCCTCTGGAACCTCCAATCGCCTGTATTCAGGACAAATAACTTGTCACCATAAGCCCATGAGTATTCGAATTCTGTAGTAAACTTCATCAATATTCCCCTAAAATTGCTGAACCCCCACTTCTTCAAAACCTCTTTCAGCACATCGGATATTCTTCTTCAGCATATCGCCATCGAAGTATTCGCTCAGACCGTGGATCACAGATTCTAAACGGACCCACCCGGTCGTGCGAGCAAATGCCCCAAGCATACAGGTATTGGTGGCGGGTAAACCGATTTCCTGCAAGCCAATCCCTGTGGCGTCGACAATACCAACCGTCTTCAGATTTTTATGAGGGTTCTCTTTCATTGGATGAGGAGCATTTAAAATCAATACCCCATTGAGTCTTATCCCATCGAATATGACTCCTTTTATTGAATCAATCAGTCGAGGATCTGTTACGATTAAACAATCCGGCGAATAGATTTGGGTCTTTTCTCTTATGGGCCGATCATCGAAGCGTGCAAAGGCTGCCACTGGCGCTCCCCGCCTTTCAACACCAAACATAGGGAAGCCACTGGCCCATTTCCCTTCGTTGACAAAAGCCGATGAGAGCATACGCGATGCTGCCGCCACCCCCTGTCCTCCCCTTCCATGTATTCTTATCTCCTGCATATTCGTTTATCTCCTGAATAGTATTTAATTAAACAGACATCTTTGGAATAAGAGGAGCATATAGAGAACTCTTCATTATGCACTGGTGGTGTACCCCATAAATAAAACTATGTATGTAAACGGAAAATGCGGCCAATCATCTACTTGAGCTCTCTTTAAAATATAGCGATATTTATGTGGTGCACCACTGGTCACAGAACAGGGCATTCTAAGAATTTTAGTAAAGACTGATCCCTTGCAAAATATCTCGAGCAATGATCGCTCTTTGTAGCTCTAATGCCTCTTCATTAAAGCTGTCTGCAATAGCGTTACGGCACAATCTCTCCACCGATAGTCCCTTGGTATAGGCTGGCCCACCATGCAATTGTACGGTTCGATCAGCAGCCCGATTGACCATCTCGGTAGCAAAGACCTTGACCATTGCAGCTTCACGGCGAATGCCCTCCCCTTTGTCAGCCATACAAGCAGCATGATATACCATAAGCATTGCAGCTTTAATATCAGTTGCCATATCTGCTAAAATGCGCTGCACTCGCGTCTGTTCTGATATAGTCCGACCGAATATCTCCCATAACTTAGCATATTCGCAACAGACTTTAAGCAATCTTTTACCCACACCTACGCATCGAGCTGCCCTGATAATTCTCCTCGAAGGAAGCCACTTGGCACCAAGGTAAAAGGCGCCACCAATTTCGCCAAGTATATTTTCAGCTGGTATTTTACATCGGTTAAAGCTAAGAACTATAGGTTTGATTAGCTTGACTTGCCATCCTACATTCTCTCCTCCACCAGAGGTGATAAGCCCTGGCGTATCCCTATCCACCAAAAAGCAAGTAACTCCTTCCCGAGGTGGTTTTTCCGGATCAGTAACGGCGAAGGTTATTACAAACTCGCCAATATCAATCGCTTGCATCACTAGCTTTTGACCTTCGATTACATAATGGCCATTCTCCTTTGAGGCCCTTGTCTTCAAAGACTCTAGACGGGAATTTCCTGGTTCCAATAAAGCCAACGAATATTGCTTTGTGCCCTCAAAAGCGGGATCAAGATATTTTCTCTTCTGCTCTTCATTGCAGTGGAAAAGGATAGGGGTTACATCTCCAAAATCAAAGGGAATAATTGTCTGGGCTAATTCCTCTTCTACCAAACAAAGACACAGGACCGATTCCCCTAGGCCCCCGAATTCCTCAGGTATACTAAACCCCCAAAACCCAGTCTCCTTTGCCTTCTTCTTAAGCTTATCCATGACTTCCTTGGACAACGTTGGCTCTTTATATAAGAGATCATTTTCCAGAGGAAGGAGGACCCGCTTTACAAAGTTCCTGGCCGCTTCACGTGTTAATTTGTCATCTTCGGATATTTCGAAATCCATTGTACTCCCTTTCACCCCGTTAGAAATGATGCTCCGCTGCTCTGCTGCGCGGTGGGTTCCGGGTAATTCCGGCGGGATTTGACCCGCCGCGCCAAGCGCCTGCGCGGCGAGTGCCCCACTGGAATTTCTAACAGGGTTCACTGCGAGAGAGCTTCCTCGACAAATAGATAAAGATCTGGCTCCTTTGCTTCACTTATCCGAGAATCGAGCCAAGACATTACCTCAACCACACGGCAATTAACAACATATTGCTTGATAGTTATGTCAACCTGGGGACAAGCTAAGACACAAGAATAGCAACGGTCACACTCCTCAGGACCAACTAAGATGGTTTCCAAAACCATTGAACTTCGTTCTTCAGTTCGCTTGCGCCGGGCGGGCTCACGACCAATAACCGGACAGACATCATTACAGTTACCACAACCAAGACAAGTTTTAGTTCCAATGACATTTTCCATTACGTCCAATTTATTGTCCACTGAGAGGCCCCTGCCGGATAGCATGCGCGCTCGAGCGACAGGCGGCACTTTGGCATCCAGTATCTTATTTAGAATGGGTTCAATCTCTTTAATATCTACCGGCTGTATTCGCGGCTGTTTTTCCTCTTTCCTCAGTTCAAAACGATACCGTCGATGCCAATCAGGTCTCATTAACTTTCCATGTCTAGCATAATCTGGGACAAGTTTAGGCGATATCGGCCGTTTCTCCAATCCTGCTTTCTTCAACTCATCTTGCCACTTCCTGACATGCTCCAAAGTCAATTTCCACAGTTTCGTCTTCTCGGCTCTATGGGCGGCTGCCTTACCAGCACGTCGCCCATAGACCAGCGCATCTAAAAGGATGTTATCCCTTAGCATGTGCCTACCATGAACACCACCGCAAACCTTGCCAGCAGCATAAAGATTTGGAATGGAGGTAGCCCCTTGAGCATCTATTTTAATACCGCCATTACAATAATGAAGTGAAGGATAAACAAGGATGGGTTCTTTAGTGATATCAATACCGAAAGTACTTAATTCCATATACATTGCCGGCAATTCCCGCTGAATGGTCCCAGGTCCTCGTAGTAGCTCGATCATAGGAGTATCTAGCCATATCCCTTGCAACCCTTTTGGCGTTTTCATGGCATAACCATTCTTACATTCTCGGATGATCGCTGAAGTTACAAGGTCATGAGTTTCTAAATGATAAATGAATTGTTCCCCTTTAATATTGGCAAACTTGGCACCAAGTCTTCGCACTTTCTCATCGATGGGTTGTCCTATCATTTGCTCTGGATAGATCACACCATGAGGATGATATTGCACAGCATCGAGAAGCAGCAGGTTCGCCCCAACTCTGTAAGCCATGACCAAACCATCAGCTGTAGCTCCATAGTGATCGGTAGAGGGGAATCCCTGATAGTGTAATTGTCCATCGCCGCCGGTAGCGAGGACCACTGTCTTGGCTCGAACCAGGCTTACCTCTTTTTTAGTTTCTAAGTTAATCAGTATGGCTCCGGCGACTTGACCTTTATCATCCATAATCAGTTCTAATGCAGGTGAGTGCTCTAATACAGTAATTCCTCTATTGTACACTTCATCACACAAATTGCGCATAATCTCGGACCCAAGGCGATCACGTGCAGTATGTACTCTCTTGCGGGATGTCCCCTCACCAACTTCGGTACACATTGTGCCATCAGGTTCCTTGTCAAACATACAGCCAAGAGATTCAAGCCACTGTATTATTGAAGGGGCATCACGAACCATACCCTCGACAAGATCTGGGATATTAGCAAAACCACCGCCGCCAATCGTATCCAAGTAATGAATAGCAGGGGAGTCATTGGGCTTATCTGCTGCCTGTATACCTCCTTGAAATTCCATGGTATCGGAATCAATAAAACGCAGTTTAGTTGCCAAGAGCACTTTGGCACCATTTTCTTGAGCCGAAAGTGCTGCTGCTGCCCCATCTCCACCCCCGCCGAGCACCAATACATCCACATTGTAATCCACCGCCTCTAAATCAACCGCATCCGGATCAACAGGGCTATTCCCCTCCAGCAATTCAGCCAACTCATCAGGTGCATGATCACCCTTGTTAGGCCCCACCAGGATCTCACGCATTCCTCCATCTACAAAATTGGGATGGTATTGCCTAATTAAAGCAGATTTGTTTTCCTCAGTAAGTCGGGGATAATCTTCCTTTAATCGCTTTTCCCTGGTGATTTCAATTCGTACAATGCTTTCTTTTAATTCAGGTGGATACATTTTGGTAACCTTTCTTGGAAATTATGGCTCTATATCGCGCTCGCTATAACGGCGACGTAGCTCACTCTCTTCCATCTTTTTTAACTCTAAAAGCTCGGCATCAAATTTTCCTTCCTTAATCTCAGCTACCCTGTTTACAAGGTGCTGGAAACGAGGAACTAAATAACGGCCGTACAAACGCCGGCAAAGCAAAGCAATATTATATGGTGCTAGCCCCGCAGGACATCTATCAGCACAATGACTGCACATCATACAATCAAAAGATTTATCTGCAACCTCAGCAATCTTACCATACAGAGCATAAGATATATATTCTATTACATTGAGATCTTGTGAGCAGCTCATAGTGCAAGTATTACAGCCTTGGCATTTGACAAGATCTGGATAAAGATGACGCACCTGCTCGCCGCTTGGAGTAAGTTCCTCCAAGTTATAAATAGTCTTCTTCTCTAAAATCTTTGCTCTTTCCACTACCATAGTGCTATCTCCTCCTTATTGAGCCACTGATTATCCTTTTCTCCCAGGCTCAGCCCCTCTCTTAAATGTCAATTCTGGCGAGGTATCGTAAACCGAAATACCAAAATATTTAGTAACAACCGGAGCTTCCTCAATACCCCCAATATAGTATACAGAAGGGTCAGTACCATGTCCTGGGTGGAGCTGAACGGCTCCCTTTTCACGTATGAGTTTCGAAACTTCGCTCTCAGGGTCATCTAAATCGCCGAAATACCTTGCACCGCATGGACAGGCAATGACACAGGCAGGTGTAGCCTCTCGATCCACCCCTGGTTTTAATCCTTTCTTAATCCCCTGATCAACCCTCTCTGCACAGAAATTACATTTGATGATTGTTCCTTTCTGTAAGGGGTAAAGCTTTTTACCTATAAGTTCTAAGGGGGTGAAACCTTGTCCCGGGAAATACTCTTTGTCATCATGGTCATAATAGGTTCTCTGTTGATAGGGGCATGCAACCACACAGGATCTGCAACCTACACACTTATTGGTAATTATTTCAACAATCCCATCTTCCCGTTTATGCGTAGCGCCGGTCGGACAGACTTTAACACAGACGGCTTCTTTACAATGATTGCACAATATGGGATAAGCATGTTTAGTGACTATCGGAAATTTTCCACTCTCACTGATTAAAATCATGTTCCAGAAGACCCAAGGGGGTAAAAAGTGCTCCTGTTTACAGGCCACTACACAATTATAACAAGTTGCACACCTCTTTAAATCAATGACCATAGCTCGTCTTGTCATAGTCACTCCTATTCGACCTTTCTCACTTTGACCCTCACCGCCGTCTCAATATTCAGACTGATGGGATCGACATGTTTAAGGTCCAATTCTAAAAGCTTATCGAAGTTGGCTCCTTTCCCCTTCGCTATAGGCATACCCGGAGCCCAATGACCACTGCAAGCCGCAATCCCAATCGTCAGGGGATGGTGTCCCTCCATCGTCTTCAGGGTTCCAGTCACCTTTCGGCCCACTTTCGTCTCTAACTCTATGGAATTTCCATCCTTCAGCCCCTTCTTCTGAGCCGTATCCCGGTTCATCGTTATATTATACGTATAAGGATTCATTTGACTCAGTTCATCGATCCATGGCTGTTCCATTGTGCACGAACCGGTATGGAGGGTATCCCGGTAGGAGAAACAGTAGAGGTCAAATGCTGGGTCTGTTTCTTTATGGATCGAACAGGGCTGCCAATTAATCAAAGGGCTATACTGGGTATAGTCGATCTCCAAACCCAATTTCTTAGTGATCGGTATCATCTTCTCTTTTATGTCGATCATGAACTCAAGATAGACAGGCACTCGACAATTCACAAAATATCTCCAGTAAGCCTCCTCTACCCTCTTAGGCCATCTGATAAAACCGTGCTTCTTAAAATAAGCCAAGTCATGCTCCGGGCCAAAATACCACTTTAACATCCTGTCAGCAAATTCCTCCTGGCTTAAATGTTCATCCGGCTTTACCTTGTGTTCCTCATCAAAATCGACTAATTGATTGAGAGAGGCATTGAGGTCCTTCCGATAACCGAGCCTATCTACCAACTCCCATAAGACATCCATATAACTTCTTCTCTGATGGTTGCCTTTTGGATCTACGACTGGCTGTGAGATATGGTAGCACCAGTCAGCCATGCCATAAGGATAATTGAAATTCATCCCCCTCCCTTCCATCCAAGTAAATTGTTCCAAAAAACAATGGTCTGGCAATAGAATATCAGCAAAGCCATCAGCCAGTTCTGTAGCAAAAAGTTCAAAAACTACTATAAAGGGTATCTTTTTCAGAGAATCCTCAAGGGTCTCATGATTGGCAACGCTCATGATCGAATTGCAACCCCAACTGATCATCATCTCGAACCGGTAGGGAAGCCCGATCTTCTGCCAGATCTCCTCTCGATCACTTGCTCCAAAAATCCCAGGGTCTAAACCCAATGGAAAAATGTCCTTGAGCTGAGGATTTTGAGTCTCCTTGGGTTCCTTGAGTGGCCAGGGACCTTCTCTGTGCAACATACCAGGGCCAAAGAAATCTGTCTCCAAAAGCCCTTCCTTGCCCGCAAAGGGGCCGAAGGCAAACTTACCAGTCCCAGGATAACCAAAGCTTCTGGCTGGCCAACCCAGTGTCCCCCCAGGGACATCGGCGGATCCCACAACTTGATTGAGCAGAGATATGGCAAAACAGGTCATAAAGGAA
>Ga0315291_10007799_pt1 | contig 13184 bp, 14 predicted proteins | sample YL17G12_20_MG_FD_203070 | JGI IMG/M metagenome (GOLD analysis project Ga0315291, IMG submission 203070) | Sediment microbial communities from Yellowstone Lake, YNP, Wyoming, USA - YL17G12_20 | ecosystem: Environmental > Aquatic > Freshwater > Lake > Sediment | place: USA: Wyoming | collected... | reverse complement strand
AGGCTGTAGTACCCTGCCTCACGCGGTTGTAGCGGCGCCTGCGGCGGTGAGCCTCCATGCCTGTGGCGATAATTCTATCAAGGAGTTTCGGGAAGCTCAAGCCGGCGGCACTCGCGGCTTGCGGGAAGAGGGATACATCTGTCATCCCCGGAATGGTGTTGGTCTCCAGGACATGGAGCCTCCCACGTCTCACGATCATGTCTGTGCGGGACATCCCTGAGCAGCCGAGCGCGCGGTGGGCGCGCAGCGCAATATCCTGTACCCGGGTGGCGAGCGCCTTCCCGATGGGGGCGGGGGTGATCTCCCGTGAAGCCCCCGGCGTATACTTCGCGTGGTAGTCGAACCAGGTTCTTGTCTGCGGGATGATCTCCGTGGGCGGAAGGGCGATGGCGGGCTTTCCTCCCGGGGTGTCGAGGACGGCGCAGGTGAGCTCGCGCCCCTCCACGTAGGCTTCCACGAGTATCCGGCCGCCGTATCTGAGCGAGGTCGGCATTTTCCGCAGAAGTTCGGCCTGGTTCCTGCAGATTGTCAAACCCACGCTCGAGCCGAGCCTGACCGGCTTGAGAAAGCAGGGGTAACCGATGGCTTCTCTGATGCGGCCGAGGTGCGACTTCCTGTTTTTCCCCCACTCGGACGCATCGAGAACGAGAGCGGGCGGCGTCGGGATGCGGTTGCAGCGGTAGATTTCCTTCGCCTTGACCTTGTCCATCGCGAGGGAGCTCGCACAGACATCGGAGCCGGTGTAGGGGAGATCCAGCATCTCCATCATCCCCTGGACGGTTCCATCCTCTCCATAGGGGCCGTGCATGGCGATGAAGACGCAGTCAACCCGGTCCCCCAGAAGCCGGCCGAGCGCTTCACCCACGGGAAGGAATCGCTGCCCCCCGCTCCGCCCATGGACTGGAGACCATTCCCTCGGCCCGAGATAGCCTCGCGGGACATACCAGCGGCCGCCGCGGCTGATCACCACTGGTGTGACGTTGTACCTTCTGCGGTCCAGGTGATTAACCACCATTGTCCCCGACTTGAGCGAAATAGCATGCTCGGCGGTGCGGCCCCCCATGAGCACGGCGATGTTAATTTTTTTCATTGCGGCAATGACGCGCGGGAGTTCCCCGTCGCGCGCGCTTTCTGGGGGGAGTGCATCGACGCCCCCTTTTTTTGATCTGCTCGATGACCTTGAGATGCGATGTGAAGGCGACGCGTGAGGGAAGCCTGTCGAGTGGAAACAGCCTGACGGCTGAAACATCGCCTCCGGGCCGCATCACACCGCCCACCCGCTCCGCACGGTAGACGTGGACGACGGTGTTCTTGCCGGGGTGCGCCGTGCTGAAGAAGACCGTGTGGAGCCTCCGGAGGCGGATGTCCAGATTCGTCTCCTCCTTCACCTCGCGGACGGCGGTTTCCTCGGGGCCCTCGTCGTATTCCTGAAACCCCGCGGGCAGGCACCAGCTTCCCACGTGCGGGGGAACCCTGCGTTTGACGAGGACGACCCTGCCGTCTGAGACTATGGCGACCGCTGACGCCGATGCCGGATTCTTGAAATATATCCAGCCGCAGCGCCGGCAGGCGTGCCGGACCCTGCCCTCCCTCCTCGCGCGGACGAGCCGCGCCCCGCACCGCATGCAAAAGTTCTCCGCGGATGCGCCGCTGGTCGTGTGTGATCTGGTCATATGAGTTTCGTGATCTCGTCCCGTTCGTATTCTGGCAGCGGGACGAGGCCGCGCGTACCCCGCAGCATTATTCCAAACTGCCGCTCTTTTACCCGGCCGATAATCCGCGCGGGGATGTCTTTTTCATGGTACGCGCGGAGAATTTTTTCCGCGCTGCCCTGATCGCAGACGACGAGGAGCGAACCCGAGGCCAGGAGACCCATCGGGTCGAGGCCGAGGAGCGCGCATATCGCGGTGGTCTCGGGCAGCACCTGAATCTGATCGCCAGCGATTTCCACGCCGACGCCGGCCGCCTCGGCGAGCTCCCGTACGCCTGTAAAGAGTCCCCCCTCGGTGGGGTCGTGCATGCCGTGCACGCTGGCCGTTTCGACCGCGAGCAGCGCTTCCCTGACCACGCTGATTCCCGGATCGGAAAGAAAATCACGCGCGCGGCGAACGAGGTCGGGGTCCAGAGGGGCGAGTCTCTCGGACTGCTCATAGGCGATGGTGGCGGTCCCCTCTATGGCGATGCCCCGGCTCAGAATGATATCATCTCCCGGCCTGATGGTCTTCTTGTCTGCCAACCGCATGCGCTCCGCCTCGCCCGCCATGAACCCGCTGAGGATCGGGCGCGTGAGCCCGGCAGTGATCTCAGTGTGGCCGCCGCAGAGCTCGATGCCGAGTTCGGCGCACGCTGCGCGTGTGTCGGAGAAGATATCCTCCACGAGACGCTCGTCGCTGCTCCCCTCCGGCAGCAGGATCGTGACCCAGAACCAGAGGGGCCTGGCGCCCATAACTGCGACATCATTGGCGTTGATGTGGACGGCGTATCGGCCGATCTGTCTGGAGGCGAGCGTGATCGGATCGCAGGTGCAGACCAGGAGGCGGTCTCCGATGTCGATCACGGTGGCGTCATCGCCGTAGCGGGGGCCGATGAGCACCCGCCCCTTTCCCGATGGCACGCGGTCGAGCTGCAGTTTCAGAAGCCGCGGGGGGAGCTTCCCGGTCGGGAGCACCCGAAGGGATTTGTCAGGGGATCGGTGGAGACTCATAGAGGTGTTGTCACGCGCGCACCATGCGCTGCAGCCATTATATTTTTACGCCCCCGGCATGTCCGGAGGATTTCTTTGCCGGCGTGGTCTTCTGGAGACGGATCGGATCAAGCTGGAGCGGAGCGGGTGTTTTATTTTTACCGGTCTGATCGGTCGGGCATTCGATTTCGACGATGCGCCTCCGGTAACCGTTCCTGAACGCCTCGATGTAGAGCATCTCAGGTGTGTTCCGAAACCAGAACACAGGGATCCCCATCCATAGCCACTTCTCGTAGGTATAGTTATATGTCGCGTCGAACAGTCCATTCTTGTCGGTCGTGATATCGGTTTTTATCGCAAAATCGAGTTTGTCCTTCTCATCGGCGATGTCGATGTAGGTCCCCTCAACGGGCTCATTCGTCCCCGACTCCAGGACCTGCCCCTGGAGCCTCAGCGGGTTATTGACCATCTTCCATCCGCAGCCCGAGAGCAGAAATGCCGAAATTCCCATCGCCACACACTGCCGTACCATGCACATAGGATCCCTCCTCGACAAAGTAAATTATGTTTCGCACAATCCGCCCCATCCGCGGTTGCATTTGCTTCACCACTGAAGACTCTGAAGATTATGGATTCCGCCGCAGATGAACGCAGATACACGCAGATGAATCTTTATAAAATCCGCGCTCATCTGCGATAATCTGCGGCAAGTCCTCTCAATGAAACGCCCAATCAGCAGTTCCCCCTTTCGGTTTCTTACCTCCGTGCGCTCCGTGCCTCCGTGGTGAATATATGATGTCAGAACAGTGTTGCACATTGTATGTCATGCGAACGGCAGAATTTTAGAATAATTTGCGCCACTTGTTGACAATAATCTTTCGGGAGGGAGGTAACGCGTCGCGCGACATCGCTGTCGTACGCATACAGCGCGGGGAGGAGCCGTTCCCTTATGCGAGGGAAATAGTGCAGATCGTCGAGCATAAGGCTTCTGACGCCGGCGCCGGAGAGCAGGGCGAGGAGCCGCTCGAGATTCCTCTCCGTGACGAACGGGATGATCGGGCCGATGAACACGGATGTCGCTATCCCCGCGCGCGAGAGCTGCTCGAGCGCCCTGAGGCGCTCGGCGACTGTCGAGGCGCGGGGCTCGATGCACCTGGCCGCGTCCTCCTCGCCGGTGACGATGGTGAAGGTGACCGAGACGTCCCTGAACTCGCGTAGAATGTCGATATCCCTTTCCACGAGGGATGATTTCGTGTGGATGCTGAGCGAATGAGGAAGGGGCGCCAGAATTTCCAGGATGCGTCGGGTGATCCGGGCGCGTTTCTCCGGGGGCTGGTACGGGTCGGTCACGGAACTCATGAAAAGGGAAGAGCGGGGGACGCGGCGAAGCTGGCGTATGAGCACCCGCGGGGCGTTCACCTTGAGGTCAACGAAGCTCCCCCACGGCTCATCGTGGCCCGAGTATCGTTGCATGTAGTGTGCGTAGCAGTATGCACACGCATGCACGCAGCCGATATAGGGATTGATGGAATAATCAGCTCCCGGAATGCCCGAGGGGCTGAGTATCGTCCGGCAGGTGATTTCGCGCTGCCGGATGCCGCTCAGGGTGTCGTCGTGCGTCGTATTCACCATATATTCGCCAGAGGACCACGCCTGCCTGCGCGAAGCCGCTTCGGCGGAGGCAGGGGCTCTGCACGTGGGGGCTCCATTCGTCGTGGCGGCGGGAGGTGTCTCACTGCCCCGTCAGGCGCCTGGAATCACCCGCCGTTTCTGGTTCACCAGAATGTGGGCCTGCCTGGTGGGCTCGGGGAGCCGGTAGCCTCGACAGCATCTCAGTACCCAGCGCACTGCCCCCCCGTGGTCCATCAGGTGACCGGGCGATACAAAAACCGGTTTAATCCCGTCGCGGGTACGCACCACGGTTCCGATCCGTTTCCCCTCGTGAGTGAGCTCGGTCCGGCAGCCGGCGCGCGCGCCGGGCTCCCGGTACGTGCCGACGAGCCGGCTCTTGGCGCAGCCGATCGTGGCGGTGTTGAGGAAAAGCCCCATGTGGGCGGCGAGGCCGAGGCCGCGCGGGTGGGCGATCCCCTGGCTGTCGAAGATGACCAGGTCGGGCACACTCCGGAGTTTCTTGAACGCCCTGAGGAGGATCGGCGCTTCCCTGAAGCTGAGCAGGCCGGGGATGTAGGGGAATGAGACGCGCCCCCGCGCAACCGCATGCTCAACGAGCCGCCATGGCTTGAGTGAGAACACGACCACCGCGCCATAGAAGAGATCGCTCTGCTTCCCGTATGAGGCATCCGCCCCGGCGATCAGCCGGGGGGCCCTTCTGGGCGGCGCGAGCAGCAGGCGCTTCCGCAAAGCCTCCTGGATCGACACTGCCCGCGTGTACCCTATCGTCCAGGGATGAAGTTTTAAGTAATTCATTTGTCAGCATGTGCACCCTTCGCTATACTATGTTCTCGCGTGCTGCCCGCGAAGGGATGAACATGCCTCCTCCGTCCGGCGCGAGGGCCGTATTCAATTATAACAGCATAGCCATCAGGAGGCGAGGGACGGTTTCGTGAACGACAATCTCTTCTTTAACGTGCCGCTTGATTTCTTGCTGACGCACGAGCATCTCCTGGAGCAGTATCCCGTGAACGCCGAGGTCTTTGTGGACGGGGAAGAGCTGGAGCGAGCGGACGAGAAGATAATCGAGCGGGTACGGAGGCTTTTTGAGGGGAAACATCTCAGGCGGCGCGTCCATGGCCCCATTTCTGAGATGGTGCTCGGCGCATTCGACCCGCAAATTAGAGCGGTCAGCCGCAACCGTTTTGTGCAGGCGATCGAGTTTGCCGACGCGATCGGGGCCGAGTCAGTGACGCTCCACTCCGGTTTTGACACGCTCAATAAGCGCAACTGTGAGGGCCGCTACACGGAGAACTTAGTATCTTCCTTGCGTTTCCTGAGCGGCGAAGCGGCGAAGAGGGAGAAGCGTTTGATGCTGGAAAATACATTCGAGGCCGCACCCGACCTCTTGTGTGAGGCCCTCTCGAAGGTCGGCGCGGAAAACCTGAAGCTCTGTTTTGACATCGCCCACCACCACGTGTTCGGCAGGGTGCCGCTCGGGGAATGGATCGCGCGATGCGCGCCGTTGATTGAAGAAATTCACATCACTGACAACAAGGGGGAGTGGGACGACCATCTCGCACCGGGGATGGGGGAGATTGATTTCGCCGCTTTTTTCAGGCTACTGAAGGCGCACGCGATCAGGCCGGTCTTTACCTTCGAGCCGCATGACGTGGACGCGTTTGTCCAAACCATGCAGTATATCAACCAGCACCAAGACTATTTTATGTAACAAGATAGATTCAAAAAAGGAGGAATGCATGTCCAAGACGTACAAGATGATCGAGGTCGTGGGTACCTCGCCGAAGAGTTTCGCTGAGGCCACGCGCAACGCGGTGGCGGAGGCGGGGAAAACGATCAAGGCGATGGGCTGGTTCGAGATTGACCGCCTGGGCGGCCGCATCGAGGGCGACACGGTGACCGAGTTCCAGGCGAAGATCAAGGTCGGCTTCAGACTGTTGAGCCCGGAAGAACTGAAGAAATAGTCAGAAGAAGACTGCCCGACTCAACTGCGCGGGCAACATGGTTTAAGTCGTTCAAGCCGTTTAAATCGTTGAAGTTGTGCGACGGTTTAAACGGCTTGAAGCTGTCAGCAGAAAACATCTCGCGGTTTGAACGACTTAAACGACTTCAACGATTGTAGCGATTTTTATTCTCTCCCGGTATACTCTCCCGTGCGCGTATCGATGCGGAGAAGATCTCCCTCCTTGATGAAGAGCGGCACGTTCAATTCGTATCCAGTCTCGAGCGTCGCGGGTTTTTGCAGGTTGGTGACCGAATCTCCCTTGAAGCCCGGGATGGTTTTCACCACCTTGAGGACGACGCTCGTGGGAAGCTCAAGTTCGATCGCCTCATCTTTGTAGGAGAGTGCCTCAACCTCGTCTCCCTCCTTGAGATACCTGCTCGCATCGCCGACGGTAGCATGGGGGAGGATGATGGTGCCGAAGTCCTCCATGTTCATGAAGTTATAACCCTGGGAATCGCGATAGAGGTACTGCAGTTTCCTGCTCTCGAGCTCCACGATATCAACCTGCTCGGTAGATCTGAAGCGGGCCTGTGCCGAGTTGCCCGTTTTGACATTGCGCATGGTCACCTGGACATACGCACGCCAGTTCCCCGGAGTGACGTGCTGGTACTCGGTGATGATGTGGACCGCGCCCTGATACAGGAGTGCCATTCCCTTTCTCAAGTCAACAGCATCTGCCATTAAAATCCTCCTCCGTTCCTTTAAACCGATACTATCATAGCGCCGCGCATTGTGCCCCTTATTTTGAAAATCGGTAACGTACGTGCGGAGCGGATTTCGATATATCACATTCGGTTCCTATTCATTACGTGAAACGTCCATGCCGCTTGCCTGAGCGGTTGATACGGATGATTTCAGGATAAACTCGCAGACGGCGTTGGCGACAATCCTGTTCCCCTCGGCAGTGAAGTGGGAGAGGTATAGCTTCTTGGGTGACGCACTCCTTGCTTCTTTCAGCAGATGCTCCTCGGCGTGGATTACTGGCGCGATCGCTTCCAATTCTCTCAGCAGGTTCGCGTATGGCAGGGTCCTGCCACGCCGCAATATCTTCAGATCCTCTCTCTTAGGCAAGTGCACCACATACAACATGCCGCCGGCAGCTTCAACTTCTCTCGCGAATTCTTCAAGTATCTTCACGGTCACTCTCGCAGGCTCTCCCTGAGTGTGATAGACGTTCTTGTTGCCATGCGGCGATTGATCGTGAAGGAGATCGATGCCCCAGATAATAAAGGAAATTAGTTTGCTTTTCAGCCAGATACGGCTCTCGTAATCTCTTGGATCGAACCAGTACTCATACCTGATGAGGTTCCAGGAGGAAATATGCTCCAGTATGGTGATAAGCTGTTTCGGATCGGGCGGGGGCACATTGATAAGCTGCGGTACCCCTCCATCCAGAATATATCGGGGTTTTGCAAAGGGGATTCCGGTCTGTGGACCGTACAGAGGCCTGAACATGTTCACATTCCTTTTCACATTCTCGGCCTGAAACCCGGCCAGCACCACGTGCGGCGAGAAGGCCTTTCCTATTTCCTTCCAGCGCAGAAAGGCTTGATCCAGGCCATATCCCGGCACGCCGAAATTCAGGACCTCCGCGGATGCGCCGGCATCCCCGAGGCGTTGTTCGATATAGTTTCCGAGCGTCTCCTCGAACGGGACATCATCGCCATGCACGAACGAATCACCGAACAGGGCTATCCGCAGCGTGCGGGGAGGTGGCGTCCTGGGTATTGCACGGCCCGGCGAAGCGGTCCTGATACCGTCTGAGTTATAGATATAGAGCCCGTTCCTGGATCGGCTAAGAGGTCGTGGGGACCATCCCAATAAAGGATCATACATCATAAAGCTTCCCGGGGACGATAGGTAGGCATGTATCTTCGCCGTAACGGATTTAAGAGGTAGGTGATACGGTTTGAGTCTTCTCGAACCAACATAGAATTCCCCCTCTGCGGTATAGTGTCCGAGGCAGCGGATGAGAATTTCGCCCGCTGCGAGGGCGGTTAACACAGAGCACACAAGCAAAACTATCCGGTGGCGCATACCTTGATCCATATGCGATAAATGTCCAAAATCAAAGGGCAGGCTTTCGGCCATTGACAGATTTGTAATCTCACTGATATCGCCTGATGCGAGCTGGCGCTATCCATACGCATATACCGCACATCGGTCATAATGCGTGGTGAGGTGGTGAGACAGGAACATGAGCATGTGAAGAGTGAAATTGGCTGGCGAATTCAGTAGGCAAGCGTGAACTCCACGCCGGCGTACGTGAGTTTGACCCTGTCCTTGAGGATATCCATAATTTCAGCTCCGTCAATGGTATCGCCCACTTTCAGCATTCTGTCGTTGATGAATGCCCATGAGCGGCTCCCGCTCTGGCTGATCCCCTTGAGGTGGAGCTCAGGGATTTTTGTGTCAGTTATGGACGTGGAACTCTTGAGCGCAGCCGGTGCCACCGGCTCCTGGGGTTTCAGCGAGAGCTCAACCGTGGAGGGAAGGATATTTCTTGGCTGGAGGCGCACCTCTTTGATGATGGGTATGAGAGAGGGGGAGGCGGTGATACGGGCAGCCGGCGGTGAGGGGCGCGCGGAAGAGAGCCTGAACAGATCCGGTCTGATGAGGAGCATCAGGAAGAAGAGGAGAGGGATGCCGAGCGCCGCGTAGCGCGCGGCATGTCGAAAGGCTCCGGCGTGTTCATCCTTGGATGTCTCTTCCCCTGGGAAGGTGAAGACTATGGGAGAGCATCCGGCCGAATCATCCTTTTTTTCTTCTTCGATCTTTTTCAGCGCTTCGTAGATGATGCTCATGTTAAAAACAGTTTCTCGTTGCTAGTTTCTCGTTATGAGCAGAAGATATGTCCATCTGCGTTCTCCTGTTCACATACGCCGTCGCTCAGGTGGTCATGGCGGCGGTCAGCTCCGGCGTCCCCTCGAGTTCTCTGATACTCGCCTTGATTATCCTGCAAGTGATTGTCTTCGTGCCGAGCGCGAATCCGGCGAGGAGCGCCTTGTCACACACCATATTGATCAGGCGTGGGACTCCGTCCGAGTATTCGTAGATGAGGTCAATGGCGCGCGGGTCGAACATGCCCCTCGGGTTGCCCCCCGCGACCCTCAGCCGATGGGCAATGTAGGCGGCGACCTCGCTCCTCGAGAGGGGGTAGAGGTGGAATCGGATGGCGAGTCGCTGCCGCAGCTGGAGGAGCCCCTTGGAATCCAGCTTCTTCCGGAGCTGTGGCTGGCCGACGAGGATGATCTGGAGGAGCTTCTCCTCAGCCGTCTCCAGGTTGGAGAGCATGCGGATCTGCTCGAGCTGCACCGAGCTCAAGTTCTGCGCCTCGTCGATTATCAGGACCGCGTTGTTGCCCTGGCGCACCTGCTCGAGCAGGAAATTATTGAGGGCGCGCATGAGATTAATCTTGTTCTTCCCGGGCATGGGGATGCCGAAATCTTCGGTGATCGCGTGGAGGAGCTGATACTCGGTGAGGTTTGAATTGAGGATGAAGGCTGTCTTCACCTTGTTGTCGAGCAGGGAGAGGAGCGCCCTGCAGAGGGTCGTTTTGCCGGTGCCCACCTCTCCCGTGATTGCGAGGAATCCCTTGCGCCCTATGATGCCGTAGTAGAGGAAGCTCATCGCCTCCCGGTGCTGTGGGCTTGGGAAGAGGAAGCTCGGATCAGCCGTCAGGTTGAACGGATGTTTCTGGAATCCATAATAGCTGAGGTACATACCGGCACCCCGCATATCGTGCAGCGAGCGACTCATCTATTATAGCGGAGTTCGTTCAGGGTGCAAGCGGAAAAATTGCGCGACCGTAATGGGACACTTCCAGGGTGAATCCAGCAATGAATTGCCGCAGATAAAAATGATTGTTTGAGTGGTCAAGGTTTCTTGCCGCGGATACACGCAGATACACGCTGATTGTATATAGGTGTATCAGCGTTCATCCGCGTAAATCTGCGGCTACCCCCTATAACTGTCCCATTACGCGCGACCAGTCAGCTTCACCCGAACACGCGCAGCATCTCATCGTGTATCAGGCCGTTGCTCGCCACAATCTCGGTCAGGAACGGGTGGAATGCCCCTCCCGCGTAATCCGTCGCGCGGCCCCCGGCTTCGCTGAGGATCAGTGTGCCTGCGGCCGTGTCCCATGGCTTGAGACCCCTTTCCCAGAAACCATCGAATCTCCCCGCGGCCACGTAACAGATGTCCAGTGCCGCCGAGCCGTCCCGGCGCACACCCTGGGCGAGCAGCGAGAGCGTATGAAAGATTTCAAAGTTGTCAGCGGGCTCCTCCTTCAGCCTGTAGGGGAAGCCGGTGCAGAGGAGGCTCTCCTCGAGCGAGGATATCGCGGAAACGCGCAGCGGGTCGCCATTCATCCTGCTCCCCGCTCCCCGCTCGGCGGAGAACAGCTCATTGTGAAGGGGATCGAGCACCACGCCGAGGAGCGGCCCGTCAGTACGATGGAGGGCGATTGACACGGAAACGCAGGGGTAGCCATGAGTGAAGTTCGTGGTGCCATCCATGGGATCGATAATCCAGAGGAACTCCGAGCCGCGGGTGGGCTGCGCTGACTCCTCGGTCATGATAGCGTGGGTGGGGCATTCCTCGCGCAGAATAGAAAGGATTGCATTTTCCGCCTTGAGGTCAGTTTCTGTAACGGGATTGACCCTGTCTTTGAAAGAAATCCTCATGGGTTTCCCGAAATCCTGTTTGACGATATCGCCTGCCGCGCGAGCTGCGCGCACGGCGATCTCCATGTATGCATTTATCATTTTAATAATATTCCCCACGCAACGGGGCACCGACTCCCTATCGCGTGCTGAGCATTTTCTCTATCTGTGCCAGCATATCGTCAAACTCGCAGGCATCCCCGGCCTCGTGCTGAGTAGTATATTAGCATCTCACGCCCGTGTCTGCCATTGCTTATCCCGGGCGGCCGCTGGCGATGTAATGCGTCACTTAAAGGGTGCATCCGGCAATGCATTGCCGCAGATAAAAAGGATTGTTTGAGTGGTCAGGGTTTCTTGCCGCGGATACACGCAGATACACGCTGATTTTACATAGGTGTATCAGCGTTAATCCGCGTAAATCTGCGGCTACCCCCTATAACTGTCCCATTACGCTACGATTACCATTTTCATTACCATTTTCACTGCGCGGTGATACGGTATATGCTATCATCGTGCAGGCAGGTCGCATCGCATGGAATGTACGAACAGTGTCTGAAGGAGGAAATCATGATCAACGAAAAGGAAGCGCTCGAGTACCACTCCCGTGGCAGGAAGGGCAAGATCGAGGTGGTGCCCAGCAAACCGTGCGCGACTCAGAAGGACCTCTCCCTCGCCTATACGCCGGGGGTCGCGGTCCCCAGCCTCGCGATCGCGGCAACGCCCGAGGAGGCCTATAACCTGACGGCCAGGGGCAACCTGGTCGCGGTGGTTTCCAATGGCACGGCGGTTCTGGGGCTCGGTGACATCGGGGCCCTGGCGAGCAAGCCGGTGATGGAGGGGAAGGCGGTGCTCTTCAAGCGGTTCGCGGATATTGACGCGTTTGACCTCGAGGTGGATTCGAAGGATCCCGAGGAGATCATACGGCTCGTGAAACTGCTCGAGCCCACCTTCGGCGGCATCAACCTTGAGGACATCAAAGCGCCCGAGTGTTTTCCCATAGAGGAACGGCTTGATCGCGAGATGCAGATACCGGTTTTCCACGATGACCAGCATGGCACGGCGATCATCTCGGGCGCGGCGCTCCTCAACGCCGTTGAGATCATCGAAAAGAAAATAGGGGACTGCAGGGTGGTCTTCAGCGGGGCAGGCGCGGCCGGCATCGCCTGCGCGAAATACTATCTCAGCCTCGGGGTGAAGAAGGAGAATCTGATCCTCTGCGACAGCGCCGGCGTGATTTATGAAGGACGCACGAAGGGGATGAATCCGTACAAGGAGAAATTTGCCGCCCGGACAAAAGCCAGGAGCCTCGCCGACGCCCTCACGGGGGCTGATGTGTTCGTGGGCCTCTCGTATAAAGATCTGGTCAGCCAGGAGATGGTCCGCTCCATGAACAAAAACCCCGTCATCTTCGCAATGGCAAACCCGGACCCTGAGATCACCTACGAGGCGGCCACGGCGTCGCGCGATGACCTCATCATGGCCACCGGACGCTCCGATTATCCCAACCAGGTGAATAACGTCCTCGGCTTCCCGTTTATCTTCAGGGGGGCGCTGGATGTCCGCTCAACCACTATCAATGAGGCCATGAAACATGCCGCCACGGAGGGGTTGGCGGCGCTCGCCAGGGAGGAGGTCGTTGAGGAGGTGCGGCGGGCATACGGCGGCAAGGAGTTCAGCTTCGGCCGCGACTACATCATCCCCAAGCCGTTCGACCCACGGGTATTGCTGTGGGTAGCCCCGCGCGTGGCGAAGGCCGCCATGGAGAGCGGCGTGGCGCGGAAGCCGATCACGGATTGGGAGGCCTACACCTGGGAGCTCCACGAGCGCGTGAGGAGGATCCATGCGCTCGCGCCGATAGCGGGCGGGGGGTGCTGAGCGCCCTCGCCCCGGAGGGTGGCTGTCGCCCCGGTTGCGTCAGAGGGAGGTCTTGATTGAACCAGCCATCAGCACGAGGATCGCCAGGCCGGCGCAGATGATAAGAAAAGAGGCGATTGGCAGGAAACCCTTCGCCTTCCCCTCAACCTTCCGCATGATAGAAACGTTGAGCACCACGCCGATGAAGAATACCGCAAACCCTATGAGCAGCTTGATGAATATCTCCATGTGCCCTCCATCCTCTTGACCCAATGAATGTATACAGAATCAGGGTGAGCAAGTCAATGCCATACATGCCCTTTGCCTACACGCTCGGGGATAG
>Ga0315291_10007798_pt1 | contig 13184 bp, 16 predicted proteins | sample YL17G12_20_MG_FD_203070 | JGI IMG/M metagenome (GOLD analysis project Ga0315291, IMG submission 203070) | Sediment microbial communities from Yellowstone Lake, YNP, Wyoming, USA - YL17G12_20 | ecosystem: Environmental > Aquatic > Freshwater > Lake > Sediment | place: USA: Wyoming | collected... | reverse complement strand
GGACCTTGTCTATACGAAAGGGAAAAAGAAATTCCTTTTCAAAGAGGATGTCCGAATCTGGCAGGACAAGGACGTCGTCCTGGCCAAGGAGTTCGAGATCCAGGAGGATTCGGAGAAGGTCTTCGGCCGGGGTGGGGTGAAGGCTAGCTTCACGCGTAAGCCCAAGGACAAGCCCGGGGAGGAGCGCCTGGCGATCGGGGCCGATGAGATGAGCTATGACCCGAAGGTCAAAACCATCAAATTCACGGGGGGAAGCTCTCTCGACACGAACACCATGAAGCTTACGTCCGTGGACCTCTCGATCCGCCTCAAAAAGGAAGGAAACGAGATGGAAAGGATCCTGGCCAAGGGCACGGTCGTGATTCTCCAGAAGACCAAGGAGGGTCGGGGAGAGGAAGCCAATTATGACCTCAAAACGGACACCGTGGTCCTGACGGGGAGCCCCGTTCTTGTCGATAAGGAGAAGGGAAACACGGAGGGCGACAAATTGACTTTTTATCTGGGCGATGGTAGAATCCTGATCGAAAATAAGGAGAGAGGCAGGTCGGCCACGGTCATAAAATCGTGAACTATGAAAGACTTTTTGAGAGCCGTCAGCCTGAATAAGAGCTACGGCAAGAAGAAGGTCGTCGACAGCGTCTCGATCGAGGTTAGAAGGGGGGAGGTCGTAGGTCTCCTGGGACCGAACGGGGCCGGCAAGACCACAACGTTCTCCATGATTCTGGGACTCGTCCCCCAGGATTCGGGCCGGATTTATCTGTATGAAGAGGACATCACGGGCCTTCCCATGTACCTGAGGGCCAGGAAGGGCCTCTGCCTGCTTTCCCAAGAACCATCCTCGTTCCGTAAGCTGACCGTGGAGGACAACCTGTTGGCCATCATGGAGACCATGCCGGATGCCCAGTCGAACAAGAACGGGACGATTCTCAGGACTTTGAAGGAATTCGGGCTGGAGAAACTCGCGGCGGCCAAAGCCTACACCCTGTCCGGGGGGGAGAGGAGGCGGCTCGAGATCGCGCGGGTTATGATCACGGACCCAGAGTTTATCCTCCTGGACGAGCCCTTTACAGGGATCGACCCTCTGGCCATCCTCGACCTTCAGGAGATCGTCCGGAAGCTCAAGAAGAAGGGGCTGGGACTCCTGCTGACCGACCATAGCGTCCGGGAGACCCTGAAGATCACGGACCGGGCGTATATCATCGATAAAGGGAGAATCTTCAAGGAGGGGACCCCCGAGGAGATCGTTTCTTCGGAGGAGGTCCGGAAGAACTATCTCGGCGAGGATTTCCGTCTGATCTGATGTCGGGAACGGCGGACCGAAAGGAAGATCTTTAGTGCTCAAACAACGGCTGGATCAGAGGCAGGTTCAGAAGCTCATCCTCGCTCCGGCCCTTCAGCAGGCTATCAAGCTCCTACAGCTGACGAATTTAGAGCTCATCGAGGTCATCGACGAGGAGCTTTCCGAGAACCCGATGATCGAACTCGAGGAGGAAAATCTCGAGAAGGGGGTGAAGGAAAAGTCCCCCGGGGCCGAAGCTGATCAAGAGGCTAAACCCCCCGAGGAGCCCGAAGCCGCCCGCGAGAACCCCGAAGTCGAAGCCCCACGTCGGGATGCCGACAACCTGGACGTCGAAGCCGGCTTCCAGAACTATCTGGACGATGGGTTCCGTCCAAATTTCTCCGAAAAACAAGAGGCCGTTTCCCTCGAAAACACGCTGTCCAGGAGTCCGTCCCTATGGGACCATCTGAACTGGCAGGCCGCCCTGACATTCTTCGATGAGACCGAACGGGAGATCGCCCAGTTCATCATCGGGAATATCAACGAGGACGGCTATCTGGGTTCTTCCATCGAGGAGATCGCCGGCCTGTGCCAGGACACGCCGGAGAAGGTTGACGCCATCCGCCAAAAGATCAAGACGTTCGACCCGGTCGGGGTCGGGAGCCTCGACCTCAAGGAGGCCCTTCTGGCCCAGATGGACAGCCTTGAGGTCAAGGACGATATCGCCCGGACGATCGTCCGCGACCATCTCCCTCTCCTAGAGAAATCGGACTATTCCCATCTGGCCAGGGCGCTGAACATCCCGCCGCAGGACGTGAAATATCACATCGAGCTGATCAAGAGCCTGGACCCCGCCCCCGGGCGCAAGTACAGCGAGGAAAAGACCGCCTATGTTGTTCCCGACATCATCGTCACCAAGGAGGGGGACGAGTGGACGGTCCGGCTTAACGATGAAGGCCTCCCCCGGCTCCGGATCTCCGGGTACTACAAACAGCTCCTCGCCAAAGCGGCTTTGAATCAACCCGAAGCTTCCCGTTTCCTGAAGGACCGGCTGAAGAAGGCCATCTGGTTCCTGCGCAGCCTCGACCAGCGGAACCGGACGATCTACAAGGTCGCTAAGTTCATCGTGAACCGGCAGCAAGACTTCTTCGAGAAGGGCCTGGATTTTATCAGGCCGCTGACGCTCAACGAGATCGCCCAGGAGGTCGGTGTCCACGAGTCGACGGTCGGACGCGTCGTCGCCAACAAGTACATGATGACGCCGCGGGGGGTTTATTCGCTGAAGTACTTCTTCCACAAGTCCCTCCAAGGGGATTTCGGCGAAGAGGTTTCTTCCCTGAAGGTCAAGGAAAAGATCCGTAAGCTCGTCGAGCAGGAGGATAGAAATAATCCGTTGAGCGACATCGAGATCGGTGATATATTGGCGAGAGAAAATTTGAAGATCGCACGCCGGACGGTCGCCAAGTACCGAAAGCAATTGAAGATCCGGCCTTCTTTTATCCGGAAGAGAAAGTTCGTTATGGAGGGCAATCCATGAACCTGCATTTTACGGCCCGCAAAATAGACCTCACGCCCGAGGTCCGGCAGTATTGCGAAAAAAGGCTCTCAGCTTTTGAAAAGCTGTTGGGCTCGGTTCTCGAGGTGGACATCATCCTTTCCGCGGCGAAGGCCAGGAACCGGGCGGAGATCCATGTTCTGGCCAAGGGGGTCGGCCTGGTCGTCGAGGAAGAGACCCCGGAAATGCTCAACTCCCTGAACCGGGCGTTTGACAACCTGGAGAAAAAGATCAAGAAGGAGAGGGAAAAATTCCGGCAGCGCAGGCGGCGGAAGGGCCGCGAGCGGAAGGACCTCGCCCTTCCCATCGAGGCTGAAGAGCCGATGCGGAGGATCGTCCGGAGCTTGAACTACTCCCCGAAACCGATGTCCGTGGAGGATGCGGTCCTGCAGCTGGACGTTAAAAACAGAGAGGTCTTCGTTTTTCGCGAGGAAGGTTCCGAGAAGTGGGCCGTCCTTTTTCGCCGGAAGGACGGAAACGTCGGACTCGTCAAACCGGAATGAAACTCTATAGCCTGCTCGCTGAAGACCTCATCCTGCTCGACCTCAAGTCCCCGTCCCGGGAGGATGTCCTGAAGGAGATGGTGAACCATCTGAAGACGAAAAACAAGATCACAAAGGTCAAGGAACTCTACGAAAAGCTCATCCAGAGGGAAAAGCTCGGGAGCACGGCCATCGGGGTGGGAGTGGCGATCCCCCATTGCAAGCTCAAGGGCATCAAGGCCCCCCTCTTCCTTCTGGGCGTTTCCAAGCAAGGTGTAAACTTCGATTCCCTGGACGGCAAGCCGTCCAATGTTTTTTTCATGGTCATTTCCTCCCCGGACAATCCGGGCATGAATCTCCAGGTCCTGGCCGCAATCGCCAAGCTCGTCCGCAAGGCGAAAGCGCTACCCATGCGGATCCTGGAGGCGCAGAACCCCAAGACGGTGATCGAGGTCGTTCGTGAAGAGGAAGAGAAACGCGATGACTGAGCCCCGGGGTCGCACCGGGACAAAGCCCCGGGGAGGGGAAGCCACTTTGTCCGGCGGCCTGCTCAGGATCTATGGGGTCGGGGCGTTGATCATCGGGGACAGCGGCATCGGCAAGAGCGAGAGCTCGCTGGAGCTTATCGCCCGCGGCCACAAGTTTGTTTCGGATGACGTCGTCCACGTGAGGAGGGTCGGTCCGGGAAGGCTCGTGGGCGCGCCCCCATCCTTGAGTCGGAACTTCATGGAGATCCGGGGCCTGGGGATCATCAACATTAAGGAGATTTTCGGTCCGAGGTCGATCAGCCCGAAGTCCCGGATCGACCTCGTCATCCGGCTCAAGAAATGGCGGCACGGCCTGGAGCTGGACCGCCTGGGCCTGAAGCTTCCCGAGGACGAGGTCATCTTGGGGGAGAAGGTCCCCCAGCTCTTCATTCCCGTGGCCCCCGGGAGGAACATCGCCACCTTGATCGAAGTGGCCTGCAAGGTCCATCTCTTGAGGGAGAAGGGCTACCACGCGCCTCACGAGATCATGAAGAGGCTCGACAGGGCCCTTTCCTGAGGTTGATGCCATGGGCGAACCGCGGAAGGACAACAGGTTTCTCATCGTAACGGGACTGTCGGGGTCGGGGAAGACCGTCGTCAGTCGGTTCCTGGAGGACCTCGGCTACTACTGCGTCGACAATCTGCCGGCCAAGCTCATCCCGAGCTTCGTGGACCTCTGGCAGAAGAAAAAGGTCGAGATCGAGCGGGTGGCCCTGGTTGTCGATATCCGTGAACCGTCCTTCCTGGCCGATTTTCCCCGGACCTTCAGGGAGGTCCGCAGGAAGATCTCCCCGAGGCTGATCTTCCTGGACGCTTCGGACGAGTCCCTGGTCAAGAGGTTCAGCGAGTGCCGGAGGCCCCATCCGCTCTCCAAAGGCCGGACCATCCTCGAGGGAGTCCGTTCCGAGCGGCGGCGGATGGCTGAGATCATGAAGATGGCCGACGAGGTGATCGACACCTCGGACCTAAACATCTCCCAACTCAAGGACCTCCTTGCCCGCAAGGTTCTGAAGAAGCGGTCCCCCGGGATGCAGGTCGTGATCGTCAGCTTCGGCTATAAGTACGGGCTGCCCTTGGACTCCGACCTTGTCTTGGACACACGGTTCCTGCCCAACCCGTTTTACATCGACCGGCTGCGGAACCGGACCGGGAAGTCGAACTCCGTCCGGGATTACGTCCTCAATGCGGAGGAGACAAAAAACTTCCTCAAGGAGCTGATCGGGTTCGTCGACCGACTCATTCCCAGGTTCGTTAAGGAGGGGAAGAGCAACCTGACGATCTCCATAGGCTGCACGGGAGGCAAGCACCGGTCTGTGGTCGTGGCCGAGGACCTCAGGCGCCACCTCAAGGGCATGAGGCCGGCCGTAAAAATTTATCACCGGGATATTTATAAGTAAGGGATCTAAGACCATGATCGGCGGCATCATCGTATCGCACGGCAAACTGGCCGAGGAATTGTTGAACGCCCTGACCATCATCCTGGGCGAAGCTCCGAACATCGAATCCATCTCCATCGGCTGGTACGACGATGTGGAGGATTCGAAGAATAAGATCAACATGAGCCTCAAGCGCGTGGACCAGAAAAACGGCGTCATTATCTTCACCGATATGTTCGGCGGGACGCCCTCCAACCTGAGTTTCAGCTTCCTGAAGGACAATCAGGTGGAGATCATCACGGGCGTCAACTTGCCCATGCTCATCAAGTTCGTTTCGCTCCAGAGGAGCAACGACCTGAAGGATGTCGCCAGGAAGGTCGTCGAGCAGGGGAAGAAGAACATCCACCTGGTCAGCGCGCTCTTGGGCGCCAAACACAAGTGACGATGCTCGAAAAAAGGATCACCATCAAGAACAAGCTGGGACTTCACGCCCGCGCGGCCGTGAAGTTCGTCAACTTGGCCAATCGTTTCGGCGCCTCGGTCAAGATCGTCAAGGACGGCAACGAGATCGACGGCAAGAGCATCCTCGGCATCCTGACCCTGGCAGCCACCCAGGGAAGCGAGATCCTGCTCCTCGTCGCCGGGAAGGACGAGGACTCCGCCTTCAAGGCTCTCGCGGACCTCATCAACAACCGGTTTGATGAGAAAGAGTGAGGCGCATGGAAATCATCAGGCTCAGGGGGATCGGGGTTTCACCGGGGATCGGCATGGGCGAGGTGTCCCTCTCCGAGCGGGTGATCTTCACCTCGCGACGGGAGGCCATCGCCGCCGACCAGGTGGACGATGAACTGAAACGGCTGAGACGGGCGATCGAGCGCACGAAGAGCGAACTCGTCCGGATCAAGACGGACATCAAGGACAAGATGGGCGAGGAGCACGCGTTCATCTTCGATGCCCACCTTCTGATCCTCGAGGACCCCTCGCTCCTATCCAGCTTGGAGAAGGTCGTCAACGAGGACAGGGTCAGGTCCGAATGGGCCCTTTCCAGGACCAATACCCGTTACGAACAGATCTTCGAGGCCGTTAACGACGAGTACTTCAAGCAGAGGAAGTCGGACATCTCCGACGTTCTGGCCAAGATCTACCGGAACTTGGAGATGAAGAAGGAGAAGAAGGAAGTCCCGGACAAGCTCAAGGTCCTCGTGGCCCATGATCTCCTTCCCTCGGAGGCCGCCGTCAGGCTGAGCCGGGAAAACGTCCTGGCCGTCGCCCTGGACATGGGCGGCCAGACGTCCCACACGGCCATCCTGGCCCGCTCCCTGGGCATTCCGGCCATCGTCGGCCTTCACGACATCACTCTCCGAGTCAAGAACGGCGACTTCATCATCGTCGACGGGACGGACGGTGAGGTCATCGTCAACCCGCCCCAGGTCGTCCGCCGGGAATTCCTGAGCAAGAAAGAGAAGTACGAAAAATACCGGAAGGACCTCCAGAAGACGGCCCGGCTGGAATCCAGGACGCTGGATGGGGTCCCGTTTGTGCCTATGGCCAACATCGAACTGCCCGAGGAAGTGAACATGGCGCAGTCCTACGGGGCCGAGGGCATCGGGCTGTTCCGCTCCGAGTTCATCTACCTCCAGAGGACGACGCTGCCCACCGAGGAGGACCATCTGGCCATCTACTCGCGTCTGGCCCGAGAGGCTTACCCGGCCCCCGTATATATCCGGACCATCGACATCGGCGGGGAGAAGACCCTTCCCCAGCTCAATATCGAGAAGGAGCCCAATCCGGCCCTCGGCCTGAGGGCCATCCGGTTCTCCCTTCGGGACAGGGACATGTTCCGGACGCAGCTCAGCGCCATCCTCAAGGCCTCGGTCAAGGGAAACCTCAGGATCCTCATCCCCATGGTGACGGAGATCGAAGAGATCTTCGAGGTCAAGATGCTCTTAGAGGAGGTGAAAGACGACCTCCGGCGCAACAAGGAGCGTTTCGACGAGAGGATCCCCCTCGGCACGATGATCGAAGTCCCGGCGGCTGCGGCCATGGCCGATCATCTCCTCAGGGAGGTGGATTACCTGAGTATCGGGACGAACGACCTCATCCAGTATTACCTGGCGGTCGACCGGTCGAACGAGTTCGTTTCCTACCTCTACAAGCCCCTCCACCCGGCCGTCCTTCGGCTGATCCAGTCCGTCATCCAAGCCGCGGTCAAAGCGGGCAAGGAGGTCACGGTCTGCGGCGAAATGGCGGCCGATCCGCTGTCCGCGCTGGTCCTGTTCGGCTTCGGCCTGAGGAAGTTCAGTATGAACCCCATCTTCATTCCCCGGATCAAAAAGGCCCTGCGGTCGATCGAACTGGGAACGGTAGAGAAGGCCGTGGCCGAGGCCATGGGATTTCGCAGCTCACAAGAGATCGAGGAGTACATGATCGAGAAGATCTTGATCAAACACCCCAAGGTGTTTTTAATGAGCCAGTCGTCGTGAACTATCTTCCGTAATCGTCTTGAACCCGGATGATGTCCGCTTCATCCGGGTCGCCGATCCAGATCTCCATGATCCGGGCCGGCAGACTCCCCAAACAGCGCAAGCGATGGAGGGTCTTACGCGGGATGAAGATCTCCTCGTTCTCTCCCGGCCGCCAGGTCTTGTCGTTGACGGTCACCTCAAGACCGGGATCCAGGGCGATCCAGAATTCGGCCCGCCGGCGATGAAACTGGAGGGACAGAGTTTGTCCGGGGCTGACGGTGAGGATCTTGACGGCGCTGCCGGAATTATAGGGGTAAGCCCGGAACTTGCCCCAGGGACGGACATCCTCGATGATCTTTTTCCGGAAGGATTTTTCGATATCTTCGTCCTCGGTCATGGCCGAACCCCCGTCAGCGGACAAGCGCGGGCCGGGGGGGATCAGAACGGGACATCGTCCTCACCGCCGCCCTCGCCGCCATGGGCTGTTTCGTCACCCTCCATCGGGAAGTCGGAGGAGGCCGTGCCTTCGGCGGCGGGGCCTTCGCCGGCCGTTTCTTCCCTCCGGCCGAGGAAGACGATGTTCTGAGCTTCGATCTCCGTAGTGCTGCGCTTGTTGCCGTCCTTGTCCTGCCACTGCCGCGTCCTGAGCTTGCCCTCCAGGAGGATCTGCTTCCCCTGCGAGAGGTATTTTTCGCAGAACTCGGCGAGCTTGCCCCAGACAACGATGCGGTGCCACTCGGTCTTATTCACGGCCTCGTTCGTGTTCTGGTTGAAGAAGCGCTCGTTCGTGGCCAACGTGAAGTGGACGACCTGCCTCTGCGTCTGGGGGAGGAACCTCGAATCCGGTTTCTGGCCCAGCCGTCCGATCAGGATGACTTTGTTCAGGCTGTTGATGTCTCTCATTTTTCCGCCAATTCCTTGATTTTCTGCTGAGCGATCCTTGTTTCCTCCTCGACGGGAAACTTGGTGATCAGAAGCTTGTAGGCCGCCATCGCCTCTTCCTTCTTGCCGTTCTCGGCGAAGCTCATGCCCTTCTTGAGGTAGGCGGCCGCGATCTTGTCTCCTTGAGGATAGGCCAGGATGAGCTCGTTGAACATGTTGATGGCGTCCTCGAACTTCCTCTGGCTGTAATAGCACTCCCCGATCCAATAGAGGGCGTTGTCGGCCAACGGGCTGTCGGAAAACTGGTCCTTGTACATCATGAATCCCTCGACGGCCAGGTCGAAGTTGCCCTTGAGATAATCGTTGTAGGCCATATTATAGACGTCCTGGGGAGAGACGTTGGACGGGAGGGGCGCGGGCCGGGGTTTTTCCTCCGGCTTCTTTTCTGGAAGTTTAGGCTCGTCCCTGCCCTTTTCGGCGGGCTTGGCCTCGGCGCCCGCGGCCGGCAGCGCGCCGGGACGGAGGGCGCCAAGGATCTCGGCGAGCCTGGCCACGTCGAGGCTCAGCTGGTCGATCTTCCCGGCCAAGGCCTGGTACTGCTGGGGGACGGACCTGAGGTCCTCCCTGAGGCCGAGCTGATCGGTTTGGGAACGACGGACGATATCCCCCAGCTCCTTGATCTGGTCCTTGATCAGCTGGATATCCTCGGCATTTTGTTGGGCCCGGGTCGCCAGGTCTTGGACCTGCTTTTTCAGGACCTGGACGTCATCGTAGATGAGTTCATAGGCTTTCTTGGTCTTGTCGCCGCCGCCGGCGGACCACAGGGGCACGAGGACCAGAAGACATGCCCCCGTCAATCTTTTGAACACAGCCTATTTTTCGATGATGGTGAACTGGGCGCGCCGGTTCTTCTGCCAGGTCGCCTCGTCATGGCCGGTGACGAGCGGCTGGCTCTTCCCGTAGGAAAGGATCTTCATCCGGTCGGCGGTGATGCCGAGGGAAGCCAGGTAATCCATAGTGCTCTTGGCCCTTTTCTCGCCCAGGGCCAGATTGTATTCCTCTGTGCCCCTTTCATCGCAGTGTCCCTCGACCAGGACCTTGACGGTCGGGAACTTTTTCATCCAGGCGGCGTCGCTTTCCAGCACCGGCTTGGCGTCCCCGCGGATAAAGGACTTGTCGTAATCGAAATAGATCATCGCCAGGGGCTGTTCCTTGTTGATCTGCTCGAGCGATTTGGACATTAAGATCTCTTCTTCGGACAGCACAGGTTCCTTGACGGCGGGCTCTTCGACCTTCTCCGCCGTGGGCTGTTCCTTGACCTGGGGCGGGGGCGGGACTTCTTTGACCTTCTTCTTGCACCCGGTAAAGAACGTGAAGACCAGGATGAAGGCGAGAGAGAATACAATCAGCTTTTTCATGGGACCTCCTCTTAGCGTTTTCGAGTCATCGAAAGCGGATTATCGACCGCTCCGTGCTCGAGAAACTTATACAATGACTGCTTGATTCTGTCAATAGAAATCGGCAAAAGTCGGGCCTAATTTGTCCAGCTCGGGAGCTTATTCTCACGGCCGGAGGTGATGGCGCGGAGGTTGGAGCCGTCATAGTCGACGGTGTAGATCTGGATTGTCCCCGAGAGATTCGAAGCAAAGACGATGTGGCGGCCGTCCGGCGACCAGGATGGGCTCTCGTTCCTGGCGTTGCTCTCGGTAAGCTTGGTGATCTGGTTCGTGCGGACGTTCAAGATGTAGATATCGAAGACGTTGTCGACACGGGAAACGAAGGCGAGCCTCTCGCCGTCCGGCGACCAGGAGGGGGCGTCGTGATAATTGCCGCCGAAGCTAACCTTACGGACGTTCGAGCCCTCGGCGTCCATGATGAAGATCTGGGGGGTGCCCGTCCCCAGCCGGTCCGAGGTGAAGGCGATCTCACGGCCCGTGGGCGACCAGGAAGGGGCGGTGTCGATGGCATTGTTGAAGGTCAGCCTTTTGACCTTCGTTCCATCCGCGTCGGCGGTGTAGATCTCGGCGTTGCCGTCCATCGTGGAGCAGAACGCCAGCTTCTTTCCATCCGGCGAAAAGGCGCCGGAAAAGTTCGTTCCCCGGCCGGCGACGACCGTGCTCTTGCCCTCATAGAGGGACAGGATGACCAGGTCCGGGTTGGCCCGCTTGTAGGTCGTGTACACGATCCTCCGCTGGTCCGGCGACCATCCCGGCATGTAATCCTTGATCCGGTTGAAGGTGATGCGGGTTGGATTGGCCCCGTCGTAGTCCATCATGTAGATCTCGTCGTTCCCGTCCCTGTTGGAGACGAACGCGATCTTGGAGGTGAAGATCGGCTTCTCGCCGTAGAGTTTCATGATCTCGTCGGCCATCCTGTGGGCGGCCAGACGGAGGGCGCTCTTTTCGGCCTGATAGCGTTTGCCGAGGATAAAGCGCTCGCTCTTGACGTCATAGAGCTTGCCTTCGAAGACCGTCCCCCCGTCGGCCTCGCCGACCTCTCCCGCAAGGAGGAGCTTGGCCTGGATGGAGTCCCAGTCCTTGAAGAAGATCTTGTCCGGGCCCAGGGGCCGGACGTAGCTGTAGTGGGCCGACGGCAGCAGCTGGAAGATGCGGCTGTACCGGAGGTCTCCCTCCAGGACCTTGTGGATCTCATCGGCCGCAGCCTTGGCCTGGGGAGAGGCGGAGCGGACGACAAAGGCCGGCAGGGCCAAAGGGATCATGGGCGTCCCTTCGCGGATGGTCAACACAACTTCCTGCTGGGCGAACATCGGGACGCCCGCGAGGACGAGAACCATGACAATGAGTCCGGAAACGATCGTTGGGTTATTTTTCATTTGGAGTGCTCGAAGATGAGATGGATCCCGAGATAGTTGCCCTCATAGTCGCTGGGAAGGGGCGGAAAGGGCGCGGAAATCTGGATGGCCCGCTGGGCCGACATATCGAGGGACTGGATGCCGCTCGATTCCTTGACTTTGAGGTCCGTGACCTGGCCGTTGCGGAGGATCTTGAAATAAACGGTGGTGAAGAACGTTCCCGAGACCCCGGGGTCGACGAGAGACGTGAACCAGCTCGATGAGACCCTGTCCGAGATGATCTGGAGGTAATACTGATACGGGAAACCGGAGAGCCCGATCTGGTCCCCGTATCCGGACCCGCCCACGCCGGGCCCTTCGCCGGGCCCTTCGCCGAGCCCGATCCTGAGCCCCGAGCCGCCGCCCGTCTGGCCCGTCCCGGGAACCGCCATCTTATCGTCCGGGACACCCGTCGCGTTCGGCTGGGGCTTGCTGATCACGGCCTTTTTCTCGTCCCGGCCCTTCTTGTCCTTGCGGGGCTTGTCGACGGGATAGGTCATGGACGGCTTGACCTCTGGCTTGACCTTCGAAGCCACGGCCAGGTCCCGGAGCGTCTCTTTCTTGGCCGGAGGCTGGACCGCCGCTTTCAGTCCGCCGCCCCCGCCGCTCCCCCCGGTTCCTCCGGCTCCTCCAGCTCCTCCGGCTCCTCCCTGGCCCGGGAAGCCCCCCAGGCTGATGTAATGGATCATGCCTTTTTGGACGGGCTTAGTCATGGATGGGGAGATGGCAATGACCGTAAACAGGACGGTGTGAAAGACGGCGGAGAAGACGACCGCCCGCTTGAACATCCTCTCGTTCGCCAGGAGCCCGGTCATTATTTCTTCTTGCCGTTCTTCTCGACGGGTTCGGTGACAAGTCCGACCGTCTCGATGCCCGCCTTCTTGGCAATGTCCATGATGGTCACGATGTACCCGTAGGAAAGGCCCTCATCGGCCTTGATGTAGACGATCTTCTTGGCCTTCCCGGCGAAGTGGTCCCGGAGCCGCCTTTCCAGGAGGTTGATGTTGATGACGGACTCGCTGACGTGGATGTACTTGTCCAGGGAAACGCTGATCGTCAGCCCCTCCTCGGCCGGCGCCGATTCGGTCTCGGCTTCGGGGAGGTTGACCCCGATCCCCGACTGCATCATCGGCGCTGTGACCATGAAGATGATGAGCAGGACGAGCATGACGTCGACGAACGGCGTGACATTGATCTCGGACAGGGAGGTCCCGATCTGCCTTTTCCTGGCGGCGGAGGGAAGAGGCGCCGAGTTAAGACCCATAGAGACGTTCCACGATGCCGATGAATTCGAAGGTGAAATCCTCCATCTCGGTGATGACGTCCTTAATCCGTCCCAGGAAGAAGTTGTAGGCGATGACCGCCGGGATGGCGGCGAAGAGCCCGACCGCCGTGGCGATCAGGGCCTCGGCGATGCCGGGGGCCACGGTGACGAGGCTCGCGGACCGGACGATCCCGATCCTGGTGAAGGCGTCCATGATCCCCCAAACGGTCCCGAACAGGCCGATGAACGGGGTCACGCTCCCGGTCGTGGCCAGGAAGCTCATCATGCGCTCCATCTTTGCGATCTCCTGGTTGGAGGCCTTCTGGAGGGCGCGGTTCAGCGTCTCGATCTTCTCGGCGGTCAGACCCGGGTTCGGGTTCGACTTCGTGAGGTAGGAGAGTTCCCTGAACCCGGAATGGAAGAGCGCCGCCATGGGGCTGAGCTTGTATTTCCGGGCGGCCTCGCCGACCTCCGCCAGGTTCTTGCTCTTATGGAAAGCGTTC
>Ga0315291_10007796_pt1 | contig 13185 bp, 9 predicted proteins | sample YL17G12_20_MG_FD_203070 | JGI IMG/M metagenome (GOLD analysis project Ga0315291, IMG submission 203070) | Sediment microbial communities from Yellowstone Lake, YNP, Wyoming, USA - YL17G12_20 | ecosystem: Environmental > Aquatic > Freshwater > Lake > Sediment | place: USA: Wyoming | collected... | reverse complement strand
TTGTCGTAGAGTTCTTGAATCACTTCGAAGCTATGTCCGAGGATGTCCCGGAGGGCCACGAAACCTCGCCTCATCTTGGTATCAGATATGCCGAATATCAACTGTTCGGCTCTATCGAGAATCGAACCCGATTCCTCCTTCGAGCTATAGGCGTCGGTCGCGATGGTGGTTCCCGCGTCAATAAGCTTTCTGAGCGTGGCCTTCTCTAGAACTATGCGGCAGTAATACTCAACGTTTGCGGCGGTTCCGACCTGTTCGAAGAGTGAGGCCAGATAGGAAGCGCCACCCACTTGCTCAAGCTCTCCCTTCTTCTTGAGCTCTTCGCCGAGGGTGATCAGGTCTACTGGCTCTCCCCTGTCGTGGATGGCGGTGATGGCCCGGAACATCTTCTTGTGGCTCTCCCGGTAGAAACAATCGTCTTCTTTGATAAGCTCAAGACACTTGCCCACAGCGTTTGCATCGATGAGCATCGCTCCGAGCACACTCTGCTCGGCCTCGACGGATTGGGGCGGCACTCTACCCAGTGTCGTATCAAGTTCCGGAGCCTTCATGGTGCTTTCTCCATTTGGGCGTGTGTCGCAGAATCAAAACACTCTAGCCGTTCCACACATATATTCTTTATGCATTCTTCCATATTTCCATGAGTTTTTGGACGTCCTCCCACACGGCCCTTTTTAGAGAGGGGTTTCGCAGGCAGGCCGCCGGGTGATAAGTCGCGACGACTCTGGTTCCTCGGTAAAAGAGATTCTCGCCCCTGTAGCTCGCCATTGTTAGATTGAGCCCGCTCATGGCCTGGGCCGCAAACCGTCCCAGCGCACAGATGACTTTGGGCTTCAGGATTTCTAGCTGCTCCGCGAGGTGGATAGAGCAGAGGTCTACCTCCTCTGGCAAGGGGTCCCTGTTGCCCTCCGGCCGACATTTGATGACATTCGTTATGTAAACGTCTTCACGGTCAAACTTGACCGCTTCTATTATGCGGGTGAGAAGTTGCCCTGCCCTGCCGACAAAAGGCTTTCCCTGGAGGTCTTCGTCTCTACCCGGAGCTTCACCAATAAATACGAGGCCCGTTTTCCTGCTACCTGTTCCGAAAACCACGTTTGTTCTTGTTTTGTGAAGCGGGCATCTCTTGCACCTTGCGACTCTTTTTTCGAGCAGCGCCAGAGTCTCTTCTGGCGATCTCTCGGCCATCCTCGAGCGTCCTCTTCCCGCGCCCAACACAATAGAATCTTCTCCCATGGCGAGACGTGTTTGAAAGTAGCTTCTGGCTGCAGAAACGATGTTCGCGATCCCATCAAGCTCTTTCAAACAATCGCCCCCTTCTCTGCTGCCGTTGCCACTCGAGGTGGTTGAGTTTGATGTTGACAGTAGACGTTTCTCGTTCGTGGAACGTGTTCTTTGCACTCAGAACGGGCACTCGTCAACCACCCCGGAGGATCACCTCACCGTTTCCTGAGTGCCAGTATTCTCTTGAGAATCTCCCTCGCTACTTGGTACTTGGGAAGAACGGGAAGTCTCTCTACGATTCCCCTTCGGTCAATCATCGTGACGATGTTCGTGTCTTCTTCGAACCCTGCGCCCGCGAGCAGAGGGTTATTGACAACTATCAGGTCCAGATTCTTTTTCCTCAGTTTCTCTTTGCCCTTCTCAACTTCGTCCTTCACCTCGACCGCAAAACCCACGAGAATCTTTTTCCCTTTCCCCTGTCCGAGCTCGCCCAGTATGTCTCTGGTCCCGTGAAGCTTGAGAGTAAACCCTTCGGCGCTTCTCGGTATTTTGCCCTTTTCCGCACTGACCGGTGCAAAATCACTCACGGCCGCCGCCATGATTACGATTTCGGCCTTGCGAGCGTTTGACAGAACCGCCTTTCTCATCTCGGCGGAGGTTCTTACATACACGAGCCTGATTCCCTGGGGAGGTTCTACTGAAACACGGCCGCTGACCAACGTCACGTTTGCACCCATGTCTCTCGCCGCGCCGGCAATCGCGTAACCCATCTTTCCGCTGGACCTATTCGAGATGTATCTCACGTCGTCGATCGGCTCCTCGGTTCTGCCCGCGGTCACAAGCACGCCGATATCGGAAAAAGGCTTCTTTTCTTCAAAAACCAGCTCGACTTCTCTGAGAATAGTCTCAACAGGAGCCAACCTACCCTTTCCTTCCTCGCCGCACGCCAGAGGTCCTATCTCTGGCTCTACAAATCTGTAACCCAGCGAGCCCAACCATGCAATGTTGCGCCGAACGATCTCGTTTCCCCACATTCGTACGTTCATCGCCGGTGCAAACATGACCTTGCATCCGGAGGCCATGATTATCGAACTCAGAAGATCATCTGCAATTCCTACCGCAACTTTTCCAATAATGTTGGCCGTGGCCGGGGCAACGAGGATCAGGTCCGAGCCCGCAGCCGCTTCGATGTGCTGAACCGTCGAGGGTGCCGCTTCCGGGCCGAGTTCCGCGGTTTTCTCAACGGAACCTCCAAAAAGATCGGTCAGAACCCTCCCCCCAGAGAGAATCTCGAACGTCAAGGGAGAAACAAACTCTCTCGCAGCCTTGGTCAGACACACGGTGACCGTTGCGCCCCGCTTGGTAAGTTCCCTCAGAAGCTCGACCCCCTTGTAAGCGGCAATGCTACCCGTTATCCCAAGCAGCACTCGCTTTCCCTTCAACATCGACTGGCTGGCCGGGCTCATTCACGCCTTCCTTCTTCCTCGTCGTACACAAACTTCACTTTTCCCTTTGCCACTCTTTCAATGGCCACAAGGGTGACCTTTTCTTTCATCTCTTCTCCGGAGTGCCTCAAGACATCGTTGATGCGCCTGGCCTCCTTTGCTGCGATTATCGCAATTTCATACTTGTTGGGAAAGGAACTAACGCTATTCATGCCTGAATCTTCCATTCAAAGATCCTCCTTCTCGAAAGACAAACGCGCCACAGAGGAAAACGTTCCTCATGCCGAGTCACCTTTCTCGCCGGGGAAAAGCCTCAGCATAGAGCATTTCTCCGCAGCGATGATGCTCTTGAGTTCATCAAGCGCGTCACCAAGATCGTCATTTACGACCAAGTAATCATAGTACTTTCTGAACTTCATTTCCTCACGCGCGTTCCTCAGTCTGATTCTGAGTGCATCCTCGGACTCAGTCTTTCTTTTCCTCAGCCTTTCCTCCAGAATTTCAAATGAGGGGGGCACAACAAAGACGAACACGCCATCAGGGAAGACTTTTCTCATGCTGAGCCCTCCCTGCACGTCCAAATCCATTATCACAAGTTTACCCTGAGCCAGAAGAGGCAACACGGAATCGCGAGGAGTTCCGTACAGGTCACCGTGTACTTCCGCCCATTCGAGTAGCTCGCCTGTTTGAGCCATCACTCGGAAGCGATTCGGATCGACGAAGTGGTAATCTTTACCGTTCACCTCGTCGTCCCTTCCGGGCCTGGTGGTGGCAGAGACCGAGTACTCCACGTCGCGGCAATCCGTGAGAACTCCCTGGCAGAGGCACGTCTTGCCGACGCCAGAAGGGCCGGATACCACCACGGGAAAAGCAGCCTTTTCCGCTTTTCCCTCTGGAAAGATGATGTTTCTACTCACTTGACTCAAGTGCCCGAGTGACCAAGGGCGTCGTACCAGCCCCACTGGTGATTGGGTTCTTGTTCTACCGGGCCCGTTTTGCACGGGCTCTCATTCTCGCAGCCCTTATGTTGCCCGGGTCCTTATTCGACGTTCTGTACTTGTTCCCTGAGTTTCTCTATTTCGTCCTTAATGTTTACAACTTCATTGACGATTCCAGCGTCTGCTGCTTTGGCACCAATCGTGTTAGCTTCACGGTTCATTTCCTGAAGCAGGAAGTTTAGCTTCCGTCCTGCGAGTTCTGGTCCGTCGATCAACGAGACAAACTGCCCTGCATGCGCTCTCAGCCTGACGCATTCTTCCGTACAGTCCAACTTATCGGCAAACACGACTGCTTCGAGGGCAAGTCTGTCTTCGGGGATCTCCCCTCGGTCAAGAAGCTCGGAAAGCCTCATTTTTAGCTTATCCTTGGCCTCCTTGACGCGAACGGGGGCTCTTTTTTCCACTTTCTCCACGTGCTTCAGAAGAACGCCCGCCCGAACCCTGAGGTCCTCCGACAAGGCCGCTCCTTCCGAGTCTTTCATTGAAATAATGTCATTGAGCGCCTTAATCACTCCTTCTTCAACAAGCCTCCAGCAGTTTTCGTCCACGACCGAACCTTTCTCGGGAGACAGAAGATCCGGAAAACACAGGAGAGTCTGGAGAGTTATCTCTCCGGCAAGGTTATATCGTTCCTTGAGTGCCTTGAGTAAGCCGAAGTATCTGTCTGCAACATCCTCATCCAGTCCGAGGGCAAGATCGCTACCGCCCCCGTTCCAAGTCATAGAGATGCTCAATTTCCCTCTCAATATCCTCTGCTGAACGAGTGTTCGCACCTTGGACTCAAACTGCGAGAGCCACTTGGGCAATCTCAGGGAAATGTCGCAGAACTTGTTGTTCACGCTGCGGACTTCGGTGACAAGAAGAACGCCTTCGCGTTGAATCTCACTTCTGCCGAAACCCGTCATGCTTCTTACCACAGAAGCTCTCCTCCCCCGGCTCTCTTTGCTCCCTTACCCCGGGAACTCAAGCCAAAGATTCTTGCACCGCCGAACCTGCAATCGAAGATTAACCCCAAGGAGAGGCCTATCATAGCAGAAAAAGCATGCCCCACGAGGACGGCCGCCGGAATGTCTCGTTTACAGTCACGGGCCGCGTCTCGCAAAGCGACACGCTACTTACTCTATGAAACACAGAGCCGTATGTCAATCCGAAAGTTAGGAACAAGAACGCGACCGCACCAAACCAGTTCCACTAGGTTTTAGATGCTTCAGTTTTAGATGCTTTCTTAAGGAACACCGGACTGGTCACAAAGGCGCGACTTTGATAGACTGCTCGAGTGAAATGAGAAGTGGTTTGCTCGTGCCGTGGAATCCGTGACTCATTTGAACCAGGAAACCAATCTCAGTGGCAACGGGGTAACATGGAAAGTCTGATCCTGGCCATGCTCACAAGAGAAATCGCGAAAGAATTGGCGGGCTCCAGCGTGGAGGGCGTGATCGGCCTCGCGCCAATGAGTTTCGCAATTCAGCTAAAGAGAAAAGACCTTTATGCCGTGGCCGTCTCACCGAACCAGTGCCTGCAGAGCAGTCTCGCAATTCAGCCAGAGAAGAAAGAGCACGACACCTCCTCGTTTCTGGTGATTTGCCTGGATCCCCGCTTCCCTGCGTTGTTTTCGCCCCAAGCAGATGTCTCTGACCTCCCATTGAGGACACCTGCGGAGACTCTGCCAGAAGGCTTCGTCCAGTCGATGTCTGACGCTTTGCGCGGAACCGTTCTCAATGCGCTCGAACAGCACGACGCAGACAGAGTCGTGCGTATCGAGTTCTCTGGAAAGAGAGGGCAGTCTCCCTCGAGGCTCTGGCTTGAGCTTTTTGGCCGAAGACCTAGCGCAGTTCTTGTGGAGAGTATCGGAAATAGAATAGAAGCCTGTAGCCGCGAAGGAACGACGTCTTCGGCGGGTATCCTTCTGCGTCCCGGAGAGGGATATTTGCCGCCTTCACAAGTGTCCAAGCTCGGCCTTGAGGCTCTGTCACTCGACGTCCTCCAAGCACTGATGGGAGGGACAAGCATGGAACGAGACCCAGCGGAGATGGGTCTTGCCCTTTCGCGGCGACTAAGGGGGTTGAGTCCGCACACGGCCGAGGAGATTGTAGAGCGCGTCTCTTCGGAAGGACGTCTCACGCCCGAAAGCTTGCTTCACGGGCTCAAGGCAGCTCTTGTGGAACCTGAGAAGCATTTCCGTCCTGCGGTTAGAGTAGCCGGGCCCAGCGTGACCGGACCACCTGCGTTGTTGCCGATGCACGTCGAGGCGGAACCCGAGGTCGGAGAGAACGCCGGCGGAGAGCGCGGTGATGGCCAGGCCCGGGGCCGGAAAACGAGCCCTGGCGGTGCAGTTGCAAAGGAGGCTGGCGGCAAGCAAGAGAGTAACAAGGACTCAGGCAGCGAAGAGACTGTACATGCCCTCCAGTTCTTCTCGACGGCATCAGAGGCCACTCAATACTCTTTCCTTGAACTCTGCCGCTGGTACAGAACCCTTTCCGCGGTGAGACTCAGGAGGAACGCAGGGACTCTCTCAGAAAGACTGACCAGGCTAAAGGCATTGCTTTTGGGAGATCTCTCTTCGGCAGAGAGAGCTCACGAGTTTAGACAATGTGGGGAACTAATCCTCGCCAACCTGAAAAACATCAAACGGGGAAGCTCTTTTGTCGAACTGAAGGACATACATGTCGACGGACAGACTGTTTTAAGAGTTAATCTCGACCCAGCTTTTTCCATCTCAGATAACGCGGAGCGCTATTTCAAGAAGGCTAGAAAGGCCGAGAGGGCTCTCGGTCTATTGAAAAAGAGAATCGCCTCGGCAGAACGCTCGCTGGGAATTGCCGAGAAGTTCCGCGAAAACATCCCCGAGGAGGTAGATGCGGCGGAGTTTGAAGTAGCCTCCCGCGAACTAGTAGAACTCTCGGCCCGGGTGCGAGCTCCAATAGCAAGGAAGCCGCAGTGGGACCGAGTTAACCAGTCACCGGCGGCTCACGCCAAAGCGTTGTGGGAGCCTACCCAGCCAGGACGTGAGACGAGAACCCAGTCCGTGCAGGCCTCACGAAGCTCCGAAGTCGAAGTGAGAGCGAGAGCCGGCTTCAATCCTCGCACTCTTGAAACATCAGACGGCTTTACGGTAATTGTCGGAAGAAACAACAGAGAAAACGACTACGTCACGCACCGTCTAGCTAAGCCTGAGGACCTTTGGTTTCACGCGTCGGGTGTACCGGGTTCGCACGTGATCCTGAAGAGAAAGGGCAGGTCTGCGCCTTCGCGCAGGGCAATAGAAGAGACCGCTTCAATTGCGGCCTATTTCAGCAAGGGTAGGACTTCATCGAGTGTGCCGGTTATATACACGGAGAAGAAATACGTCCACAAACCTAGAGGCTCGCGCCAGGGCACCGCGACCTGCGCCCGCGAGAAGTTTCTCATGGTAACGCCCCGAAAACCCAAACCGGCGGCGTCCTTATAGTTTCAACGTAGTTTCAACAGTCTCGCGCCACGGCGCCTATTGCGTCAAAATAAGAAGTATCTGAACGGCCATTCGTTGCCTCATAACTAAAGGTATCCGAACGGCGTCGAGAAATGTTTGCATAGGCGTCGCGCGTCCCCGTGCCTGCTGTACCGGCCCTCTGAGAACGTTCTGCGCCTCCCCTGCAGCCTTCTACCTGTAGTAGACCGTCACGCTCTCGATGTTCTCACCAAGATGACGATCCAGGTACCCCACAAAGGCCTGCAGTAGTTGCCAATCAGAACACCCTTTCTTGGTGTGAACTTCTGCCACGAGTAGACCTCCGCGTGTGGTGTCCCACGTTATCCAACCCGGGTGTTTTACGTGTTTCCATTTACCCTCACGCTCTCTGTGGAAGGCGGTAGGTCTTCCTCGAAGCTCCCTTTCCTTGTTCTTGAGCAGAGTTTTCAGGTTTGAATCGATCGTAGGCTTAGGAACGACTTGAATAATCTTCATGATCTCACCTCCGTTTCTTTCTCTCTCTTTCGTTCTCTCTCTCCCCCCTCTCTCCCTTCTCCCCGACGCCTCTGTAAAGTCCGAGCTTTCGTGCTTCTGTTAGTGACGGCACCCCGTGACACCGCGTTTGCGGGTCGTGCTTAAGCCTCGTGCAGACCATATTGCCGGAGACCGGCCCCGTCAGGCTCCGTCTGCGTCCTATTTTGTGCCGACTATTGTGATGCCCAGCAACGCCCGGAACGGCAAGCTACTGGCTATTGCTCTTCTAATGGAAAACGGCAATCTGCCAAGAGCCCTCTCGCACGATAGAATCATGGACGACGGAACTGGAATGTACGTGCCCCGGCCTCCGGCGTAAGCACCTATCCCCGAAAAACCCACTTTTCGGAAGAGCTCACTCAGTTCGGTGAAAGTGTATTCTTTGAGATGAAATCCTGTAGCCACGTCGTCAAAATATCTTGAAATATCATACGGCCCCGAAAGCAGATTTGGCGTGATGCAGATGTACTTTCCGCCTTCAGTCAGTGCCAAGTAGATGCTCTTGAGTTGATCAACGGCGTCATCTGGATGGAGATGTTCCATCAGCCTGCTACTGTATGCAAGAGTCACGCTACCTCGGGGAACGGGAATGGATGAACCGTCGGATATGATCAACTCAAAGTTCTGTGGAAAGGCCTCACCCTTCGTGATCTCCCGGGAAACGTCAACTGCATAAACTTTTCGCACGTACTTAGACACTTCTCGCGACAGGCTGCAGTCCCCCGCGCCCACCTCAAGAAACGTAGATTCCGGTTGCAAATAGCGCTCAAGAAGCTTCATCTGTCTGGACACTGCCTCGATCTGAGACTCGGCGTCTCCCTTTTGAGTCAACTGGGGATGTAGCGGTACACGACGATAAAGCTCATCATAGAGGGAAGTGTAGAGACCCTTCCTCTGCTCTTTTGAGGCATTACGCAACCTGTCGGCCAGTTCCTTTTCTATCACGTAATGCTCAAGGAGTTGCCCGAGCGTTCTCTTTTCGCTTCGCGGAATTCTCACTGGCACGTCTTCATTCCTACGACCCGCTAGCAGTTCTGGCTCTCGTGAACTGGCCGGGACCGCGGATTCGTCTAAGACCGCTTCCTCGACTCGTTAGGCTTTGCCGGGTCTTGGCAGTTTTATCTTGTTTGTCTTGTGAGCCACAGCATAGACAGGAATTTGCCCCGTGTCAATCCTGTGTCCTGCTCAAGGACTGGCCCTTCCTCCCGCAAAAAGCGGATAACGAGGTACATTACACGAGGGAAGAGGCATCCACATGCGATCTGAGCGGCACCCCAGGCCCGTTCAGCACGGGACGAAGCCGGTGAGCGGTGCCCTCCCCTGCGAGTTGATGGCCGGCCCTGCGTGCAGGTCAGATGCAGGTCAGCTCGCACGACGAAAGCGCGGCGCGTGGCGTGTGGCTCGCGCCATAACGGGTGTTTCTCCCTTGGGGCTGGAATAGTCTCAGGTAGGAAGGAGTTGGTTTATCGAGGAGTTGGTTTATTGAAGCGAGAGCTTTCACTTCACCAACACGAGTTTCTTCATCACCGTCTTTCGGTCTTGGCCGAGTTCAACAAAATAGACGCCCGAAGAGACCGAACGCCCGCCAGAATCTTTTCCATCCCAGTACAGGCTTGATGTGCCGGCAGACAGGCCAACCAGTGGCAGCGTGCGAATGAGCCTTCCCGAACAGCTGAAAACCCTCAAGGTTGCCGCCCCCGCCACGGGGATCTGGGCCTTCAGAAAGACGTTCGGCCCAGACGGATTGCAGAAGCTTATCGCCAGCGTAGCGGCGGGGACCTGACTCTGGCCGTTTCCGACACCTTCCGGCGTTTCGATTGCGAATGCCATGTCGCCGTCGCGTGCGTAGCTCCAGCGCGAGAATCTGCCCCTGGAGTCAATCGTCATCACTCTCCAGTAGTAATAGCCTGGGAGAAGACCCTGTAACCCGGCGCCGCGAATATAGGTACCGGTTGACTCAGGTTGGACTAGCGAAAAATCAAAAGTCCCCTGAGAAGCGAGCTCGCTCACGTAGTCCACGATTATGGTCTCGAGGTCATAGTCCCGCGTCTGCGAGATCTGGATTCGGTAACCTACCTGACCCGAAGTATCAGGCTCCTCGACATTGAAAATGAACGATTCGTCAGCTTGATCAATGGTCTCACCGGAGATCAATTCCGGCGCCCCCAGAAGCTCGGGGGGATTGGGAGTAGGTGTGGAAAGGGCCTCCGCAACGTCGGCGAGCGTGGCGTATATGACGGCTCCCTTGTCGGCAACGTAAAGGAAGCTGTCCACGTATGCAAAATACTGCTCGAGCATCCATCTCTCGGCCCCCACACCCGAACGATCGTGGCTCAGGAGGGTCCCGACTCCCGGCGAGTAAAGAGGATCGCCGGTGTAGTTTCTGTCAAAGTTCGGTCTGAGATCATCAACGCTGCTTGTGTGGGAAAGATTGTTGGGAATCTCCAGGAGAGGAAGATTCCAATCAGCGCCCGAACAGCTTGAGGAGTTCTTGTTGCCTGCGCACGGATTGTAGGGCTGCGACGTAACACCAAGGCTCCAGTAATTGGGAAGGCTCCCGGTCGCCGTGTAAATACACCCAGAGGCGTCAACCAGAAACCCGATGTCAGAAAGGGCCTTGAGGTTGTCCTCGTCGGCAAACCACCCTCCGGCTCTAAAAGTCGTGGGTGTTCCGAGTCCTCTTGCCTGGAAGAGCTGAAGAGCAAAGTTGAGAAGAGCAAGGCTTTGCTCGTAATCGTAGTTGGCGCAAGGAACATCGTACCCGTCGCTGCGATTCTCCCAGTGAGGGTCCATGATCCGCGTAACGCCTGCAGCATCCACGTAGTCAGTATACATGTGCAGGTGAAGGCCGATCTCGTCTCCCTTCGCCTGGGCTCTCTGCAACACCCACTGTGTCATCTGTCCTTTCTGCCACTCCGGCATTCCTTGCCAGACGTAGATGCGCGGATTGAAAAGCTGGGACATCGGCATCCCGTGCTCGTCTGCCAGGAGCCCCAGGCTGTCAAGATAGGGCACCCTGGCGACAAACCCGCCCTCCCAGTCAATCGTCCAGACGTGATAGAAAGGATACGAAACGTGAAAGACAATCTGATCTGAAACACACTGCTGACCGGTGTCGGCGACAGTCACGACAAGATGAAACGTGCCTGCCGCTAAACTTGAGATGTCAATCTGTTCCCGCCAGGTCGTGGAGCTAGTCTTCAGGAGTAACCCGCTCAGCCCAGCCTCTTGAATCTCGTAGCCGGCCTGCGCGTCCGGCATCCACTCGGCTTCGGCGAAGTCGACGCTCACGCCGAGATACTGATCGGTAGGCGTGTGACCGTCGCCCTTTAAACGCCACTTCTTGTCTAAGGTTACGGTCGGTCTTCCCGAAGCTCTCTCTTCTGTACCCGCCGAAACGCTCGGTTCGTCAGTCGTATATTTTCTTACCTTAAAATCGTCAAAGTGGATTTTTCTGTTGGCGGAACCCGTGGCGAAGATTGCGCCCGAGGTAAGAGTCGTGTCCTCAACGTAACAACCGTTGCTGACACCATCGAAATACACTTTGAGTTTCGTTCCGTCCAGCGCAAACTTGAAAGTATGCCAATTGCTGCCCATACCCGAACGCGTGCTGCCCGTGACCAGCGTTGAAGGTGAGGACCAGCCGGTGAATTTGAGTATCTTTGTGTAATCTGTGTAGCTCCAAGCAGTATAGTTTGCCCCGCTCATAGTATTGAGACGAGCCCCGAAAGGCCAGTACCCCCCGTTTTCTCCGCTCTTGGTTCTCATCTTCACTTCGACCAGGACGTTGTCATAGTTTCTGTTCAAGAGATACGCATAGGTATAGATGCCAGACCATGAATCATGACTCAGCACTTTGCCGACCGTTCCATCGGCTTGATTATCGTTTTCTATGTTCCAGACTCCCGATTGGATCTTCCAGACCTGCTCGTCGCCATTTCTTATTATGTCCGTGGTTCCGGGAGTTGACGTGTCGTATTGCCCCGCGTCGTAGCCGGAAAAATCGTCAAAGAACTCATAGATGTTCTTTCTGTCATTGGGAGGGGAGGTAGCGTCCTTGTTACCATAGTATAGAAAGTAGTTATCATCGGTGGAACTCCCTGCAATGTCAGCCTGGGCTCTGAACCAGACTTGCGTACTGGCTCCGGCAAAATTCCATTTCGACTCATTGGTTCTGTCCAGTTCAACATTGGTTGAGCCATCCCAGTACACTATCCTGATGTCGTTACCGCTGGCCAACGACTTGCCTGCTTCAACCAGGGAGAGATGGCCGAGAGACAAACGCACCGAATAGCCCGACGGCAAAGTGGACGCACTGTTGTTGATGATGGTCAATTGCTCTCGATAACCGTAGGAGTGGTCCCACCAGGGGGTGCCCTCTGCAACCGCTTCCCCGGGCCGAGTGATAATGAATGTGTGAAGGAGGAAGAGAATCCAGAACAGTAAGGGAAAAGAAAGGAGAGGAAAAAAGAATCCTGCTAGCCCGGAAGATGGAACGTCGCGCCTGCGGCGCCCAGATGAAAGACGCATTCAGGACCTCCAGAGACCAGACGGTGCCAGCGTAGGCCCGTTAGCTCTTCACCCAATCAGGGTAATATAAAGTCCCTTCCGCATTAGTACGTTGCCAAAAAGAGTATAAAAAAACACCCGTCGTCGGTCGTCCCAACATTTTCTCGCCGACGTCGTGACTCAGCTATTGAGTAATGCTATCTGCTGTCAGCACATGCCAACCCCAAACCACCAGAATGATATCACAGTCCGCGCGAAAAAGCAAGGTCAATGTTCTGCGTCAACGCAGGCAATCTTTTGCGCCTCTGGCCTTTTTCTCCTCCAAGAAGAGTCTTACCTGCTCAATCAGGGCATCGACCATGTACTTTTCTTTGACCTTGCCGACGATCATTCCTCTCCGGAAAAGGAGGCCCTCACGCCTACCACCTGCGATACCCACATCCGCTTCTCTGGCCTCACCGGGTCCGTTGACCGCGCAACCCATCACGGCAATCTTGATGGAGTCCTTGAGGCCGCTTACCTTCTTCTCAACTTGTGTTGCGATTCTCTCGATGTTTATCTCGCACCTACCGCAAGTCGGGCAGCATATAACCGTTGGACCCGCCTCTCTCAGGCCTAGGCATTTCAGTATGTGAAAGGCGACCTCTATCTCCCTGACGGGATTAGCCGCAAGGGAAACTCTCACGGTATCACCAATACCTTCCGAGAGGAGGATCGCAATGCCTGATGCCGAAGCAACAGAACCCCTCAATAGAGTGCCGGATTCCGTTATCCCGACGTGAAGCGGGTATCTGACCAGAGACGCCAGCTTTCTGTTAGCCAGTATCGTGGTGTTGATGTCTGTGGATTTGACCGAAACAACGATGCTTCTGAAGCCGAGTTTTTCCAGAATTCGAACGTGACCCATGGCGCATCGGACCATGGCCTCATGGACGGCGTCATCACCGCAGCGGGCAATGAGCTCTCTCGGTAGCGAGCCGGCGTTCACGCCTATTCTGATGGAAACCTTCTTTGAACTCGCGGAACG
>Ga0315291_10007793_pt1 | contig 13189 bp, 2 predicted proteins | sample YL17G12_20_MG_FD_203070 | JGI IMG/M metagenome (GOLD analysis project Ga0315291, IMG submission 203070) | Sediment microbial communities from Yellowstone Lake, YNP, Wyoming, USA - YL17G12_20 | ecosystem: Environmental > Aquatic > Freshwater > Lake > Sediment | place: USA: Wyoming | collected... | reverse complement strand
CCTTTTGACCCGCCCAGCGTGGTATATACCCTTAATAATGGTGGTTCTACTGCACTTAACTGGGCTGTGGAGCCGAATGTGCCCTGGCTGGACGTCAACCCGAAGACCGGAAGCCTGATGGCAAATAAAAGTACGACGGTTACTGTTTCTATTAATGCCAATGCCAATATTTTACCTCAGGGTGAACATATCGGCCCTGTGAGTTTCACAAATCTAACCGCCGGAGTGGTTCATAAACGATATTTAAGACTTATGATTGGGATACGAAGGGTGCTGGTATATACTCAGTATTCTAATATATCAGTAGGGTGCGAATGCGACAATACAATAAAAGCCATCGATTCTATCGGCACAAACTTTTCAACTACCGAGTTGACCGATTACACCAAACTGTCTTCAATGCTGCCAGGACACCAGATATTGCTTATTCCGGAGCAGGAGAAAACAACCTTATCCACGTTATTTAACGTTGGCAAAGCGTGGGCTCTTACCCTGCAGAATTTTGTTAGTCAGGGAGGAATCATAGTTCATTGTGATTACAACCAGAGATACGGCATCCTCACTGGAAGCGGTTTAATGAATATTACTACAAGCTCGAATTTCAGCGCTCAGTCCGTAAAGGTAGTAGCTCCAGATGACCCTATCGTGCAGGGAGTATCCAGTACTTATACTGCCAGTCTCAACAGCTCTCACTATTACACTATCGAGGGCCAGGTAATAGTAGAAAAGACTGGCTACGGGCCGGTAGTTATCCATAAGATGATAGGGCACGGGCACGTAGTGCTTATCGGCCATGATTATTATAAGTCCAATTCCGACCAGGATAGGGTTGTGGGCAATGCTGTATTGAACTTGCCGCTTCTAAAAGATGATTTATGGGTGTCACCATCACGAGGTTTCGACTTTTCAGGTAATCGGGTAGGAGGTTTCACTCCCACAAACCGGAGTTACACTATTACGAACGTTGGGGCCGCTCCTATTGAATGGGCTGCAACGGTAACGCAGTCCTGGCTTAAAGTGGAGCCCAATAGCGGAACTCTTGCCCCTTATCGTAGCTCTGGTGGCGGTGATTCCAATACGGTTGTGGTTTCGATTACTGCAGATGCCAACAACTTACCTGTGGGTAATTACAATGATGTAATCAGGTTTACAAATATAACCAGCGGGTATAGTGAGATTAGGGTCGTCAGACTACAAGTAATACCAATTCCGCAAGAGATTGAGGTATTAGATAGTATTCCCCTTCCAGACGACCTGAATATGCCCTTTGGAGATGTTGTTGTAAGACAGTCATCCCCAGGACAAATTAGGGTCAGGAATATCAGTCCGGATTACGAGCTGATAGTCTCTGAAATCTCAACTCCAAAAGTTCTATCCAAATGTTTCTTTGACAATTTCTCAAAGATTATATTGGACCAAGAGAACTGGACAAGCACCCGTGGTGTTCCCACTATTGACGATGTTGGATTGGGGGAACCATCTCCGCCTTATTCTTTGCGTTTGAACGGTCATCCAAGCGGCGGAGATGCGGTAGAGTCGTGTGTTATTGACCTTTCCGGGCGGAGCGGAGCAGAATTGAGATACTGGTGGGAGAGGACAGGCGGAGGCGACCGTCCCGACCCCAATGATGACCTTATCATTGATTACTGGAACGGCATGAACTGGGTAGAACTGCAACGTCAGTTAGGAGCCGGGCCGAATACGCCAAGTTTTACCGAATCGGTCGTTGCGTTACCATCTGGGGCATATCACGAAAACTTTAGATTGCGAATCAGAAGTATTGGGAGTCCTGACCCCGATAAGATATATGATGACTGGTTTGTGGATAACGTATCCATATCTCTACCGGTGTTCAGGCTGGAGGGCGTACCTGATTTGCCGGCGATCATACCGCCTGCAGGAGAATATATACAATTTGATGTAATTTTCGAGCCGATGGAGGTGAATGAATACAAATCTTCGGTTGTTATAAGAAGCAATGACGACGATGAGGGGAAGATTGATGTTTCATTGCAGGGCAGAGGCATACCTGACTGGTTAGGAGTTTTTCCTGGGGAAGATTTTGAGTTCTACGGTCATCCTGGCGGGCCTTTCCTGCCTTCAAATAAACCGTATCGTTTGACAAATACCGGCCCGATGGTTATTAGCTGGACTGTTGAGCTGAAGAATGTGCCGTGGCTGAATGCCAACCTGACAAGCGGCAGCATCAAACCCGGAGAATCAACCACAGTTGTTGTTTCACCAAACTCCCAAGCTGATACTATGCCGACAGGCAAGCACATCGGCCGATTGATTTTCACCAATCTCACTACCGAGGCGGTGCACAAACGCATGGTTACTTTGAATGTGCAAACCGAACCAAAGGTTTGTGTAAGGCCTCAATCATTTAACCTAACTATGCTATGCGGAGAGGTCCGAATTGAAAATCTGACTATCGAAAACATAGGCGATGCAAATTTAGCGTTTAATCTTAAAAGCCGTGAGATAAGTTTCTTCCCGGCCTCACAAAATGAAACCGGCACAAACTTAACCGAAGAAATCTACGATGTGAACGCAGCAGGTAATGAATCTCAATCTAAAATCATTGCGCGATTGGATATACCTCATTCCCAGACCGAGTTACTTGTCCGGTTTGCGCCCCAGGTAGAAACAGATGCCGGTGAGCCAAATGTTATGAAGTCAAGCAACGTGAAAACGTTGCTAAGCAGTCTTGGAGCTACTATCAAGCAGCAATATTCAATCGTGCCGGGGTTGTGCCTGATACGACTGCCTGCAGGAATGACCGTAGCGGATGCATTAACTATACTTGGCGAGAGAGAGGAGGTTTTGTATGTTGAGCCGAATTATAAATATAAGGCACACTCAGTCATTCCCAACGACCCGATGTTCAACTTACTGTGGAACCTGCACAATACAGGCGAGGGCGGCGGGACGGCCGGTGCAGATGTAAATGCGCCGCAAGCCTGGCAGATAGCAACCGGCGGCGACAGGGAGACAATCGTAGCGGTCACCGATACCGGAGTTGACTATCGGCATCCGGACCTGGCGGCAAATATGTGGATTAATAAAGCGGAATCCAACGGAAGTCCAGGCCTTGATGATGACAGAAACGGTTATATAGACGATATTTACGGTTACGACTTTTGCAACAGTGATGGCGACCCAATTGACGATAACGGTCACGGCACACACGTTGCGGGAATCATAGGCGCTGTGGGCAACAACGGCGTAGGAGTGGTCGGTGTGTGCTGGAAAGTAAAGATAATGGCAGTGAAATTTCTTGACCAGGATGGCTTTGGTTACGACTCCGATGCAATCGCTGCTGTTCAATACGCTACACTTATGGGTGCGAAAGTAATGAATAGCTCGTGGGGTGACGGCTACAGCAGAAGTCTTGAAGACGCCATAAGGGCTGCGGGAAATAAAGGAATACTCTTTGTTGCTTCCGCAGGTAATGACCGGGGCAATAATAATGATGTTAACCCGCATTACCCAGCCTGCTACAGCCTGGATAATGTCATCTCAGTATTGTCAACCGACTATGATGATAAATTGTCAGCGCACTCAAACTATGGACCGACCTCTATCGACCTTGGCGCTCCTGGTGGTGATCCTCTTTGTGAAATCTACAGTTGCTCCATAAATGGGAGATACGCCTATATGCACGGCACATCGATGGCTTCTCCTCATGTAAGCGGTGCCTGTGCTCTTATCTGGTCTGTTAGTCCATCGCTGTCGCATCTGGAGGTAAAGGACGTCATTCTGCGGACGGTTGACCCGCTGCCGACATTGGCTGGCCGCTGCGTCTCGGGCGGGCGACTTAATCTACACAGAGCTATTCTTGAAACAGAGGCATCCTGGATTGATTTTGTGCCCAATGGTGGCAATATTTCACCAGGTGGGGTAAACGATGTCAACGTGATATTTGACGCCAATCGGCCGCTTGGAACTTACAAGGGTCAGATTATAGTTTATAGCAACGACATATACACGCCTGACATTGTCATTCCGGTGACGATGACTGTTGAGAAGGTCGACTATTTCACTGAGCTGTTTAGCTTCGAGTATCCGTTTGACCCGCAAGACCCCAATCGCTTTGATTGCGCGAACCAGACACTAACATTAGCGCCTGACGGCTCCGGCAACTATTATCGAGGATGCCGAAGTGAAGCTGCAAGATTTCCTGTTGACCCAACCGGTGGAACAAGCATCCAGCTCAGGGACGATGATTACAAACAAATAAACCTTGGCAGCGAGCATATTAACTTTTACGGCACAAGCTATGACACGCTATATATTGGAAGCAACGGATATATCACTTTCGTATCCGGCGATACTCGTTACCTTGAGAACTTTGAAAATCACTTTGCCCTGCCTCGAATATCGGCTTTGTTTGACGACCTGGATCCTTCGGCAGGCGGCACAATTTCCTATAAGCAGCTAAACGACAGGATTGCAGTAACATTTGAGAACGTGCCGGAGACCGGTTTAACCAGCACCAACAGCTTCCAGATTGAGATGTTTTATAACGGCAAGATAAGGATAACCTGGCTGGGTATCTCTGCTGGTGACGGACTTGTTGGGCTTTCAGAAGGCAATGGGCTACCTCTTTACTTTGTCGAAAGCAACCTATCAAAGTATGGTTTGTCTAACGATATCGACAATGATTGCGACACCGATTTCGCCGATTATTCCATACTTGCATCATACTGGCAGGCCGAGAATTGTAAGCTGGAAAACAACTGGTGCAGCGGAGCTGATGTAAATAAGGATGGCAAGGTCGGTTTCTATGACCTGGCAGAGTTTGCTCTGCGCTGGCTGCAATGAAGTGCATCGGCAGACCGTTGATGTAACATAACTTTACTTCGGTTTTGTGAAAATAAGGCCGCGAACATTAAATCGCGGCCTTTTTGTGTCTGGTAATCGGGTAGAGTCGAGATGTTACGAAATGGTTTAGGATAAGCCTATCTTTTCCTCGAGTAGTGACTTGGTGTGTAAAACAGTTGATATATCGTCTCTTTACTCAAAGATTTAGTAGCCAGGCGTAGGTGAGTCGGCGGTCCAGTTGTTCGGGTCGTTGCCGTATAAGTAAGGATTTATTCGTGTCAGCGACCTGCCGAAGCCATCCGCCATAAAAGGCCAGGGGTCCAGAGGAGGAACCAGCTCCCCAAAATCCTCGTGATGTGAGCCGTCACTATAATTCACCCGCTCTACTCGGATGTATTGGCGCTCGCCAAGCTCATCCACATCGCCAGGCAGTGAAAGCTCTAAACTCTCGCCGGCATTATTCAAAAGACCGCTATATGGCCCTAAAATCTTGCCCGAAGGTACGGTCGGATATCGCGATGAAAACACAGTCTTATTTTTGACCACAACTATATACCCGCCCGCAGGTATCTTAACAGGCGGACTGGCAGGGAAGGTATAGTCGATACCAGAGGTCCACTTCCAGGACTCGGCCCTGTCGGAACGATACAAAGTTACAGCCGAGCTGGTTCTGTTGTATAGTTCTATATATTCCTCATTTTGATTGCCGGACGGCGGATTATACATTATCTCGTTTATCACTATAGGGCCGACCAAAGGTGCGGCGTTGGCGAATCCTGGTGTATTGTGGTCCATTGGCACAAAGTTATAGGTGCCGGTGCTCTTTTTGTATCGGCCAAACGATACGCCGGTCTCTGAGGCGCCAAAATCCTCCTTTTCACGGTATCCCATTAGCTCACCAAAATAACCGGCACTTGTCAAATACACGCTGTCGCCGTTCTCAGATAAGGCAAACGGTACAAGACAACCAGGGTCACCAGGATTCGCGAAATCAGTATCCTCGTAGAAAACTATATATCCATTCTTTGGTATTGTCGTCCCTAAAGCGATTTTGTATTTCTTAAGGATAGATGCGCTATCGCTTAGAAAGTAGCCACCGATATTTATCGGGTCATTGGTGGTGTTACACATCTCAATCCAGTCAGGAGCCCCTGCGTGAGAGTGCGCAAGGACTTCGTTAATTACCAAATCGCCAGGATTGGGTAATATACCACAATCATCCTCTCCAGGTGAGCCACCGTCGTATGCACTGGCACGCCAGGAGTCCTTCTTGCCCCAGTTGTTCAGGTCAGCGGTTGGGTCTATTATGGTCAAAGAGAAGCCGCTACCATCGGTAATATCACGCCAGCTATCTTTGTAGTCAAAATCAAGAATGGTCTGGCCGATAGCGTCTTCCAATCTGATTCGCTCACCTTGATTTTCCAGTCTGCCGGAGTATTGGCCGGCTATCAGCCCGGCAAAGGTAGGATATTGGGCATCAAAGGCTGCCTGGTCTTTAACAACGACTACAAATTGGCCGCCGGCGAGCTCCATATCCGGGAAGGTAAAATCAATACCCTTATTAAAGCGCACGAGATTCAGGTTTATAGTTTCTGTCCCAATGTTTTTAAGCTCGATGAACTCTTCGTTCGGGTCGTTGGGATTATTAGTATCTGCCGGATGATACATGATCTCGGTAATTCGCAGGTTCTCTTTCACCGGCCCTACGGCATATACCGCCTCGGTTAACGCACTCCAGCTTTTATTATTCCACACTCGTGCCTTGACCTGGGTGGTTTTTTCTATCGGGAAATAGGTGGTATATATAAGCGCACTGGGGTGGACGTCATAGCCGGGTGCAGATTGTGCTGCCGGAATACGAGGGTCATTGCCATCCAGTGTATAATAAATCTTGCCATAACCGTTGGGGTTGTTTATAAATAGGAAACCAGCAAAATAGGTGAACGTTGGCGGCTTAATAGAGGGAAACCAGCCCACGTTTCTAAACTGATTTAAGACAAGTCCTATCCGATTTGTTAGACACCTGTTATCGGCGGTTGAATAAAGCAGGCGGTTTATTTCATTTTGCCATTCTTCTTTTGTCAGAGGCGATTGCCGCTTGGAATCGCCCCATCTTGCCGATTCGGCGATGATTGCCATATCAATTTGATTTGCTCGCTTCTGGATATAGTTTCGGGCGTTAGCAAGACTGAGAAGGCTTGTGAAGAGCCGATTCGTATGGTCGGCAAAGTGCATACGATAATCGATATTGGAGGACGCAAGCTGTTCGTGGAGCCAGTGCGGATTGAAATAATCTATATTTGCTCCTGCGGTGGTGAACGGCGTAACCATGTTCTCTTCGGACTTGGGCGCTCCAAGGGTGTGCTCATTATCATGGTGAAGCCATTTCCAGCCGTCAGGATTCACACGATTGTAAATCCCCCATGTGTTATTCGGTATGTCGAGGAATCGCGAGCCAGGGCCGTCACTATCGCCCGTATAGTACTCAATTATCATAAAATCTATCAGGTTGTCAACGTCAAGCAGTCTCTCATAATCCGGGTTGGGTGTGCCGTCTATGTTAAGTCCCTGCGCCCGATAGTATCTTTCGAAACTGCCAAAACCGGCTACGGTCTCATCATAGAGTCGATTATACGACTGGCGGTCGCCATCAGTGGGGACTATCCTTCTGTCAACAGACCACTTCGAATTGACCACATCATAATCTTCCTTGTTACCACCCATATAAGATTTGGCAAAAGACGCTTCGGAGCGTTCCTGTGTCTGGAAAAGACCCCAGTAATTACCGTTAATATACAGGTGATAATAGCGGCTTCGAGTATAAGGATAATCCGCCGCGCCCTGAACATCACGAGAGAAAACGTCACGGACATCGGTGTTTTGAGGATTGCCCTCCAGTGCCCACGAGTAGTTCTGGCTGCAGCGAAGGTCTATATGGTCAAATTCGTCGTCGCCTTCATCACCAAAAAGCGGGTATGTCAACTTGTCCTGGCCGTAAGCGGAGCGGAAGAAAAACCGGAAGGCATGCTTGGGATTGTCACCGACAACACTATAGCCACCCCGAATTCGCATACCAGCATCAATCTGGAAGCCGCCGCACATATCGGCGGGTAAATCCCAGCGGTATCCGCCGTTTGCATCCGGCATCTGCACAAGGTCGGGAAAGCCGGGGCCATAGGAATTAGAAGGATAGATTAACTCCAGCGAACAAGGCCGTTCCCAGGCTCGGCCCTCCTGGGCCGCGTTAACATAGATGCCTGTCGAAGGGTTAAACAAGTCCTTGAGGTCTGTTACTAACGACATAGTAGGAATCGCCTTGAGGGCATCTATAATCTTGGCTGCATAAGTTGGGTTATTGAGCACGATATCTGGGTCCATACCATAATCCATTCGCTGACCATTAAAGTAGCCTGGGGCAGGCCATTTAGGTCCAGGCGCTTCACCAGCAGGTGACTGGAATCTTACATCGTTAAGGAAAAGATACGTGTGTGTCTGGACTTTTGAGTCCAGCCAGCCGAGCCTGACCGCTACTGCCCGGATAATCGTAGTTCGGTTAATGGTAAGCGGAGAACTCCGGTTGTATGTGTTTCCATTTGTTGCCGTAGGCAGAGAACCATCCGTTGTATAGATAATCCTGACATCAGGATTGGTCATCTCGGTGGACAGTATCAAAGTAAACGACGTATCATAAAAACCACGCTCGCGGCTGAACCATACCTCGCTGACCTGGCCTGCCGCACTATTTATATTGGGTTTCCAGGGTGTTGGCGTAGCGAAGTATTGCGGTGTCATCTGATTTTTAGAAACAATCAACTCCGGCAGAATAAGAAAGTCTTCATTGGAAGCATCATCGTTCAATGCATGAATAGCCAGAACGTTCTTTTCAGGCGTAGGCCTTAACAAAGAAAAAAAGGCATTGAGGTTCACGCTCTCAAATGAATTTGAATCCTCGATGGAGCGATTGGATGCAGCCGCCGAGTTCCACACCGGCGTTCCGTTAAAGTTCTTTCTGACTACCTCGGTTCCATTAAGATATGCAATGTAGCCATCTTCGTATCTCACCCGTAATGTAATCGCATCATAGAAACTGGGGTCGTTGATATAAAAATTGATGCGTGTCAATACTGTCGCATTGATGCCTAACATCTGGTCGCGCAGGTCGGTGCCGATAACGTTGACTTCCTGTTCTGCAGGAGTACCAAAACCGAGCGCTGTCTGGCCAATATCCCATTCACTATCATTAAAATCGGGGCTTGTCCATTGCAGACCTGACCCTTGTGAGGTGGGCACGTGATAGCGGACGGTCGCTGCTGTTGGGACCAACGCCTCGGTGTATTGCGCCAGGCCGAATGAAGTATCAGATAATTGTTGCGTATAGGGTGAGTATTGGTGGACGATGGTATGACCATCCGGTGCAACCAGCGCAATGCACTCATTATTCTGGGCCAGCTTGAAACTCGTGTGTAAATACGGAGCATTCGGGTCGCGGATGTTTCTGTCGGAGGCAAAGACAACTAAAAACTCACCGGCTTTAATTTCAATGCCGTCAGGAAATTGCCAATCCCTTAAGTTGGGATTGGGGTTGCCCCAGTTCCAGTTGGCTAAATACCAACCACTCAGACTAATAGTCGTGTTTGTCGGATTGTAAATCTCTATCCAGTCAGGGAATTGGCCGGGTTCACACGGATCCTCTAATATGTTGTCATTTATCGCCAGAAACTCGCTGATGACTAAAGGCCTTGTATATGTCGCACTAAGATAAGTTGTCTGTTCGTTGCTAATCTGGACCGTAGTGTTAGTTGGCTTTTTCCAGCCGGTAATATCATTAAAATCGACTGTGTAAAAACCCACTGGCAAATTAGTTTCGATAAAACCATTGTCTCGCCAGGGATGGTTATCTACACGCCATTTTGCACCGCCATCGACGGCTTCCGGCGGAGATATGCTAACTTGCAGCGAACCTGTCCTCTGCCCTACCACACGCCAGTTTCCGGCCAATAAGGCATAATCAGACAGGGTTACTCCGTTGCCATCTATGTCAGCCTGACCAGGTGTGAAGTCCAGCCAGTGGTGAGCAAGAATGTCAAGGTCAAGCCAATTTACCGCACAGTCATCGTTAAGGTCGCCTATTGGGCAACCCGCCTCCGCTGCAATGACCGAAAGTAGGGTTAATACAAGACCAAAAACAGCGATTTTCACGGAGTTGTGCATTCTCGATCTCTTCCCTCCGTTATATGTAACTGCAGCAGTGTCTGAATTTAGAGTTCTGCTCTCAAACTGTTGTTCGGTTGAATCACACAGACACAAAATTTGGATTTTTCATAAAAATCCATAATTTAGAACATTTATAATTTTTGGCTGTTCTTGATACTTATTATTATAACATGAATGTGCCGTTTAGTCATCGTCTTTTTGGCTGAAACCGCGAACAATTACCATTTTTTGTTAGCTCACTTGATGATGTGAATCTATATATTAGGGCTGTACGTCGTCAGCGAAAATGAGACAAAAACAGCTTTGAATTAGGAGACGATTTCAACTCCATATATGACTACACTTTTTTGTTTACACTTTTGCTGTTGTTTTTGATTGTACTCTTCATGTTTCTTTTTGTTTAATGTTTTAGACAGGCAGGTTAATGCGTTTATTTGTCGGGATGGCTGGTCCAACATCGAGTGCGGTTTATGCAGGCGATCTTCAAAGTTAACTGATGGATGATGAATACTTTGAGTTTACTGGTGAAACCCAGAAATTAGAAGCCATAGCAGAGCAGGATGGATCTGAACCCTCGATACCTTTGGGGCACAGGATTTTCCAAATAGATTCTAAAGGCTTGAAATTGTTTTAGCACATACAACCACGCTACAACCAAAGAACTCGTTATCTACCAATTTTATAAAAATTCTTGTTCTATAAGTCTTTCTTTATCAATGAGTTACTAAAAATATAAAAAACGTAAACATTTTATATATCCTATCGACCCACTTGAGAACAAAATCGAACAGGGATTAAGTCACGTTCTCATAGTCAAGAATATTTACGCAATAGGGACGAGCTAACAAATAGGTAAAGAGTCATCCTATAACGATTCCATGGGAATTGACGTTGAATTAGTATTGACAGATACTTATGAAGAATAGCCAAGAATGGCACAAGTGCCGAACTTCCCTTTGCGGACCAAGGCGAACCACATCGCGTCGCCATGAACAACATGACATCCATCTAATGCGAGTTTACCCGTGCCTCCCGACGTGACATACATCGGTGAGGCAAGCCACCACCTACATAAGGGATGCTGCGCAGTGCACACCTTACGGTTAATGCTTCTTGACCGGCCAGACGATTGTGTTGACTCCTTGCTTGAGGTCTGTGAGGGGGCCAACGATTGGCTGCGTCAACTTTCTGCCGTTGATGTCGGTATCGACTTTGATGGGGTGGCCGTAACGGTCCTCAATGGTCTGTCCGACAGTGGGGAAAATACCAACCAACTCGGCATCGACCCATGGTCCTTTCACACGGAACGGCGTATCATTCATGGAGAATTTGATCGTAGCTCCTCGAGGATGATCTTTGATGGTCAATCCCGTGACATAAGGATCGACCACGCTGTTCTCATCGCCGAAGGAGCTCTTCTTCGCCCCTTCCAGAAAGACGTTGTAATCCGATGCATAGCCTGAAGCTGTTTTAACTTGGTCGAGTCCCCATCGGGCAAAGATGTTGTTAAACCACTTGTCATCCTGAGCGGTGCCGGATTTGCGTCCAGCCACTTTTGTTGTATGCGGTTTATAATACTCAGAACGGCGTTGGGTGTCGGGGCTGTACTCGTACCCGCAATCGACAAACAGATTGTGCGCGAACACGGTAGCCTCTGAATTGCTCCTGATTGGCTGGCCGATGAGGACGTTGTTATCGACAAGAATGGCACCATGGTTCATTTCCAGGAAAATGGTGGCCGCTTCGGTGTTATAGATGATATTGCGGGTAATCCGGATGCCTTGGTTGCCGAAATCAATCCAAATCCCAAAAGCACCCTGCTCCTGTCGGTAAACCCTCCGAATCAGATTGCCGCTGATGACGGTGTCAACGCTATTGTGAAACTTGATGGCCGCTGTTTCCCAACCACCGAACTCCCGGCGATAATTGGTGTCTTCGATGAGGTTGCCGCAAATCAGTGAGCGGGTGGCCCCTTTCTGGCCGGCGATGCCCGCCTGTCCACACCGCCGGATGACATTGTTGCGGATGATGTGGTCTCCATAGGTGTCGATATCGCTGTAGTCAACGCCCGGCGCATGTCCCAGAATAATCCCAACGCAGCGGGCGTTGGCAATCGTGCAATTCTCGATAATCCAGTGCTTTCCCATCCGTGGCCCGACAGCACCCGTTTGCAGGTCCAAAGTCGGCGGTGCCCAGTTTGCAGCCGCGTGCATGAAATGAAAGCCATCGACGGTAATGTATTTCAAACCGGTGATTTCAGGCATGAAAATGCTTTCACGAACGTTGGTCTCGGTCAGTTCCGTGTTGGGATTTGCCTCGCCGAAGTTCGCCCAGATGGTCGTCACGTTCTCATCCACCTGGCAAAACCAGGTATGCTCGGCCTCTATCACTTCCCGTGCTGTCTTTCTTTCATAGAAGGCCTCGCCATTGAGATAAACATCCCCGCGATGATGCCACTGGCCGTAATTCAGCCAGCCCCCCGAAACCGTCAGCGAGTAGGGATTATATTCACCAAAGAATGAGTTCGGTAGTTCGACTTTCCACATGCCACGGTTTTCGCGTGCCCAGGAGGTGATACGCTCGGAACCTTTTATAAGGATTTCCTCGCCAGGCGCCGCTCGGTAGGTGATGCGTTTGCCATCATCGCTGCCACCATGGATGGGCTTGACCCATTCGCGATACGTTCCAGCGTGAACGGTGACGGTATCTCCGGGCTGCGCGACAGATGCGGCCTTGTTGATGGTCAGATATGGGCGAGCATGACTGCCAGAAGCCAAATCGCTGCCCGTTTTTGCCACATGAATCTCACTCGCACATATGTCTGAGCCTCCTGATGCTATCAAGGAGACATATACCGCTATTGAGAAGAACCATGATGTAAGTTTCATTTTTTGGACTCCACATAACTTGAGTTCCAGTTTAACAAGATACCTGTGCTACCTGCCATGATTGGCTATGCAGCCAAACTGTGTCGTTGCATGATGATATCACAGACTTGCGAGGATTGCAATGAAGGAATTTCACGCGATTACCCGTTTTTAAGTGGTTGGAGAGAAGTTTTGGTCAGACGTAGCTGGCGTACTCGAGCATACTGTTGTAATCCTTCGAGCAGCCGATAGTAGACAAATTGAGGTTGTCTGCGGAATCG
>Ga0315291_10007792_pt1 | contig 13190 bp, 12 predicted proteins | sample YL17G12_20_MG_FD_203070 | JGI IMG/M metagenome (GOLD analysis project Ga0315291, IMG submission 203070) | Sediment microbial communities from Yellowstone Lake, YNP, Wyoming, USA - YL17G12_20 | ecosystem: Environmental > Aquatic > Freshwater > Lake > Sediment | place: USA: Wyoming | collected... | reverse complement strand
CGTCGTCGTCTTGCCCACGCTTCCGGTGATGCCGACGATGGGGACCGGACGGGAAGCCAGGACCGCCCGGGCGAGGGCCTGAAGGGCGGCGACGGTGTCCGCGACCCGGATGAGGGCGAAGGCCGGATCGGGCGGGGGGACGTCCCGGGAAACGACCGCCCCCCGGGCCCCGCGGGCGGCGGCATCGGCGACGAAAGCGTGGCCGTCGCGTTCGGCGATGACGGCGAAGAAAAGATCGCCCGGCTCGACCAGCCTGGAATCGATCCGGAATCCGGAGAATTCGGCCGCGGGATCTCCCGCCCTGAGAACGCCGCCGGCCGCGGCGGCGATCCGGTCGAGGCGCAGCCGGGCCATGGCTATTTCGCTCCCATCGTTTTCATGATCCCGGAGGCGACCTCGACGTCGCTGAAGGGGAGGGTCCGGTCCCCAGTGATCTGATAGGTCTCGTGGCCTTTTCCGGCGATGAGAACGTAATCGCCCTTCTTGGCGAACCCCAAAGCCCCGGCGATCGCCTCGCGCCGGTCGGGGACGATTTCGTATTTCCGGGAACCCGTGGCCAGGAACCCCTCCTCGATTTCCGCAATGATTGCCCGCGGGTCTTCCGACCGCGGATTGTCCGAGGTGAGGATGGTCCAGTCGGCGAACAATCCGGCCGCCTCGCCCATCCGCGGCCTTTTCGTCCGGTCGCGGTCGCCGCCGGCGCCGAAAACGAGGATGATCCGGCCCGGCTTCATCTCTCCGGCGGTCTCGAGGAGGCTGCGGAGCGAGGCGTCGGTGTGGGCGTAATCCACAAAGACGTTCAGGCCGAGGTCGTTGGGGACTTTCTCGAACCGGCCGGGCACGCGCTTGAGGGCGGCGATCCCGTCCTTGATCTTCTGGGGCGGGACGTTGAGGGCCAGGGCCACGGCGAACGAGGCCAGGATGTTGGAGAGATTGTGCTTCCCCGAAAGCGGCGAAGTGAGCATGATCTGGCCGCCGGGGTAACGAAGGAGGGCTTCGATGCCCGCCCCGTTCGTCCGGTATCGCTCGGCCCTCACCAGGGCGGCGGGATCGAAGCCGAAGGTGATCGTGTTCAGGGGGAGCTCGGCGATGAGACGTTTCCCCCAGGGATCGTCCTCATTGACGACGGCGGTTCGCTTCTTGGCGTTGAGGGTGAAGAGCTTCTTCTTGGCCGCGAAATACTCCTCCATGGTGTGATGGTAATCGAGATGCTCTCCCGAGAGGTTGAGGAAGACGGCCGCGTCGAAACTCATCCCCGCGACCCGCTTGAGGTCGAGGGCGTGGGAAGAGACCTCCATGACGCAGTGGGTCACCCCGCGGGCGAGCATATCGGCCAGGATGCGATGGAGGTCGGGCGCCTCGGGGGTCGTCCGGGCGGCCTCGAACGAAAACCCGGGGCCGCGATAGTTGATCGTGCCGAGCACTCCGGCGGCGAAACCGGCTTCCTTGAGGATGGACTCGAGGATATAGGTCGTCGTCGTCTTGCCCTTCGTCCCGGTGATGCCGACGAGCTTCATCTTATAGGCGGGATGTCCGTGGAAGTTCGCCGCGGCCAGGGCGAGGGCCTCGCGCGGGTCGAAAACCTGGATCCAGGGCGTTTCGACGCCTTGGGGCCGGGGACGGTCGGAAAGGACCGCCGCGGCCCCCCGGCCGATCGCTTCGGCGACGAAGGCGAAACCGTCCTGTTTCGTCCCGCGAAGAGCGGCGAAAAGGAAGCCGGGCTGAACATCTTTGGAGGAATAGGCGAGTTCGGAGATATCGAGGTCCTCTTCTCCGGCCAGGGCCAGGATCGGCACGCCCTTGAAAAGGTCCCGGATCGTCATGGCCGGCCGCCCTCCCGATTCCGGGCCGCCAGGATGGTCGCCGGCCGCGGCCGGGGATAGACTTGAAGATAGCGAAGGGCGCGGGTCGCGACTTCGCGGAAGATCGGGGCCGCGACCAGGCCGCCGTAATAGAGGTCTTGCTTCTTCGGATCGCAGATGACGACGACGATCGACAGGACGGGCGCCTCGGCCGGGGCGAAACCGGCGAAGGCGGCCAAGTGCTTTTCGGACGTGTAGCCGCGGGTATCCCGGTCCACGAGCTGGGCCGTTCCCGTCTTCCCGGCCGCGGTATAGCCCGGAGGACAGGCGGGTTGGCCCGTCCCGTCGAGAACGACCCGCTCGAGCATGCCGACGAGCGTCTCCGCCGCGGTCGCGGACAGGACCCGCGTCCGCTCGGCCGCGCTTCCGTCCGCGACCGGCCGGCCGTCGATGGATTTGAGGAGACGGGGAGGGACGAGCTCGCCCCGGTTGGCGATGCAATTCATGGCTTGGAGAAGCTGGATCGCCGTGACCGAGACTTCATAGCCGACGGACATGGCATCGAGCGAGCGGCGCGACCATTCGTTCGGCGGATGGACGAGCCCGGCCGCTTCCGCGGGGAGGTCGATGCCCGTGCGCAGGCCGAAGCGGAACGCCTGGACCATCCGGAAGAAGAGGTCCGGGCCGAGGCGCCGGGCCACCTGGATCGTGCCGATATTGGAGGAATGGGTGAAGACATCGGCGAAGGACAGGACGCCGAAGGCTTTGTGGTCGCGGATGGGGCCGCCCGGGACGGTGATGGCATCGGCCGCGCAGTTGAACGTCTCGGAGAGGCCCACCCGCCCGTGCTCGAGAGCGGCCGCCGCGGTCACGATCTTGAACGTCGAGCCCGGATCGAACTGGGTCCGGACGGCCCGGTCGATCGTCCGCTCGGCCGGCGCCGAGGCGAAGGCGTTCGGATTATAGACGGGAGCGCCGGCCATGGCCAGGATTTCTCCCGTGGCCGGGACCCCGACGATGACCGTCCCCCATTCGGCCTCATGGAGGGCCATGGCCTTTTCGAGCTCGCTCTGGGCGAAATACTGGATATTCAGGTCGAGGGTCAGAGAGATGTCCTTGCCGGGCTTCGGCTCGGCCATGGTTTCGACGTTATATTCGCGCCGAAGAGCGTCGCGAAGGACAAGCCGCCGGCCTTCCCGGCCGCCGAGGACGCCGTTATAGCGGAGCTCGATGCCGGCCAGACCGCGTTCGTCGGTGTCGACGCCGCCGAGGACATGGGCGGCCAGGGTTCCATGGGGATAATACCGGCGGGGCTCTTCTTGGAGTTGAAGGCCCTGGATCTTCGCCTCCGTCAATCGCCGCACGGTTCCGGGTTCGACCTCCCGCTTGAGATAGACGAAGTTCTTTCCCATCTCGATCTGGCGGAGCTTTTGCGCGACGGCGTCCCGGTCGAGGCCGAGGATCGGGGCGGCGGCCCGGACCGGGGCGAAGTGGGCTTCCTTGGGCCCGCCGGGCGAAGGTTGGACGAAGACCGATTTCGAAGGAATGCTTTGAGCGAGAATTCGACCTTTCCGGTCGTAAATCGTGCCCCGGTCGGCCCGGATGGGGAGTTCTTCACGGCTCTGGGTCGTGACCCTGGCTTTCGCGGCGGCGTGGCCGAAGGCTTGGATCTGGACGAGACGGACAAGGATGGCCAGAACCCAAAAGGCGACGATGAGGGCGAGAAAACGCGTCCGGCGCCGCGTTTTTTTCCGTTCGAGCTCGGTGGCGATGTCCATGGGCGGTGTCCTAGCGGCGTTTTTCGTAAACGACCTGATCGTCCCGGAGGGCTTGGAGCCCGAGACGTTCCCGGGCGATTCGCTCGATGACCTCGGGGGACGACAGCGCTTCGCGCTCGGTTTCGAGCAGGGTGATGTCCTTAAGGGTCGCCCGGATCTCGTCCCGGGCCTTGGTGATGGCGTATCCCAAACGCACGTTCTCGGTCAGATGCCAGAGGTAAAACGTCAGAACGGCCATGACGGCCAGGCAGGCCGCCGCGGCGGCGAGGATCCGCCGGCGCTGGTATTTTTTATGCACCATCGGAGCGTTTCTCCGCGGCCCGGAGTTTGGCCGATCGGGATCTCGGGTTGCGGGCGGCTTCGGCGTCGCTCGGAACGACGGGCTTTTTGGTCAAGAGGTCGAGAACCGGGGGGCCCTCCTCGGGGCGGGCCAGCCGATGGAAGGTGTGCTTGACGATCCGGTCCTCGAGCGAGTGGAAGGAGATGACGGCGATCCGCGCCCCGGAGGGGAGGATCGAGACCGCCTCCTCCAGGAATTCTCCCAATCCTTCGAGTTCGCGGTTCACTTCGATCCGGAGGGCTTGGAAGACCTTGGCGGCCGGATGGGTCTTTCCCTTTTGGGGGATCCAGCGGCAAACGTCCTCGACGAGGAGGCGGAGCTGGGTCGTGCTCTCGATCCTATGAGTCCGGCGCAGAGAGGCGATCGCCCGGGCGAGCTTGGCCGATTGTTTGAGCTCGCCGAATTCCCGGATCAGGTGGGCGAGCTTCGGCTCGGAATATCTCTCCAGGACGGCCGCGGCCGTCAGCTTCAGGCGGCGGTCCATGCGCATGTCGAGGGGGCCGTCCAGGGAATGGCTGAACCCGCGGGCGGAATCGTCCAACTGGAAGGAGGACATCCCCAGATCGAGGAGGATCCCCCGGACGGAGGGGAAATCGACCTCGAGCTTCGGCAGGAAGCGGAAGTCGGCATGGAAGAGCTCGACCCGCCCGGCGAAGGGACTGAGGCGATCGCGCGCCTGGAGAAGGGCCTGTTCGTCGAGGTCGAATCCGAGAAGGCGGGCTTTAGGATTGCGCTCCAGAATCGCGACGGCGTGCCCGCCGAGGCCGAGCGTGCCGTCGATGTAGAGCCCCGGCCGGGAGACGTCCAGCAAATCCATCGTCTCGTCGAGGAGGACGGGAATGTGTTCGGGTCCGGTCATGTCCCTTTCCTGCCCGCCATCAGCTCGGCGATTTTCTTGAAGTCGTCGCGGGACAGCGGCTTGCCCTGGCGCTTATCGTCCAGGCGGCGGGTATCCCAGACCTCGAGATGGTTGTTGAGGCCGATGACCACGACTTCGGTTTCGAGCCCGGCCATGGACCGGAGCGTCGGGCTGATGAGCACGCGTCCCTTGGCGTCGAGGTCGCCTTGGTCGCCATAGCTGTTGGCCCGGCGCATGTAGTCCTCGACGTCGGGGTCGAGAAAAAGGTTCGAGCTTTCGGCCGAACCGGTCATGGCCAGCCAAACGGGCAGGGGGAAAACTTTGATGTAGGTGTCTTCGAGAGAAGTGATGAAAAGGTCCCGGCCCCACCGCTCCTCGATCGCGGTGCGGAATTTTTCGGGGACCTTGAGCCGGCCGCTCTTGTCGAGCTTTGCTCTGTGACTCCCGATTAATAAGTTTCCCATATTGTCCCGTTTTGTCCCAGTTGCAATAAATATAGTCAGGAGAGACCTAAAAGTCAAGCCTTAATTTGACGTTTTTTTAGGGGAAAATCAGACGGCGGGAAATTCAAGCCGTTGAAAACGCAGGAGATGGAAAAAGATCAGTCGTTTTCGGGGGTTGGAGGGCTTTCCTCGATGAGTTTTTTAGCCGTTTCGAAGTGCTCGGCGGGCACCAAGATCCGGATCTCGCCGAGGCCGTCGGTCATGATCCGGTAGAGCGAAGCGATCGCTTCCCCCCGGATGAGGCAGGGGATTCCCTGGCTCTCGAGAAAGCTCTTGATGACGTCCGCTTCGGCAAGGTCCCAGATCCGGATCAGTTCTTTCAGCTCGCCGGGATCTCCGGCGCTTTTTTCGTGTTCGCTCACCGGCGTTTCCCCTTTTTCCAGGCGAGATAGTCCCGGACGATGCGTTCGTGATCGAAGGCGAGGGGCCCGTCGATTTTTTCGGGGTTCGCGATCCGAAGGCTCTTGGCGTCGTCCTGGGGCCGCGGCGTCCCCCGGGCTTCGGCCACGTAAACCGTCGTGATCGTATGCTTCCGGGGGTCCCGTTTCGGGTCGGAGTAGGTATGAAGCTGATGGAGGAGCTTGACCTTAAGGGAGGTTTCTTCGGCCGCTTCCCGTACGGCCGCCTCTTCCAGGGATTCGCCGTAGTCGACAAATCCCCCCGGGAGGGCCCAGCCGGGCGGTGGATTCTTACGCTCGATCAGGACAATTCCGGAACGGCCGTTCCCGGTTTTGAGCTCGATGATGATGTCGACCGTGGGATACGGGTTCCGAAAGCGCTTCCGGGGCGGTTTGGCGTTCATCGAGGCCATTGTAGACGAAGTCGGCCCCGGCTTCAATTTCCAAGGCGTCCTCCGTCAGAGCGGGGGCGTCCTCAGAAGAGGACAGAATCGCGCCGGGAGCGGCCGTTCCCGCCTGAAGAAATTTGGCATGGCCCTTGCAAAGAGTTATAATGTATTCCAGATAAGGAGCAGGAAAATGGCGCTGAAGGGCAAAACAATTCTCCTCGGGATGGGCCTCCTCCTGGCCGCCGGAGCTTTCGTGCATGCTGCGGACAACTACCAGGTCGTCAACGGGCCCAAGGAATTTTATTTCGGACATATCAGCCTCGTTGACATCAAAAACGACGGAAAGGACGCCGTCGTTCAGCGGGAAGGCCTCTCCAAACCGGAATTGGCCGTCCTGAACACCCCTATCGGCCCCGGCGACACGATCCGCACGGACGCGCGGCGGGTCGAGATCCAGCTCGACAACGGCACGATTCTCCGACTCGACGCCGACTCCGAGCTCAAAGTCGAGACTATCCTCGCTCGAAGCCTGAGCTCGAGCCGGAAGCTCAGCAACATGCTCCTTCGCAAAGGCCAAGTCTATGCGATGTACAAACAGTTCAGCGCGAAGGAAACGTTCCAGATCATGACCACGACGGCCGCCGTCAAGCTGAAGATGGACACGGTGGCCATGATCGAACGGGCCGAGGACGGGGCGACATCGGTCCAGGTCAGGCGCGGCCGGGCTTATGTCCTCTATGGGCCGACCCAGGACAATTTGAAACAGCAGCTCGTGAACAAGAACGAGCGGATGACGATCACCCCCGATCACCGCTTCGCCCTTCAGGAATACATCGCCGGATCGGATTTCGAACGCTGGAACGAGGCGATCAACGCCGACTTCCTGGCCCTCCACGAAGGCCAGACGCCTCTTCCCAAGCCCATCTACCGTCTTCCCCGGGCCGTCGTCGACTGGGCCCAGAAATACGGGAACATGAACGGCGAATGGCTGTGGGACGACTACGTCGGGTATGTCTGGCGGCCGTACTATAACGACCGCTATCCGTCGGGGAACTGGATGCCTTATTACTACGGCAATTGGTCCCGGGTCGGCAACCAGATGTTTTGGGTACCGGGCGAGTCATGGGGATGGGTGCCGTATCATCTCGGCGTTTGGCATTGGATGAAAAGCAAAGGCTGGGTCTGGATCCCCGGCTCCGCGTTCGCTCCCGCCTGGGTGGACTGGGGCTTCACCTACGGCGGTTTATACGCCTGGCGCCCCTGGTCCCTGTATGACTGGATGTGGTGGGATCCGTGGATGTCCGGCTTCGGAGGGTACGGATCGTACTGGGGCTCGCCTTTTTATTCATGGGGTTATGGATCCTCATATTGGGGAGGCAATTACGGCTACTACGGATATTCCGGCAGTTATAGGGGAATCGATCCGACCGGCGGGCTTCTACCCTCAAAGCCCGTGCTCGATAAAGTCTCCAAAGATCAACTCCAGAGACCGGCCGCGCCCTTCGGAATGCCCAAGGAACTCTATAAAGGCTATAAGGCCCTCATGGTCGGCCTGAAAAAAGGCGACTCGTCCGTGATCGAGTCCCTGCAAACTCAAGCCAAAGCCGGGGCCTTGGTTCGGAGCGATCAGCTCAATAGCCCCCGCGTCCACGAGCATGCCGTCTCGGTCAAGGCCTTCTTGGCCGCGGCCGAACCCATGCGGAACGCCCCCGCCCTCAAAGCCGTCTTCGAGGCGCCCCGCCCGTCGACCTCGGATGCGGCCCGCTTCGCCTCCCGGACGTACGGCCGGAACCTGGACGCGGTTCCCGCCGAAGCCGGGCGCGTTTCCGCCGGCCGGATTATGCCCCGGGCGGTGACGAATAATACGCCCCAGCCGTCGATGCGCATCCGCGACTGGAATCCGGACGTCTCCCTCGCCCAGCGGATCGGGGTGAATATCCGCTATAACAGCCGGTCGAACGAAGTTTACAGCCCCGAGTTGAACATCCGGTCGAGAGATACCGGCCGGTTCTCCCGGATGAGCGGCAGCAGCGTTTCGGCCTCGAGCGACGGGGGCTCCGGGTCGGTCGGTTCTTCCGGCGGCGTCTCCTCGGGCGGCAGCGTCTCTTCGAGCGGCGGCAGCGCGAGCGGAAGCTCGTCCGGAACTTCGACCTCCACCAGCGGCGGCGGAGGCCATATCAAAAGTAACGATAGCGCCCGCGATTCGTCCAGCCGCAATTCGCGGCCGAAGGCCGTCGCCTCGTCCTCATTCGATATGAGCTCTCCGTTGAGTATCGCGTCACTCATCGATCGAAACGCGATCGGGAGCGTTTCCTCGGGTGGGGGGGCGGCGTCCGGCCTGAGTGTCTCCGCGAGTGTCTCCGCGGGCGGCCCCGTCGGGGGCGCCGGCAGCGCTTCGGGGACTTCGACTTCCGCGGAGAGAGACGAAAAGCGCGTCAAACACTAATCGAATCGAAACCGAGAAGCCGGGTCGCATCGCGCGGCCCGGCTTTTTTTATGTCAGCGCAATCCGCGGCGGGCGACGCTTAAAGGCGCGTTGAGAAGAGCGGAGAGAATCTCAACGTCTTTGGCGAAGGCGTCTTTAAAGGCGGGGCGCAGCGGCTCGACGGGGGCGAATTTTTTGGAGAGTGGATTGATATAACTTCCGCCCTCTTTGATCCGATAGTCGAGATGCGGCCCCGTGGACTCGCCCGACGAACCCACCGCCCCGATCTGTTGGCCGCCTTGGACCTTCTGGCCTTTCTTGACCAGGATCTTGGAGAGATGGAGATACATGGTCTCGAAGTTGCTTTTGTGCCGGAGGTGGATCATCCGGCCGGCGGCGCCTTTCAAGCCCGCCTCAAGGACGGTGCCGTCGGCCGTGGCGTACACGGGCGTGCCCACGGACGCGCCGTAGTCGACGCCATAATGGGCCCGATACACCCTCCGGATGGGATGGAGGCGGCTATGGCTGAATCGGGAGGTGATTCTTCCCCGGCCCATGAGCGGCGATTTAAGAAACTCCTTCCGGAGCGATTTTCCCTGGGCGTCGAAGTGGTCGGCCGTCTTGGTATCGGGGTATTCGAAGCGAAAAGCCCGAAAGAGATCCCCTTGGTTCCGGAATTCCGCGGCCAGGACTTCGCCGTAGCCGGCGAACTTGCCGTCCACGTAGTATTTCTCGAAGACTGCCCGGAAGGCGTCGCCCGTCCGCAGGCCGGCCCAGAAATCGACGTCCCAAGCGAACAGCTCCTCGATGAGCCAGGAGAGGATTGGGCTTTCCTTGCGGGCCACGACGGCCTCGTAGAGGCTTTCCTCGATCACCCCGTCCATGTACGCGATCCGTTTCTCGAACGGATACGCTTTTTTCGTCGCGGCATAGGTGCCCCCGTCATTCGTGACGAGGACGAAGGTGCGTTCGTCGGTCGGGTATTCGATCGCCCGGACCGTGCCGGTTTCGTCGAGGGCGAGCTTCATCGTCCGTCCGGCCTTGATTTTCTTGAAGTCGAAGACGGGCTTGACTTCCCGGTAGAGCTTGTCGATTTCACCGGCGGGGACGTCGTATTTCGCGAGGATGGTGGAGAGCGTTTCCCCTCGATCGATCGTTTCTTCGACGGTTTGCCAGGGCGGGGCTTGGGGTGGGGGCGGAGGGGCCGTTTCCTCGCGTTCCGGGGCGCGGGCCGGACCGGAGGACCGGAAAAGAAGGAGGCCGCCCCCGATGAGGAGAAGGACGGCCAGGGCGGCCGCTCCGACCCACAGCCGGCGCGGCTTCGAACTTCCTTTATCTCTACCCTCGCCGGCCGGGTCGTGAGGACTAAACCGGACAGGTCCGCTGGATCCGTAACTTCGTCGAAGTCTCCTCACTTCGGGATGAGCATCCTTAAAAACACAAACGCGCGCGGAGCTTATAAAGTTTCATCCGCTCAACGATCGGCCCGGAAATAGCCGGCCAGGAAGGCGAGCTTGGCGATGTCGGCCATGATGTCCGGGTTGATCCGGTAGATCGTGTCGCCGGTCCCGTGATAGGCCAGGTGCGGGCCGTTCGAGCCGATCGAGGCGACGGCGATGCCCTTGGCATAGAAGGGGGCGAAGTCCGAGCCCCGGACCCCCACCGGGCCGGACATCCGGCCCAGGCCGCGCAGGATCCCGACGTGCTTGTTCGCGCTTTCCAAGGCCGCCTTGAGGCCGTCGTCCGAAGTGGACCCTCCGGCGCCGTCGCCTTCGCCGGTCATATCGAAGTTAAACATCCCGTCGATTTTCGTGAAGGGGGCGGGGACATGATCGGCGAAATACGTCGAGCCTTGAAGGCCCATCTCTTCGCCGCCGAAAAGGGCGAAGACGACCGACCTCTTGGGCTTCCGGGCGAGCTTGGCGGTGGCCTCGGCGATCTCCATGACCGTGGCGCTGCCGCTGGCGTTGTCGTCGGCGCCCGGAAAGAGGAGCCCCATGTGGAAGCCGTCGTGGTCGAAGTGACCGCCGATGACGATGCATTCCTTGCGAAGGGCTGGATCGGAGCCTTCGACATAGCCGGCGACGTTGTAGCCCAATCCGTCGGGATGGTGCTCCGATTCGACGGTGTATTTGACCTTGGATTTCAGGGCGAAGCTCAGCGGTTTCTTGAAGGTCTGGAGGGCTTTCTTGATGTCGGCGACGTTCGTGCCCCGCTCCTTGAGGATGAGGTCGGTCGCTTTCTCGCTCAGCATAATGGGCATGAAGCCCTGGAGCCAATCCCCGTTGGGGTTGGAGATGGGCTCGGGGTAGATGTAGATGAGGCCCCCGGCGCCTTTGTCCCGGGCGGTCTTCATCCGGGTCCGGTGCTCGTCGTGATATTGGAATTTCGGTTCGGGAAGCCCCGGCGTCCCGCGGAAGCAGAGGACGAACTTTCCTTTGACGTCCACGCCGGCGTAGTCGTCGTAACCGAGCTCCGGAGCGGAGATTCCCCAGCCGGCGAAGACGATCTCGGTCTCGGCCTGGCCGCTGTCGGTAAAGAAGAGGGGAAGGAAGTCGGTGTTGGGAGTCAGCTTCCGGGCGGCGGTTTCTCCGGTAAGAAGGAGGGCCATTTCGGCTTTTTTCACGACCGTGTACGGCGAAGGGTAAGCCTGGAGGTAGCCCGACTTGGGATCGATAGGCCGAAGGCGCCATTGCTTGAACAGGCCGGCGGCCCACTGAGCGGCGGCCGTATAGCCTTCATGGCCGGTGAGCCGCCCCGCGAAAGCGGGGGAGGCGAGCTGTTTGACATAACCGTACGCGTCTCCCCCTTGGATCGTCGCTAAGGCCGCCGTGACGTCCGCCGAGAGCGGGGGTTTGTCTTGGGCAACTCCTAGGGCGAATGGACCCAAAGCGACGACGACGACGGCTAAAATCCCGATCTTTCTCACGACTGGCCTCCTATCTTGAATGCCGTAATCATACTCATCGTGTCCAGGGCGGAGTCATTTCTTTTTTTCGGACCGGCGGCGGGCGATCTCCCGGACGACGGGCTTATGGAGAATGAGGACGTAATACAAAGCCAGGATGGCCAGGATCACGGCCCCGCGGGCGGTTTGGCCTCGGACGATCAAGACGATGCCGTAAACAAAGGCCGCCAGGAGAAGACCGAGATGAAAGAAGGCGAACAGGGTATCGCCGAGACGGGAGGCCATGCGTCGCCGGATCGGGCCGCGGGGGTTACGATCAGCGGACGCGGGTGATCGATTGGATGGTCACGACTTGGCGCGGCGCGTCGGCATAGCCTTTGACCGTCCCCGTGGGCATGGCTTCGATGGCGTCCACGACATCCAGGCCGGCGACGACCCGGCCGAAAACGCAATATTTCATCCTGTCCAGGTTGGAGTTGGCGACGGTGTTGATATAGAACTGGTTTGTGGCGCTGTTGAGGTCTTGCATCCGGGCCATGGCGATCGTTCCCCGGGCGTTGATAAGGCCGTTTCCGGACTCGTTCTTGATGGGGGCCTTGGCGGGCTTTTCGACGAAATCCGGGGTCAGGCCTCCGCCTTGGATCATGAAACCGCGGATGACCCGGTGGAAAATCGTCCCGTCATAAAACTTGGCGTCGACGTACGAAAGGAAGTTTTTCACGGTCACGGGCGCTTTGTCGGGATAGACTTGGATGGTGATGTCGCCCTTGCTTGTCTTCATGAGGACGGTCACGGACGTGTCGGGGGTCGTCTGGGCGATGGCGAGGGCGCCCAGGCCCAGCAGGGCGGCGATAAAACCGATCGTTCGAATCATCGTTTCCTCCAGAGTTTTCATTTTGGCGCGGCCAAACGAAAATAACAGAATCAGCCGCGTCCTTCAAGCCTAATACGGGGACACATCACTTATTTCCGAAATAAGTGATGTGTCCCCGTATTTTGATCCCGGTGGGGATTGGTGTTATAAGAGGAGAAATGTCTTTGGTTCCGGTAAGGAGGGCAATATGTCCATTCGAAAGGCGGGATTAGCGGTTCTCGCGGCCGTCGCTCTGGTTTTCGGAGGAGCGGGGACCGCCTCGGCCAAGGGGAAGATCGAGTTCGGCTTCCATTACGGCTCGTGGAGTTTGAATTTGCTCAAAGGGACGTTCGAGAATCTGGCTGAGGATTTCGCCAAGCAACTTAAAGACGAACAGCTGAAAAAGATCCAGGACGAAAATCCCGATGAGCACATCGTCGAGAGGTCGTTCACCAACGAAGTGACGTTCGATTCGAGCGGCCACGACTTCGGCTTCGAGATCCGGTGGTATCCGGCGGGGGAAAACGGCTCGTTCAGTCTCGGGTTGGCCGTCGAAAAAGTCCAGATGAAATTCGGCTTGACGAGCGTCAAGACGGCCATGTCCCTCGAGAACGCGCTGACGGGGGAGCGGCTCACGTTCGACGGCGATGCGAACGGGAATGTCGAATCCAATCCCTTGGCTTTTCTGCTTAGCCTCCGTTGGGACATCATCCCCTCGGGGCGGGTTCACCCCTATTTTTCGCTCGGATTCGGCGCCGCCGGGGTCTCGGCCTGGGACAAGACGACCCTGACTTACGATTTCGTGGGGACGCTCCGGATCCCCGGCGAACCTCCCGATTCGATCTCGGACGCGGCGACAAAGACGCTCCTCCAATTAAAGGAGGAGGAGGGCGAGGATGAGGAGCCGTTCGAATATCCGATCAAATTTTTCCCCT
>Ga0315291_10007790_pt1 | contig 13191 bp, 10 predicted proteins | sample YL17G12_20_MG_FD_203070 | JGI IMG/M metagenome (GOLD analysis project Ga0315291, IMG submission 203070) | Sediment microbial communities from Yellowstone Lake, YNP, Wyoming, USA - YL17G12_20 | ecosystem: Environmental > Aquatic > Freshwater > Lake > Sediment | place: USA: Wyoming | collected... | reverse complement strand
AAAGCCAACTGCGAAAACCAGGCCGGGCTCTGGTCCGCCCTGGCCGATATCCCGCCGCAGCAGGTGGAGGTCGGAGAGGACACGACGATACGGATGACGAACAGGCAATTCCCCGTCCGCGTCAAGGACCGGACCTTCTTCGTCGGCTATGACACCGGCGCCAACATGTCCGTCCTCTATAAGTCCATCGCCGACGAGCTGGGCGTCGCGATCTACGGCCCGGCCATCAAGATCCAGTCGGGGACGGGCCAATGGATCGACGGCCGGACCGGCGTCGTGCCGGAGATGCGGCTGGGCTCCATCATCATCAGGAACGCGGTCTTCCTCGTTCTGTCCGACGAATTGTTCCCCTCCGCGGTGGCCAGGTTCGGCGTCGACCGGCGCGGGCTCCTCGGCGCGCCGATCCTCGAAGGTTTCAGGGAGATCACCGAGACGAAGGACGGCGACCTGATCATTCCCGCCTCGCCGCGCCCGCGGCCCGAACAGAACATGTGTTTTTCCGGATTCATGCCCATCGTGCAGGTCCTTTACCGGGGCGCCTGCCTCTCCCTCAGCCTGGACACCGGGTCCTCGGCGACCCACCTCTATCCGCCGTTCTTCCGCCGCTATCGGGGGGAGATCGCGTCCCGCTCGCTGCTCCGGAAGTCCACGATGGGCAGCCTCGGAAGCTCCGTGACGGTCCCGATCCATGTCCTGGACGAATTCGGCTTCCGGGCGGGCGGCATGGACCTGTCCTTGCGCAAGATCGCTGTCCACACCGAGGTGACCCACGCCGACACGCGCTATTTCCACGGCACTCTCGGCCTCGATATCCTGACGCAATGCTCGCGGATGACATTAAACTTCGAATCCATGAGCTTCATCCTCGAATGAACGCAAGAAAGGACCGTCTCACATGAAAAGAACAGTCGTTTGCCTGTCCCTGCTATTCATTGTCGCGGCCACGGCCCGGCCGCAGGAGATCTTCGACGCGATCCGCAAAGGCGACGTCGCGGCGGTCAAGGCGCTCGTCGAAAAGGCCCCCACGCTCGTCGATTCCCGCGACGGCGTCAGCATGACCCCTCTCCACTACGCCGCGCTGGGCGGGAACGTGGAACTCGTCAACTATCTTCTCGACAAAGGGGCCAAGATCGATCTTAAAAGCGCGCGGCTCAAGACCCCGCTCCACTTGGCCGCGATGAACGACCTCAAGGACGCCGTGGCCGCGTTGCTCAAGGGAGGCGCGGCGCTCGAAACGAAGGACGACTACCTGCGGACGGCCCTCATCCTCTGCGCCCGCGAGCGGGGACAGGCGGCCACGGGCCGCGTCCTCATCGAGGCCGGCGCCGACGTCAACGCCGTCGACAAGTTCGGCGACAGCGCGCTCGACCTCGCCGCCTGGCGCGGCAAGCGCGAGTTCGTCGACCTTCTCCTCGAAAAGGGCGCCCGGACGCCGACCGGCGGAGAGAGGTGGCGGGCGGGGCTGTCCCTTACCGCCTCCCAGGGACTGACGAACTTGTTCCGCCGGCTGACGGAGGGAGGGCAGGACCTGAAGGCCTTGGCCGCCTCGGACACAAGCCTCCTCGCCGCGGCGGCGGCCGGGGGGTCGGCCGAGATCGTCGGCGTCCTCCTCGACAAGGGCTTCGACCCGGCCCGGCCAGACCGGTTCGGCTGGACGCCGCTCCATTATGCCGCCCGGGACGGCCGGACCGAGGCCGCCCGGATCCTCGTCGAGAAGGGCGCGCCGCTCGACGCCCGGACCATCATGGGTCAGACGGCCTACAACATCACCCAGGAGCGGGCGGCCGAGGCCGTGGCCGGACTCCTGGCCGCGAAAGGCGCCAACAAGTCCGGAATCCGCTTTCCTGCCCTCGAAGGAGATTACCTCGGCCAGAAGCCGCCGGCCGGAGGAGCCGAGCTCTTCGCGCCTGGGATCATCTCCTCGATCTGGGGCCTCCACAGCACGGCGGTCTTTTCCCCGGACGGGAACGAGGTCTATTGGGCGCCCATGATGACCTTCCCGGGGGAGATCTATTCCCGCGGCGGCTTGCTCATGATGAAGCGCGTGAACGGGCGCTGGAACCCGCCGGCCTGGGCCCCGTTCTCCGGCCCGGACGTCAACGACGACGTTCCTTTCTTCTCCCCCGATGGAAAAAGGATCTATTTCATTTCGTCAAGGCCTCTTCCCGGTGGTGCGGCCGCCAGGGAAGGCGTCTGGTTCGCGGACAGGACGGCCGCGGGCTGGTCCGATCCGCAACCGCTCGATACCGCGCTGAACGAACACCCCATGCACTGGGAATTCTCGTTGGATAAACAGCGAAACCTCTATTTCGGCGGGCAGGCCGCGGACAGCCGGGGCCTGGACGATATCTATCTGGCGCGTTTTTCCGGCGGAAAATATGAAACGCCGGTCAACCTGGGCGATCCGATCAACTCCGCGGCCGGAGAGAACACGCCCTTCATCGCGCCCGACGGGAGCTATCTCCTGTTCTCCCGCCAATACGACCTCTGGGTGAGCTTTCGGACTCTCGGGAACGCGTGGTCCGAGCCCGTCAAGCTCGGCCCCGAAGTCAACAGTCGCTCGATCGAGCTGTGCCCGATCGTCACGGCCGACGGCAAGTATCTCTTCTTCGTGAGCCAGCGCGACGGCGAAGGCCACGCCTACTGGGTCCGCGCGGACGTCATCGAGAAGGTCCGGCCGGCCGCACTCAAGAAATAATTCAGCGGCGGGTTCGGATGAGCAAGATATTGCGGAAGGTCGCCCCCGTGCCGCGGAAGTCGAGCGCTTCCCCGTCGTAGGTGAAGAAGAGCCCCGGCAGGTGCTCGCGGCAGCGCGTCCCGTTGAATGTCAGGTATCCGTCGGCGACGGCGATGTTGACCATGAAGCCGAACGTCCTTCCCCACGTCAGCGTCTTGTAGGTCCCGAGGAAGGGTTTCCATTCGGGCTTATTCGGTCCCGGCTTGTCCGCCGCGGGCTCCGGCTTATGGAAATCGTAATATTCGCAGGTCCCCGGGAGCCTGTTCATGACGATGATCGCACCGGGCTCGCCCCCGCCGAGCGGCGGCTTGGCGCGGAGCTCGGAGTACTTGCCGAACAGCCCGACGACCTCAGCCGCGTCGGCGTAAAACGCCAGCGGATAGAACTGCTTGGCCAGGGTGATGCCGAAGGCGCCGTCCTTCGTCCCGAGGGCCGCGTCCCCCGCGTAGGAACCCGCGAGCCTTTGCACCCGCGCGTCCGTCGCCGGAACCGGGTTCTTCGTGTCCACCGTGGGTATTTCGAGCTCCCGGCCGGGCGGGGCGATCCCATCTTGGATGATCTTGTCGACGAGGTCGCTGACGGGACCGGTGACCGAGTTCTGATCCCCGTTGGTTAGGACCACGACCCCCAGCTTCAGCCCGGGATACATGGCCATGTAGCTGTTGAAGCCGTAGCCGCCACCCCCGTGTGTAAGATAAACTTGCGGCCCGATATGACTCGAGACGAGGCCGAGCCCATAACCGAACCGCTCGTGTTTTTCGGGGAACTGGACGGTGTGCATGGCCTCGACAAGGTCCTTCTTCAGCAGTTGCGCCTCGCCGGCCCGCCCCGTGTCGATGTGGAACATGAGGTAGCGGGCCATGTCGATGATATTGGTGTAAATGCCCCCGGCCGGGACCATGGGGACCTCGACGGGGATGCCGCCCGCGACCTTAATCGAAGGCGCGACATGTCCGACGGCCCGGTCTTCCGCCTTGAGGATGGCCTCGACGTCAAGCGTGCTGTCGTTCATGCCCAGGGGCGCCAGCACCTTGTCCCGGACGTATTTCGCGAACGGCACGCCGCTCTTTTTCTCCACGATCCAGCCGGCCAGGTCGATGCCCAGGTTGGAGTAGCTGTAGCGGTAGCCGACCGGATAACGGAGCCACGTGTCGGAAATACTGAGGATGTGCTCGGCGAACGTGTGCGGGCGGCTGTCGAAGTTCCCGCCGACGGGCGCTTCGTGGCTGAACCCCGCCCGGTGGGAGAGAAGGTGACGCAGGGTCATCTTCCTCTCGGGGCTCTCCTCGAACCGGCTGTGGACCGTGAAATCCGGGAGGTATTCGGTGATCGGGCGGTCGAGGTCGAGGAGGCCGTCCTGGACGGCCATGAGTACGGCCAGCGCGGTGAAGCTCTTAGACATCGACTGGATGCTGAAGAGCGTTCGCGGCGTCACCGGTTTGTCTTTGGTCCGGCTCGTAAACCCGTAGACTCCCTGCCACAGGATCTCCTTGTCGTCGACGACGGCGACGGCGACCCCGGGCACGTCCTTCTCCTTGACCCAGGCGGGGAGGTTGGCCTGGAGCTCCTTGACGACCTGCGCGGCGACGGGATCCCGGGCGGGGGCCGCGGCCTGACCCGGGGACGATCCCACGTCGGAAGCCGGCGCGGCGGCGGCCGCGGAGAATAACAGGACCGCCAACAGGATGAACCGCGATCGCTTCATGATGGAATTCTCCTCAGCTTCCGTCACTTGATGTTCTGGACAAGCGTCTCTTTGGTGGTGCCGATTTTCTTCATGATGTTGGAGAGGGTCTCGATGAACTTGGAGCGGCGGTCCATGGTCATCTGGAGCCGCAGCGAGGTCATCTCCGACATTTCGTTCAGGCCGTCGAGGTTCCCCTTGACGTCGGTCAGCAGGAGCTTGAGTCCGGAGATCGCCAGGCCGGGGTTCCGCGGCGGGAGCGGCGGAACGGCGGGCGCTTTGACGTACTCGAGATGAATTGCGGGCGAGGCCTTGGTCTCGAGGGTCATCCTTCGGACGGGAGGGATCGTTGTCTTCGTGGCGGGCCGGGCGGCGCGGGACGTCGTCCCCGGCTTCTCCGCTTTTTCGTTGTCGATGTCCTCGGATCCAGGGTGCTTGGACATCTCCCGGGAGATCCAGCCGTTGAGCTCTTTGATCATTTCGCGCAGCTTCTGCTTGGCCGCGTTCGTCGCCTTGATCTCGGCCATGATCATGCGAATATCGTCATCCATATCCTTGATCGCCATGGACAGGACGATGAAAGCGGCTTCCGAGATGTCCATGTGGGACAGCCCCGCGAAAGACGCGGCGATCTCCCGCTCGGCCTGAGCGCGAAGCGAATCGAAATCGTTGCCGGCCGCGACGGCCGGTGCCAGGGTCCGGCCCATTCTCTCGAGCTTCCGGAGTCCGGTGGGCTGGAGACGTCTATCGGCCCAGGACAGCCGGGCCGAAACCTTCGTTGGCAGGACGAGTTGTTTTTCCCATGCGCCGAGACGCTTGTCGGGGTTGGATCCGCTGGGGCCGGATTGGCTTGCCGCCGGTATCGCGATCGCGACCCAGGCGGATAAGGCCAGACGTGAGGCCGCGCGTTTTGCCATGAGCATGCGTTCACCTCTTTCGCTCGTGCCCACAAATCATACTCGCGATGCGCCCTCGGAAACAAGGCGCCAAGCGACGAGCCTTCGCGGCGGAAGTGGACGGCCGGTCCTGGCAAGGCCGGGGCCCCGGCCGCTGTGGTATAATCTTGGCCCGAGCGTCAGAGAGACATGAGCGGCATGGCTAAGCCTATGAAGCGGAGATCGAAGAAAGGCCCGGGTCCGGCCGCCGGCCTACCCGCCGCGCCGGAGCCTTCCCCGCGCCCTACCGAGCGGTCGTTCTCGCGCCTGCGGCGGGCGGCCGACATCGCCCTCATCGTCGTGGCCCTGGCCGCGATCGGCCTCTTCGTGACCACGAAGATCACCGGCGGACGGGACGACGGGACCAACGGACCGAACGGCAAGAACGGGAACGGCGTCGGCGCGCCGTCTTCGTCCATCGGCCCCGAAGGCGGCTCCGGTCAGACGGGAGCGTTCGGCGACCTGGAGACCGGTTCCGACGAGTACGAGGGCGACGTCGGCGACGACCCGATGCTCGGCCCGGCCATCGTCTCCGACCCGGCCGCGGCGCGCCCGTTCTCGCCAGTCGACGACCCGCGCCTCGCCGCCCTCCTCGACCCCGAGATCGAGCGCCTGCTCAATGTCGGCCGCATCCCGTCCATGGCTGTCGTCCTCGTCTCCGGCGAGCGCATCGTCTGGACGCGGTCGGCCGGCCTGGCCAACGTCCGGGCCAAGACCCCGGCCGCCAGCGACACCGTTTACCTCATCGCTTCGACCTTCAAGACGATGTCGGCGACGGCGCTCCTCCAGCAAATGGAGCAGGGCAAGTTCAAGCTCGACGACAGGGTCAACGATTATCTCGCGGACATGAAGATCGAGGGCGAGAACAAGCGTTACCCCGTGACGTTCCGCAACCTCCTGACCCACACCTCGGGCCTGGCGACCGATTTCGGCCGGCACGCTGTTTGGGAAGACCAGGCGCCGCTGTCGCTCGTCGATTACCTCCGCGGGCGGCTCCGGCTCTCGCGCCGACCCGGGACGCGGGTCCTCTATTCCAACATCGCCTTCACCCTCGTCGCCCACCTTGTCGAAAAGTTCTCGGGCGTCCCGTTCAAGGAGTACGTGCGGAAGAACGTCTTCGCCCCCGTCGAGATGCGCGACACCGCCTTCGAGCCCCGGGCCGACATGGCCGAGCGTCTGGCCATCCCCTACATGCCCGTGCGGCGGCGCGGCGGCGTCTTCCGGCCCGTGGACTGGGTCAAGGCCGACGCCTGGCCGGCCGGCGTCGTCTACGGCACGGCCGTCGATCAGGCCCACTGGCTCATGGCCAACCTCAACGGCGGGGTCTACAAGGGGCGGCGGCTCTTGAGCGAGGCGACCTTCCGGGAGATGACGAAGCGGCAGTTCGACCGCTTCGCCGGCCCCATCAACGGCGGCTGGCTCAACGAGACGTCCGGCTACGGCCTGGCCTGGTGGATCTCGACCCTGAACGGCGAAACGATCATCGCCCACAGCGGCAGCGTCAATGGCTACACGGCCTTCCTGGCTGGGAATCTGAACAAGCGGACCGGCATCGCCATCCTGACCAACGGCAACAAGGCCCACCGCTGGCTCTACTCGCTGGCCCTCAAGGCCCTGGCCGCGCTCTAGCGCCCGGGCGTCAATCCCTCCGGCGGAGTCCGAGCCTGAACCCGAAATTCAGCCCGAGGACGATATCGTTGTTCTGGCTGGGGTAGTAGAGAGTCAAGGCCAGCCTGGCCGGGCCCGACAGGTAGCCCAGCTGGAATTTGGGGACGAGCGAGCTGCCGGCCATTTCGGTCCAGTCGGAGATCCGCAGGACCACCCCGCCTCCGAGGAAGAAACGCTTGATCCTGAAGTTCACGGTCAGGCCAGGGACGATGTGGACGGAGGTCCCATAAGAATTCCGGATCCAGACCGAGAGTTCGGGGTTGAATGTGACGACCTTTCCGGCCCGCAGCTCGAGCTCCGGGCCGAGAGCGATCCACTTGGGGTAGCCGTTGAGATTGACGTAGCCGAGGCTGATATAGACGCCGAGAGGCCGTTCGTTCTCCCTGGACCGGGCCTCGGCCGGCCGCGCCGCGGCCAGCCCGAGGAGCATCCCTGCCGCGATCATGAAGGCGATCGTTTTTCGAGTCATGTCCGCACGCTCCATCCTCTGTATTCCATACAGGATATTATACCCTACGGGCGCTTCCCCGCTTTTTTTTCTCTCAGTTCGAAGGCCGGGTCCCGACGACGGTGATGCTGAGGACGGCGGCGCCGGAGGCGCGGTAGGCGGCGAGCTCCTCGGCGCCGATGTGTTTCAGGATGTACTCGTCGGGAAGGTCGAGCCGTTTCGCGACTTTGATGTCGATCCCCGTGAATCCCGTTTCGTGGATGATCGCCAGGTACTCCTCGGCGTCGAGCGCGCCGGCGATGCAGCCGACGTAGAGCTCGGCCACTTCCTGGAGCTTGGCCGGGAGCTCTCCCTGGAGGACGATGTCGGAGACGCAGAACCGGCCGCCCGGCTTGAGGACGCGGAAGATCTCGGCGAAGGCCAGCCGCTTGTCGGGGACGAGGTTGAGGACGCAGTTGCTGACGACGACGTCGGCCGCCGCGTCGTCGACGGGCAGGGCCTCGATGTCGCCGAGACGGAATTCGACGTTACGGAAGCCGCGCCGCTCAGCGTTGGCCCGGGCCTTGTCGATCATCTCGGGCGTCATGTCGACGCCGATGACTCGACCCGTGTCGCCGACGACGGAGCGGGCGATGAAGACGTCGTTCCCGGCGCCCGAACCGAGGTCGACAACGGTCTGGCCGGGGGCGAGACCGGCGTGCTCGGTCGGCAGGCCGCAGCCGAGGCCAAGGTCAGCTTCGTCCATGTGACCGTCGAGCTTTTCGTAGGCCTCTTTGATGCCGGCGACGTCCTCGCTGTACCAGGTCGAGGCCGACGGATCGGCCGCGGGCGCGCAGCCGCAAGGGCTGGCGGCCGGGCTGCAGCAGGGGGAAGAGGCCCGGACGAGGGGAGAGCTTCCGGGTTTGGGTGACTCCCGGGCGATCTGGGTGTATTTATCGCGGACGAGCTCCTTGAGGCGTTCGCTTTCTTTTTCCTTGTCGCTGGTCATGGTGTCTCCTTGTTATTTATGGCTTTCGGTAGTTCTTGGCCCTCGGCTTGGAGCGGGGGCCCGCCTTGCGGGATGTCCGCCGAGCGGCGGGCCGAGGACGGCACGAGTCCGATGACGGACCTTTCGCGGCATTCCCGAGCGGCTCACAGAGGCGACGGAACACGTCCGCGAAGGCCGCCCCGGCCTCGGTCGCGACCTTCGGGTCGAGGCAGTAACAGGTGCGGGGCCCGTCGACATCCCCCCGGATGAGCCCTGCGTCCCGGAGCTCCCCGAGATGCTGGGAGACCGTCGACTGGGCCAGGGGAAGAAGCTCGACGAGACAGTTGCAGATGCAGCCCCTGCGGGTGGCGAGGATCTCGAGGATGCGGATTCGGGCCGGATGGCTCAAGGCTTTGGCCAGGCCCGCCGTCCGGACGAGAGCGGGATCGAACGAGCCGGTCTTCGCCTGGGCCATGGTCGCTCCTCACTAATATCGTATATCGTAAATATACGATAATCGGAGAGCGTTGTCAAGAGTCAAATCGCCGTCCTCTGGGTGAGGCCTCCCGGGACTCAGTAGATGTAGGCGATGCCGGCGCCGAAGTAGTCGGCCTTGACCGTCTCTTCCCCCCCGGGAGGGGTGACGATCTCCTGCGTGTAGTGGTATTTCCGATATTCGACGATGATGCCGATCTTGGGCCAGATGCGGAACTTGAGCCCGCCCCCGTAGTTCGTGATGCCGCCGCGCGTGAGGGTGCCGCCGGCCCCGGCGCAGACGAAGGGGACGACGACCGGAACGGGCAGGTTCACGGCGATGTTGAACGAGAGGGGGATGATCGCTCCGACATAATCGAAGCTCAGGCCGAAGGCGACGATCCTCGGCAGAGGATACCAGCAGAAGGACTTGATGATCCCCAGCCTCTGGTTGATGACGGCGCCCACGGAGAGGTTGGATTCCTATCGAGGGACCTTCTGCGGCGAGGCCGGACCGGCGGCCGGGACAGCCACGGCGAGAGCGGGGGCCAGAAGACAGATCAGAAGGACCAGGGAAGGGATTCGTTGCTTGTGTCGCATGCACGGTCTCCCTTGGCAGCCGTCGCCTAACGATGGTAGAGCGCCTTGCCGCCGATGATGGTGTAGAGCACCCCGGTCCCCGGGATGTCGTCCTCGGGACAGGTCAGGATGTCGCGGTCGAGGACGGTGATGTCGGCGAGCTTGCCCACGGTGAGAGAGCCCTTGATGCCCTCTTCGAAGCCGGCGTAGGCGCCGTTGATGGTGTACGAGCGCAGGGCCTCCTCGCGGGTCATTCTTTGGTCGGCGAAGAACGTCGTCCCGTCCTTGAGCTTGCGAGTCACCGCGGCGTAGAAACAGGACATCGGGTCGATGGGTTCGACCGGGACGTCGGTCCCGGTGGGGATGACGGCTCCCGTATCCATGAGCTTCCGCCAGACGTAGGCGCCTTCCCCGGCCCGCTTCTCGCCGAGGCGCTTGATAACCCAGGGCGCGTCCGAGGTGCAGTGGATGGCCTGCATGGCCGGGATGACCCTGAGCTTGCCGAAACGCGGGATGTCGTCGAGGCTGAGGTGCTGGGCGTGCTCGATGCGCCAGCGAAGGTCGGTCTTCTCGGGATGGGCCTTGAACGCTTCCTCGTAGATGTCGAGCGTCTCGCGGTTCCCCCTGTCGCCGATGGCGTGGGTGCTGACCTGGAAACCGTTGGCGATGGCGAATTCCGCCGTTGCCTTCATTTCCTCGATCGACTCCGTGTTGAGGCCGGTCGATGTCGGAAGGTCGGCGTAGGGCTCGAGGAGCCAGGCGCCATGGGCGCCGAGCGCGCCGTCGATGAGGCGCTTGATGGTCCGGACGGTCAGATGGTCGTCGATGGCGCCGATCATCCGGTAGGACAGGCCCCTCGCGGCCAGGGCCTTGCTGCCGGCGCTGAGCATGACGTAGAGACGGACAGGAAGGGCGCCCTCCTCGGCCATCTTCTTGTAGAGGTCGACGGTCGCGAATGAATTGCCGGCATCGTGGAAGGTCGTGACGCCATGGACGAGACACTCTTGAGAAGCGAGCTCGATCTCCTTGCGCTCGCGGGCCTGGGCCTCCTCTGACGTGTAATGGCCGGCCTGGTAGCGGACGAGGCTCTGCGCGGTTTCGAGGAAGGCGCCGATGGCGTTCCCCTTGGCGTCGCGGACGATCTCGCCCCCGGCGGGATCGGTCGTCGTCCTCGTGATCTTGGAGAGTTTCATGGCCTTGGCGTTGGCGAGCGACAAGTGGCCGCTGGCGTGGGTCAGGAGGACCGGGTTGTTCGGGGTCGCTTGGCTCAGGGCGCTATGGATGGGCAGGCCGTCGACGTTGGGCTCGGGCACGCGGTCCCACTTGTCCTGGTGCCAGCCGCGGCCGACGATCCACTCGCCGGGCTTGGCCGTGGCGGCGGCCGCGGCGACCAGGGCCACGGTGTCGTCCCAGGAGCGGGCCTTGGTCAGGTCGAGGATCATCTTGGAGGCGCCGAGGCCGGTGAAGTGGCCGTGGCTCTCGATGAGACCTGGGATGGTCAGGGCGCCGCCGAGGTCGATGATCTCGGTCCTGTCGCCGACGTGACGCTTGTAATCCGTCGGCTCGGCGCCGAGGGCGGCGATGCGGCCCTTCCGGACGGCGATCCAGGAGGCCGCGGGGAGGGCCGCGTCCACGGTCACGATCTTGCCGTTGATGAGTATGAGGTCAGCCGGCTCGATGGCCTCCCGCTGGCGGCGGTTGACGACGAAGAAGATCATGAAGAGTGAAACGAGGATCGCGGCGAATGCCAGATGGCGTTTTTTTGCGGCCATGGTTTTTTCTCCTCCCTGACGGGCGATATCGGTACAGATTAAAAATATACCGGTCGGCCTTCTCCTGTCAATCGGGTGGAGCCCGGCGGACGCTGCCCTGGCCAGCGGAAGAACGGGGACACGTACCGCTTCTCTCGAAGCGGTACGTGTCCCCTGTTCAATTCAAGACTCGTTTCAGATATTTACCAGAATTGCGGCTACGAGCTGCTCCGTCGCAATTCTGCTGGTCGCTTTTCAGAATCCGCTCCCTGCCGCCCCTCCGCTACGGGGTCTACGCATGACCCCCATCACGGCCCGGCCAGCGTCCGCCGGGAATTCGGAAAAGAATAAAAAAAAGGGCGCCCCGGGACCGGGCCCGGGAGCGCCCTGAAGTTTCTCGGCGACCCGACAGCTGTTATTTCTTCTTGCGGATGTAGATGTCGCCGCTGAAGGTGTTGAACCCGATCTCCTGGCCGCCGCCGTTGACGACGCCGTAGAGGGACTTGTCGAAGGCGATGCGGTACTTGCCCTGCTCGGTCTTCTCGGCCGCTTCGGCCTTGGCCGGCTGCCGGGTCATGTTGATGTCGAAGTCGCTAAAGATCTCGCCTTGCTCGGACTTCATCTTCAGGTTGGCCTTGACGTCGGGCGGAAGGGTGACGTCGATGTCGCCGTTCATGGTGCTGAAGGACAGCGGCTTGTCGGCCGCGACCCGGGACAGGACGACGGTGATGTCGCCGTTGACCGTGTGGACGAGCGTGTTGCCGGAGACGCTGCTCAGGGTCACCGGGCCGTTGATGTTGTTGATGTCGATCTCGCCGGTGACGCCTTCGACGACGACGGCGCCGTCCATGGACGACCGGATCTCGAGGGAGGTCGTGCGGGGCACCTGGATGACGAGGTCGGTCGCGGCCTTCCAGGACTGGGCGCTGACCGTGACGACGTTCCCTTCCTCCTCGACCTCGAGGCCCGAGGACGAACCTGACAGCCGCTTCATCCCGGCGATCTTCTTCTCTTTCTCCTCCCGGGCCTTCTTGTCCTCCTGCATGACGTCGAGGTAGGCCTCGGAGTGGCGGTATTCGCGCTCGATCCTCTTGGCCAGCCTCTCCTGTTCGGCCAGCTGGCGCTCGAAGAGCTCCGCCTCGGTGTGCGCCCGCACGTCAGCCTCCACGGCCGACTTGGCGGCGGGCGCGGAAGCCGGAGCCGGCTTGGTGGGCGGGGCCGGCGGGGCCGGCGGGGCGGGTGTCTTGGCCATCGCTGCGGGGGCATAACGGTCCGAGTAATAGAAAGCCATGTTCTCGACATCGAGGGCCTTTTCCCGGACCCGGGCCTCGACGATGATCTCCTTGCCGTCGTAAGCCTTGACCGTGATGCTGCCCCGCATGACCGTGACCTCGACTTTGGCCGGCTTGGCCGGGTTCGAGAGCGGGACGACGGCCCGTTCGGGGGCCTGTTCCTTGGCGGCCTGGGCGATGACCCAGCCGCACGTCCCGGCGAAAAGGACCGCCAGGACCACGATGTTCGCGATTCTTTTTCTCATATTGTCCTCCATGATGATTTAGACGATCTGTTTCAGGCCCTGTTCGGCCCGTTTCTTGACTTCCGGGGTGAGCTCGTTCTTCTCGATGAGGAGCTTGAGGGCCTCGGCGGCCCGGGCCTCCCGCACTTCGACCAGGAAATCGATGAGCGCGACTTGAACGAGCGGATAGTTCTGAATGGCGAGCGATCGGACGAGGCTTTCCTTGACGCCCGGCCTCGTCCGGAAGAGATAGAGGGCGTCGACGGCGGCCAGCCGGACGTTGGGGTTGGGGTCGTTGTCGAGAGCGTTGAACAGGGCGGCCAGGGTCTTGTCGTTCGGGTTCTCGACGGCGGCGCTGTAGCCGATGCCCTGGATCCTGTCCGTGGCCGAGGGCTGGCTAAGGAGCGAAAGCCCGACCTGCTGGCGCATGTC
>Ga0315291_10007789_pt1 | contig 13192 bp, 11 predicted proteins | sample YL17G12_20_MG_FD_203070 | JGI IMG/M metagenome (GOLD analysis project Ga0315291, IMG submission 203070) | Sediment microbial communities from Yellowstone Lake, YNP, Wyoming, USA - YL17G12_20 | ecosystem: Environmental > Aquatic > Freshwater > Lake > Sediment | place: USA: Wyoming | collected... | reverse complement strand
GCAGCCAGGAAGCTGAGCAGGAAGCTGTCCACAGGCGCGGCGGAATCTACCTCCCACACCAGGTTGTCACCCGGCAGCACTCCGCCGATCAGCCGGTCCACTTCAGGCACGCCGGTGGTGGGCTTCTCGTTGGACATTCTACAGGCCTCGTCGCTCGGTCTTACCAGCTCGCCTCTTAGATGGTATAGCGGAAGGCATCCGCCCGCCAAGTGCCGTTGCGAATACCCACGGCCTAGGGAAATGCCCCGCCCCTTTTCCGAGGCACGCCCCGGCCGACTTGACCCCAGCCGGCCTGGCTGTAAGCTTACGCGTATGACCGCCTCTCGGTGTGGGCCGTGCCGAGGCCGACCGTAGCGACATCCCCCATTGTGGTGTGATAGGTCTCGCAGCGGATGCCTGCGGCGTACTTACCAATCGAGAGGGTTGCTCTATCCCCGCTTATTTATGTACCTGGAGAGGTGGCTGAGTGGTCGATAGCGCGGGTTTGCTAAACCCGTGAGGGCGAAAGTCCTCCGCAGGTTCGAATCCTGTCCTCTCCGCTTACTTCGACAACTACCTTTCAAGACAAGCGCAAGACGCGGACCAAGCCATGATGCGGTTGGGTACCTCGGTCGGCTGTGTGGCGGCAATGCTGTTCGGGCCGGTCTCCGCCGGTTGGTCGGCGCCGAAGGAAGCGAAGACCCTGGAGATCGGGGCCGCGGCCCCAGATTTCGCGCTGCCTGGGGTCGACGGCAAGACCTATCGCCTGGCCGACTTTGCCGGCGCCAAGGTCCTGGTGGTCGTCTTCACCTGCAATCATTGCCCCACCGCCCAGGCGTACGAAGACCGCCTGATGCGGCTGCACGCCGACTACAAGGATCGGGGCGTGGCCCTGGTGGCCGTCTCGCCCAACGATCCCAAGGCGGTGCGGCTCGACGAACTCGGCTACACCGACCTGAGCGATTCGCTGGAGGAGATGAAGCTCCGGGCGAAAGACAAGGGCTTCAAGTTCCCCTACCTCTACGACGGCGAGAAGCAGGAGACTTCAGCGGCCTACGGCGTGCTGGCCACGCCGCACGTGTTTATCTTCGACGCCGGCAGAAGGCTCCGCTACGTGGGCCGCGTCGACGATTCCGAGGTGGGCACCGTCAAGTCGCACGACGCCCGCAACGCCATCGAGGCCCTGCTGGCCGGCCGGCCCGTGCCGGTGGAGAAGACCCGGGTCTTCGGCTGTTCCACCAAGTGGTCCGACAAGCGCGCCAGCGCCGCGGAGGCCCTGAAACGCTGGGACGCGGAACGCGTATCGCTGGGCACGATCGATGCGGAGGGGGTCAAGAAGCTGGCTCGGAACGAGACCAAGAACCTCCGCCTGATCACGGTCTGGGCGACGTGGTGCGGCCCCTGCGTCGAGGAGCTGTCGGAACTGGTCACCATCCAGCGGATGTACCGCGGTCGCCAGTTCGAGATGATTACGATCAGTCTCGACGGCGTGAAGAACCAGGATCAGGCGCTGAAGTTTCTCACCAAGAAGCACGCCTCCTCGGCCAACTATCTGTTCGATTCCGACGATCGTGACAAGTTCGCCGAGGCGCTCGACCCCAAGTGGCCCGGCCCGCTGCCGTATACCGTGCTGATTGCTCCGGGCGGCAAGGTGATCTATCGCAAGCACGACGCGATCGAGCCGATGGAGCTGAAGAAGGCCATCGTCGGGAACATCGGCCGAACGTACGCCAGCCGCTGAGAGCAGTAATGAGTTACTGTTACGGAAGGCCTTGCCGCGGGGCGCAGCTCGTTTAGCCGCCGCGGCCACGCGGCGAAAACAACGGAAAACGCCAATATACGGAGCGCCGCGTGGCCGCGGCGGCAAAACGCCACTGATGAAGTACCGAGCCTTAGGCAAGACCGGCCTGGAGGTCTCCGAGATCGGCTTCGGCGGCTGGGCACTGGGCGGGCAGTGGGGAGCGCAAGACGACAAAGATTCCATCGCCGCCCTGCACAGGGCCCTGGATCTCGGGCTGAATCTCATCGACACGGCCGAAGGCTACGGCAACGGGCGGAGCGAGCGGGTCATCGGGCAGGCGCTGCGGGAGCGGTCGGAGCGGATCTACGTGGCCACGAAGACGCCGCCCCAGGATGGCCCCTGGCCGCCCAGCCCCTACTGCCGTGCAGCGGAGCGATATCCCGAGGACTACCTGCGGGCCAACGTCGAACAGCGCCTGAGGAACCTCGCCACGGACTGCCTGGACGTGCTCCAACTGCACACCTGGACCCGCGCCTGGAACCGGGACCCTGCGCCGCTGGACGTCTTGCGCCGCCTGCGGGAGGAAGGCAAGCTCCGGCTGATCGGCATCTCCACCCCGGAGCAGGACCAGAACTGCGTGGTCGATCTGATGCGGCGCGGTTACCTGGACGTGGTCCAGATCATCTACAACCTCTTCGAGCAGGAGCCCGCCGCGGAGATCCTGCCGGCGGCCATGGAGACCGGCACCGGTGTGATCGTGCGGGTGGTCTTCGACGAAGGTGTGCTCACCGGCAAGTATAGGAAAGGGCACCGGTTTGCCGACGACGATTTCCGCAGCAGGTATTTCCAGGGGGACCGGCTCGATCGGGCCGTCGGCCGGGTCGAGCAGATCCGGGCGGACGTCGCCGAGGCCGGGCTGGCTCAAAGGTACTCCCTGGCGGAGGTGGCCCTGAAGTTCGCCCTGGCCCATCCGGCCGTCAGCACCGTGATCCCCGGCATCCGCAGCCCGCAACAGGCCGAGTGGAACGCCGCCGCCTCAGAGAAACCCGACCTGCCCGCGGACCTGCTCGTCCGGCTCCGCCGGCACCGCTGGCTCCGCGGGGTCTGGTACTCGGGCAAATAGTACTCGTCTCGCTCCGCGAGACGAAGCCAAAGTAGCCGTGTGGCGCCGCGAGGCGAAGCGGCAGCAGGGAGGACACAGCCTCGTGACACGGGCCTCATCTCGCGGAGCGAGATGCCTACATACCCGTCTCGCGCCGCGAGACGAAGCGGAAGCAGGGAGGATACGTATAGCGGGCAAAGGCCGGTTATCAGGGGCCCGTTTCCCGAAAGGATTCGGCACGGCCAAAACACCGCAACTCACTGCCCTGAATATCTTGTCTTCATTCCTGTTCTTCGTCGAAGTTCCCACCAGAGAAAGGGTGCGGCCCACTACTTGTAGCACCGTATCCTGCCGCTTATGCTGGTGCGCGTGGAAATCAAGTTACAGGGTGAGTTGGCCGAGAAGGAAAACCGAGATGAAATGCTTTCTCTGCGATAGCGACGCACAGGCTATCTGCAAGTTCTGCGGTCGTGCTGTGTGCAGAGATCACACAAAGACAAAGGAGTTTCACAGCGGCTATGGACAGAAGGTCAAGGACAACTTGTGGCCGAGCGGGTCCTACACGGGAGTCGACGTAAGTGATGCCGTGTGGTGTGGCCAATGCTCGGTAGACTACCAGAAGACGTATTGAGGGAAACCCAGGGGCGAACAAGGCCATCAACCTGACGCCCAAGGCTGGGGGCCATGGCCGCAAGTTATGGCCGTCGTTCGACGAATGACCAGACTATTGGCTGACCTCGTGGGGGAACTGAAGATTCCTAATCCGCAGGTTGCAGGTTCGAGTCCTGCCGGGCGTGCTCTGCCCAGCCGCAAGCCATTGCAGCTTGCGGTATGGTGGTGTCGACCGCCCCGCTGTACACCGAAGAGGCCGTTCTTCCACACGGCTCGGCAGAGACTCTCGAACGACAATCCGCCCTGGGCCGCCCAGCGGAGTGACAGGTGTCCGAAGGAGAGTTTTGGGGTCCGATCGAAGACCTTCATGCCCGAGATGCGGAAAACATGGTGGCATGGACTAACTCCTGCAAGGGGTACCCTTCGAGGCTGCGGCTGCTATTCTAAAGACTACCTGTCTCGCGTGCCCACCCGGTCAACTAGCTGCCGTGCGTCGGAGAGCGCGGAGGCAAGTGCCGGCGGAGTCTCTCGTGCAAGGCAAGCCGCAGGCGATGATCTGCCAGGGGGCGTGGCAGCGGCGGGACGACCTTTGAGGGGGGAGCCCTTGTTTCGCTGCACGAGGACCGGGGCGGTCCCCAGCCCGCCGGTACCCTATTCCCTGCAGCATACCCGATGGGAATGGCTGCGGGCAGTCCGAGTTTTGGCGACGATTCGATTCCTCTGATCGGGCGAGTTTCGCTTGACGACGGCCAACCCTCTTTTTCCAGAGTGGGTCAATCGGGCCAGGCTGGTGGCTGGCATCCCGTTGGCGGGCGCCCCACTCTACCTGGTCTTCTTGCTGTATTTCGCGGGCGCCCCCGGCACAACGGACGTTGGCTACTCTCCCGAGCAACCGGTGCCGTTCTCACATCGAGTGCACGCGGGCCAAATGGGGCTCGATTGCCGCTATTGCCACACCACCGTCGAGACAGCCGCGTTTGCCGCGGTTCCCCCTACGTCGGTCTGCATGAACTGCCACCGGACCATCGCGCCGGACGTCAAGGCAGTGGAGCCCGTCCGTCAGAGTGCCCGGAGTGGTGGACCGATTCGGTGGGTCCGCGTGCACGATCTGCCCGACTTCGTCTATTTCGACCATCGTGCGCACGTCAACCGGGGCGTCGGTTGCGTCTCGTGTCACGGGCGGATTGACAGCATGGAGCAGGTGTATCAGGTGAGGACGCTGAGCATGGGTTGGTGTCTGGAGTGCCATCGCGACCCTGCACCGCACGTGAGGCCCTTGGCGCTGGTCACCGATTTGGGCTGGACTGCGGACGAAGACCCGCGCCAACTGGGCCAGCGGCTGATGGAAGAGACTAAAGTCTCCCCTTCCACGGACTGTTCGACATGTCATCGCTGAATGCTGAATGCGGAATGCTGAAGCACGACTCTAGTACGACCAGCGCCAGGCGGAGTAATTCTCTCCGGAATGAAGTAGTTCGCGCCTGGCAGTGTTCATCCTCCTCTATTCAGCATTCAGCATTCAGCATTCAGCGTTCAGGGATCAGCCGTCGTCGCTGGCTGCAGTTGATGGGGGCCTCGTTGGCATTGGCCGGCGCGGGCGGCTGCCGCTGGGAGAAGCAAGAGATTCATCCCTTTGCCGAACGCCCCGAGGATCGCACACCGGGCAAGCCCCGGCGATTTGCCACGGCGATGCCTTTGGGCGACTCAGCCATCGGGCTGTGGGTCACGACGGTCGACGGCCGGCCGATCAAGATCGAGGGCAACCCTCACCACCCCCAGAGCCTGGGAGCCACCGACGTTTTCGCCCAGGCCGCCATCCTCGAGTTGTATGATCCTGACCGCAGCCGCAGCGTGTTCTGGCGGGCCGGTCAAGAGGGAACGGCGAAAACCTGGGACCAGTTTGCCGAATTTTGCCGCGGGCATTTCGGGCGGCTGCACGAGGCCGCCGGGGCCGGTCTCCAGATTCTGGCCGAAGGGAGTGGCTCTCCGACGCTGGACGCCTTGCGGTCAGAAGTGCTGAGGGTCTTTCCCAAGGCGGGCTGGTTTGAGTACGAGCCGCTCAGCGACGATAATGAGCGGGCGGGTTCGGCATTGGCGCTGGGCAGGCCGCTTCGCACCCACCTGGCGCTGGATGCCGCGCGGATCATCCTCTGCCTGGACGCCGACCCGTTGGGCGCGCATCCCGCGGCCGTTCGCTACGCCCACGATTTTGCCGCTGGTCGGGAGCCCGTGCCGGGACGGATGAACCGGTTATACGTCGCAGAGAGCAGTCTCTCGCTGACGGGGGCCTCGGCCGACCATCGGCTGCCGCTGCGATCGACGCAGATTCCCGCCCTGACTGTGATGCTGCAACGTGAATTGGCTGGTGGGACCGGGCAAGACGCCGGCAGTGAGAGCCTATCTCAAAACCCCTCACCCCCGGCCCCTCTCCCCGCAAGCGGGGCGAGGGGAGAACGCTTTGGGATAGGCAGTGAGTCTCGCGGACGCATGCAGCAGTTCGTCCGCGCGGTTGCCGGGGATCTGCTTGCGCCAGAAAACCGTGAACGGAGCGTGGTTTGTATCGGTCCCGGTCAGCCGCCGGAAGCCCACGCAGCCGTTCACCGCATCAACAGCCTGCTGGGCAACGTAGGGCAAGGCAAGCCAGTCCGTTACACGCAGGTTCCCCAGCCCCAGCGGCCCGCCCACGCCCAAGCGATCCGGACGCTCGCGGACGCGATCCGGGCCGGCAGCGTGACCACCTTATTGATCCTTGGCGGAAACCCGGTATACAACGCGCCGGGAGACCTGTCGTTCGGCGACGCCTTGCAGAAGGTCCAGACGACGATCCATCTTAGCCCGTACCGCAACGAGACCTCGCGGCAGTGTACGTGGCACCTTCCGCAGGCCCATTTCCTCGAATCGTGGGGCGACGTCCGCTCGTACGACGGCACGTACAGCGTCATTCAGCCGATGATCGCGCCGCTGTTTGGGGGCCGATCATGCCTCGAGGTCCTGGCCATGGTTTTGCAGACCACAAGAGCAGGGCAACCGGTTGGCCGGCCGGAGGAACTTGTGCGGCGGATCTTCCGCAACATCGCCGGCAAGGAAGAGGCCGCCTGGCAACGGACCGTTCGCGACGGCCTGTTGGCCGACAGCCGTTGGCCCGTCGAGTCGGTCTCGGCGCCCAAGGCAGCGGAAGGCCAGGCCAAGCTTCCTGTAATTGAGCCGCAGGAAGGGCAATTGGAGGTTGTCTTCTGCCGCGATGCGTCGGTGTATGACGGCCGGTTCGGCAACAACGGTTGGCTTCAGGAGCTGCCCGACCCGATGACCCGACTGACGTGGGGCAACGCGGCGTTGGTCAGCCCTACGGATGCGCGGCGATTGGGGATCGAGCACGAGACGCTGGTTACCCTGAAGGTCGGCGATCGGCCGCCGGCGTGTTTGCCGGCCTACGTCATGCCCGGGCAGGCCCCCGGTTCAATCACTTTGCCGTTGGGCTACGGTCGCACGGCTGCCGGGCGGGTCGGGGGCAGCACCGCGGACGACGTGGAGCCGGTCGGCGTGGATGTGTATCCGTTGCGGACGACGACCAGCATGACGATCGCCACCGGTGTTGTGCTCGAGCCGACGGGTGTGCCATGCGCCCTGGCGAGCACGCAGGACCACCACGCCATCGACACCGTGGGTCGCCAAGGGCGGGAGAGGCGATTGGGAAGCCTGGTCCGCCAGGCGACCCTGGAACACTACCGCCAGCACCCCGAGTTCGCCCGGCAGGTGGTCCACCATCCACCGCTGAAATCGCTCTGGCAGGAGCCGGAGTACGAGGGCCATCGCTGGGCGATGTCGATCGACTTGTCGAGGTGTACCGGTTGCGGGGCGTGCGTGGTGGCCTGCCAGGCGGAAAACAATATCCCGGTGGTGGGCAAGGAGCGGGTCCGTAGGGGCCGCGAGATGCACTGGCTGCGGGTGGACCGGTACTTCCGGGGTGAGGTGGACGACCCCGAGGTCGCCCTTCAGCCCGTTCCCTGCCAGCAATGCGAGCTGGCCCCGTGCGAGCAGGTCTGCCCCGTGGCGGCGACCACCCACAGTCGCGAGGGACTGAACGACATGGTCTACAACCGTTGTGTGGGCACCCGGTACTGCGCCAACAACTGCCCGTACAAGGTCCGGCGGTTTAACTACTTCAACTTCCACAAGGACCTTGAGGACCCGGACAATGAGGTCGCCAAGCTGAAGTACAATCCCCAGGTCACCGTGCGGAGCCGGGGGGTGATGGAGAAATGCACCTACTGCGTGCAGCGGATTCAGGCGGCGAAGATCGCGGCCGGCGGCGCCGGGCGGACGATCCGCGACGGGGAGATTCAGACCGCCTGCCAGCAGGTCTGCCCGACGGGCGCGATCGTCTTCGGCGACCTGGCCGACCAGCAGAGCCGGGTACTGAAGCTGCACAATTCCGATCGCGCCTACGCCATGTTGGCCGAGTTGAACGTCCGGCCGCGCACGATGTACCTGGCCCGCATCCGCAATCCGAATCCGCAGCTCGAGACTGCCGACGCGACGCATGACAGCCATCACGCTTGAAGACAACACGTTTGACGACCCGACGCGAAGAGCGCCGCTGGTGCTCGGCGAAGCGGACTTTGCGTCCGTTACCCGGAGAGTATGCCAGATCACGGAGCGGCCCCGGCCCCCGGCCGCCTGGTACGCGGCGTTGGCCGCCTCGGTGGCCTTGGCCGGGTGCCTGTTGGCCGGCATCGTGTGCATGATCGTCACCGGCGTGGGCGTGTTGGGCAACAACAGCCCCGTCTTCTGGGGCTTCGACATCACCAACTTCGTGTTTTGGATAGGCATTGGGCATGCGGGCACGCTGATCTCGGCCATCCTCTTCCTCTTCCGGCAGCGCTGGCGGACCAGCGTCAACCGCCTGGCCGAGGCGATGACCGTCTTTGCCGTGGTCTGTGCGGGCGTCTTCCCGGCGGTCCACGTGGGCCGGATCTGGGTGCTCTATTGGGTGGCGCCCTATCCGAACCAGATGGCCCTTTGGCCCAATTTCCGCAGCCCGCTGCTCTGGGACGTGGTAGCCGTTAGCACCTATGGGACGGTGTCCGTCCTGTTCTGGTACTTGGGGATGATCCCCGACCTGGCGACGCTCCGCGACCGGGCTACTACGCGATGGCGGCAGCTTCTCTACGGCTTGTTCGCCCTGGGCTGGCGCGGATCGGCCTCCCAGTGGCATCATTTCGAATGGGCGTACTTGCTCTTGGCCGCGCTGGCCACGCCGCTGGTGCTCAGTGTCCACTCGGTCGTGAGCTTCGACTTTGCGGTGTCCCAGTTGCCGGGGTGGCACACCACGATCTTCCCGCCGTATTTCGTCGCGGGAGCGATCTTCAGCGGCTGCGCCATGGTAGTTACGCTGGCGGTGCCAGCCCGGGCATACTTCGGACTGGAGCGGCTGATCACCTTGCGTCATCTGGACAACCTCAACAAGTTGATCCTCGCCACCAGCCTTCTGGTAGGCTATGCCTATGCCGTCGAAGTATTCATGGCGTGGTACGGCGGCAATCCGTACGAAGCCTTCACACTTGCCAATCGGGCGTTGGGTCCGTACGCCTGGGCATATTGGCTGATGCTCGGGTGCAACGTCGCCGTCCCCCAGTTGTTCTGGCTGAAGAAGTGCCGCACCACGCCGTGGATGATGATCATCGTGGCGCTGCTGGTCAACGTCGGCATGTGGCTGGAACGCTTCGTGATCATTGTGACCTCGCTTTCGCGCGATTTCCTGCCGTCAGCCTGGGGGATATTCAAGCCGACGGTGGTCGACGTGATGATGTTGTCTGGCAGTTTCGGGTTATTCTTCACCTTGTTTCTGTTGTTCTGCCGCTATCTGCCCATGGTGGCCATGGCCGAGGTGAAGACCGTCCTCCCGTCCAACCCCCAATCGCCCGTGTCCGCCGAGACTCGTTGAGGTGCCTAAGACCGATGAGCCACACCGACCGCAAGAGCGATGCACCGCCGGGCACCCTCCGGGTGGCCGGCATCTTGGCCGAGTTCGACGGCCCGGTGGCGCTGAAGGCCGCGGCGGCGGGTGTGCGGGAGGCGGGCTACACGGTTTTTGAGGCGTACAGCCCCTTTCCGGTCCACGGCCTGCACGCCGCCACCCAAAGGGTACCCGGCCGGCGGCGGACCCTTTTGCCCTGGCTGGTCTTGGGCGGGGGAATCGCCGGTGGCCTGGGGGCGCTGCTGCTGCAATGGTGGACGAACGCATTGGACTACCCCTATCGGATCAGTGGCAAGCCGCTGTTCAGCCTGCCGGCGAATATCCCCATCACCTTCGAGCTGATCATCCTGCTGAGCGCATTGGCCGCGTTTGCCGGCGGGCTGATGCTCAGCGGATTGCCCGAGCTGTTCCACCCGCTGTTTGCCTGTGCCAGGTTTCGCCGGGTCACCACGGACGCCTTTTTCCTGGCGATCGAGGCGAGCGATCCGCAGTTCGACGAGACGGCCGCCGCCGTGTTGCTGCGGTCGCTGGGGGCCAGGCAGACCGAAGTGTACTGCCAGCCGGAGACTCAGCGCAGGCTGCCCGGGGTGCTCGTCGCGGCCGCCGTCATCCTGGTGCCGCTGTTGTTGCTGCCACCGCTTTGGATTGCCAAGGTCCGCTACGCCCGGAAGGCGTCGCCGCGGATCCACCTGATCACCGACATGGATTTTCAGCCGAAGTACCTGCCCCAGCAGTCGAGTCCCGTCTCGCTGTTTGCCGACGGGCGAGCGATGCGACCGCCGGTTGCGGGCACCGTGGCGGTGGACCAACCGCTCGAAGCGGACCACTTTCTCCGGGGCGAGACGGGCGGGAAACCGGCGACCACCTTCCCCGTACCCGTCACGGCCGCACTGATGCAACGGGGTCGCCAGCGCTATGACATCTACTGTGCCACCTGCCACGGCCTGGCAGGCGACGGCGACGGGATCACCTCCCAGTTGGCCGTCGAACGTGAGGAACCCAAATGGGTCAGGCCGCTCTCGTTGCACAACCAGTCGGTCCGCGACCAGCCCGTCGGCCAGTTGTTCAAGACCGTTTCCCAAGGCGTGCGGACCATGCCGGGCTACGGCTCGCAGATCCCCGTGGAGGACCGCTGGGCGATCCTGCTGTACGTCCGCGCCCTGCAGCGGACCCGCACGGCAACCATCCGAGACGTCCCGCAGGAGAAGAGGAAATACCTGGAATTGACTGGGCCAGCCGATGCCGAGAAACCCGCTACGAAACCTTGACCAGGACCGCACTACGCTCTCTGGCGTGCCGCGGGCGGTGGCCCCGGCGTTGGCGGTCGGCGGCGGCGTGGCCTTGGCTGTGGCCTTTGCCCTGGCGTGGAGTCGAGACGCCTCGCTGAGGGACTTTTCGGCCTCGTACCTGATCAGCTTCTGTTTCTTCTTGAGTATTTCGCTGGGGGCCCTGCTCTTCGTGGCGTTGCAGCATCTCGTCCGTGCGGGCTGGAGCGTCACGGTGCGGAGATTGGCCGAACTGCTGGCCGCCAACGTGTCTTGCCTAGCGATCCTGTTCCTGCCAATCCTCGTGCCGCTGCTGGTCGGACGCTCCGGTTTGTACGAGTGGTCCGACCCGGAAGCCGTCGCCGCCGACAAGCTGCTCGAAGCGAAGGCGGCTTACCTGAACGTGCCGTTCTTTGCTATCCGGGCGGGAGTGTACTTCCTCGTCTGGGGGCTCCTGGGGCGGTTCTTCTTGGTGCAATCGAGCCGCCAGGACGACTCGGGCGATCCCGGCCTGACCCGGCGGATGGAAAGGGCCTCGGCCGCGACGCTGATCCTCTTCGCCCTGACAGTGACCTTCGCGTCGTTCGACTGGCTGATGTCGTTGGAGCCCGCCTGGTTCAGCACGATCTTCGGGCTGTACTTTTTCTCAGGAGCAGTAGTGGCGTTTTTCGCCGCCCTGATTCTGCTCGCCCTCGGATTGCAGGCGGGGGGCTGGCTGACCAGCTCGATCACCACCGAACATTACCACGAGTTGGGTAAGCTCCTGCTAGGGTTCATCATCTTCTGGGGATACATGGCCTTCTCTCAATACATGCTGATCTGGTACGCCAATCTCCCGGAGGAAAGCGTGTGGTACCTGGCCAGGCAAACCGGCCCCTGGACTTGGCTGAGCGTGGGCCTGCTGTTCGGCCACTTGTTGATCCCCTTCTTCGGCCTCTTGTCGCGCGAGGTCAAGCGGCGAAGAATACTCCTGGGAGGGTGGGCCGCCTGGATGCTCGTGGTCCATTGGATCGACCTCTACTGGCTGGTCATGCCCACATTTGCACCCGAACACTTGCCTTTCGGGCTGATTGACGTTTGCTGTATCATAGGGGTTGGGTGTCTGTTTCTGGCGGGGCTGCTGGGGGTCGCCCGCGGTCGGGCGTTGGTGCCCCTGAAAGATCCCAGGTTGCACGAGTCGCTGGTCTTTGAGAACTCCTGAACATGGCTGAGTACGGCGTCAATACGCAGAAGCTCGCCCTGGCGGGGCTGTTGGGAGTCGTCCTGACGGCCGACGTGATCTTGGGATTGACCGTCCTGTACTATTGGTACGAAGGCGGCCTGGAGACTTCCGCGAAGTTCACCGAACCCCCGGCCAAGCTGGAGGCGCTGCTGGCTCAGCAGCAAACCCGGCTGACCGACTATCGCCTGATCGACCGCGAGAAAGGGGTGGTCGGCATCCCGATCGACCGGGCCATGGAGCTGGTGCTGGCCGAGCTTGCGGAGCAGCAGAAGGGCGCGGCCGCTGCGGGCCATGACGGCGGCACAGGAGAACGGCCGTGAAACACAGGCGCGTCGCGGTCCGGTGGTCGCTGGTGGGGTTGATGGCCGTGGCCGCATGCCTTACCCACCCCACCGTTGTTTCAGCCCAGCTCAGCGGCAGGTTGCCGGAGGAGCTTCGGCAAGTCGGCGTGACCGAGCATCTCGACGGCCAGGTTCCCCGGGAGTTGGAGTTCGTCGATTCGCAAGGTAAGCCAGTCGCCCTCGGCCAGTTCTTCGACGGCCGGCGGCCGCTCTTGCTGACGCTGAACTACTCGAACTGTCCCATGCTCTGCAGCCTCCAGCTCAACGGCCTGTTCCAGGGCATGAAGGGGATGAAGTGGGACATCGGCCGGGAGTTCGAGATGATCACCGTCAGCATCGATCCACTGGAGACTTCCGAGCGGGCCAGCATGACCAAACAGAAGTACCTGAAGCTCTATCGGCGGCCGGGCGCAGGCGAAGGGTATCATTTCCTCACGGGCAGGGAGGAGAACATCCGCAAGCTGGCCGAGGCGGTCGGGTTCCGCTACATGTACGTGCCCCAGACACGGCAGTACGCCCACGCCGCCGTAACGATGGTGCTCACGCCGGACGGTCGGGTGGCGCGCTACCTTTACGGCGTGCAGTACGATCCGCAGACCTTGCGGCTGTCGCTCTTGGAGGCCTCCGAGGGCAAGATCGGATCGACCACCGACCGGATCCTGCTGTTCTGTTTCCATTACGACGCCCAGCAAGGCCGCTACGGACTTGCTGCCTTTCGGCTGGTCCAGGTCGGCGGAGGCCTGACCGTGGTGATTCTCGGCAGTGCGATCTGGATCCTGCGCCGCCGCGAGAAGACCAAGGCGCAGGCCGAAACAATCGAGAGAGCCACGTGAGTTTGTGTTGCGGAAGGTCCCGCCGCGGCACGTAGCCCGTTTATTGATCCTCAGAAAAGTAATGCCGCACCGCACAAATCGCCCAGGTTGCCAAGTCACGTGAAAACCAGGCTGAACCAC
>Ga0315291_10007786_pt1 | contig 13193 bp, 9 predicted proteins | sample YL17G12_20_MG_FD_203070 | JGI IMG/M metagenome (GOLD analysis project Ga0315291, IMG submission 203070) | Sediment microbial communities from Yellowstone Lake, YNP, Wyoming, USA - YL17G12_20 | ecosystem: Environmental > Aquatic > Freshwater > Lake > Sediment | place: USA: Wyoming | collected... | reverse complement strand
CTTTTGACTTCTGGTGCTTAGGTCTTCCTTATAGGACGTCTATCTATAGTAATGCCTAAAATTTCAATCATCTGGTAAAGAAACTCCTCAAATCTTATAGGTTGTCACGGTAGGACAGCCAGTCACCTGACTGCCACCGCACAGATCACAGCGTGCGGAATTACCGCACTGGGCTCTTCAGAGATACTCGCTTCCGTAAAAGACAAATTAGTATTGCCATCTTTGCTATCCCCTGCAGTGTGGTTTGCATCAGTCACCCTCGACAGACCCTCTTAGAATCTCGCCATATGCGATTCTTTGGTATAGGCTTCCGTTACCGAAAACGACGTCGCCATCTGCATTAATCTTTATTTACGAGGCTGTATAGTTCACTTTTAGCCTATCTGTTTCCCTGTGTACGCTTCACCTAATGGTTACCCATTTCAATGCAACACTCGGTATGGGTGGTTGGCTAGACCTTGCCCAACAAGGACTTTCACCCTGTAAGAAATATAGAGCTTCTTGGCGCTCTTCCGCTTAAAGTTACCGAATCATTGACCCTTGTTATTCGCTTTTTCTTTACTGCAAAATACCAAAATTAGTGCTTCTATCAAAAGAAAAGCAGAAAAAAGTTGATATCCCAGAGATGAACCTGATTTAGTAATTTGACCAATTATAATTGGTCCAAAGAAAAATCCTATTCCCCAAAAAAGATAGTAAGCTCCAGAAATTGTTCCTTTAAGTGAATTGGGAACCACTTCATTTAAAAAAGCCATTGAAGATAGATAAAAAACTCCCAGACCCAGACTTGCAATGGTTAATGCAACACTGATTAATGGTTGATTTAATTCCGAAAAGATTGCTATGCCAAATGATGCTGTCAAGAGTCCGGCAATCATAAAAATTTTTCGCCCCATTTTGTCGGATAATACTCCGGTAATAATCTGAGATATACTGATGGCGATATAAAATAAGGAAAAAAATATACCAACAAAGGTTTGATTATAATTTTTATTAATGATTAAAAACGAAGGAATCGTGGTTAAAAAAATCCCATATCCTGCACCATAAAGAGTAATTCCTAGTAGAGCTGCAAGAGAATTGCTGGTTGTTACCAATTCAATAATGTTTCTAAAATTAATGGTTTGTTTTTCTTGAAATTCATTATTATTAACCTTTTCGACGCTAAACAATAGAATTAGGGCACCTATCAGACAAACACCCGCATAAAATAGGAATGGTTTATTTCCTATCAAATAATTGGAAAGAAGGATCCCTAATAAGGGTCCGATGGTAAGCCCAATATGGATAGATGCATTATAAATCCCTATTACCTTCCCTTTCGAACCGGGATACTTAATCGACAATAATGCAGGAGCTAACGCCCATATAGGAGCTTCGCCCATGCCTTGGAATACTCTACCTAAAAAATATAGATTGGCATGGTTGGAAAAGTAATATATAACTCCTGTTATAAAACATATTAAATATCCCAAAAATAAGAAGGATTTAAAACCATATCTGTCAGATAGATTACCTATTGGTACTTGTAAAATAATATATGAGATCGCAAAGGCAGAAGCTAAATAGCCTACAGTTGCTCCTGAACCTGTTAGAACGATTATTCTTTGTGGAAGCAAAGCCATAATCATTCCTACGCCAAGCATCATCATAAAGACAGATAAATTTAAGCCAATCAAAGTCTTTTTGTTTTTCACTTATTTGTCACCCTAATTTTTTGAAATAAAATAGGTATCTGTCCCTATTATCCTCATATTCTGGCACAAAGGAAGTTTTGTTTATCCTGATTGGCTAAATTATTCTATGGTTAAAGGTTATTTTTCAATGATTAACCCTTTTATTTTTTAAAAATACTTGATTTCTGGTTTTGCCAGAGGATCATCACATGTCATTTTTAGTTTACCATTTCCAGTTTTTACTACTTCAACTGCTTCAGGCTTGTAAAAACGATGCATACACTAGCAATAACAGCAATAATAATTAAAGCGGCTAAATTAGCCCCAAAGAAGTCGTGCCAATAAGCTCCGATAGCAGCACCAAAGGCCAGTAAAGCCAATTTGAATATGCCTATCTGCCACCATGTAAAAGTATATGATTTGAAGATCATATTTTTTCACCCCCTTTAATCTTCCTAAAATACCTCTAAATTAATTTAATCACCTTTGTCTTAATGAATTTACTACTAGTTAACCTTCTTACCTTTCTATCCTTCTAATAATTCCTCTAATTTCTTTTTTTACAATGGTTAATATGGTTATTTGGGTAAAATTTATTATCTCTTGTTATTTATATCTTTAATCTTTCCGGGATTAACCCACTCTTTTATTATTTCTCTTGTCTTTTCTTTTAAGAAAACCTCAAACAATTTTAAAGTTGTTCCTTATAATAGGAAATTTAGGAAAAAATGTTACTTTTTACCTTCTTTAACTTCAAAGCAAAGAGAATACTTTACCATATTTACTTGATGTCTAAATATTGTGATAATAAAAACTTATGACTCTATTATTATATTCGATTCTTTGAATTAAAAATCCTTCTTTTTGGTAAAATATTTACAAAAAATAAAAAGCCCTTCAGTTAAGGCTAAAAGGTTTGTTATCATCTAGCTCTCCAGGTCATGCCAGGCCAGACAGAACGATTTTAGAACTTTTTGCATGAGTGAGGAAACTGAAAAGGTTTGTGAAAAGTTAGAAGAAGTAATAAGCATTTATTAAGAATTAAAATATATAGTTACTACTTAGTATCTCTTCTTAATTAACTTGCATTATAATTCTTAAGAGATAAAGCATATGCTAAATGACTGCTGTTGTAGTTTGCCTGGTTCCACCTTTAAGGTTTATAATAGTTATTCTTTGCAAATTTTATATCACTATTTAAAAACAATTTCTTCAATCAATGATGGGGATTGTAGTACATCTACAACCAGGATGAAAAGGAGGTAAGCTATTAATATCATTAGTGTTAAATATTTTTTTATTTTGTGGGGCACAAATAGGGCAAGGGTCTCCTTCTACGCCCAATATTTCAACTTTTTTGATGATACTCGATTGTTTATATCCTTCAATATTTCTAAGCTTATAAGATGAGAACTCTAAAGTGTGAGTTAATAATTCGATTTTTGCAATATTCCAATCAACATAATTTCTTGCTCTTAGGGGTAAACAGAATCCTATTCTTGCAGAATCTCTTTGTGCTTCGCTTGGCAATAAGCTTCTTAGCTCTTCCTCAGGCACGTTTTGGCTTATCCTTTCAATGATTTCCACTTTCTTTCCCGTTTTTGGTAAGCTGTATTCTTCACAAAGTTCCTTTAAATCGTCAACCTTTAATATAGCAAGTTTTTCGTATATTTCTAATGGGTATTTTGCCAGATTGAATGCTTTCAACTCTTCAATTACCTTCAGGGTTTCATTTTTCATCATACCTACTTCACGACCCATATCTTCTATTGCTCTGGTAACTTGATTAGCTTTATTTACAGCATTATTTCCAACCAAAAGACGACGGGCATCAAGAGATAAATGTGCAAAAGTATCTAAAGTTTGCACTGCTTCAGGTATTTCTTCTAGAGGACGAAATTGTACTGATGCCCACATATAGGGAAAGTAATCAAGGTCCGTAAATTTCTGATGCCATTTATCGAATTCTGCCCACTCCCATCTTCCACCAAGTAATAATGCAATAACTTCTCTTTTAAGACTCCGAAAATCGGATAGATAATTTTCTAGAATAAAAACTATCATTTCTTTTTGATCTTTTGTTAGTCTTGATATAGGAAGTTTAGATGTAAGCGAATGGTTTGTATCTTTGCTTGCCGTAATTTCACTCCAAGGATCAATCACTTTATCATCTTCTTTATTTTTCTTTTTTATGTAAGGATTATCCTCAGAATAATCCTGTTTAATAAGAGGTATATTACAATTGCTACAAAATTTACTTCTTTCTTCATTTTCAAAATCACATAGAGGACATTTAATTTTCATACTAAAAATCTCCCTTTATTTTAATAAAGTTTTTCTGATTCTCAGTAGTATTTTTTAATTGTTATATATCTCTAATCCTTCCGGATTTAATTTAAGCTTTTATTATTTCTTTCTTCTTTTCTTTTAAAACAACTGAACCATTTTGTTTATATTCTGATTAAAATATTTATAAATTATCAAGAATAAAGATTTACCTTCATTCCTACATTCTTAACGTTGATATTATTATTGATTATAAAATCCCTCATAAAAAGTTTGAAAAATTAACTGAATTATTAATCTGGTCACCTTTTCTATTTATTTAATTTAAAGGAAAAATTAATTATCTTATAAATGGTATCTGTCTCTATTTATTCTAAAGAGTAAGTTCTCCACAGGGGCAGAAAATATGTTCATGACTATCCATTTTTTCATACCTTATGAATTTATGGCATTTGTTACACTCTATTTTACTCTCTATATTCTTCCATTCTTGAACAATATTTTTAATCTCTGGAGAACTGTAATTTGTTTCAGATTCTTTCCAATGATCACAGAAATTCCTGAATCCTATATTGCTTTCAAAAACAGATATCATTTTTGTAATTGGATGGTCTGACTCTAGCTTCTTCTTTATTCTCGCTCTAAATGCTTGAACAAGTTCGGAAAGAGTAAATTCATTTCTCCTATTATATCTAACAGATGCTTCTAAATTTTCACACAATTCTTGAAGTACCCATTCTAAATATCTACCAAATGCCCATCCAGCCTCGGTAGGTTTATCTTGTATAATAAATTCGTCTATTTGCTCGTAACTATTCTTCCCTGTTTCTATTCTAGGCCCTATATTATAATCCCAACCAAAAAAGCGTTTTCTTATCCATTGAGGGAAACTTCTCTGAAGACGATCTAACCAAATTGAATCATGAGTAAAAAGTAGAATCTGGTAATCTGAAAAATATTTAGATAATATATCAATGACCTTCGGTCTTTTGTAAGTATCAAAACTATTAATGACATCATCTAGAATTATGAATTTGAAATTATGATTGAAGTATTTGGCAGAAGCAAAAAATATCGAGAGACCAAAACTATTTAATTGTGACTCGCTTAAGTATTTATAAGCCGGACTAATAACATTACCACCGAATATAATTTCGAGTTCAACTGCTTTATCTTTTTCAGAATATAATTTTATTTTAGGGTCATCGAGAACCTTACTGTCTTGCTCTAAAATTTTAAAATATGCTGCTACATCATAAGAAATAGCATCAAAAGATATCTGCACACTTTTCTTAGTTTCTTCAATGTAATCATTTTTTACCTCTTCATAGGTAACCATTATTTCTTTAAGTTTCTCAATCTTTTTATTCAATCTTTTCCATTTTAAGAAACTCGCCTGTAATTTAGTTACTTGCTGAAAATCGTCAATTAATGCTTTTCGAGATTCGTCTTTTTCAAGACGTTCAACTCGAACTGAAATCTCTTCCTTAATTTTAATTTCTGAATCTAATAAGAATTTAATTTTTTTTGTATCTAATTTTGTAAGAAAATTAAATTTTTTGTCTATATTTTCTATTCCTTTCTCCAACATATTCTTACATTCTTTCAATGGCAAATATAGATTTTTCAGGTTTTCCTTTAGTTGTATAAGTAGTGGCTCGAGTCCTATTCCTTCTAAATATGGACTTACATAATCAAATTTCCGGATTATACCATCAATTGATAAAGAGAGTTCTTTTCTTCTCTTTTCAAGCTCTTCTCTCCTCTTGTTCAGTTCATTTAAATGTAAATGATCTTTTTTGGTTTTGATGTGTTCAATTAAATTCCCTTCATATGGTTGATCACAAAGAGGGCATCTATTATATATTTTAAGAGACTCAATAGCCCCTATACCTTTTTCGTACAATTCTAAAAGAATTAGTTTTGATATTTCCTCTTCATCTTGCTTAAACTCTGTAAACTTTTCTTGAAATTTTGAAATATTTGAATGTATATCTTCCATAGGATAAAGTTGACTAATAATTCGTTGAATATCTTTCCATAGCTGAAGTTTTTTGCTTTTTTCGTCCTTTTCTACATATTCTCTTAATTTTTCAAGTCTTTTTTGTACTTCAGTTATTTCTTTAACATATGGAATAGTTTGCCGCTTAAAGACAATATTTAAAGTATTTATAAAACTCGGTATATCTTTGGGTTCTTCATCTGCGACATCATAATATTCTTTAATAGAACTATCTCTATCTCTTCCTAAATTGTTTAACTCTTCTTCTATGCGTTTTACACCTGACTGTAATTGATTCTGAATGTCAATAGCATTTCCAAAACCCATCTGACGTGATAAAATTTCGTATTTCTCTGCTTTTCTTTTGTAGACAAAGTCCGTAAGATCACGATATCTTAAATAGCATGGATAGAGAATTATTTCTTTCAACTTTGATAAATTTCCTTCAATTTTTGGCATAGTTATTCGACTTGAATTAAATTCTGCCCTAATTTTTCCAATTTCTTTATTCGTAAATTCAATTTCTACCCAGGTTTGACCACCTTTTGCTTCTTTATGAGGAAAAGCACGTTCTCCTGCACCTTCTCGGGCAAGATGTTCTATTTTACCAGAATATAACCACTCCCACGCATCAACAATAGAACTTTTACCACTGCCATTAGTTCCATAAATCATAACCGACTGAATTAATTTTTCCTTATGAAAATCGATTTCTAAAGGAGGTGTATTTATTCCTCGAAATCCTGCAATAGTGATTTTCTGAATTTCTCCCATATCAATCATCACCAATACTTTTTTCTATTTGTTCAGATAACCAATAAATAAATTTGTCAACATTAAAACCTTCTTCAGAAATACATTCCCTTATTTCAACAATTACATCTTTTTTATATTTTCCTGATTTAACTGCTTCTTCAAACCATACGATAGGATTTCTCATTTAATCACCTCTAATATTTTAAAGTTGCTATTTCAATTAATGTTCCCAATATAAAAATAAATCAAAAATTTTGGTTTAAACACTTGATATATTATATTTTATAAAACATATTAAAATTATCATAAAAGCATACTAAATAATTGATATTTTGTTTATAAAAAGTTATAGTAAGTTACTAAACTATTTAGCTGGTACACTTATAGCTTCATATTTCCTCGAGCTTAATCCCACTTCTTCCACTATAAAGTAATCTTTAATTTCACTCTTCTATATATTTTGGTGAACTTATTAATTATTTTCTTAGAGATAAACCGTGAACTTTAATGAAGTTAACTGAGTCATTTGCTATATCTATTTTTAAAGAATCGTAGATTTCTCCTTTTGAACTAAAGTAAAGGACTTGCCATCCTAATTTAGTAATATTCTTCAAAATATCAATCTGTCTTTTTATTCTATCAGGATCAGCTTTCACAAATGGATCATCCATAATAAAGAATCCTTTATTGCCTTTTAGGAGTTTTTCCCCGAGCGCAAGACGAATAGAAAAATATAACTGGTCAAAAGTACCACCAGATAATTTTTCTGCTCCCAGTACCCCACCATCCATATATTTAACTTCAATTTCTCCCGTTTCTTGTCTAAAGGTAACTTCAGTATATAAACCATTTGTAATTTCATTAAAATACTTCGAAATAGAACTTTCTTTACCAAAAAGCTCGGAAATCTTTTCTTTTTCTTCTCCTTCTATTTCTTCAAAAATTTTTATAGCTTTTAATACGTTATCTTTATTGTTCTCATTCTTGTTTTTAAATCTTTGCAATATATCTTTGACTGCTTCTAAATCTACTGATGTCTTGCAATATAAATATTCTTCTTCTGCTCCTAAAATCTTATTTACTTTTCCCTGTACATCCTCCATTTCCTTTTGAAGAGATTCCATCTTATTATTTATATCTTTCATCCTCTTTTCAAATTCCTGTTTTTTTTCTTCCATTTTCGATACAGCGGCTTCGCTATATTTAATTTCCTTAGATTTTTCTTTATATTCCTCAAGAATACCAATATTTTTTTCCCACTGTGAAATACTTTTTTCTAATATCTCGCTATCTCCTCCAAAGTGACTTTTTAAAATACTTTTTTGCTCCTCTTTTAATCTTTCCAGTTCTTGTTTTGATTTGATTTTCTCGGTATATTTTTCCAAAGATTCTTCTCCTGACTTTAGCTTAATTTCATCTATCTTATCTCCGGCATCTTTAATCTTTTTATCTAGGTTGGCAATTGCTGTATTTTGCAATTCATTAATTTTATCTTCTAAATTTTCTTTCTTCCTTTTTATATCTTGTAACTCACTATTTTTCTTATTATATTCCTCATCGAACTTTTGAATATTTAATAAAATCTCCCCTATATCTTTTGCATCTAATCCGTACTTGGAAAGGATTAATTTAATTCTTTCAAACTCTTTGGCTAGCCAAGCATCGTCTTTAATTAATTGAAACTTAAATACCCCCGAAATTACCATTAAAATTAAAAAGAATACTGCTAAAATATAAAATGGCAATGATGTATTAAGAATAATTCCGAGTGTTGTATTAAAAATAACTCCGAGCAAAGATATCCCAAATAGAATTGCAGAAATTATACCTATTGAAGTAAAAAATTTATTTAATCTCTCTTTTTTGGTGAAATCTCCACTCTTAATTTCATAATTCTTCAATTCTGGTTTAGTTTCATTATCTATTTTTTTCTTCCTATCCTCGAAAACTTGGAAGTCTCTTTCTACCCCACTTAATTTTTCATTTGTTTCTTTAAATTCTTCTTTGTTGTGCTGAAGTGCGGTAAGGCGTCCTTCCTTTTCTTTACTATAATTTATAGCCTCTTTCTCACCGTCTCTCCATATTTGCATATCGTTCTCGTTATATATTTCCAAATGATTAAATTTTTCTAAATTAGCGGTAAGTTTATCCAAAGATTCTTTCCCTGTTTCATATTTCTCTCTCTTCCTAGCATTTTCAAGATTTATTACTTCTTGATCAACCCCTTCTATCTCTTCCTTATACTTGACCAACTCTTCTTCAAGTAGGTCAAATTTTTCTTCTTTAATTTTCTCTTTTAAAATATTTATTTCTCCAAGTATTTCAGAAGCGCTATTTATTCTAGTTTTTATATGACCGGATTTCTCATTATCAGAAAAATCAGAATCACTTTCTGCCCGGGTTAATCTCCCCAGCTCCTGAAGTTTCTTTTTTATAGAAGATATTTCTTTGGTTCTTAAACCGGTAAGTTGATCTGTCACATTAGTATAAAATTCACTCTCTCGTGCAATAGATAAATCACTATTCCGTATAATAAAAATATTACAACATTCTGAGGCGGTCAGGCCTACTGTTTTTGTTAAATCTTTCTTCTGGGATAATTTTATTTCTTGACCCTTATCGTCTTCTATAATGACATAGCCCTCTGGTTTTTCATCTACTCGATTTATTTTCTGGAAATCTTTCATGTTCCTTCCCAGCAGCAATTTTACAAAGGCATCTATGGTCAGCGTTTTACCATCTTCATTTTTACCAAAAAAGAGGTTAAATTTATCTAATAAAATTTTTCCTGTATCTGATAAAGGACCATAATGTGTTATGGAAAATTCTTTTATTTTCATTATTTTACTTCCATCATCGACTTAATCGCTATTTCCTGTATCGATTTCTTTTTTTCTTCATCATACTCAGTTTCACTAAGTTTGCCTATGAATTTTTTAAATAAGTCATCTTCTAATATTGTTTGTATATCTTTAAACTCATATAGTGGTGGTTCAATGTATTTTTCATGGATAATTTCCTTTATTTGATTCACCATCTCAGATTCACTTATCTTGATCTCTTTACTATTAATATATCCTTTAATGATTAAAATAATCCTGGCTTCCGGCTGAATTTGATTTATAATTTCTTTTACTATCTCTAATGGTTTTTTATTTTCGTAGGGATCAAATTCTATCACCACTTCTTCAAAATATGGTGTATGAAGAAGGTGTTCCTCTGGTAGCTTTCCTACTTCAAAAATATTTACTTTTCTCTTCCCTTTTTCTCTTTTGGTTATCGAAATAGGCGAACCGGGATACACAAAGTATCCACCATTCTCTAATTTCCACATCTCAAATTTTGAATGAAAGTGGCCGGCAAGCACATAATCAATATTTAAATCTTTGAAATAAGAAAGTTTTGCTGGCATATATCTCTCTTCTCCCTCATCGCCAAAATCTCCCCTGGAAAAGAATGCGTCAAGCAACTCACCATGAAAAAGCAGAATATTTTTCTTATCAGGAGTTAATTTATTGGTAAGAGAGTGTAATTTAATCAGAATATTTTTCCCCTCTATAGTTTCAAAAGGCATTCCCCATATTCTTGTATCTTTAAATTCAAAAGGAGTGTTTAAATCATTTAAAATTGTAGCATCTTCGCCAAAAAACATACCACTCTTATAGGAGTTGCAATCGTGATTACCCGGAAGTAGAACAATTTTAAATCCATTGCGTGAAAATATATTTCTTATCTTGGGTCTTAGATTCTCGGCATTAGCGTCTTTATCAAAGAGATCTCCACTTATCACAAAAATTTCAACTTTCTCTTTCTTGCCGGTTTCAATTAACTTTTGGAGAGTTTTCCATCTATCGTCTTCATATTCCCTTAAATGTAGGTCTGCAGTATGAAGTATTTTCATTCTATTTTTACCTCAGTTTCCCCTGAAAGCTTTTTAATCTTTTTTCGGAGATAATAAAATCTTCATTAATTAAATTACACAATTTATTATTTCCTTAATAAGCAAAATGTAAACATCTATATTCTTCTCTCTTTATTTGTTGCCATTATCAAAGTTTACTTGAATTAAGAGCATTTAATTTGAAAGCTCCGAGATCTTTGCTTCAATCTCACCGATTTTTCTCCCTTGCAATGAATCGTCTATATTATCACTTCGAAGAAAGTATAACGCTTCTTGATATCTATCTAAGGCTTTTTTCTTTTCTCCTTTAAATTCTGCTTTACGAGCTTCTTCAAGATACTCATTTAGTTGTTTCTCGTGTGAAAAATGTCTAATACGAGCCTCTAGTTGATCCAGTTTCGCTTGGTCATTAAGTTCTTTTTTGCTTTCTTGTATTTTAAGTAGTGCTTTGTTAGCTTCATTAATACTCGTACGGGAAGTTATTGCAATCTCTGCCTTAGTTAAAGCTTTCTCGACTTCTGCTGTTACACTCTCTAATACAATTTGATCACGATTGGTAGTATATTCCGACAAAAATTGCGATGGAGAAGGACTAATCGTTGGTATCCCCTTATGTTCGTACTTAAGTAAAGCTTGTGCATGTTCCCTAAGAAGATCATAGCGTGATAACTGTGTACTCATATTTTTGGATTCATTTACCAATTTTATACAGTCATTAATAATTCGTACTCTTTGCTGAATGTCCATCATAACAATTGATTCACAGGATTTACAGAGACCATTTTCACTTACCGAAAGAAAAATACCTTTTCGTTCACACATTTTACACTGTGCCATTTCTTATTCCTCCTTATTAACGGTTTTTATTAATGGTTATCCATCTATTACACTCAGTGTTTAGGTCGAAGCAATTGTAATTAACCACTAATATCCGCAGTATTGCGGAAATATTTCTAAATTCATTCATTTTTAAAATTAAATATGGTATATAAAGAAATATTTTTTGAACAACTTCCTCTCCCTTTCTCATTTCATATTAGTTAAAATGATTATTTTATGGGAATTCTGATTTTTCTGGTTTTCGAATAAAATACTCTTCTTGTCTTGTATTTTTTTCAAAATTAATCAAAATACTGACGCATACTAATTTTCTATTGTTTAATTTATCCTTTTAAAAGATTTTCTCTTAGATTATCTATTTATTATATATAGTAATGCCTAACGTCTTAGTCATCTAATTAATAAACTCTTTAGACTCTATAGGTTTGTCACGGTAGGACAGCCAGTTACCCGACTGCCCCCGCACAGATCCCAGCGTGCGGAACTACCGCACTGGGCTCTTCAGAAATACTCGCTTCCGTAAAAGACAAATTAGTATTGCCTTCTTTGCTATTCCCTGCAGGGAGGTTTGCATTTGTTCCTCCAGTCCTACTTGCCCGGCAAATGTTATCCTTTGCAGGCTACGTATTCTGTCAGCCCCTTCCTCTATTTCATAGAGTACTATGAGCTGATCCGAATCCCTATAAGCCATCAGTCATCCTTGGTCTTCCCCCGATAAAACGGACAGTCAGTTAAGCGACTATGGTCATTTTTTCGTATTCCTCAGGGCTATTATACCCTATAGAAGAATGTAATCTTTCTCTGTTGTAAAATATTTCTATATATTCAAATATATCTCTTTGGGCTTCGATTCTCGTTTCATACTTTCTCTGATAGATTAATTCTATCTTTAAGGTGCGATAGAAACTCTCCATGACCGCGTTATCCCAGCAATTCCCTTTGCGACTCATAGAACATAAGATACCTCTTTTGCCCAGTAATACCTGGTAGCAGTAGCTAGCGTATTGACTGCCCCGGTCTGAATGCAGGAGCAAACCCCGACCAGGCTTTCTCTGCTTAATAGCCATATTTAGTGCCTCAATGACTAAGTCTGGTGTTATCCTATTTTTCATTGACCATCCCACGATTTTACGGGAATAAAGGTCCATGATAGTGGATAGGTAGAGCCAGCCTTCCTGGGTATAGATATAGGTAATATCGGCCACCCAGAACTGATTGACCTTATTCACACTAAAGTTGCGATTTAAAGAGTTTGCTGCCACTGGCAGTGAGTGCTTAGAGTCAGTAGTAGCCTTATATTTCTTTTTGGCAATAGCATGAATTTCTGCTTCTTTCATTAATCTTTCTACCCGCTTTTTACTCACCTGATAACCCTCTCGTAACAGTTTTTGATGGATTCGGGGACTCCCATAGGTGCTGCGACTATTACTGTGTATTTCAACTATTTTTTGTTTTAGATCTCTATCTTCTATCTTTCTGGTACTTTCAGGATATTTGATCCACTGGTAATACTAAAGACCGGGAAACCTTTAGCGCCTGGCACATCTTCGTGACACTGAACCTATCAGTGTATTCCCGGATAAACCGAAATGAATCTACGGTTTTTTTGTGAAGATGGCCACAACTTTTTTTAATATATCTCGTTCCTGCCTGACCTCATAAAGCTCTTTCTTTAGCCTTTTGATCTCCTCTTCTTGCGGGGTGAGCCTTTGCTTACCATTCCCGGAGAAGG
>Ga0315291_10007782_pt1 | contig 13196 bp, 16 predicted proteins | sample YL17G12_20_MG_FD_203070 | JGI IMG/M metagenome (GOLD analysis project Ga0315291, IMG submission 203070) | Sediment microbial communities from Yellowstone Lake, YNP, Wyoming, USA - YL17G12_20 | ecosystem: Environmental > Aquatic > Freshwater > Lake > Sediment | place: USA: Wyoming | collected... | reverse complement strand
GGAACCTCATGCTCCCGGAGGGCGCGGCCGTCGCCATCGAGCCGATGGTCAACGTCGGCACGGACCGCACGGAGGTGTTGAGCAACGGCTGGACCGTCGTGACCAAGGACCGGAAGCTTTCCGCTCACTTCGAGCACACGGTGGCAGTCGGAAAGAGCGGACCGGTCATACTGACGCTGCCGTGAAGAACTTGCGGAGCCGGGCGGCAGTTGGTATAATCTGCTGATTGGGCGAGGCATGGCGAAGGAAGAACCTATCAGAGTGCAGGCCAGGGTCAAAGAATCCCTGCCGAATGCCATGTTCCGCGTCGCCCTCGAGGACGGGCACGAAGTCCTGGCCCACGTCGCGGGCAAGATGAGGCTGAAGTTCATCCGCATCATGCCGGGCGACACGGTCACGATCGAGATGTCCCCATACGACCTGAGCAAGGGTCGCATAGTCTGGCGCGACTGAGGGGGGATCGGCGTTCTGCCCTGGGAGCCGCAGGCTCCTGCTGCCGGGTGGGAGATAGCGTCTCGCGTTGGCGTTCAGTTGAAGGTGGTGGAGATGAAGGTTAGATCGTCGGTCAAGAGAATCTGCGAAGAGTGCAGAGTGATACGCCGCAGGGGCGTCGTCAGGGTCGTCTGCCGCAACCCCAGGCACAAGCAGCGGCAGGGCTGAGGACGGCCCTTCGCCGCGTCACCGGATCGGAAGGCGGTTGAACAGATATGCCGCGTTTGGTGGGTATAGACATACCGGCGGACAAGCGGACCGTCATCTCGCTGACGTACGTCTACGGGATTGGCAGAACGTCGGCCGCGAGCATCTGCAGCGTGCTCAACGTGGACCCGAACAAGCGCGCCCACGAACTGACCGAAGACGAGCTGAGCCGCATCGCGTCGTACATTGACAAGAACTTCATCGTCGAGGGCGAGCTGAAGCGGATGGAGGCGTCGAACATCGCGCGGCTGCGGCAGATCAACTGCTACCGCGGCATCCGCCACCGCAGAGGCCTGCCCGTTCGCGGTCAGAGGACGCGCACCAACGCCCGCACCCGCAAGGGCAAGAGGCGGACCGTGGCCGGCAAGAAGGGCGTGAAGGAACTCGGCCACTAAGCCGGGCGGCCGCAAGCAGCCCCGTGCCCTCGGCACCGGCCGCGAGAGCAGCAGGTGATGCCGTGGAACCATCGGGACTCTTAGAGCGCCTGCTGGCTGACGAGGACCTGCTCAAAGCGATCGAGCTGCTCGGGGCTGAAGGGCAGACAGACGGCCGCAAGTCCAAGAAGCTGCGCGAGGTCGCCGGCTTCTGTGAGGTGATACTGAGCTACGTCCGCCGGTTCCTGGCGAAGAAGGACCCGTTGCGGGTCGTCGAGTTCTCGTGCGGCAAGAGCTACCTCGGGATCGTCCTGGTGCTCCTGCTGGAGGAACTCGAGCACAAGCGCGCGCAACTCGTCGGCGTGGACGTGAACGCGCGGCTCGTGGACAAGTGCCGCCGCTTGGGCGAAGCGGTCGGGCTGCGGGAGGCGGCCTTCGTGGCCTCGCGTACGCTGGAGTTCCGGTGGGACGAGGGCTTCGACCTGGTCGTGGCGCTGCACGCGTGCGACACGGCCACCGACGAAGCCATCGCGAAGGGCATCCAGTTGGGTGCTCCGCTGATCCTGGCGGTGCCCTGTTGCCAGAATCAGATACGCGGGCAGATAAAGTCCGGCCATCCCCTCACGGCGATGACGGACTTCGGGCCGGTCCGGTACCGTCTGGCCGACCTGCTCACCGACACGCTGCGGGCCCAGTTCCTGCGCAGTGCCGGGTATCACGTTGAAATGGTCGAGATAGAGTCTCCTCGGCTCACGCCGAAGAACCTCTGCATCTGCGCCCGCAAGTCGAAGCGCGCCACGGCGGGCACGCGCGACGAGGGCTACAGGATGCTCAGGTCCTTCTTCCACGTGAAGCCGAAGCTGGAGCAGTTCTGCCCCGGCATCATCCGGGGCGATGAGGGCCCCGAAGCGGGCGCGTGAGCGCCCCTTTCAGCCCCAGCGGAATGACGAGAGGTCAGGAACAGGATGGCGAAGGTCAAAGGGACAGTACGCCGGGTCGGCGCGCGGGCTGTTGCCTACGTGAACGCGACGTTCAACAACACCCGCATCACCATCACGGACCTGAAGGGCGACGTTCTGTGCTTCGAGACCGCTGGCTCGTGCGGCTTCACGGGCGCGCGCAAGAGCACACCGTTCGCCGCCCAGCGGGCGGCCGAGCGGGTCGCCGACAAGGCCAAGCGAATGGGCATCCAGGAGTTGGAGGTGAAAGTGAAAGGCCCCGGCTCCGGCCGCGAGTCGGCCATCACCGCCCTCCAGGGCGCCGGGCTGGCCATTCACTCGATTGAGGACGTCACGCCGCTGCCCCATAACGGCTGTCGTCCGCCCAAGAGGCGCCGCGTCTGAGGCGAGCCGGGCTCGCCGAGGAGGCGCCGCGTCTGAGGAGGGGCGGAGCCTGAGGCGGCGGGACGCGAGCTGCATAACGTCAGTTCACCGATTGCTCAAGAAGGCAAGAAGCGCATGGCGAGGCATGTCGGACCCAAGTGCCGGTTGTGCCGGCGAGAGGGCGTGAAGCTGTTCCTGAAGGGCGCCCGATGCCACACGCCCAAGTGCCCCATCGAAGGGCGCAGCAGGCCGCCGGGGATGCACGGCTGGCGGCGCGGGCGGCCCAGCGACTACGCTGTCCGCCTCCGGGAGAAGCAGAAGTGCAAGCGCTACTACGGCGTGCTGGAGGACCAGTTCCGCCGCTACTTCAGGCTCGCCCAGAAGGAGCGCGGCAACACCGGCGAAACGCTGCTGTCCATGCTTGAGCGGCGGCTCGACAACGTGCTGACCGTATGCGGGTTCGCTGCCTCGAGGGCACAGGCGCGCCAGATGGTCACGCACGGACACGTTCAGGTCAACGGCCACAAGGTGGACGTCGCCAACTACCTGGTGGAGGAAGGCGATGTCATCCGGCCCGAACTGAAGGACTCGATCCTGGACGCCGTGAGGGTGCGGCGCGAGGAGACCGGTCATCCGACGCCGGCCTGGCTTGAGATCAACGACGCCGACCTGACGGCCCGCGCGCTCCGGATGCCCACGCGCCAGGACGTGACGCTGGAGGTCCAGGAAGGGCTCATCGTCGAGTTCTGCTCCCGTTAGACAGCAAGCAAGGCAGGGCAGGGGCCGGGCCTGCGCGCTATCGGCGCTGAGTCCCGCCTTCCTCCGCAAGGGGCGATTGGAGACACAATACATGGCTATGAGGGTCAGATGGCGGGGTCTGGAGTTGCCGGCGCAGGTGCGCGTGAACCGGGAGACTCTGACGGACACCTACGGCGAGTTCACCGCGGAGCCGTTTGAGCGTGGCTTCGGCCAAAGCCTCGGCAACAGCCTGCGGCGCGTGCTGCTGTCCTCGATCGAAGGCTCCGCCGTCGTCTGCGTCAAGTTCCAGGGCGTCCGGCAGGAACTCAGCACGATCACCGGCGTCCTGGAAGACGTGCCGGAGCTTGTGCTGAACGTGAAGGAACTCGTCCTGCGCCTTCACCCGGACGAGCAGAAGGTCCTGCGCATCGCGGTGGGCAAGCAGGGCCCTGTCACCGCCGCTGACATCCAGCCCGATCCGGACGTGGACATCGTCAACCCGTCCCAGCACATCGCCACGCTCACCGCCGACACGGACTTCGCCTGCGAGATGACCGTCCGGAGGGGCAGGGGCTACGTTCCTTCCGAGGAGCACGAAGACCTCCCGACCGAGATCGGCGTGGTCCCCGTGGACGGCCTCTTCTCCCCGGTTCGGCGCGTCAGTTACCGCGTCGAAGATACGCGCGTCGGCCGCAAGACCAACTACGACCGCCTGATCATGCAGGTACACACCAACGGCGTCGTCGGCCCCGAGATGGCCCTGGTCGAGGCCTCCAAGATCCTGCGCAAGCACCTGAACCCCTTCGTGGAGTATTTCGAGCTCGGACGTCAGCTTCCCCAGGAAGAGCCGGAGCCCATCGCCGAGATCAAGAGCCTTCGCACGCCCGAGATCCCCGAGTCCAAGCTCTCCATGCCTATCACCGCGCTTGAACTGAGCGCCCGCGCCTCGCATTGCCTGGAGGGCGAAGGCATCAAGACAGTCCGGGACCTGCTCCAGAAGTCCGAGGACGCCCTGTTGGAGCTGCGGAACTTCGGCAAAGTGACCTTGCAGGAGGTCTCGGAGAAACTTGCCCAGCAAGGGCTGGAGGTCGGCATGCTCGCCCCCCGCCAGGAGTGAGCGCCCGCACCGAACGCGGGCATCTCCCATTCAGACGCGAAGCGGTAGACAATGAGACATCGCAAGAGAGGACGTAGGCTGGGCAGGTCGTCCGGCCACCGGGTGGCCCTTCGCCGGAATCTCGCGGCGGCCCTCCTGCGCCGTGAGCGGGTGGTCACGACGCCCACCAAGGCCAAGGAGATCCGCGGCTTCGTGGAGAGGCTCATCACCCTGGCCCGGCGCGCGCAGGCACTGAAGGACACCGCCGATCCCCGCGACCGGGCGCAGTACCTGCACTACTACAGGCTCGCCCTCCAGCGCCTCCAGGACAAAGAGATGGTCCAGAAGCTCTTTGGCGAGGGCGCCTGGCGCGAAGGCCAGGAGTCCCTGGCCCGCCGGTACGCAGACCGCCCCGGCGGCTACACCCGCATCATCCGCCTCAGCGGCAGTCGCCTCGGCGTGGCCGTGGGCACCACCGTCAGCGCGATACCCGAGTTGACCTACAAGATCGCCGGCGTGGAGCGCACGCTCAGGCTCACCGGCAATCGCCTCGGGGACAACGCCCCCCAGGTCATCTTCGAACTCGTCGAGAAGGAGAAGGCGCCCGGCGCGGAGGAGGAAGTGGCTCCCGCCGTGGCCGTCTCCGAGAAGCCCGAACAGACCTCCGGCGAGTCAGCCCCTGCCCGGTAGCGCCGGCTCCCCGGCGGAAACACAAGGGCGGACCCGCCCGAAAGCGGTTCGCCCTTTCCTCTCCACCTGCCGTCTGAGGCCGCTACGGCTTCAGGACCTCGTCAATGGCCTTCTGGTATGTGGCCCTCGGCTGCACTCCCACCATCCGCAGTCGCTCCACTTCCCTGCCGTCCTTGAAGAACAGGACCGTTGGGATCGCGTTGATGCTGAACCTGCCGGCGGTCTCCGGGTTCTCGTCCACGTTCAGCTTGCACGCCTTGATCTTGCCAGCGTTCGCTTCGGCGATCTGCTCGATGACCGGCGAGACCATGCGGCACGGGCCGCACCATGGCGCCCACATGTCCACCAGCACCGGCACAGCCGACTTGAGCACCTCGGCATCGAAACTCTCGTCGGTCACGTCCGCTACGCCCCCCGCCATCGGCCACCCCCTTTGCCTGCTGCCTCCCCCGTGGCGCTGCCCTTTCGGGCGCCGCCGCTACGCGGTCTGTCCGAGGTACTGAGCGGGAATGCGGCCTCTCTCGGCCTCGGCCTTGGCCTTCAGGTCCCTCAGCACGCGCTTGGCCAGGCGCTTGTTGTACGGCGGCTCACGGTTGTAGTTGTAGTGCGACGAGACGCCGACGGAGTAAAGCTCCTCCGGCTTGATGCCCTCGTCCGCGCTGGTGAGCGCCGCAACGAGTTCGTTCGCAAGCTTGGCGGCCGCGGCGTAGTGCTCCTGCGCGTCCTGCGCCTTGCCTTCGGTCAGTTCCTTCTGGGCCATTGCGATCAGGTCGTCAATGTCCTGAAGCCTTGTGACGGGGTACTGGTAGAGGTCGGGGCGCTCCCGGAACGCCTTGTTCACCATCTGCGTCTGGTACATGAGCCCGGAGAAGATGGCGAGGCCGAAGGCCAACACCACGCCCACGTAGATGCGCGCGCTGAAGTGCTCCGGGTGGATGGCCTTGCCCCGCACCTGCTTGGCGCGCGTCTCGAACGACTCGCCGCTCTTCAAGTTCACGCCACAGGTCTTGCACACGATGTCCCCGAGTTCGACCTCGCTGCCGCAGCTCGGGCACTTCAGTTTGACCTTGGCCATCTGCGCCTCCCGTTCTCGGTGCTGTCCGCTGGAGGGTCGAGCCCACGGCGTGGTCCCGAACCGCCACCGGGCCCACACGAGTCATTCTACACCATCACCAGGGGCTGTCAACCTACCCGGCTGCAAGAGTCTCCCAGCCCCCGCCGTCCATCCTTGACTTGGGCGTGAAACGGCGGCTAATCTGTGCCGTGGGCATCGTGTGGGACGTTGTGTGCGGTGGCGGGGAGTGGTCACTTGGCACGCCTTGACCGAGGAACCGCGCCGGCCGCCCGTCGACAGGATGAACGGGCGGAGTCGCTGCGGCGCGAGCTGGCGGAGTGGGCCGCGGCGTCGTATGCCGACGTGCGCGTCGTGCGCAGCCCCTACCGTGTCTGCCCGCTCGGCGCCCACGTGGACCACCAACTCGGCGAAGTCACCGGCATGGCGCTGGACAGAGCTCTTTTGATGGCCTTTGTGGCTCGTGACGACGCGCGCGTGGTCGTCAGGAGCCATCAGTTCCCCGGCGTCGCTGAGTTCGCCGTGGACGAGACAGTCTCTCCGAAGGCCGGCGACTGGGCCGACTACGCGCGCGGGGCCGTCTCTGCCCTGCGGGCGAGGCGGCACCTGCGCCGGGGAATGAGTGCCCTCCTGGACGGCCATGACGACGTCGGGGGGCTCAGCTCGTCGGCCGCCGCCGGCGTCGCCTACCTGCTCGCGCTCGAGTCGGCCAACGGCCTCGACCTGTCGCCCCGTGAGAACGTCGAGTTGGACCGCGCCATCGAGAACGACTACATCGGCCTTGACAACGGCATCCTGGACCAGGCCGTCATCCTTCTGAGCCGGCCCGGGCAGCTCACCCACGTGGACTGCGCCACGGGGGAGAGCCGCCTGGTCCCGCTCGGCGGCGGCAACTCCGTTTCGGTGGCCGTGCTCTTCAGCGGGCTGCGTGTCCCGCTCCATGCGACCGACTACAACCTGCGCGTGGCCGAGTGCCGCGAGGCGGCGGCGCTGCTCCTTCGGGCGGCCGGCATGCGCGCCCCGGAACGCCCGCATCTGCGCGCCGTTCCGCCCGATGCGTTCGTCCGATACGGTCCTGCCCTGCCGGACAACCTGCGGCGCCGCGCGGTCCATTTCTTCGGCGAACAGGAGCGCGTCCGCCGCGGCGTGGAGCTATGGCGCCAGGGCGACCTCCAGGGCTTTGGCCGGCTGGTCAGCGAATCGGGTCGCAGCTCCGTCGAGAACTACGAGTGCGGCAATCCGCACCTGCGCACGGCCTGCGAGGCGCTGCGGGATTCGCCCGGCGTGTACGGGGCCCGTTTCAGCGGCGGCGGCTTCCGCGGCTGTTGCATAGGCCTGGCGCAGCCCGGGGCGGAGGAGGAGATCGCGCGCGCCTCCCTTGCCCGTTACCTCCGGGCCCATCCGGACATGGAGGGGCGGGCGCGCGTCTACTTCTGCCGGTCGGCGCAGGGCGCCGGGCTCCTGGACTGAGGGTCGGGGACGATGCGGTTAGCGAGAGCGGCGGCCGGCCGGGTCTTCATGGAGGGCATGCCCTGGCATCTCCTCCTCCTGGCCGTGCTGCTGTCGGGCATCGGCGCTGCCTTCATTCGCAGTTCGCACTCCGCGCTCTTCGCCCAGAAGCACCTGGTCTTCGCGGGTGCAGGATGTATTGTCTTCATGGCTCTTGCATTCCTCGACTACCGCCATCTGTCCAACGCCGCGCCCCTCTTGTACGCCGCGGGCCTCGGCTCGCTGGCCGCCCTGTTTGTTCTCGGCGTCACGGTCAACTACGCGCGCAGTTGGTTCGACCTGGGCTTCGTCAGCGTCCAGCCGGCGGAACCCATGAAGTACGTGCTGGCCATAGTGCTCGCAGATTACTTCGGCACCCGCCGACGGGTGGACCGGCTACGCGACCTCCTGCCGCCGCTCGTGTTGGCCGGCGCGCCGACGCTCCTCATCATGGCCCAGCCGGACCTCGGCACGGCACTGGTGATGGTGCCGGTCTTTCTCGGCGTGGCTTTCCTGGCCGGGGCGCCCGTTCGGAACCTGGTCATCGTGGTGGCGGCAGGCTGCGTCCTGCTGGTGGCGGCCTGGTTCACGCCCGGCCTGCTGAAGGACTACCAGAGGAGCAGGCTTCTGAGCTTCGTTGACCCCGCGCGCAACCCGGACTCGCCCGCCGCCTACAACGCGGAACAGGCCACCATGGCCGTCAGCGCGGGCGGCCTGACGGGACAGGGCTGGGGCCAGGGCGTCCTGACGCACCTCGGCCGCATCCCCGAGCAGTACGCCGACTTCATTTTCCCGGTCATCGCGGAGGAGTGGGGCTTCATGCGCACGGCACCGCTGGTCTGCCTTTACCTCCTCATAGCCGTCCTGCTGGCCCGGGCGGCCCGCGCCACGTGGGACCCCTTCGGCCGCCTTCTGATCGGTGGGGTGCTCACGATCTTCGTCGTTCAGAGCCTTCTGCACATCGCCATCTCGCTGCGGCTCGCGCCCATCACGGGCCTCACGCTGCCCTTCGTGAGCTACGGCGGCTCATCGCTGGTGAGCACGTTCGCCGGCTTCGGGCTCGTCGCCAGCGTGCGGGTGCACAGGAGCGTGGAGTTCGTGAGCGACTCGCCGGGCGGCTGACCGTGCGCTGCCCGCGTTGAAAGGCGCGCAGTGACCGCTTAGAATGGCCGTTCGCGCCGTATCTCCCAAGGACACTCCGGTTGGAGACTGCCATGCTGCGCCGCGTTTTCCTGCCTCAGCTCGGACAGACGATGGAGGAGGGCACCATCGAACGGTGGCTCAAGCGCGAAGGCGAGCGCGTTCGGAAGGGCGAGGTGCTCTACGAGCTGACCACGGACAAGGCCACCCTCGAAGTGGAATCCTTTGCCGACGGCGTCCTGAAGAAGATCGTAGTAGGGGGTGGGCAGACCATGCCCGTCAATGCCCTCATCGCCGTCATCGGGGATGAAGAAGACGAGCTGCCCGCCGACCTGACGGAATTCGCCGGGAAACCCTCCGCTCCCGCCCCGGTCGTCTCGCCGGGCGCAACGGGCCCAGCCCCGACGCCGCTTGAGGCCCCGCCGGGAGGCGCCGTCGCGGAACCTTCTGCCTCGCCGCGTGCGCGGAAGATCGCCGCCGAGAAGAAGGTGCCGCTGGCCGCTCTGCGCGGCTCGGGGCCCGGGGGGCGGATCGTCGAGCGGGACGTCATCGAGTACCTGACGGACCTCGGAGGCGTGCGCCGCACGCCCGCTGCCGTCGCTCACGCGTACGACGCCGGCGTCAACCTGTTGCACGTGGCGGCGGGAGTCGGCGCGAGGCGTGTGCGCAAGGAGGACGTGGAGGCGGCCGTCCGCTCGGGCTTGGGCCGGTCGGCTGCCGCCCTGCCCGCCGGCGAAAGGCTGCCGCTCTCGCCGATGCGCCGGACCATCGCCGAGAGGATGACGGCCGCCAAGCAGGCTGCGCCGCATTTCTACCTCGTCGGCCATATCTCCGCGCGCGCGGCCCTTGACCTCCTCAAGCGCGCGGAGGCGGCAGGGGGGAGGCCGACCGTCACGGCGCTCTTGGTGAAGGCCGTGGCCCTCGCGCTGAAGAAACACCCGCGCGTCAACGCCCGCTTCGACGGGGACGCAGTGGTCCTCAGGCAAGACTGCAACGTGGGCGTGGCGGTGGCCGTCGAGGACGGCTTGTTCGTGCCCGTCGTCAGGGGGGCGGATGCGAAGGGCCTGGCGCAGATATCGGCTGAGCTGCGCTCGCTGGCCGAGACGGCCCGCGCCGGCAAGCTCATCCCCGAGCAGTACGAAGGCGGCTGCATCACCATCAGCAACCTGGGGATGTACGGCGTGGACTACTTCCTGCCGATCATCAATCCGCCGGAGAGTTGCATCGTCGGCGTCGGCGCCATCAGCGACCAGGTCGTCGTGCGCGACGGCGGGATCGCCGTGGAAGCGGTGATGAAGGTCTCGCTCAGCGCCGATCACAGGATCCTGAGCGGCGTGGAGGCGGCGCAGTTCTTCCAGACCCTCAAGGCGCTCATCGAGGACCCGGGGCAGCTCGCCTCGTGACCGCTCAGAGCACGACCTTGTTGAGCGGGTACTCGATGATGCCCTCGGCGCCGGCGCGCTTGAGGCGAGGGATCAGCGTGCGCGCGACGCTCTCGTCCAGGACGGTTTCGACGGCGTAACCTGACTCGCCGGCCAGGCTGCTGACGGTGGGGTTGCGCAGGGCCGGCAGCAGCGAGAGCACCTTCTGGAGGGCGCCGTCGGGCACGTTCATCTTCAGCCCGACCTTGCTCTGCCCGAGCACGGCCCCCTGGAGCAGCATGGCGATGCTCTCGATCTTGGTTCTCTTCCACGCATCGGCCCAGGCGGCCTTGGAGGCAATGAGCTGCGTCGTGCTCTCCATGACCGTGCCCACTATTCGGAGCCGATTGGCGGCGAGGCTCGTTCCCGTCTCGGTCAGCTCGACGATGGCGTCCACCAGGTCGGGCACCTTGGTCTCCGTGGCTCCGTGGCTGAACTCCACGCGCGCGTCCACGCCGCGCGCGGCGAGGAACTTCTGCGTCACGTTCACAAGCTCCGTGCTCACGCTCTTGCCGTCCAGGTCCTCGACGCGTTGGATGGGGGAGTCCTCGGGTACGGCGATGACCCAGCGGACCGTGGTCAGACGCTGTTTCGCGTAGACCAGGTCGGCCACGGCCACGACGTCGCTCTCGTTCTCGGCCACCCAGTCGGCGCCGGTCAGGCCCGCGTCGACGGCGCCCTTCTCCACGAAGCGGGGCATGTCCTGCGGCCGGATGAGCCGCGCCTCGATCTCCTCGTCGTCAATGGCCGGATAGTAGGACCGCGGGCGCACCTCGACGCGATAGCCGGCCTTCAGCAGCAACTGGATAGTGCTCTCCTGCAGGCTTCCTTTGGGTATGCCGAAGATGAGTTTCGCCATGGCCTCTCTCCTGAGGTTGGAGCGCATGCGCTCGGCGGCGGCCCGGCCCCGCGAGTCACCGAGCCGTCGGGCAGGCCCTCGCCATCGGGCACCGGGGGCAGAGCGGCTCGTCAGGCAGGCAGACCTTCTCCGCGTGGTCGCAGAAGAACAGGTGCAGGCTCGCGTAGTGAGCCTCGTCGAACATCTTGGCCAGCGCCTTCTGGTTCTTCGCTGAGGGCCGGTTGTTCTCCAGCAGCCCGAGCCGGTGGCACATGCGCGCCACGCTCGCCGAGAACGGCAGCACGGGCACGTCCAGGCTCAGCAGGAGCACCTCGTCGGCCATGTCGCGCTGCACCATTGTGAGCCTCTTGAGGCAACTGCGGGCCTGCGTCGGCGTCAGTTCGGCCAGGAAGTCGAGATTCGTCTGGTTGTAGACCTCATACAGTTCGCGCAGGAGCCAGACCAGTTGCCCGGCGCCTTCCTGCGCCCACTGCGACGACGACAGACAGGCCGCCACCTCGGCCGGATGGCTTATGCGCACGTCGTTCCAGTCCACGAAGCCCCGCTTCAGCTCGTTCAGGGCGCGCGTGGCTCGCCGCACGCTCGTCACGTGGTAGAAGATGCTCAGCGCAAGCTGGTTCATCGGCGACCTGGCCTTCCGGTTCTTCAGTTCCCCGTACCGCCGTGTCGCGCACTGCGCCAGCCTGGACACCACGTTCTTGCGCACTTTCTGCGAAGCCATCTCGCCCCAGCCTAACGGGACAGGGAATCGCGGTCAGGTTGTCTCACGGAACTCGCGGTCCTCGCGCCGCGCCTGGTCTATGAGCTTCTCCAGACGCATCGCCTGCAGGACTTCGGCATCCTCCAGGAACTTCAACACGGGCGTGTACCGCAACTTCAGACGCCTGCCGACGAGCGCCTGGACATAGCCGCGCGCGTGTTCCAGCGCGCGCAGCGTGGTGCGCACTTCATCATCGGTGCCCCGGACCGTCAGCCGGACCTTCGCCGAGCGCTGGTCCTCGCTCAGCTCCACGCGGGTCAGCGTGATGAACCCGGGGCGCGGGTCCTTCAGCTCGTAGAGGATGATCATGCTCAGCTCGCGCCGCAGCAGCTCCTCGATCTTCTTTTTCTTGCGCTCGTTCATCGTCGTCAGCCGCTCCTCAGGACGCCCTTAGAGCATCTCGATCGAGTAGTCCACGAGCCGGGCGGCCGGATTCCTCTTGACGGCCTCCACGACCTTGTCCAGCGTCCCGTTGATGTAGCGGCTGTCGTTGCCCACCTGTGCGACGGCCAGGACCGCGCTCTGGATCACGTCGTTGTGGTCCACCTCCGCCACGCTCACGTTGAAGTTGTTCCTGAGCCGGTCCTTCAGGCTCAGCAGGATGCGCCGCTTGTCCTTCAGGGTGCGGGCGTCGTGCAAGTGCAGCCGGATCTCGACGGTCCCGACGATCATGGCTATGCAGGGGTCGCGGCGCCGCCCTGCGAGGGCGCGGCCTGCCTGGCCGGCTTCGCGGCAAGCGTCCGCCTGACCGTGACGATGCTGAAGCACTCGACAAGGTCGCCGACCTTGACGTCGTCAAAGCCTTCTACCTTGATGCCGCACTCGCGGCCTGCCTCCACTTCCCGGACGTCGTTCTTCTCCTGCCGCAGCGAGGCCAACGCTCCCGTGTACACCGGCTGGCCTTCCCGGATCACGCGCACGCGCGCGTTGCGGCGGATGGTCCCCTCCGTGACGCGGCAGCCTGCGATCGTGCCGTACCGGCTGATGCGGAAGAGTTGCCTGACCTCCGCCAGCCCGGCGCGTTCCTCGCGCTCCTCCGGCGCCAGCAAGCCCTCCAGCGCGCCGCGTATCTGCTCGGTCACGTCGTAGATGACGTCGTAGTAGATGATCTGGATGCCCTGGGCCGCGGCCATCTCCTTCACCTTCTCCTCGGCTCCCACGCGGTAGGCCACGATGACGGCGTCGGCTGCGTCCGCCAGCAGCACGTCGCTCTGGTTGACGGAGCCGATCCCGCTGTGGATGATCCGAACCGAGACCTCCTCGTCGCCGAGTTCGCCCAGGCTGTTGACCAGCGGCTCCAGAGACCCCTGCACGTCTGCCTTGAGGACGACGTTGAGCGCCTTCGTCTCGCCGCGGGCCAGCTTCTCGAACAGGTTCTCGAGCGTCACCCGCCGGCGCGGCTGCAAGCGCTGCTTCTGGAGCCTGCCGCCGCGTTCCTCGGCCACCTTCCGGGCCGTCTCCAGGTCCTTCACCACCAGGAATGTGTCGCCAGCCTCGGGCACGCGGTCCAGTCCGCTCACGGCCACCGGCTTCGATG
>Ga0315291_10007777_pt1 | contig 13200 bp, 11 predicted proteins | sample YL17G12_20_MG_FD_203070 | JGI IMG/M metagenome (GOLD analysis project Ga0315291, IMG submission 203070) | Sediment microbial communities from Yellowstone Lake, YNP, Wyoming, USA - YL17G12_20 | ecosystem: Environmental > Aquatic > Freshwater > Lake > Sediment | place: USA: Wyoming | collected... | reverse complement strand
TGGTATGGATTCGAAAAACAGACTACCTAACTGGCTGATCAAAGCGCCGCCAAAATTATTGATTTTCTAAAGCGAACACAGTGAGCCGGTCCTTCCACTATTTACTTGACAACAAATATATGGGGGGGTATGCTGCTCGCACAGGAATTGTCTCATTAACTTTATGGTCCTTCGCTACTGATGATTATGACCAGAATACGACATATTAGCGAGGGTCATTCGCAAATTTGAAAAAGGAGGGGGAAGAATGAAACTGAAAATATGGTTACAGGAAAGCGTGTATGAGAACGAGATGGGCGCCGATTCGGCAGTGATCAATGATGGTGTAATGAGGCTACTGACGAAAGTAAAGAGACCGGATACAGTGATCTCTCGGCATTTCGCAGAAAAAGGAAACGAAACCCCTGAATCTCTAAACTTTCCTTGGCCGCTAAACTGGGCGTGTCTGCAGATGCTGAGAGAACCAGCTATTATAAAGGGCGCGATCAGAGCCGAGCAGGAAGGATTTGACGCTGTGGTTATTAACTGTGGACTTGACCCAGGTCTACACCAAGCTCGTAGCATGGTGAATATTCCGGTAACCAGCGTCACCGAATCGGGACTACTGCTCGCACAATTGCTGGGCAGAAAGCTAGCCCTGGTCGCACCGTCCGAAACCATTGTGGCGGCGCTTGAGGAGAAGCTTCTTTTCCTTGGGTTCGACAAACGAGCTATCAAACACAGACCGGTTAGACATTTTGACATGATATTTGGCCTGGCAGATGCTTTTCGTGGTAAACCCGAAAGGCTTATCGAAGATTTCGAGAAGACGGCTATGGAATTAATCCGGGACGGCGCCGATGTGCTTTCCTTTGGCTGCGGCTGGCTTGGCCCTGCCTTTTCATTGAATGGTTATAACGAAGTACGTGGCGACGGTGTCCCTATTGTTGACAGTACCGCTGCCGCCTTTAAGCTGGCAGAAACCCTAGCTGAACTTCACAAAAGCATAGGTCTTAAGAAGAGCGACCTCCCAAATAGCTTCTATGAGAGGCCGCCGAAAGAAGTATGGCATGAAGCATGCAGGAATTTTATGAAAGTTTTGACGTAACCCCCCTAAAGGATAAGGATTTCTTTTAATCCCAGCGCAGGAATATTAACGAAGGGCGTCAAGCGAAATAGAGCCGGTTAGTAAACACTTTTAGGAGGTTGAAAATGGCAAAGCTGAAGGGAACCGCACTAGTGGGTAAGGCATTAAGAAACGAGGGGGTCAAAGCTATATTTACCCTATCAGGTGGAGTGCTGAGTGGTATTTATGACACATGCCTGGATGATGGTATAGAGCTTGTCGACATGAGGCATGAACAAGCTGTGGCAAATGCGGCGACAGGTTACGCAGTAGCTACTGGAGAACCTGCTGTGGCCATGGTTACAGCAGGGCCAGGTGTGGTCAATATGGCGTCCGGAATAGCAGCTGCATGGCACGTTGGTGCTCCTGTCATCGGTATTGCGGACCGAACACCACATGTCTTCGAGGGCATGGGAGTTTATCAGGAGTTCGATCCCAGAGAGATATATCGTCCCATCACTAAGTGGAGGGGGTACTGCACAATTACACGAAGGATACCAGAATACATTGCTACAGCTTTTCGACACGCTACCACTGGGCGAAAGGGGCCTGTTTTTCTGGAATTTCCATTTGAAACACTTCTTCAGGAAGTTGATGAAAAGGTCGCATCTATCCTGCCCCCGAATAAGTACAGGACTAGCGCGCGTCCTTGTGCCGAGGCCCCATTGGTGCGTACCGCTGTCAAATGGTTGGCGAACGCGGAAAAGCCTGGGATTCTAGTTGGGACCGGAGTCATCTGGTCAGGCGCATCGAAAGAACTGATGGAGTTCGCTGAGCTTCTCAACATCCCCGTATGTTACGCAGTAGGAGGAAAGGGCGCTATTCCGGATGACCATCCACTTTGCGGTGGCATAGTAGGTTTCAGTTTTGGAAGCATAGCGGGAGCTGATGTGCTCCTAGCGATTGGGGTTAGATTTGAGGAGTTGGCTGGGTACGGAACTGGCGATTTTTACGCACCGGATGTAAAGGTTATCTCGGTAGATGTTGAACCGTCGGAGATCGGAAGGAACAGACCAATCGATCTAGGCATATGGGGAGATGCCAAAGCTGTACTGACTCAGCTAATCGAAGAGGCACGAGAAGCACAAGTCAGTTCTTCGAAAAAGCGCAAGCAAAGAAAGTGGCTGGAACACGTAAGGGAAGTCTCCAAGTCTATCCGAGATATACTATACTCAGATATATCAAGCTCAAATAAACCCATTCATCCCGCCAGACTCGGTAAGGAAGTGTGTGAGTTCTTGGGTAAGGATTCGTGCCTAATCATGGATGGAGCAGAGATACAGAGCTACGTTACTCCTCTCTATTGTGCTGGCTTTCCAGGTAGTCATATGCTAGCTCTAGGTGGATCGCTTGGACATCTGGGGGCAGGCATCCCTTTTGCAATAGGAGTGAAGACTGCTAAGCCAAACAAGAGGGTATGCGTTGTTACAGGAGATGGGTCTTTCTTGTTCCATGGTAGCGAGATCGATACTGCGGTGAGACACGAGAAGCAAATCGTTGTTGTTATAGGCAATGACTGCCAGTGGGGCTTTGTTAGACATGATCAGCAGCTCAACATGCATTGTGATGTTTGCTCCAAATTGAACGATAACGCAAGGTATGATAAGTACGCGGAAGGCCTAGGAGCCTATGGAGAACTGGTAACCGATCCAGAGCAGATCAAACCGGCCTTAAAGAGAGCCTTCGACTCAGGACTACCCGCAGTATTAGATGTAAGAACTGATCCCTCCATCGTGAGTTTCGTTTCCTCCCGAGGGGTTGAAGTGAGGCGTAAACTCCTGGAATTGTGTCAGGGTTGAGTTTCAGCATTTCACATCTCACAGAGGAAAATGATAGACAAACATGGTTGTAGTGTTTTGAACTCACTTGTGGCGTGATGAGATGAGAGAAGCAATACTAGTGGGTAAGAGAAAATTCGAAGTGAGGGAAGTGCCAGAACCTACTCTGGATGACGATGAAGTACTTATAAAGGTACGATACTGTGGTATATGTGGTTCTGACTTGGATACCTATGTTGGGGGGGTCGCTATAAGTCACGGCCATGAATTCTCTGGTGACATAGTTAGAATGGGTTCTCAGGCAAGGGGATGGCAAATAGGGGACCGTGTTACAGCTGAATCCATCATCTCGTGTGGTGATTGCTACTGGTGCGCGCACGGTGAGATGGGCCTTTGCGACAACTTCGCCAAAACATGGCTGCAAAGGACCCCGGCCTTTGCTACTTATACCAAGGCTAGGTCCGATCAACTTCATAAGATCCCTTCCGAGCTGAGCTACCAAGAGGCAGCCCTGACTGAACCAACAGCTGTGGCGCTACATGCATTCCGGTTATCCGGGATGCCGAAAGGTGCAACAGTGGCAGTGCTTGGCTTGGGGTATATAGGTCAGATTGTAGCGCGCCTAGCAAGAATCTCTGGAGCCGGAGCAGTCTATGCTACCGATGGGAGCAAATCCAGACTTGAGCTGGTTCGAGATATAGTTGATGAGACTGTGGACGTGAACGCAGTCGATCCACTTGAGAGAATCTTTCAGCTGACAGGTGGTAGAGGTCCAGATGTGGTATTTGAATGTGCTGGGGTTGTTTCAACTACACAGCAATCAATAATGTTAGTGAGAAAAGGTGGAACCATTGTTGTAGTGGGGCTATGCTTTGATCCAGTAGAGATGCAAGCTAGCAATGTTGCAATGAAAGAGATCAAACTACAAGGTGCCATGTGTTTCTACTCTCATGAGTATGCGCTATCGCTTGATCTTATGAGAAGAAAGGATATTGACGTTGTCCCTCTGATAGCGTGTGAGATGCCTTTGGCTGCTATTAATGAAGCTTTTGAAAGAGCTTTGAACAGAGAAGGCGTAAAGATACTGATAAAACCATGAGTATGGCGCAAGTCGACATCACATCGAAATGATACCCACATCACAGAAATTGCAGAATCTCAAACCAAAAACCAGAATACCCGTGGTCGAGGATCTTGGTGATGACTCTTTGACTAGTCGAGACCGGAGAGCGGAAATATGTATATAGTCAGCAAAAGTGGGACAGTTAGGCCTACAGAATTAATGGACACCTTCGGCCACTGGCCTGCTTTCGACGAGATTCGCCGAAAAGAAGACCTTTTTGTGCGGCTTAACGTTCCGAAACCACTTCGTTTTGAAGTAGGGGCTCCCTTTAGAAAAGGCCCTACCACTCTGGATTAATCTCTTAAGTGTCGAGGTCAGAGTTTTCTGCCGTATCGGCTCTACAGTCGCAAAGGGACGCTTTGTAAAGGAAGCGACGGCTAGGGTAAAGTATCAGGTGGTCATCCCCGGCGAATTGGAGGTGGACCTCACCAAAGATCGCAGGCCTGAATTCTATAGTCTCATCGCCGAACCGTTAGCTAGGAACCCGCGAATTCGCTCATGAGTATTCTTTAGCAGTCAAATAGACGTAAGGGAGAAAGTGCAAAATGGTCAGAGAGAAAGAGGTAGTGATAATAACCAGCGATGCTGGAGGCACGATGACAGATATGTTCGTAGTGGACAAGAAGGGAGACTTTGTCATCGGAAAGGCCTCGACAACTCCACGCAATCAATCGATAGGGTACTGGAACTCCCTTGCTGATGCTTTTAGCTATTGGGGGATAGATTGGGAACAGAAGGCTGAGAGAATACTTCCCTCCGTTGAGGTGTGCATCTACTCCGGTACCGCAATGTTGAACATTCTACTTACAAGAACAGGGCAAAAGGTAGGGCTTATAGTTACAGCAGGTGATGAGGATATACTTCTTCATGAGCGTTCTAAGCAGATTTATGCTGGCTTCGGCTATGCGGATAGGCTGCACAAGGTGGGGCACTACCACAATATGCCCCCTCTTGTACCGAGAAAGCTTGTGCGCGGAGTCACCGAAAGAATTAACTTCATAGGAGAGACGATAATTCCCTTATATGAGCATGAAGCCAGACAGGCTGTAAAAGAGCTTTTAGAAAAGGGTGTCGAGTCAATTGTCGTCTGTTTCTACTATTCATATATAAATCCCATTCATGAAAGGAGATTAGCCGAGATAGCTAGGGAAGTGATGGCAGAAAAAGGGGTCCAGATTCCAATTTATTTGTCCAGCGAGATTGCACCGATCATGAGGGAGGTTTCCCGGTTAAACAGCACGCTACTCCAAGCATATGCTGCAGAACCAGGGAGACAACAATTAGTCGAGATAGAGAGAAAACTCAAAGATCATGGATACAAATATCCATTGCAGATAGTAATGGCTTCTGGCAGTGTAGCCAATATCACTTACCCCCGGCTCCATGAAGCAGCTTTCTCCGGACCTATAGGAGGGGTTATCGGTGTGCAATATTTATCGAGATTATTAGACCTGCCGAATATAGTAGGCACTGACATGGGGGGAACGAGTTTCGATGTCGGTCTTGTTATGGGGCAACAGCTCGTGGTCTTGCGAGAAGTAGAGCTAGCTCATCATATATTTAACATTCCCACCGTTCTTATGGACTCCATCGGCGCTGGGACTGGGATGTACCTCAGGGTTGACCCCCTGAAAAGGCTTCATATAGGTCCTGAAAGTGCTGGAGCCGATCCAGGACCAGTTTGCTATGACATGGAGAATGACATACCCACTGTAATGGATTGCGCCCTTATTTGTGGCATCCTTAATCCAGACTACTATCTGGGCGGTAAGCTGAAATTAAATAAGGATAAAGCCTATAGAGCTGTTAAAGAGCAATGCTCCGATTTGTTGGGTGTCAATGTCTACGACTTCGCCGAAGGGGTATATAACCTAATCTGTTCCAACATGAAAGAACATATTAGAACAGTGCTTGCAGTAAGGGGTTTCTCCCCAGCAGATTACTATCTACTAGCTTATGGAGGGGCAGGCCCTATGTATGCTGCTGGCTATACTGAGGGATTGCCTCTTAAGGGGGTAATGACGGTCCCCTTTGCTGCCGCTTTCTCCTCCTTTGGCTGTGCTTCGATAGACTATGTCCATCGCTATCAGAAATCGACTCTGGCGGCGGTACCATATGGCGCTGAGGAGATCTTTAAGGTGATCATAGGTGGAATACTTAATTCGGGATGGGAAGATCTTGAGAAAACGGCTATTAGAGACCTGATGCAAGAGGGCTTTCGTGAGCAGGATGTCAGCTTCAAGCAGGTGGCATATATGAGATATGGTCAGCAGATGGAGGATCTCGAGGTGCCTTCTCCTGTGGGCAGGATTAACACCGCAGAGGAGATGGACAAGCTTATCCAGGCCTTCGAAGATCTTTATACCAAGGTTTACACAGCTGGGGCGAAGCATTCAGAATGGGGTTACACAATCTACGAGGTGGGCCTCATCGCCACCGTGCCTAAAATTAAACCAGTCTTACGAAAATATCCTCTTGAGGGCAAGAAGCCACCCCAAGAAGCTGTTAAGGGCGAAAGGGGTGTATACCAGAAGGGGAAGTGGGTAACAGCAAAGCTTTACGAGATGGATTTACTTAAGTCTGGTAATGAAATCGAGGGCCCTGCCGTAGTGGAAGCCCCAGCTACGACGCTCTTGGTTCCTCCGGGGAGAAGGATAAGGATGGACGAATACCGGGTAATTTGGATGACAGGAGGTTAAAAGTGGTTGAGGTTAAAAAAGGCATAGGTAAGAATGGCAAGACGCTAAAACAGATGCTGGAAGAGACAGCAAGGCTGACCAAGGAGACAGGATGCTATACGGGTATCACCGAGCTTAAACAAAAGGAGGAAGACCCGATAAAGTATGAGCTATTACATTCTAGAATACTCTCTGCCCTGATAGCAGGGAGGGAGACCACTAGAATGATCGCCGCGTCGCCCATTGTACGAGAGGTCCAAGAGCTCTGTATTGCTCTTTATACCCCTGAGGGACATTGCGTAGCTACTTCCACAGGCATTCAGGTTCACATAGTGCCTATGGGTGAAGTAATTCAATGGATGATAAGAAACGGTTACGAGGAAGACCCAGGTATCAATGAGGGAGACCTTTTCACATGCAATGATAACACGATAGCTGGGATGCATCCTGCGGACGTATATGACATTAGCCCTATTTTCTATGAAGAAGAGCTTGTGGGGTGGGTGGTAACAGTAATTATGGAAATAGACATTGGGTCAGTGAGTTGCGCTCCTATGCCTGCCACTTGTAATGTTGAGAGATTTACTGACGGGATCTTTATCTGTGCCGAGAAAACGGGAACAAATGATAAACTGCGAAAAGATTTTCTGACCAGAATGGAACGCACGTTGCGCTATCCTAACATGTTTGTACTGGACAGGAAAGGGGCGCTAGCAGCGAATATCAAGGTTCGTGAGGAGGTAAAACGGCTGATAGATGAGTTTGGCCTGAAATATTATGAGCAGGCCACCAAGGAACTAATAGAGGACTCGAGGAGAACCCAACTCTACCGAATGAAGCAAAGAACAGTCCCTGGTAGATTTCGGAATCCAATGTATCTAGAGATTTACCTCAAAGATAAGCCAGTGCCAGCCTACGCCAGAAAGGATGCGATCAGACTGATTCCTGCAGATATTAAGATCAAGCCCAGCGGTGAAATAGAGATAGATTTCGAAGGGGCTGGGGATTGGGGATGGCATAGTCTCAACACCACTCCGACAGGGATGTATGGCGGGCTTTCTATTACCCTATCTATGACAATGTCTTATGATGGTAAGGCAAATCATGGTACGCTCATGCCTTGTGAGATAAAATGTCCCTACGACAGTATAATGAATCCCTCCACTATGTATCTTCCCACTGCATATCTATGGGCACCCGTACTTACCTTTTACGCAAACTTCCTTGAGTCTCTAAGCAGGGCTTACTACAGCCGCGGCTTCAGGGAAGAGATCATTCTAGGTGTAAATCAGGTTAGCCTAGTTACAAATGGGCGCTTTCAGCAAGGGGATCCCCGTATACAAATGCTGGGGGAGTTCGCACCGGGTGGCGAGCCACGCCAGATGGGGGGATTAGGTTCCGGGGCTCGTGGCATCGCCGACGGAATTGACCTCACAATGTTTAACCCCGAAACCGACAGCGGGAACATAGAAGTATGGGAACTTGGCCTAGCAGCACTCTATATCGGATCAAGGATCATGCCGGATTCGGGGGGATTTGGAAAGTACCGGGGTGGGTTCAATTTATGCTCAACGCAGATGGTCCATAAGGCAGAGTGGACTATCGCTGAAACAATGACAACGCATACTGTAAACAAAATACTTCAAAATAGAGGGATTTTTGGAGGATATCCAGGGAATGTATTCTACGCTTACGTTGTTCGGAACGCGAATACTAAAGAACTGATTGAGCAAAGCTTGCCTTTGCCCCGAAATGAAGGTGACCCTAGAAATCCTGACATCAAGAAGCTGGTGAAGGGTGATATCACTCTTGTAAAGGTGTGGTGGTGCAGCGATGAGGTGTTAAAGGACTATGACTTAATTCAGGATTGTCTTCATAGCAACAACGGGGGGTATGGGGATCCTATAGAGAGGGATACGAGCCTGATCAAATCAGATCTCGATCTCGGGTTTACCACTGCGGAAGCTTGCAAGAATATATACTGCACCCAGGCCAGTTACGATGAGAACGAAGGGGAATGGGAAATAGATGAGCAAAGGACAAAGGAACTGCGCCAAGCGAGAAAAAGAGAGCGTCTGCAAAAAGGGGTCCCTTTCAAAGATTGGTGGCAAAAGGCCAGAGAGAGAATAGTGAAAAATGAGATGGAGCCACTCCTATTAGAGATGTATCACAACTCCATGGAAAAAGGTCCCAGGTTTGCCGAGGAATTTCGAAAGTTCTGGAGCTTGCCCCAAGATTTCACATTAGGAGGTGAATAAACATGGCACATAACAAAGAAGAGCTAAAAGACCTTATCGATGGGAAACTTCCCTGGCCAAAAGTAAGGGCGATCATAAGCGGCCCCAAAGACGATGACAGATTCGATAAGTATTTAGAGATATTGCAGAAGAGAGTTCCTTGGAAGAATAAGATTCTACTTCCCTTAGCCGAACACTTGCATATTGTGGAAAAAGGGGAGGATAGAATCATTAAGTGCGATTGCGGATATGAATATGGTGATTACAGAGAAAACTGGAAACTCAAAGCTTTCATCTATGTGAGGGATACTGAAGAGAAACTGGATGAGGTTTTCTTCGGCCCACGTAAGCCCGACCCGAAGTTTTGTGAGGTCAGAGAGTACTATTGCCCAGGCTGCGGCGTCCAACTAGAGGTCGAAACTCTGCCTATTGGATATCCTGCCGTTTTCGATTTCCTGCCAGATATAGACGCTTTCTACAGGGAATGGCTAGGAAGACCGCTTGAGACAGAAAAGGAGTTTAAGGATCTGAGCTATGAACTTACCCAAAAATGGGGGCGTGAAAGCCAGAGCGAGTAACAAAGTAACCTAAATAGATATGGGAGGTACCAAGTGGCAGTAAATAAGGCTATGGCTAGCTTTGACGAGGCCGTAGCTGATATACCCGATGGCGCTGTCATCGGGATCAGCAATTTCGCGGGAGCAATAATGACTCCACAGAACCTTATTAGGGCTGTAGCCAGAAAAGCGCCCAAAGACATCACCATTGTCACTTTGTTTGGCGGCCTGGGGGAGAAAATTAGGGAGTTTCTGACTGAATTGTTCGGTGAGACCAAGGCCAAGAAAAGCTGGTACGTGGATGGGGGTGTGCTGGTAGAGCAGGGCATCGTGCGGAAGGTTATCAGTAGTTTCCCCTTTGCCCCAGGCGTTGACACCATCAAGAAAGAATGGGATGCAGGCAAGGTGATGGTGGAAGAAATGCCACATGGCAACCTGGCGGTGAGGCTATGGGCTGCCGGAGCAGGGGTAGGTGGCGTATATGTTCGTACTGGGGTGGGGACGGTTGTGGAAAGCGGGAAAGAGAAAAGGGCATTTGATGGCGAGGAATACCTCCTAGAAAGGCCGCTCAAACTCGACTTTGCGCTTATTCGCGCTTGTAAAGCCGATAGATTCGGTAACTTGACTTATCAAGGGGTGGGCAGAGGTTCCAGCGCTCTAATGGCCAAAGCAGCCACAACTACTATTGCCGAAGTGGACGAGGTGGTTGAACCAGGAGCTCTCGATCCAGAGCTTATCATTACTCCGGGCATATATGTGCGTCGCGTGGTTCAAATACCGAAGGAGAGTTAAATATGACAGAGCAAGAGCTCAGAGAAAGAGTCAAGAACAAGGAAAGGCTGGACGAGCAGACTATGGCGTTAAGAGCAGCTAAAGAGATTAGGGATGGTAACTATGTAAATTTGGGCTTCGGTATACCTACCCTGGCAAGTAATTTCATCCCTGAAGGCAAGACAGTGTTCTTCCATGCAGAGAGCGGGATTCTTTGCCATGGCCGCATAGCTACTGAGGAGGAAGCAGATGAGATGGGGTGGACATTGGTTAACGCCAGTGGTCAGCCTGTGATGCCAATCCCGGGGATGTGCCTTTTCAATATGGGCGAGGCCTTCGACATGATCCGTGGTGGGAAGCTCGATGTCACTATTCTGGGAGGGCTTCAGGTATCGGAGAAAGGTGACCTGGCGAATTGGCGATCTCCACATCTATTCACCAGCATTGGCGGCGCTATGGATCTGGCGGCCAATACCAAGAAAGTCATCGTCTGCATGACACACGTCACGCGTAACAATGAATGTAAGATAGTGAAGAAATGTGACCTACCTCTTACCGCAAAGGAGTGCGTTGACCTTATTGTGACTGACCTTGCTGTAATCGAGGTTACGCCAAAGGGGCTTTTACTAAAAGAGGTAATGCCTGGATGGACAGCAGAGGAGGTACAAGCATTAACCGAGCCTAGGCTTATTGTAGACCCAGACTTGAAAGAGATTGAGCTATGATGTCCAAGGTAGCATCTTGACCACTTAAGCTGAAAGAGGGATGCCTTCGCTGCTGCAATGTAGGCAAGTAGCGGTACTCTGTGAGCAAGTCCATCAGGTATCTATGCTACAAGATCTAGTACATAAGGGCGCGTTAAACTCTGGGCAGCTTGCACGGGTTGGAGTCCGAAAACAATGGTGAGCTAATCGAACCAAGACAAGGCGTCATCTATCAGACAGGCAAGAATATAGACATACATGGTGTGGGAAACAAGAAATCGAACTGGGAGGAGAGCAATGATTACAAGGTTCAGCCATATCGGGATTGTAGTGAAGAATCTTGATGAGGCGTTGCCCTTATATACCAACGTCCTCGCCTTGCAAGTGCTTCCCGGTAGCAGGATCGATTTTCCCGAACTCGGGTTTAGAAGCGCTATCATCCCCGTTGGTGATCTCTTCATCGAGCTAATGGAGGGTAGCAACCCTAATACCGAGCTTGGTAGCTTCATTGAGAAACGAGGAGAGGGAGTGTACCATCTTTGTTTTGAGGTGGACGACATAGATGCCGAGATCGAATCACTAACGGCTCGGGGCGCAGATGTGATTGAAATACCCCCAAGCGCGAGTGTACCTGCGAAGCGCGCCTTTGTCAGGCGCCGCTACATGCGAGGTGTTCTGATAGAACTAGTGTCAAAGTCCGAGCATGAGGCGGAGACTTATCAGCAGAAGTGAATTTTCCCTCGGGTTAGTGACCTGCCCCCCTAAAAAGGATCCAGTATTAATGTTAGACTGGAATGTAAGAAAAGGGGGTATAGATGGGCAAGAAGGCATTTAGGCCGGGACAGATTATTAACAAACTGCGATGCTTACAACGTCCTGAACAAAAGTCCAGATTGTTCAAATAAAGTAACAATTGCTTGTAATGTTACCCCCAAGTCACAAAACATCGAATTGTCACCTTGTGACTCGCGCTCTCTTGAATCATAGTCTCTCCCCATTGCCCAATGAACACTTTGCTGTTACAGTTGTGCTATCTGAAGAACGTGAGTCTATGTGACCAAGCTAAATGCCAAGGTAAAAGTTCTGTCTATTGAACACCAAGGCCCACCATTCGAATAATTCCTAAGTCTTGTGATCCTCCCTCTGTTATCCCAATTATCATAACTTTCAAACCTTTCATCCACATGTATAATAGGTACCACGTGTTGCAATCATCACTTTGGCTGGAAAGAAAAGAATGGAGGTGATTAAGTGATTAGACCATTCAACGGGAAGACGCCTAAGATAGCAGATACAGCCTTTGTCAGCGAATTTGCTTATGTCGTCGGTGATGTTGAGATCGGCGAAGAGTCGGCAGTATGGCCCGGCGCTGTTGTTAGAGGTGACTTCGGCTCTATTCGGATTGGCAAGAACTCCCATATTGAGGACAACGCCGTGTTGCATGCCTGGAAGTCTCTGATAATCGGCGATAATGTGACGGTAGGGCATAGTGCGGTGGTCCACTGCCAGAGAATCGGAGATAATGTGCTTGTGGGCAACAATGCCACTGTCTTGGATGATACCGAGATTGGCAATTTCTGTATCATTGGCGCCAACTCAATGGTCAGAGCAGCCCAGAAGATTCCGGATAGGTCCTTTGTTGTGGGTGTTCCGGCAAAAATCAAAGCGGAGTTCTCACCGGACGAGATCGAGAGCTTTCACCGGGAGATGGTAGACAAATACTACCAGCCAACAGCGGAGCATGGACCCGAACCAAGCTTATCTGAGCTTGCAAGGCTATATAAAGCGCAAGGGCTGTAGTTCGGAGGGAGTGTATTAATGGGGGAGTGCGGAGGGGATTCACCCCTCTGCCAGTCCGCCATAGGCTTACTAGGGCGCTCCCCAAAAAGGATCTCCATGTCATTGCGAGCCCGCCAGAGGCGGGCGAAGCAATCTCACCGCACCCCTTTGCAGCCAACAACTACGCGGAGATTGCTTCGTCGCCGCTAGAAGCGGACTCCTCGCAATGACACTAGGGTTCAGGCTGGGGCCAGAGAGGGCTCTCAAATTACCCTTGACATATAACTTGAGTTCCATTATACTTTCAATTTAGTGCCTAAATCGTTCTCAAAGGACAAGGAGGGGCATTGCCTACAATAAACCAGTTGGTTAGGAAAGGGCGCAAGAAACTGAAGAAGAAGGCCAAAGCGCCGGCACTTCGCTATACCTATAATACTTTGAAGGGTAGGAGCGAGCGGGGCGCTAAGG
>Ga0315291_10007775_pt1 | contig 13201 bp, 12 predicted proteins | sample YL17G12_20_MG_FD_203070 | JGI IMG/M metagenome (GOLD analysis project Ga0315291, IMG submission 203070) | Sediment microbial communities from Yellowstone Lake, YNP, Wyoming, USA - YL17G12_20 | ecosystem: Environmental > Aquatic > Freshwater > Lake > Sediment | place: USA: Wyoming | collected... | reverse complement strand
TGATTACCAAGAACACGACGCCGCCATCGCAACAGTCGATTTACCGGGACCAGCCGGTGTCGCTCGAAGCAAGTGGTTGCCACGGGGAGTCCCTCCTCAAGAGAGGAGAGATTGTTTGCTCTGACCCATCGGGACAAACAGTGACAGGCGACCAGGGACCGGCAGCAGTGGTTGACCTGCCCCTGGCGAGTTCCAAAATGAGAATCAGAATCTACATAGGCATGTCCTGAACGAGAGCACGAGGCCACACCCTGAACAATATCAAATACCAAACCCCAAGACCCAAACAATGCCAAATGACAAAGCTCAAATGTCAAACAAAGTTCAAAGCTCAAATTACAAAACGGTTAGGCCCGGCATTTGAATTTCACAAAATTCTTCGAAGTGCCCCACCTTAGGATAAGAGGGGCAAGGGGAGTTATGAGAATTGCGGAGATAACCCTCTTTCTCTGTCTTGCTTTAAGGGGGAAGATGTTGCCGAAGAAGTAGCTTTGGTGTCTAAACATTCCGACCTCAATTGTCATCTGACCTTTCATAGTCGTAATTCAGCGAATGAGATTGCCACGCCCCCTTCGGGGGCTCGCAATGACACCCACTTGTCATGGCAAGGGTTTCTTCCCCCTGTCATTGCGAGGAGCAGAGCGACGAAGCAATCTCAACGGTATTGGGTGGTTAAGGCAGGGGATTGCCGTGCTTCCCGCGCAATGACATCAATGGCGTAATTGCCGAGTTTACCTTTCCTTGCCGCGAACCGTTCTGAATCTGGATTTTGTTTGTTGTTTGGATTTTGGCATTTAGGCTTTATTTGTCATTTGGGCTTTGGCATTTGGATTTTGGAGTTTGGCATTCGTGGCGGGGAGCGGTTTTGAGGCTGGTACTACACTCCTATTACTCCTGGGTGATTGACGCCTGCAATAGCTGCGCTATAATCAATACCATCGAATTATGACTAAATGAATCGCTGGAGCTAAATCCAGAAGAGAACAAGGAGGTGAGAACGGGTTACAGTATAATAGGCTCAACAGACAGCTCGCTGGGGCTAAATCCAGAAAAATACAAAAAGGAGGAAACAGGTAGAAAGAAATGAAAATGGTACATCGTGGAGAAAAAGGGTTCACCTTGATCGAACTGTTGATCGTGGTCGCCATCCTGGGTATTATCGCCGCCGTGATTATCCCCAACATTGGCACCTTCATGACCATGGGAACAGTGGCTGCGGCCAACAGTGAAGCGGAGAACGTGAAGACGGCGTCGCTGGCTTACTATGCAGATGTGCAGTCCTGGCCAGTTAGCACCGCTTCCAGTGCCACCATTGGTAACACAACTTACGCCTTCCTGGACTACTACGCTGGAACACTTAAGGCGAGCTATGGGTTCACCACCGCAGGGTTCATAGATAGCGTTGGTGACCCGGGCGGAACCGGTGGCGTCTTTATATCCAGTGGTTATAACAATATCCACTGGGTGAACCCCGGAGGTAACACTACGGGCCACGGAGTATGGGTAAGAAACTGATGAGGTGATGTGTGGAATAATCTACCGGCGGAGAGCTGGCATTAGCCCTCTCCGCCGGTTCCTTTTTATTTGTAAGCAGTCAGTGCCTAAGTAATCAGGAATCTACCGAATAGACACCGTGATTCTTATTTGCCGAAAATCCACCAAGACTCTTCACAGTTACCTGCATTTCCCTTCTTGACTGTACTTCATAGCTTCGAGTAGAACTATTTTCTATAACATAATCTCTTCCCAAAATACTCCCGGCTTTGTCACACTACCTTCAGAGCGATGAAGCACCCGCGTTGTCGTTTCGAATGACACAGGGGAATATCTCTATATTGCTATGACAGGGCCTGTTGAGCTAACCCGTCAGGGCAGGAGATATGAGACAGCATCACCTGCCATATAGGGCAAATTATCGGACTTAAGCTCCAGGAAATCTACGGAAAGGAGGGAACAAGAATGAAAATGATGCACCGAGGAGAGCAGGGGTTCACCCTGGTTGAGCTGTTGATCGTGATTGCCATAGTGGGCATTATCGCCGCCGTGATTATTCCCAACGTGGGTAGCTTTATGCGTATGGGAACGATGGCTGCAGCCAACAGTGAAGCAGAGAACGTAAAAACGGCTGCGGTGGCTTACTATGGCGACTATGGTGAGTGGCCAGGCAGTACGATGTCTGGCAACTTCACCGACTACATCGCCGGAAGGCTTAAGGCGGAGTACTATTTCAACGACGCCGGGTTCATATATGCTGTTAGTAGCCCCGGCGTCGGTGTTCCTGACACAGAGTCCGGCGAATATGACGGCATCGCGTGGGAGTACCCAATACAGGGCGTTGCCACTGAGGGCGACGGCCAGTGGGTTAGAGCCGAAACACCATAAGAATGCACTAGACAGGTTGACCTGGGTTTGGTTATCTGTCGAGGTTCTGGAAGACCGCTCTTGCCACAGTTATTTCCATAGATGCGTAGCCAGGGGCAGCGCCCCCTTGTCACTACGAGGCTTCAGCTTCCCGCACTGACGAGATCGCACGACCTTGATAGGTCGCACTACATTAGTGTTTTGGGTTTGGGTTCCAGGGCTTGTTTTGGACCTTGAACCTCGGGTTCTGTTTGTCCTTGGGGCTTTCATATTCGGGATTTGCCACACCGGGATTGCCGCGCGCAGTTTATCTCGGGAGCGCAAGTGAGATTCTTCGCCTTCGGCTCAGAATGACAAAGGAAGAAGACGCAAAAGATGTAGTGCGAGGCTTCAGCCTCGTGCAGCGGAGGGACGGCACGACCTTGAAAGGTCGCACTACAATCGTGTTTGAATTCGACGCATAAGATTGCCACGCTTGGTACTCATGGCGCTGATTGCTCGCTAAAGGGAGTTAAAATCCCCCTCTTGAGATAAGAGGGGTCAGGGGAGTTATGAGAACAGCGGAGATAACCACCTTAATCCCCCTTACTTTAAGGGGGAAATTTATGCAGACAGCACTCATCTTATGGGGAGGTCCAGGGGAAGAGCCGGTTTGATGTTTAGGGGCCTGAATTGGCTTGGCATTTCGGATTCTTGGCCAGGAGATCACAGTGACACTTGCTGCGTCGTCGTCGCAGACAGGGAGGGATGATATGATATCGATGCGAATGGAGGCGAAAAATGGCCAAGACAGTCTCGATATCTGAAGACAGCATTGCAGCGATGCTTAAAGGATTACCTCAAAGTACTCTAGTGGACATATTTGCGAAGATGTTGATCCAAACTGATACCTCTCCTCTAACTGACGAAGAGAAAACATCGTATAAGGAGGCTTTAAAGGAGCATGACAAAGGTGAGGTTGTCAATTGGAAAGACTTGAAATAAAGTTCGCGAAAGAAGCAGCTAAGGAGTAGAAGAGGCTACCAAAGGAATACAGGAGCCTGGTTGATATTGCTCTTTCCAGGTTATCTGAAGGGTTAGAGCTGGATTTGAAGCCCGTGGGAGGCCAGAAGGATGTTTACAGGATTAGGGTTGGCAGGTATAGAGTGCTATTTGGGAAGTTCAATAGAACCGTGCCGGTGTTCAGAGTATCTCCGAGGGGCGAAGCGTACAAAAGGTGATTTCCAAGAGTGATCCAACGACGGTCCTTCGCCCGACAGGTCTGGTCTCGCAATGACAAAGAAGGTTTGGAATTTGGATTTTGGGACGTGATGTCGGGCGGGGGTGACTATGCATGCACCTTGCCGATGAGCTTTTCGACTTCCGCGCGCTCGTTGCAGCATTCAAGCACGCTCTTGCCGGTAATCATCCCCTTAAGATAGAGGGCCACTAAGGCTTCGTCCATCGAAATCATGCCCATCTCGCGGTGGGTGCGGATGACGTTGGGCAACTGGTAGATTTTGCCTTCCCGAATCAGGCTCTTGACCGCTGGATTGCCGAGCATAATTTCTACTGCAGCTACCCTCCCTATGCCATCGGCCCGCGGCACAAGTACCTGACACAAGGCAGCCACAAGCAAAGAAGCCAGCCGTGTCTGAGCCAGGTGGCGCTGGTGAGGCGGGAACAGGTCTATTATTCTCTCCATGGCCTGAGTAGCGCTGGGGGCATGACCGGTAGTTAGTATAAAGTGCCCGGTCTCGGCTACGGTAAGGACAGCATCAGCCGTATCCGGGTCTCTCATTTCCCCGACCACAATCACATCCGGGTCCTGCCTCAGGATATGTTTGAGAGCATTGGCAAAGGACAGCGTGTCGGTGCCCAATTGGCGCTGGGTCACAGAACATTTAATACCCGGGTGGACATATTCGATAGGGTCTTCGATGGTGACCACATGGCGGGTCTCATGAGTATTCAGATGTTGAATCATGGCTGCGATGGTGGTGCTTTTACCGCTGCCGGTGGGTCCGGTAACTATTACCAGTCCTCTGGGCTTCATGGCCAGCTCTTTACATAGCTGCGGCAGCTCCAGCTCATCTATGGTGGGGATTTTGGGAGGCAGCAGCCGCACCGCCAGGCTGATAGACCCCCGCTGCTGAGCGGCATTGCATCGCAGGCGCCCGACGTCGGGCATCGTATAGCCGAAGTCAAGCTCCAGCTGGCGGTGAAAATGCTCCCTCTCTTCAGGCTTGGTCAGCTGAAGAAATGCTTCGCTTATGTCCTCAGCGGTCAGTGGCGCTATGCCGTTGGCCGGCTGCAGAGAGCCGTCGATGCGGAAGGCTGCCGAGCTGCCGGCGACCATGTGTAAATCGCTTGCCCGCCTTGATTTGCCTGTCCGGAGTAATGCAAAAACGTCCATGTGTTCTTTTCTCTATAGTATATTTAACTATATCTACAGGACAGTCTAAGCTCTCTTCACCCTTACTGTCAATAAGCCGTTAGTAATAGGCATATAGTATTATCCTCAACATCCTTCTGCAGATGACTCTATTTGGTCAGGGAGAACTCAAAACTAAGCCCGCTCCCAACCTTAGAAACCCAGATGCTCGAGAACCTGGGGCTCTCTCTCAGGGCTCGCGCATAACCGTAGAGAGAATCCACATTTGACGCCGTCCCGGTCACGGTTATCGAGGCTCCGACGTGGTTGACAGTCCCCAAGATTACCTTCCCTTCCGCCAGGTTCACGATTTCCTCCAAATCCAGATACATGCTTGTCCGTCCTCGTTCCATGTTAGCCACCGCGGTACTGAGTCCGCTGGCGGCCCCTCCCACCGATGCGACCTGCGTATTCAATCTGGCCACTTCGCCCTGCAGCTGGGCAACGTTCTGCTCAGCAGTTGTCACCTGAGACTCCAGGGTCGCCATATTGGCGCGGCCGCTCAGGATGAGGATTACTCCTAACACAATCAAGCCGATGCCGATGACGGCGCCCACGGGGACCAGGACCCGGAAGATAGAGAATCGTGGCGGCACATAGGCCGCGGGCAGGGCATTGAAGTTCACTATTGAAAAGTTGGCCCCCTCCTTTTCTACCAGTAGCTCCTTGAGAGCCAGCCCGATATTCACCATGAATTCGTTGGTATTCAAGCCTTCGGGCAATTCCACGGGTGATGGCAGCGGTGACACCGAATAGATTGCCTGGCTGATCACTGACTGCCAGGTCTCCGGTCTTTCTGCCAGGTCGCCGCAGACATACACAGGCACGGTCGTATCCAGAGGCTTTTCCATGTGACCGGAATTATAGAAGGCTACGGTCCTGTTGAACTCTTCAGCGATAATCGGCAGCCTTTCCTCCAGGGACTCGGCCTCGCCGGGCAGGACCAGCCTGCGGATGACCTGGGGCAGTCTATCCGCCGTGACTATGACATCCAGGTGGTCCAACCTGGCATTGACGATGATCGCTCGCGGCTCGTTCGGAACCCGGCACAGGGCCAGAGGAGCCAGGTCCATAATATACGGTTTAACACCGGCCGTTCGGAGCGTTCTGACCAGAGCATCAACCAGGTTGCGGGGGAAGGTAACCAGGAAAATCCGACTTTCTCCCTTGGTCAAAGAAGGGAGGCGCTGGTATGAAAAGTAGACCTCCTCCAGAGGCGTCGGGATCGTTCTCCTGGCCTCACGCCTTATCGCCTCGGGAAGCACAGCTTCAGGCAACTCGGGAAGAGATATGATACGATACAGAGAATCATGCCCGCTTAAAGCGGTGACAACCTTGTCTGTCTTGACTCCGGTCTCCTTGAATAGTTGTCTGACCTTATCTGCTACCTGGGCTTCATCAACGATAAGCCCCTGGTTGACCAGACCGGGGTCCAGCGGCATGGTAGCCCATTTTTCTATCTTGTCGCCCTTAACGACCAGCAGGTTGATGCCGGTATCTCTGATAAATAGCGTGGTGACTTTCTTCGCCATGTTTATTTAGCCTTTATAGCCGTAAATGTCCAGGGTGATGGTAGCTTTTGAGCCACCGATATTCATATTTATGGTCTTCACATTGGTGCTGGCAAACCTGTCATCGGTCCTCATCGTGTCGATGAACTTGAATATGTTTTCCAGTGTACCGGTAACCGGTAGCGTCAGTGAGACAACAGAGCAAGCGACACCACCTAATGTGCTGGCAACCGGTTTCGGGAAGGTGAGCGAGTCCAGGTTCACGTTACAGTCGGCAGCAATCTCAAACAAATACTCACCGTATTCGATGCTCTCAACCGATTCCGGGAACTTCGCGCTACTCTCGTCAAGCGACGATTGCGCGGAAGTCAGCTGGTCTTCCAGGTTGTTCTTGCTGCCAGTAAGTCCGAGCAAGAGAGTCTGAGCCCTATCCAGCCTGTTATTCAAATCAGCGCGGTCTCCGGCCTGCCGAGAGTAGAGCACTCCCACGACGACGACGGCCGCCACGATGACGACCGCTCCCAAGACCAGTAACGCTTTCCTGCCTATCTTCATAACGTACTCACATTCATCGTGTAATATAGCACCGGGTCGAAAGTATGTCTAGTGGCTGTCGCACACGAAACCCAGATGCCAGAATACAGATGACAGAAGTATTCCTCTCTATCATTCGAGCTTTGAGCTCTATTTGTCATTTGAGCCCTGTAATTTGACATATTCATGCTTTTGGACTTTGTCATTTCTCAATTGTCAGTATCATTCTTATTGTTGGCTAAGCTCCCACGAAGCAATGCTGTAGACTAGCTTTTGAACACCAACCAGGAAGTTAACGTCTCCAAACCCCCCCGTCGGATAAACTAGGCTTGTGCCTGGTTGCAAATCCACCTCGACACTACCTGCTATAGTGCCGTAGATATTACCGTTAGGCTGCAACCAAGTCTTGCCAGAAACTGACAAGACGAATATGGGATCGGTCGTTAGTTGTGACTTTGGTTTAAAATAGATGTCTCCTACGGCTATAATACAGCCGGGACCTTTTATGTTACATTTATCGCCTATCTTGAGTGCTTCCTGACCACTGCCCGTAGAGTCACTCATGACAAAGATGGTGTGACCATTTAAGTCGAGCGTCATCTCTTTGTTGAGAGACGTGCCATAAGCAATTGCTGTGTCACCAGTGACGTAGAGAGTTCCAGTAAGCTGTAAAGTGGCGGGAGTGCCACTTGAGTTCTTGATGTCAAGTGTGCCATCTCTGTACAGCGGCCCTATCGTCGAATCAACGCCCGCAATGTTTATAGTGCTTGAACTGTATGGCTCCTCGTCCTTGACATCCTGCCAGTAGAAGTCCGCAAGCTCCGACTGTTTGGGCCAGGTACCATTATAATTCTCCAGCGGTCCGTGCCCCTCGGTATAGCAGAGGTATACCTTCTTTGCCGCTTCAATTTCACCTTGCGTGATAACAATTTGATTCAGTAGGCCAGCGTAGTCACCATACTTGTTCTTGGCCGTAACATAGGCTTCGATTCCAGTCGAGGTACCTTCGCCCGTAGCCGTTGATTCTATGCGATATGTTCCGGTGAGGTTGGGTAAACCCTGAAAATCGGTGACTGATGTTATAGTGACATTCACGGTCTGGCCATTAGAATCGGGAATAGTATAGCCGTGAGAAGGGTTTCCAGGGCAAAGCACCACGTCTCCGTGCTGTATCCTCCACAGAGCATCCTCCACACCGGCATCGGCGGCATAAACCTCACCCGTTCTATCCTCATAGACTTCGCCGTTGAGAACTGCATTGCCCGTAAAGGCTACCAACGGCGCGGTGATTAATCCGCCGACGAGAAGCAAAAGGAGCACCAGGATCATTGCCGCGCCCTTTTCATCTCGTGCCAGTCCCTTCACTGCAACTTTCATAAACTCGCCTCCCGGTTCCATCGCATACCAGTATATCGCAATCCTATTCAGCGTCAATCACCCATTGGTAATGGCGATAAAGTCCTACGATTCTCTCAGGTTAGAGTAATTAGTGAAGGGGCCACTTATGAGGGAGAGGCCATATTGGCCAAATCGGGGATACGAATGTAAATTAATAAAGGGGGCGGCATTTGTATGCCGTCCCCTTTGGTATTTCGGTTATCCTTAGGTCCGGACTCGTGATGGCAAAGAAGCTACAGACGCATTGACGACTCTTACTGCTGGCTAACCTCCCAGGTATCTATTGCCCATGTCCACTTGCTAGGGTCACTAGGGTCCATGCCGGGGAAGTTTATTCCCTTCCCTTCTGGATTTGACCAGCTAAGAGTAATGCTCGGTTGCAATGTAACATCAGTATTCCCAACTATAGACCCATAAAAATTACTCCCTGGGTTCAGCTGAATTGTACCTTCAACAGACATGACCAGCAGGAAATCTTCTGCTCCGGACGAGATACTAGGATTATATTGGACAGCTCCGCCAGCAATCATACATCCTGAGCCTGAGATGTTGGTCTTTGGGGGGACGTAGATGCCGCCTTCAGCAAAGATAGTTTGTTGGCTTAGGGCCATACTTATTGTTGGATTTACATTGAGCACAAAGTCCCCCTTAACATAGACGGTACCGGCGATCTTTAGCCATCCGTCTCCTTTAATGGTCAGGTCTCCTTCACCAGATAAGGGCCCCACAACAAAGGGATTATCCTCAGTCGTTCCCGAAGGGATATCAATGAGATATCCATCGGGAACAGCGGTTAAATTCCCTACGTCTGGCCAGTAGAAACCAGCAACCTCCCCCATGGTAGGCCAAATTAGTTCCTCACGCTTCACTTCACCATTTTCGGGATCGTAATCAGAGGGGGTTAACTCACCACCTGGTGGCAGGGAAATGTTGCCCGATACACTGGTTTTGCGGCCCCGAATAGTTATGTCGTCGCCGCTAGTAATGGCGTTATCTAAGAAGCCAGAAAAATCACTATAGTCGGCAGTAACGTAAGCCTCAACCGTGGTAGTGCTGTCGATCGCCGCAGTATCACTGTCATCGATGGTAATAGCTATTGAGGTAATATTATAAGCTCCCGCACCCAGATGTTGTATAGTGACCACGACACTCTTACCATTAACCTCAAATACCGGGTCACCGGGTTCCGGATAAGTGTAAACCCATTGGTTTCCACAGCCAGGCAGTCCGGCTTCGCGCGCATGCTGTATCTTCCACATAGCGTCCTCCACCCCGGCATCGGCGCCATAAAGCTCAGCCGTTCTTCTGGCATACACTTCGCCCGACAGCAGGCCTGCTCCCATGTGCTGCAATAGACCACCGGCGATAAGACCGCCAACAAGGAGGACAACAAGAACAAGGATGAGCGCAGCCCCCTGTTCGCTTCTTACCAGTTTCTTGACCACATTCTTCATGATTCCCCGCAGTGTGAATTGCACCAGTTCAACAATTAGTATAACTATTGTACCCCCTTCTGTCAAAATATGCCTGACAACATATTACCTTCGTCATATCATTAGTCGTTGAAAGACAGAAAATCCCTCGCATCCCTGGTACTTTTGGGGGAAACCATAGCTAGAAAATCCAAATGACAAATGAAATCCAAACGCCCGAATGCCAAAAAACATACGAATGTTCGTCATTTGAGTTTCCTGTTTTGTCTGATATTTGAGCTTCGGGGTTTCGCTTTCTGCGGGGTTGGGAATTCATCTTGCACCCGATGCGGAGGACGGTGGCACCACCAGATCCACGCACCATCATCTGGGGTGACCCGTTTCTAGACCCACGTCACGGAGGGGACCAGCCTGTAGGTCGTCACCCTGGGTTCTTCCGCCAGAAAAGTGCCGGCCTCACGGAGCAAGTCCTGCGTTATCATCGAGCGCGTCCATGATTTCCAGTCTTCGACAGTGTCCCAGGTGCTGACCATGGCGACGAGGGAGGCATTTTCTTCGCTGATCAGGCTCTCTATGCCCTGGAAACCCTGGTACTGCGCAGCATGGGACTTCAGCTTGACCAAGACAGGCTCCAGGTCCCTCTCCTTCATTACCTTGCATCCTACGATACCCTTTATCATTCCGCCTCCTTTGTGGCCTGCATGAGTTTTGCAAGAGCCGGGCTGGTCCCCGGCCGGGATACTTCCTATCATCATAATTATACCATGGCCAACGGCCTCCAACCGGAAAGAGAGGGGGGCAGCGTCAAATGACAAATCAAATCCAAATACATGAATGCCAGAGTCTTTAAAGTAAGGAGGACAAAGGGGGTTTTCCACATAACTCCCCTCACCCCTCTTGTCCTAGGAGGGGCATTCCCGGGAAGATTCATGGAACGATAGTGTTCCTGTGGTAGAAATGTTTAATCTCCTGGATTCGGGAATTTGACTGTTCCGACTTTACAGATTGGAACTGGCGATTTATCTTTTGGCGGTATGCAAAACGGTCATCATAATTCGGATCTGGGTCTAACGTTATATATCCTCTGTTCACTTTCTTCGCCCACAGTGGCAGTCACGGTGAAAGTGAGCACACCGCCGTTCCAAACACAATAGGTTTTGGTTGGGTTGGGGTCAATATATTCAGCCACACGGACCAGTGTTGCGTTTCCACCATCGATGGATTCACTCCGCCAGAGTTCACCGTTTTCCATTGTATAGGTAATGTTATGCACTATCGAGGTATTCTGAGAAATCCAACCCAATTTAAGAAATTCTCCTGGACCTGAAGGGGTAGCGTTTATCCCACCCCTCTGAGTCTGAAGCATATCCTCGCTGACCAGTTTGCCAGCGTGCTGCAGCTGGGTGACAGCGATCATGTGGTTGGCAGTGCGCGTACTTATGTTAAAAACCTGGAAGAAAGCAGTGGTGATGGCAGCGGTTATGATCCCCGTAAGAGCGATGACCATCAGCAGCTCCATCATGGAGAAACCCCTCTGGTCCTTCCTCAGGTTCTTCATCTTCGTTTGGCCGAGATTGGTCCCCGGTTCTGTAGGAACCACAGAGCTCGAGCTCCCGTCTATAGTCTGGGATTTCATCATTGTGCCCCTATGTGACCTCTCTTAAATAGTCCTCCAGCGTGAGTTTCCTTTCTAATTCCCTGTTCTCAGCGCCAATAATATAATAGGTGACAGTTACCGTTATCCTCTGGATGCCATCATCTTGCTGAAAACGACCATCAGCTTCAATATAAGGATACGGCGCGTAGGTGGCTGGATTGATGGGTTCGACGGTAGTGTCCACGTCATAATTCTCGGTGTACCCTCCTATCTCGTCGTACTCATCGTGGCCAGATTTAGAATAGTCAATGTAAAGCTCCTGGTAACCTTGAGTCTTGACATATTCCATCTGGCTGCGGGCCAGGCTTTCGGCGGTGGCCCGCCTATCGGCGATAATGAGAGCCATGGACGCAGTAGACAAGGCAGTCAGAATGGTGACAGCAATTATGCCCAGAAGGGCAATAGCTATGGTCACCTCGATTAGGGTGAAGCCCCGAGAACCGCCTTGCCAGGCTCTCCTTGCCCTGCTATTCAGCCTGAATCTTTTCATTTTTGCCGGCATCCTCTAAACTGAAATCCCAATACCCAAATGCCAAATCTAGCTTTTGCCATTTTGCGCTCCGGGATTTCTAATCTGTAATTTTCCTCCTTATTAAACCTCCGTGTTAACCTAACTGACCGTAGATAGAATACATAGCTGAAAACATGGCTAACACAAGAAAACCAACTACCAAGCCGATGAATATAGTGATTATCGGCTGGATAAGCGCCACAGCCGCCTTGGTCTTATCGGCAGACTCCATATCAAAGTTTTCGGCTACAGTGGTTAGTGTGTTATCAAGGTTACCGGTTTCCTCACCAACTTTCACCATCTGCGTCATCAACGGCAGGAAAACCTCTCTCTTGGCCATGGGTTGGGATAGACCTTCACCTCTAATTAACTCCTGATGAACTCCAATCAGATTCTCAGTCACAAACTTATTTGTACTACTGCTACTGGCCATGGTCAGTACTTCCGGTAAAGGCAAACCAATTCTTATCAGCATGCTCATGGTCCGACAGGCGCGAGAAAGCTCGCCGAGCCGGACAATACGCCCAATTACGGGGACATTAAGCATCAACTTGTCCCATCGGTATTTCCCGGCTGGGGTCCTGATGTAAAGATAGATTACAGCAACAGCAATCAAGACGCCAAGCAAAAGGTAAAGCCCATAATGGTTGGCAAAGTTAGTAAAGCCAATAAGGATTCTGGTCGGTAGAGGCAACTGAGCTCCCATTTGAATATATAGACCTGCGAAGGTGGGGAAAACCCAAGTGACCAGTACTAATACCACAGCAATGGCGGCAACAAACACCATAATGGGATATCGCAAAGCACTTTTTATCTGCTTCTGGGTGACTACTGCCTTCTCCATATACTCTGCCATCTGTCTCAGTACCACATCCAGGTTACCACCCTGTTCGCCGGCAGCTATTGCCTGAGAGTACATTCGAGAGAAAGCGCGCGGGTGCTTGGCAAGGGCTTTTGACAACGGACTACCTCCACGAATGTCCGAGGCCACCTCACCAATCATTTTTTGCAGTGTCTGATTAGTCAGCTGGCCCTGTAGTAAGTCCAAAGAGGTAACAATGTCGGTGCCGGATTCAAGTAGCAGGGCTAGCTGGCGGGAAAACATCACTATTTCCGGCAACTTTACCTGGGAAAAGCTGGCCAGTAGTTTCTCTTTGTTAATTAGTGAGATGCTTGATTTAAGACTAACCACCCGATAGCCGCCATAGCTTAGTAGCTCTGATGCTGCTTCCTCAGTGGTAGCCGAAACCTTGCCCTTGACTAATCTTTTGTCTTCAGTGTAGGCCGTATAGGCAAAATCCATCTATCACCTCCAAAAAGCTAAGCTGTAACGTAGGCGTTACGCAGCACTTCAGCAGGAGTGGTAATACCATCCTTCACCTT
>Ga0315291_10007773_pt1 | contig 13203 bp, 9 predicted proteins | sample YL17G12_20_MG_FD_203070 | JGI IMG/M metagenome (GOLD analysis project Ga0315291, IMG submission 203070) | Sediment microbial communities from Yellowstone Lake, YNP, Wyoming, USA - YL17G12_20 | ecosystem: Environmental > Aquatic > Freshwater > Lake > Sediment | place: USA: Wyoming | collected... | reverse complement strand
CGATGGGCATGGCCTACGGTTCCCGCGCTGTTCGTACGCGACGGCCGGGATGGGCCTCGCTTTCACGCACGACCTTCAAGAACAGGTCCTCTAACGTGGTGGTGGGATTGTCGACGGAGAGCAGCTCGCCGTCGTGTTGCTCGATCAGGTCCTTGATCTGCTGGGTTAGTTCCTCGCTCAAGCGGGACGTGCGGATCTGGGTCTCCTCCCGGACCTTCACCAGACTGTCGACGCGGCCCAACTCCTTCAATTCCCCCTGGTAGAGGATGGCGATCCGATCGCAGACGTCCTGCACGTCGTCCAGGCGGTGACTGCACATCAGGATCGTCTTGCCCTCGTTGCGGAGGCTGAGGATCGTGTCTTTCATGTCGCGGACGCCCAACGGGTCCAAGCCCGTAGTCGGCTCGTCGAGAAAGATCAGCTCGGGGTCGTTGATCAGGGCCTGGGCCAGGCCGATCCGTCGTTTCATGCCCTTGGAGTATTCCTTCAACTGCCGCCGCTTGGCCCAGCTTAGCCCCACCAGCTCGAGCAGCTCAAACGTCCGCTGGCGGCGGGCTGCCCGGGGAATGCTGAACAGCCGGCCGTAGAAGTCCAGCGTCTCCTCGGCGTTGAGGAACTTGTAGAAGTCGGACTCCTCCGGGAGGTAGCCGATCCGCTGGTTCTTGGTCACCTCGGTGGCGTCGCGGCCGAAGACCAGGGCCTGGCCGCTGGTGGGAAACAGCAGCCCCAAAAGCAGCTTGATGGTGGTCGTCTTGCCCGATGCGTTCGGCCCCAGCAGCCCGAAAATCTCCCCCCGCCGGACCTCCAGATCCAGGGCCTTCAGCGCCCGGACCTTCTGCCGGCCCCAGAAATCGCGGTAGACCTTGGTGAGATTCCGGGTTTCAATGACCACGTCTGATTGCATGAAGTGCCTCGTAATCGCGGGCGTTGGGACTGGTTATTTACGTGGCCGGCGGCCGGAATGTTCGGCCGTCTGTTGCGGAAGGTGCCGCCGCGGCGCAGATCCGGTTTAGCCGCCGCGGCCACGCGGCGGAAACAAGGGAAAACACTAAAATATCGACCGCCGCGTGGCCGCGGCGGCTAAAGGCACTTGTGGACAACCACTTTCCGCAACAAGAACTATATATGCCCCGACCGAGGGCTTCAAGGCGTCCTTGCCGCTGGGCGGCGGTGCAGTTTCCTAGAAGAATACCGAAGTTGGACGAAACAACGATTGTCGGCCAACATCTTATTGACACGGCTGGTGACGGCACATACGCTAACGACGCCTAAGCTGAAGGACGCGGTATAGGATCTCTCACTACGCCGCTAGATGGGGCGCTTGCCCCCATATCTGGCGGCTACTTGAGGATGAAGATAGACCGCCGCAGCCTCTTTTCCCGCTCGCAGGGCCGTGTTTAGATTGCCATTTCCACTTTAGTCGGTCCGCGTTGGATAGAATCAAGAAAGACGGTCCCCGATGGGAGTATCGGGGATACTCGGGTTTGACACGACGAGGGCCCAGAATATGCCAACGAAAAAACCTTCGGCGACATTTGAGGTTCGTCTTGTGGGACCCGATCTTACTCCCGAGGACATTCCGCTTCGGGCCTTCAGCGATGCTCTCTCGGCAGTGCAAGACCTTGCTAGCGGTCGAGACCCTTTTGAAACACCCCACGTTCCACAGGAGAGAAGCATCGGCTTGCTGAACGTGCGGAGAGGGTCTGTCGTGTACAGTTGCATCTCGCGTGCCCCAGAGGAAGCCAAGGCGAACCTCTGTCGTGTAGCAGCCATGCTCTCTTCTGCTTGCGAGCAGGAGATGGAAGAAGATGGCTTAGTCGCTGCTTTGAGACCGATTGAATCGTTGAGCACTGTGGCTCGTTCAATCGGTTGCCAGGTAGAGGTTGCGTTGGTGAATCATCAGCAATCGCCTTTGTTCGTAATTGGTGAGGATGCTTTTCAACAGCTTTCCAATCGTTTGTTGCTCCGTGGCGAGACTACGGTTGTGGGCCGAGTAGAACGGGTTGGGGGCGCCACCAGCATGCGATGCCTACTGCGCGTTCCAGGTCGCCGACGCGGCCTATATTGTAACGTCGCAAATAAGCAACTGGTACGGCGATTAGGCCAACACCTATACGAGCAAGTAGCTGCTACCGGTACTGCGATCTGGATTCACCGTACATGGCGGATTTATCGATTCACGATCAGGGATTTCACACAACCACAGTTAGGCGACCCGGATGAGGCCATGAGAGAACTGCACAATGCCGGCCTCAAGGCATGGGATGAGATCGAGAATCCCGATGCCTTCATCGAGGAATTGCGCTCATGATCGTCGGCATCGACTCGATGATCCTGATATATGCCGAGATCGTCCCATCCAAGCGGACGACACGCTCTTCGGACTTCGATGACTTGCGAGTTCGATCCAAGTTGTTACTCCATATGGCCGCACGGAAGAAGGATACGATTCTTCTGCCGACGGTTGCGATATCAGAATTGCTCGTCCCGGTTGCCAAACTCCAGAGGGGAGCTCTGATCGCGCTCTTGCAGCAGAAGTTTGTCTGTCCGCCCTTTGATCTTCCGGCCGCCAGTATCGCCGCGGACTTGTGGTCACAGCACAAGAAGCTTCCACAAGACCAACAATACGACAAGCGGCACATCTTGAGGGCGGATGTGATGATCATCGCATCGGTCCTGGCAGCCGGTGCTGCGGAGTTCTACAGCCACGACGACAGGTGCCGCGCCCTGGCCAACTTAGTGATGACGGCTCGCGACCTTCCAACTGACGACCCCGAGGATATGTTTCTTAAAGGCGCCATTGCCAGGGGCGAAGTCTAGGCGCGACGGCGAGATTCTCGGACATTCTGCCCGATTTTCCTGATGGGGCCGCCGAACTGTGCCACCACTACCCGCGGGTACAGTGCGTACTATGGTACCCCAAAAAACAGGCCCGCGGCCGATCCGTCGGGGACACCGGCGACGGTTTCCGGTAAACTGGGCCCGTTCCTGACCGTGGAAGGAGATCATGCCATGACGTGTAATCATCGCGTTGCAGCCTGCTGTTGGATGCTTCTGATCTTGTTTGTCGGCGGTGCAGCTTCGCCCGGGGAGAATCCCCCGCTGGAGAAGGATCCCGACCTGCTGGAGCTGGACGCCAAGATCGGCCAGTTTCTCAAGGGCGTCTCGATGGGAGAGACGCAGAACGCCTATCAGGGACTCCTGGCCGGCAGCCGACTGCTCAAGCAGGACAAGGCACTCCAGGAACTGACCGAAAAGACCGCGCAGCTCCAGACGAAGTACGGCCTGTATTGCGGCGTGGAGCAGATCGCCGCGAAGCGGGTGGGCAAAGACCTGGTGGTGTTTCGATACCTCTACAAGTGCAAGGATTTCCCGGTCGTCTGGTACTTCACCTTCTACCGCACCCCCACCCCCGGCGAAACCCCGTCCGAAAAGGCTCCCTGGCGCGTGGTCACCGTCCGTTTCGACACCGAGTTAGAGCGGTTGGCCTGGTGAGAGCGGGGCGGGGCTCGCACACCGGCTCAGTCGCCCCTCATCAGCGGCGGGTGGCTGGGGTCGAACGAAGTGAGCCCCCGGACCCCGGCCGCCTATGGCTTGCTGCCGATCTGCTTCTCGATATGCTCCACCGCCTTGAGCAACTGCTTGTCGTTGTCCAGCGACTGATCGACCTCGGTGGGGGGCGATTCGCCGCCGGGCAGCTTGTAGCCGTCGCGGCGGAAGCGCCAAATATGCACCTTGGTGAAGTCCTCACCCTCGACGACGACCTCGTAGCCTTTGTCGGGTATTACGCCCCAATCGTCGGCTTCCGTGGCACCCTTGACGCGGTGGATGTTCTTTCCGCTGGGGCGCCAGTAACTGGCGGTGGTCAGCTTCAATGCGCCTTCTCCGCCCTCCAACTGGAGCACTTCCTGGACGGTCCCCTTGCCATAGGTCCGCTGGCCCACCACCACCGCCCGCTGGTGATCCTGCAAACAGGCCGCCACGATCTCGCTGGCGCTGGCGCTGTAGTGGTTCACCAGCACGGCCATGGGAAAGTCGTGGAAGGTGTCTTTTCCGTCGGCCGTGTAGGGTTTCTTGATCGATCCGTCGCGGTACCGCGTGGTGACGATCACGCCGGAGTCGATGAACAGGTTGCAGACTTCGACGGCCGAGGTCAGCCATCCGCCCGGGTCGTCCCGCAAGTCGAGAATCAATCCCCGCATTTCGGGCTGCATCTGCTCCAGCGCCCTGCGCAGCTCTCTGGCAGTGCTCTCGGCAAACGCATTGATCCGCAGGTAGCCGACCCCGGGGTGTCCCTCCAAGAAAAAGTTCCAGGAGCCGTCGGGCTTTCGGGTGTCGCCCAGCACGGTATCCACCCGGATGATCGCCCGCACGAGCTTCAACTCCACCGGTTCCTGCTCACCTTCGTGGAGGATGGAAAGGGTCACCGGCTGGCCGGGTTCCCCGCGCATGCGGGCGATGGCGTCGTCGCCCGAGAGCCCTTGCGTGCTCTGGCCGTCGATCCTGAGGATCTTGTCGCCGGCGCGGATTCCCGCCTCGTAGGCCGGCGTGCCCACCAGCGGCCGCACCACCGTGAGCTGCTTGGTTTTCGGGTCGAAGAGGATCTCGATGCCGATGCCGCCGAACTCCTGGTCGACGGTCTCCCAGAATTCCGACAGCTTCTTCGGGCTGATGAAGGCGGAGTACTCATCCAGGCGGCCGACCATCCCTTCCATGGCCCCCTCGAACAACTCCTCCTGCCCGACCGGCTCCAGGGAGCGCCGCTCGATCTGCGTCATGGCGTCGACCAGGATCCGGCCGTAGCGGTTCGACTGCACCTTCTGGTAGCAGATCAGCGAGACCAGACTAACGCCGACCAGCAAGAGAACATTGCGGCGAGGCATGGGAACGGCTCCGTGGCGGGCAAAAGCCGATGCGTGAAGAGCGCTAGCGACTGTGGGAGGTAAGCGTTTAGCCGCCGCGGCCACGCGGCGCAATCCCCGGCGTGGCCGCCGGGGCTAAACATTCGGGGCTCTCGGAATCACGAAGTGCTAGTTGCCACCCTATCTCATGGTACCGTCGGGCGGCAAGGGCCGACAAGTGGCACCGCGGACCGGCATGGGTGTTTAGCGGCCGCCGGTACGGCGGCCCACCGCTGTCGAGGACCCCGCCATTTGACTCGCCGGCCCGCTTGACGGACAATCGGGCGGTGCGCCGAGGTTCGGCGCCGCCAGCGAACACCAGGCGTTGCCACCGAGAATAAGGAAGGACTGCCATGCTCGCCCTGCCCACCGCTCTGCTTGCTTTCCTCCTGTCCGCCGAGCCCCAGATCAACCCGGACGCCCCGGCGTGGCTTGCCGAACCGCTCCGCGAGTGGACGTTCGACCGGGGCGACGAAGGCTGGGCCGCCGAGCACGAGTGCGCGTCGGCGGCGGAGGGCGGCCTGCTCAGGGTCCGGTCCACCGGAGCGGATCCCTTCCTGCACTGCAAGGTCGACCTCGCCGCCGGGCAGCTCCTGCTGATGATCAGGGCCCGCAGCCGAACCGGCGGCGACGGGGCCGTCTACTGGACCACCGACCAGTCGCCGCAGCGCGGCGAAGACAAGGTGGCCCACTTCCCCCTGAAGCACGACGGCCAGTGGCACGAGACCGCCGTCGAACTGCTCGCCCCCGGCCGGCTCACCGATCTGCGGATCGATCCGGGCGGGGCGCCGGGCGAGTTCGACGTCGACTGGATCCGGTTGATTCGCCGGCGGCCGCATCCGTTGTCGATTGAGCGGGTAGAGCGGGCGGACGGCCAGGTCTCCTTCGAGGTGAAGAACCTTGGCGCCGAGCCGCTGCAATTCTCCGCCGCCGGACAGACCCACACCCTCGCAGGCGGCGCCTCCGTCTCCATCGACCGGCCGATCGACGGCACCCGACCCCTGGAAGTCGTCTCCCTGGAACTGCAAGCGAAAGACCTTCCGCCGGTCCGCCGCACCATCTTTGTCCACAATCCGCAGGCACAAGCCGACTGGATCGTGCGGCCCCTGGGCGATTTCACCCTCCGCATCGCCCCGGACGGCTCTATGGCGCGGATTGAGTCGAACGGGCAACTGGCGGCGATCGTCGGGCCGCTGGTCCACTGCCAGGGGAAGCTGCCCGAGCTGAAGCTGGTCGCCGACGCCCCCGCGCTGCGACGGGTGGCTGGGGTCGACGGGCACCGACGCGACGCGTTGGTCGATGAGCCCCCAGATCTTCGGCTTTCCGGGGGCTCGCTGGCGCTCGACCCCGGCCACCCGACGGTTCAGTTCCAGGGCCAGGGCGTGGCGCTTTCGATCTCCGCCGCCGGCAAGGAGATCTCCGTTTTGATTGACAGCCAACAGACTTGTGAAGGCCCGGTGGTGCGGGCCATCGGCGACCTGGAGCAAGGCCTCTTCGCCGGCCTGGAGTACCTGGGCAAGGGCGAGAAAAGCTCGTCGAAGCTCGACATCGAGACCGCGGAGCATCTCCGCTTCGCCCCCGACCCGCTGAAGGTGACCGTGCCGCTGATGACGCTGGTGACCGATCGCGTCTCGGCTGCCATGACCTGGAAGGACATGCAGCTCCAGCCGGTCTACGCCACGCCGAACTTTTTTGACGCCGCCGGCGACCACCGCATGACGCTGCGGGGCAAGAGAATCGAGGCCACCATCCGCTTGGACCATGCCTCACTGGAGGAGACGATCCGTTGGGCGGTGGCAAGAGTTGGGCTTCCGCCGCTGCCGGAGGCCCCAAGGTCGCCGCAGGAGCAGTGGAAAACCTGCCTGGCGGCGCTTAACGGCCCGTTGAAGACCGAAGCCGGTTGGGGACATTGCGTCCAAGACAACTGGGCCCGCCAGCCGTTCGCCGACATGGCCTCGACGGTCTGGCGGCTCAGCGGCGAGGCGCCGGCCCTGCCCCGCCTGGTGCCGGGCGGGGCCCACGTACCCAACGACTCGATTTACTTCGTCACCGGGCGGGCCCAGCAGTGGCTCGACCACCAGTCGGCGCAGGCCAAGGACATCATCCGGCAGCAGCAGCCCGACGGCTCGTTCCGCTACGACGGCCCGTACCGCCGGGGTCACTTCGAAGATACCGCCAGCGGTGTCTGTGCCCGGCCCGCCGCCCTGCTGCTGGAATACGCCTACGTCAGCGGTGATCCCGCCGCGCTGCGGGCGGGAGTCCGCACGCTGGAGTACATGAAGCGGTTCCGCACGCCCCGCGGCGCGCAGGTCTGGGAAGTGCCGCTGCACACGCCGGACCTGCTGGCCTCGGCGTATCTGGTTTGGGCCTACGTGCGGGGTTACGAATTGACGGGACAGAAGGACTACCTGGAGCAGGCGCGAAAATGGGCCCTCTCGGGAATCCCCTTTGTCTACCTCTGGAGCCGCTACCCGATCATGCTCTACAGCACGCCGCCGGTCTTCGGGGCCACCGACTGGCGCCATTCGTGGTTTGGGCTGCCGGTGCAATGGGTGGGTCTGGTCTACGCCTACTCTTTGAACATGCTGGCGCCCCACGACAATTCGTTGGACTGGAACCACCTGGCGCGGGGAATCCTGCTCAGCGGCGAGCAGCAGCAGTATCCAACCGGCCCGCACGTCGGCCTGCTGCCCGACTCGTTCGCCCCGGCCAGCCAGCAGCGCCGCCCGGCCGACATCAATCCGTGTGCCTTGGTGAGTCTGCGACTGGTGCTCGATGGCCAACTGGATGCTCTTTGCGTGGCCTCCGCCGGGCAGCATCGTATCGCCGCCCCGTTCCCCACCACCATCCGCGACGGCCAGGCCCACGTTCGGGCCAAGGCGGGCGTGAAGTACCAGGTGATAATCGACGGGCGGCGGATCGTGGAACTGGAATCGCACGGCGACGATGTAGTCCTATTGAGGTAGTGATGTACACCCGTGCTGGGTAGAGCGCGTTTGGCTCCAACACCCTACCCCAGATCAGAGTGTGCCACTGTCGCAACAGATGCGGGAGGAAAAAGGGGACAGGTCCAATTTGTGCGAAGCACCCTTCGGGCCGTTCCGGCAAATTGGACCTATCCCGCATTTCTCACCAACACCCGACGTCGGATCACAGTGTGCCACTGCTTCGCAGAAGCAGTGCGGGGCGGAACCCCTCGTCACTGCTTGCCTTACGTCAAGCAGTGGCACACTGTGGTGAGAAATGCGGGCTATCCCCTTTTTCCCGGATGTTCGTCTTGTACGTTCCTTGGCCAGTTAGGCCGAGGTTCGGGTGTAGGGGCGCGGCGCGTGGCCGAAGTACCGGCAATCGCTCTTGCCGCGGTATGGCGACCTTTCTATACTGCCGCCCCCGCAAGTTGGCGCGGGCGGGGGTCGCCCGCGCGCAACTCTCTACGCGGCATTGGTTTATGGAGGAACCGCAATGTCCCGGAAAGGTCCCCGAGCCGTCATGTCGTTGGCCAACAAGCGTCGGGCACGGCTGGGAATGATCGCTTGCGGCTTGAGTCTGGTGGCCGGCTGCCTGGTCATCCGGTACTATTGGGGGGCGGAGTCTGCCAGCGCCGATCCGTCTGCACCGGCGGGTGCCCGCTCGCCAGCGGCCGATTCGTCGGCAGCCCGTACCTCGGCCACCGGCCGCGGCAAGTCGAAGTCGCCGTCACCCGCGGCGACCGCCGCCGACAGCCCTTCCTGCCCCGCGGTAGCCGCCGCCGTCAACGGCCGGCAGATCACCCGCGACGAGCTTGGCCGCGAGTGCCTGCGCCGCTACGGCGAGGAAGTCCTGGAGAGTCTGGTCAACAAGCTGCTGATCGTTCAAGAGTGCAAGCGGCGGAACGTTACGATCACCCGGGCCGAGGTGGACGCCGAGATCGAGCGGCTGGCCCAGCGATTCGGACTGCCCAAGCAACAGTGGCTGAAGATGCTCAAGACGGAACGGGGGATCAACCCGGCGCAGTACGCCAGCGACATTATTTGGCCCACCCTGGCGCTTCGCCGGCTGGCCGGGGAGCGGCTGAAGGTCACGCCGGAAGAACTGACCGAGGCCTACGAGACGAAATACGGCCCGGCGGTCCGCGCCCGGCTGATCGTCTGCAAGGACCCGGAGAAGGCCAGGCGGGTCCGGGCGACCGCAGCGGCCAATCCCGACCGGTTCGGCGACCTGGCCAAGGAGCATTCCGAGGACGCCAGCGCCAGCTTCAAGGGGCTGGTCCAGCCGATCCGCAAGCACGGCGGCTACAAGGATCTCGAGCAAGCGGCCTTTACCATGGCCGACGGCGAGGTCTCGCAGGTGATCCCCGCCGGCGGGCAATACGCGATCCTGAAACGCGAGGGCCTGCTGCCGGCGCAGAAGGTCAGCTATGAGCAGGCGGCACCGCAGTTGGAGGAGATGGTGCGGGACCGCAAGCTGCGGTCCGTCGCCCAGGACGTGTTCCGGAAGTTGCAGGACGGCTCCGTAGTGGAGAACGTATTGAACGATCCGCAGAAGCGGGCCAAGCTGCCCGGCGTGGCCGCCGTCGTCAACGGGCAACAGATCACCGTCGGCCAACTGGCCGAGCAGTGCATCGAGCGGCACGGCCCGGAGGTGCTCGCGGGGACCGTCAACCGCAAGCTGATCGAGCTGGCCTGCGCGAAACAGAAGATCACCGTCAGCGAGGCGGAGATCGACCAGGAGATCCGGCGGGCGGCCGAAGTCTCGGTCCCGCTCAAGGCGGACAAGTCGCCCGACGTGAAGGCCTATCTGAAGCTGGTCACCGAGCAGGAAGGGATCTCGCTGGAGGTCTACCGCCACGACCTGGTTTGGCCTTCGGTGGCGCTGAAGAAGCTGGTGGGAGAGAAGCTCTGGGCCACCAAGGAGGAATTGCAGGCGGACTTGCAGAAGGGCTACGAGGCCAATTACGGTCCGCGGGTGCGTTGCCTGGCGATCGTGCTCGACAATCTCCGCCGGGCCCAGCAGGTCTGGGAGACGGCCCGCAAGAACCCCACGGCCGAGTACTTCGGCGAATTGGCCGCCCAATACTCGATCGAGCCCGGCAGCCGCGCGCTGCGGGGCGAGGTGCCGCCGATCCAGAAACACGGCGGCGAGCCGCTGCTGGAGAAGGAGGCGTTTTCCCTGAAGGCGGGCGAGCTGTCGGGCGTGATCCAGGTGGGCCAGCAGTACGTGGTCCTCTTCTGCCAAGGCCGCACCCAGCCGACGGGAGTGCGCTTTGAGGAGGTTCGCGACGAACTCTACCAGCACGTCTTCGAGAAGAAGCAGCACCTGGCGATGGCCAAGTACTTCCAGCAGTTGCAGGAGACCGCCACCATCGACAATTACCTGGCCGGCACTTCCCAGTCGCCCGACCGACCTTCGGTCGGTGCCCGGCCCGCCAGCCCCAGGCCTGCACCCAACGTGCCGACGCTCCGCCAGGTGCCGGGAGGGTGATAATTCGCGGGCGTTGGCAGAGGATGGCGCTGTATCCGACGCGGCCCCTGCCAGTGGCCTGTCACAATTGAGTAGACGAGTTGGGGGCCAGTGGCGGCGGGCACCGTCGGGCACCGTGCGAAGCATGGTCGCGTTGGTCCGCCACTGCGACGGCAGGGGCAGGCAAGCTGCCCCTGGCACCCGGCAGTTCAATCTTCACGGGCCACTCACGCGAACCGATAGTCGCCAGTCGGCTACTCTCCTTGCTTTTCTTTCTGGGACGCGTAGAACCGGGCCAGGTTGATCCCTCCGCGGAGTTCTTCCTCCAAGAGCTTGATCCGCGTCTCCAGCCGCTCGATTCTCCGCTGGAGCTCGGGGACGATCGCTCGTTGGGCGTCCTCGAGCCTGGGGCGGGGTACGCTGGGGTAGCCCAGGTGACGCTCCAACGCAGAGAACAGGTAAAGGGGATCCTTGCGGCGGTTGGCCAGCGCGATCTTGCCCTCCTTCTCGCCGAAGAGGATCGGCTTCTCGGCCCTGCCCCGCATCTGCCGGTACAGCTCGCTACGGACGTAGATCATGTCGCCCAGGTCGATCAGCCCGATCTGCCGCCGCACGGTCAGGATCCACTCCCGCCACGGGTCGTCGTAGACGGCGTCGCCGGCCATCGCCGCCAGCCCACGGTCGTAGCCCAGCCGGTTGCGGCAGATGGTCTCGAACTGGTAGAGGAAGACGCCCTGCGGCGACGGCGTTGCGGCGCGATACTCGGCCTCGCGCTGGAGGATCTCCAGGGCGATGCGGAAGTCGAAGCGGCCTTCCGGCTTCTCCGCCTCGGCCACCACGTAGGTCTGAAAGGGCGTGAAGTAGTGCGGCAGATGGGCCATGGCCGTGGCAAACCCGCCGGTCAACTGCAATTCGCCGGCCATAAAATCGACCGCAAAGGGCAGCCGGGTCGTGGAGAGCAGCTCCCGGCGGATTGCCATGAGCAGCTCCTGCGTCGACATGTCCTGCTGCATCCGCTCCCGCAGCGTGCGGAACAGATAGGCCTGTTCGACGTATTCTTCGCGTGGAAGCATGAGTTCTGCGTGGCCGAAAACGCCGACATGCACCGCGTGGCCGCGGTGGCTAAACGTCGTTACCTCTTACAGCGTCCAGCCCGGGCGGTACTGCCGCCGGATGTACTGATCGGCCTCGGGGCAACCGACGGCCTTGAGGTTCTTCGCGTCCCATTGCAGCTTCTTGCCGGTTCGCAGGGCCACGTTGCAGAGCAAGGCCGCCTCGCTCAGCGCACCGGAGTAGTCGAAATTGCAGGTTGTCGGCCCACCGGTCTTGCAGGCCTCGGTCCACTCACGGTGATGCCCGATCGAGTCGGGGATGGTGGGCGCGGGCGGCCGGAAGCCGGCGAATTTTGCCTCGGGCAACAGCTTGAGCTTGCCGTAGTCGGCGATCAACATCCCCTCGGAGCCGACCAGCAGCACGGCACTGGACCAGTCCTTCTGCGGAAAGTCCTTCTCTTTGACCAGCGGCGGGTAGCCGCCCCCGTTGTACCAGGTGAGCGCCACCGGAGGCAGGTCGCCGCGGGCCGGATACTCTTGCCGGGCGATGGTCCAGCGGGCCGCACTCTCCGGGTGCACCGGCCCTTCCGCTTCCACCGTGGTCGGATGACGCAGTTTGAGCGCCCAGAACGCCAGGTCGCAGTAGTGGCAGAAGAAGTCCCCCAACTGCCCGTTGGCAAACGCCCACCAGTAACGCCACCTAAACGGCGCGTAATCCGGGTGGTACGGTCGATACGGCGCCGGGCCGAGCCAAAGGTCCCAGTCCAAGGTGTCGGGGACGGGCGGGGCGTCAGTGGGGGCGTCCGGCTGTTTCATGTCCGTGGGCTTCGGCGGCCCGTTGAAATCGGCCCCCAGCCAGACGTGCACCTCACGCACCGGACCGATCGCGCCCGCCTGCACCAGCTCCACCGCCCGGCGGTAATTGGGCTCGGCATGGATCTGCGTGCCCATCTGGGTCACCAGCTTGTTCTGCCGGGCCACCTCGGCCATGGTGCGGGCCTCATAGACCGAATGGGCCAGCGGCTTCTCGCAGTAACAGTGCTTGCCCAGCTTCATGGCCATCACGGCGGGCGAGGCGTGGGTGTGGTCGGGGGTGCCGATCACCACGGCGTCGATCTGCTTGTGCATCTCGTCGAACAGCTTGCGGAAGTCGCGGTACTTCTTGGCCTGCGGATGCCGGTTGAAGGCCCCGCCCGCCTGTTTTTCGTCCACGTCGCATAGCGCGACGATGTTCTCAGTCGCGGCCACGGCATTCAAGTCATCCCCGCCGCGGCCGCCGCAGCCGACCACGGCAATGCTGAGCTTCTCGTTGGGCGACGGGCTGCCGGCCCAGGCCCTGCCGCCGCGGGCAGTCCAAACGCCGACGCCGGCCAGGGCCGTGTTTCGCAACAGCTCGCGACGGTTAAGTCGATCTAACATGGTGGTCTCTCCTAATGCGTGATTCGGACAATATGCCAATCACGAGACAAACGAGTGGCACCGGCGTCTCGCCGGTGTTTCACGAGGCCCGAGTCTGTCCATGTTTTCCACCGGCGAGACGCCGGTGCCACTAGCCTCCCGAAATCAGGCCTGGGCGGGTCGGCTTCCATCCGACCGCCACCCGGGCCGCTTGACTGGCCGGTTGCCGGCCAGTCAAATGATCAACCCTAGGGTATCGCTCTCCATCACTCGGAGGCCGCAGCCGCGGGCGGAAGCCCGGAGTCGATCCTTGGAAAAAGGGGACAGGTCCAATTTGCCGGAACGGCCCGAAGGCGGGCACCATGCTTGCATGGTCGTCGCACAAATTGGACCTGTCCCCTTTTTCCTCCCAG
>Ga0315291_10007772_pt1 | contig 13203 bp, 10 predicted proteins | sample YL17G12_20_MG_FD_203070 | JGI IMG/M metagenome (GOLD analysis project Ga0315291, IMG submission 203070) | Sediment microbial communities from Yellowstone Lake, YNP, Wyoming, USA - YL17G12_20 | ecosystem: Environmental > Aquatic > Freshwater > Lake > Sediment | place: USA: Wyoming | collected... | reverse complement strand
AACAACAATTTCTTTATCTTCAACATCAGCCAGAGCAATTTTTAATTTTGAAGCCAGATCAACCGCCTCAACAATATTCTTATTCATCTTCCAGTTCCCGGCTATTATCGGTCTTCGCATTAATTTACTCCTTTCCAATTTCATTTTTATTATAACAATATGGGAAAGTTATGTAAAGTTGATTCATTTCGGATTCGATGATAGAATCCATATCACGATGCGAAAAACGAAAATTGTTTGCACTCTCGGGCCCTCCTGTGACGATATCAGCATCTTAAAAAAGATCATAAAAGCGGGCATGAATGTCGCGCGGCTTAATCTTTCCTACGGCACATATGAAGAACATGAAAAAAGGATCCAAAATTTAAGAAGGGTAAGCAATGAGATCGCGATCATTGCTGATCTTCAAGGCCCGCGTATCAGGACGGGTTTGCTGCGGGATAAAGAAGTTAATCTTAAAACCGGATCTACAATCACTTTAACTTCAGAGAATGTAGAAGGGCATGACAGTTTGATCCCAATCGCTCCGCCAAGCGTCATTTCTGATATAAAAAAGGGTGATATGGTCTTGCTTGCTAATGGCATGATACGATTGAAGGTTGTATCAAAAAAACAGAAAAAAGTGGAATGCCTTGTATTATATGGCGGAATAATAGGGGAGCATAAAGGAGTAAACCTGCCGCATACCAAGTTAAAACTTCCCTCACTTACCGCAAAAGATAAAAAAGATATTGATTGGGCGGTAAAACAGGGTGTTGATTATATTGCTCTTTCATTTGTAAGAAAACCAGCTGATGTTTTGGAAATTAAAAGAATTTTGAGAGCCAGAAAAGCAAACATTCTTGTCATCGCGAAGATTGAAAAAGCGGAAGCCGTCCAGAATTTAAATGAGATAATAAAAGCGGCGGACGGAGTAATGGTGGCGCGCGGTGATCTGGGCATTGAGATTTCATTGGAGAAAGTACCGGTTATTCAAAAGGAAATAATCGAATTATGCCGAAAATTAGATAAGCCGGTAATTGTTGCGACGCAAATGCTGGAATCAATGGTAACCGAACCGATCCCAACACGGGCCGAGGTCTCAGATGTGGCAAATGCTATTTTTGACGGAACGGATGCCGTTATGCTTTCGGAGGAGACATCGATCGGAAATTTTCCCGTTGAATCCGTTCAAACAATGGCCAGGGTGGCGGAGGAAGCCGATAAGAGGATTAAATTCCCATCACCCGATATTCATGAAGATAAAAACGTTGATGTTGCGGTGGCGCACACCGCCTGTGTTTTGGCTCAGGTAGTCAGGGCAGCCGCGATCATCACCTTTACCGAAACCGGCTCCACCGCGCTTCGGGTTTCAAAACACAGGCCGGATGTCCCTATTTTTGGCGTTGTGACAAATGATAAAACATTGCGAAGACTGTCCTTATTTGCCGGCGTCCACCCGCTTCGGATAAGTTCTTTTAAATATATTGATGAGATGATTTTGAATGCCGAAAAAGCGATTATTAAATGCTGTCATCTGAACAAAGGCGATTTAATCGTAATTACTGCCGGAGTCCCAATAAGCATTCCAGGAACCACAAATTTGATTAAAGTGCACAGGATAGGGGAGAGGCGGACGCTTTAGTTATTCTTTCTGCGGGGGCAGGATATAACAGGTTGACCTTCCGGAACCTTCTGACTTCACAATCTTTTTGTCAACAAGCAGTGTTAATTCAATATGCGCGGTTTTATGCGATACATTAAAGGCCTCGCGATATTCCCGGTTGGTGATACTTTGATGCTCCTGCATCAGCTGCAGCGCCCTTAGCTGGCGTTTGTTCAATCCCTTGCCGCCCCAGGGATTGGTGATCTGCTTTTCTTCTTCTTCCCTGGCCGGGCGTGATTCTCCCGCGTCGCGGATATAACAGATATCATCAGTTTTGTAGGGCTTTTCATCACCTTCGGCGACGCTTATCACTACGATTTTTTTGCCGCCGCGGTCGATGACCTCAACTTGGGGAACAATCTTTGGGGTACAGCGGCCCTCGCCAAGTTCTCTTATCCAGTTCTTAAAATCTTCACCGACTTCAACCCCGACCAGATGCTTGTTTTTATCATCCAGCCCGAGGACAATTTTTCCGCCGTCCGAGTTTGCAAAAGCCACCATATCTCGAGACAGATCTTCCTTAGAGGGAATCTGTTTTTCAAACTCAACAGACTGTCCTTCGCCCTGTTCTAAAAGTGTGATAATCTCTTCCCAGTTCATTGTTATTATGATAACATAACAAGTAAAGCTATGCAATTTGTTAAATCATTGCTTGATTTAATTTTTCCGCCGCGCTGTGAAGTGTGCCGCACAATAGGACCTGATGAATTTTGCGAAAACTGCGCCAAAAAAATAACCTTCCTTAAACCGTCAGCTTTTATCCATTCCGTCGGAGCTTATGAAGGGACATTAAAGTCCGCTATTTTGAGATTTAAATTTAAAAAAAAGATAAGTATCGCTGAGCCGCTGGGTATACTTATGGTAAAGTATTTGAGCCGCCATCTGGACATGAATAATATTGATTTTCTGGTTCCTGTTCCATTACATATCACTCGTTTTAAGCAAAGGGGGTTTAATCAATCGGAGCTTTTAGGCCATAGTATAACAAAATATTATGACATACCCACAGTTTCCGGCCTGCTGTTTCGTACAAGGGAAACCCACCCGCAATTCGACCTTCCCCTGGTGGAAAGGTTCAAAAATGTCAGGGGCGCTTTTGAAGTGAAAGGTTCAAATCTCCTGAAGGGCAAAAATATACTGCTTCTGGACGATATTTATACGACCGGCTCAACAGTTTCCGAATGCACGCGAGTGCTTAAAGAAAGCGGGGCAAATAACGTGCATGTGCTCACTCTTTCGCGCGCCTTTTAAATATGATATAATTACTTCATCCCCTGACCCCTTCTCCATCTTTGATGGAGAAGGGGAACCATAGAGGAAACTCCATGTTCTCCCTCTCCCTTTGGGAGAGGGAGATAGAGGGTGAGGGGTAAGGAAAGGAGACAGTAAAATGCAGATTAACATTCAAGGCCATGGAGTTGAATTGTCTCAGCCGCTAAGGGAATACGCGGTTCGCAAGATTGGTAGATTGGAGGAGTTCTTTAAAAATATCCAGAAAGCGCAGATTACTCTTGACGCGCGCTGTGACGACGATTCAAAGCGGTCGCAGGTGGCGGAGGTCAGCTTATGGCTGGCGGGCAAAAAAGTGATTCGCGCGTCTGAGGCCGGGCAGGATATGTACGCCGCGATCGATCTGGTGGTCAAAGAGCTTGAGTGGCAAGTTAAAAAACACAAGGAAAAGCGTGTCCGCGAAGTAAGGCGCGAGGCGGAGAAGTTAAAACGGATAACCCATACTTATGTTCCTCAAAAGCCGTCTATTGGAGGACCAGCGCTGGCAAAGCTCAAAAGATTCAATATTTCAGTAATGACAAAAGAAGAAGCAACCGCTGAACAAAAAAAGCTGGGCCACGAGTTTTTCATGTTCCGCGATCCTGATTCCGGGGAGATAAATGTTATCCATGATGCCGGCGTGATCGAATCGGCCGGTGTAAATTTATTATCCGAGGACGAGGCCATGGGACAATTGCTCAGCCAGGGAATCTCTTTTTTGGCTTTTAAAAATAAAATCACAAATGAACTTAACGTCCTCTATAAAAGAAAATCGGGCAACCTGGGGCTGATCGAACCTAGTGCTTAAGTGGCTCGCTAAATTAATCGGTGACACAGACGAGAAGAAGATTTCCCGCCTTCAGCCGATTGTCGCCTCGATCAATAGCTTTGAAGATGCCTGCAAAAAGCTTACCGATGAAGAATTGCGCTCTAAAACAGCCGAATTCAAAAAGCAGATCGCATCAGGAAAAACTCTTGATGATATTTTACCCGAAGCTTTTGCTGCGGTAAGAGAAGCCTCCGTCCGCACGATCGGCCTGCGGCATTTCGACTGCCAATTTATCGGCGGCATAATCCTTCATCAGGGAAAGATCTCGGAGATGAAAACCGGCGAGGGGAAAACTTTAGTGGCAACCCTTCCGGTATACTTAAACGCTTTAACCGGGGCCGGCGTTCATGTAATCACCGTAAACGATTATCTGGCAAAACGTGATGCCGAATGGATGGGGCCGGTTTACAGGGCGCTTGGTCTTTCAGTCGGCTATATCCAGCATGACTTTGATCCGCCGACGCGAAAGATAGCTTACAGCTGTGATGTTATCTATGGCACCAATAATGAATTTGGCTTCGATTATCTGCGCGACAATATGTCGCTTTCGATCGAGGACTGCGTTCAAAGAGAGCTTAATTACGGCATTGTCGACGAGGTCGACTCGATCCTGATCGATGAAGCCAGGACACCGCTTATTATCTCCGGAATGGTTGAAGACAAAGTTGACACTTATTTTAAGGCGGACGACATTGCCCGCCGAATGGCCAAAGACACGGATTTTACAACCGATGAAAAGACAAAAAACGCTATATTGACCGAAGCAGGAATAAAAAAGGCGGAAAAAATACTCGGCATTGAATATTTATTTGATATCGAACATATGGATATTGCGCATCAGGTCCTCCAGTCGTTAAAAGCGCACCATCTTTTCCACAGGGACATCGATTATGTGATAAAAGAAGGCGAGATCATAATTGTTGATGAATTTACCGGCCGCCTCATGGTCGGGCGCCGGTACAGCGACGGTTTGCATCAGGCGATTGAGGCCAAGGAAAAAGTTCAGATAAGGGAAGAATCACAAACTTTAGCGACCATAACTTTTCAAAATTATTTCCGTCTTTATAAAAAACTTGCCGGCATGACCGGCACCGCCAAGACCGAGGAGGGGGAATTCTGGAAGATATATGGGCTTGAAGTGCTGGAAATCCCCACCGATAAAGTAATGATCCGGGCCGATCAGTCAGATGTGATCTACAAAACAAAAAAAGAGAAATTCCGCGCGGCGGTCGCGGCAATTGAAGAACTTCATAAAAAGGGCCAGCCGGTGCTGGTGGGCACAATTTCAATTGAAAATTCTGAACTTTTAGCCGAGATGCTTTTCCGCAAAGGCATTCCTCATCATGTCCTTAACGCGAAGCAGCATGAAAGGGAGGCGGAGATCGTTGCCCGCGCGGGACAAAAAGGTTCGGTTACTATTTCCACAAATATGGCCGGCCGCGGCACCGACATTGTTTTGGGCGAGGGAGTAACAGATCTGAGCGGACTTCATGTTATGGGCACTGAAAGGCATGAATCGCGGCGCATTGACAATCAATTGCGCGGACGCTCAGGCCGCCAGGGAGATCCCGGATCTTCCCGCTTCTATGTTTCGCTTGAGGATGATCTGATGAAGCTTTTCGGCTCCGGACGCATCGCCTCTGTTATGGAAAGGCTGGGAATAGAGGAGGGGACGCCGATTGAGCATCCTTTGATTTCCCGTGCCATAGAGAATGCCCAGAAAAAAGTTGAACAGTATCACTTCGGCATACGCAAGCAAATATTGGAATACGATGATGTCATGAATAAACAGCGTGACACGATCTATACCCTAAGAAGATTGATCCTCGAAGGAAAAGATCTAAAAGCAAAGATCTTTGAAATGATCGAAATGGTGATCTCGGGAAAACTTGAAATGTTCCTTCAAGGGGATGAATGGGATTATGACGGCCTGATCGCGTCGATCAATGAAATAGTCCCGATTCAGGGGCTTGACGAAGTAAAAAATTTAAAGAAAACAGAAGAAATAAAATCATCACTTGTCGAAACTTTCAAACGGGCTTACGATATCAGGGAGCAGGAAATAAGTTCTGCCGCGATGAGAGACCTTGAACGGATTGTCATGCTCAGGGTGATCGATTCCAAATGGATTGAACAGCTTGACAATATGGATAATCTGAGGGATGGGATAGGATTAAGAGGGTATGGCGGACGAGATCCCTTGATCGAATATAAGATCGAGGGCTATAAAATGTTCCAGGATATGATGACCGCCGTGCGCGAGGAGATCATGAGCATGATCCTTAGGGTGCAGATGGTGAGGGGAGGCAAGGAACCGCCGAAAGCCGGCCATACGGCCCGAACGGGAAAGCAGGCGCCGCAGATTAAGGCCGTAAAAGTAGGGCGCAATGATCCCTGTCCCTGCGGCAGCGGTAAAAAATACAAGAAATGCTGTGGTAAAGGCCTTTAATTATGCTTGATGACCTGGTAAGAGAACAAAAAGTTTTAAAGGAAAAAGTTTCAAAGATCGGCGAATACCTCAAAATTGAAAGTAAAAAAAAGCTAATAGATGAGCTTCGTCAAAAGTCGCAGGCAGCCGATCTGTGGCAGGACCCGAATCGCGCTAAAAAGCTTTTAAAAGATTTGTCCTCTCTGGAAAAAGAGCTTTCTGAATGGGAAGCATTAAAGTCTCAAACAGAAGATCTTGGAACTTTGCTTGTGATGGCCAATCAGGAAGATGAACCGGCATTGCTGGAAGAATTAAAAAAACTTCAGCAGAGAGCTTCTTCCCTTGAGCTGGCCGCGCTGATGGGCGGAGAATATGACAGAAGTAGTGCTATTTTAACCATTAATGCGGGAGCCGGCGGCACCGACGCGCAGGATTGGGCGCAAATCTTGATGCGTATGTTCGTCCGCTGGGCGGAATCAAAAAAATACAAAGTTGAGATCCCCGAGATATCATACGGGGAAGAAGCGGGCATCAAAGGCGCCACTCTTTTAATCAACGGTGATTATGCTTATGGATATCTTAAAAATGAAAAAGGCGTTCATCGGCTGGTCAGGATTTCTCCTTTTTCTTCCGAAGGTAAAAGACATACCTCCTTTGCTTCAATTGAAGTGATCCCTGAAATAACGGAAGAAATTGAGGTCAACATAAATCCGGCTGATTTAAGAATAGACACTTATCGTGCTTCGGGCCCGGGCGGCCAGCATGTGAACAAAACCGATTCCGCAGTGCGCATAACTCACATTCCAACCGGTATTGTAGCTCAATCTCAATCCGACCGCAGCCAGCAGGCCAACAGGGAGGCGGCGATGAAGGTTATTAAAGCGCGCTTGTATGAACAGCTTTTAGCAGAGCGTAAAGAAAAGATAGAAGAATTAAAGGGTGAAAAAAGAGCAATTGAATGGGGCAGTCAGATCCGCTCATATGTTTTTCAGCCTTATACGCTTGTAAAAGACCACAGAACCGGAGTAGAGGTTGGAAATGTTCAGTCAGTGATCGATGGCGAAATCGATCCTTTTATCGAAGCTATGTTGAAGAAAGGAGAATGAAATAATGGATCGTTTAATAAAGATTATTTTTGCGATTATATTATCAGTGGCGGTGGTGCTGGGAGGGTATTTGGCGTATCAGCGAAATAATATTGAAACAGCAAGCAAAACTGTAGAACTGGTGATGGATTGGCGGGACATTCAAACTTTATCCGCGTTTTCAAAATATCCGACAGATAAACTTCTAACAGAAATAAAAGCTCTCGGGATAATTTCAATTGGAGTGTTTGAAGAAACACTCTGCGATGCCGGGATTTTGGGAGAAATTTATCATGCCGGCGGTTCGGGCATTTTGCGTTTTAAAAACCTTAATCCTGTCTTGTCGGAAATTGTTTCAAAAAAATTAATTAAATCGAATGAAACTTATATATTATGCTACAACCCTGAGGTGCGCAAACGTATTCTAAGACAGCTTCATTATATTTTGCCTAAAGAGTCATTAAAGAATTTAGGTGAAAAAGTTATCGAAGTAGACGAATCCGAAGTCCGTCTTAAAGATGTGACTATAGGCATATCTGAAGCAGTCAAGAATTATTTAACGAAAAAAGGATTTTTAATAATACCCAGGCTTTCAAACGATCCCCGCTACGATGTTTCGGGAAAAATATCAGAGCTTGCTGGATTCGATACCGTTATCTTTGACGGTGAAGAAATACTGGGATATCCGGATAAGCTTGCATTCTTATCTCTTGCCATGAAAAAAATTAATCTAAAATACGGCCTGGTTGAGATCATTAAACAGGATGGCGACAGAAAGTTAAAACATCTGATGGGAGAGGGCATTGTCAGAGTGCACAGCATTCCAAAAGATGAACTGCAAAAGATTAACAAAGATGAAGCATTGATACGCTTTGCGCGCGCGGTAAAAGAGAGGAGCATACGTTTGATTTATATCCGTCCATTTTTGCCTCCTCAGATCACAGAAGATCCGATAAAGTATAATCTTCAATATCTTGCAGAGATCAGGCAAACAATAGAAAAATCCGGTTTTAATCTGGGCAAGGCTTCATCCGTTAAAACATTTGATCCCGAAGGCTGGCAGATTATGGTTTTGGGCTTAGGGGTAGTGATCATTACACTTTTATTGATAGACGCTTTTGCGCCAGTACCATGGCAAGGCATGTGTCTTTTTTTAATTTTATCTCCTTTTGCCATGGTTTATGTGGGAGCGGGAGTCCGCGGCTATCCGCTTCCCGGGGCGCTGGCGCTTCTTTGTGCAATTGTCACCCCCGCTTACGCGGTTATTTCTCAGTACAGCAGTAAAAAGTCTTTTTTGCCTTCGGGCAATATCATATTTAACTCGATTTATTTGATGTTAAATGTAATAACGGAATGTGCAATTGGAATATTTTTGATAATAGGACTTCTGGCCAGCACCAGATTCATGCTGGGGGCGGAAGAATTTATCGGCGTCAAGCTGGCGCTCATTTCCCCGGTTCTTATTGTCATGGCTTATTTCATTCCCAGATCCAGGGAAAAATTGTTGAATCTTTTAAATCAAAAGATTTCTGTTGCTTATATTATTACCACACTTGTTCTACTTGGTGCATTTGGCGTTTTACTGGCCCGTTCAGGAAATTTTACCCTTCCCGTTCCCGGTTTTGAAAAATACGCGCGGCAGGCATTAGAAGTAATTATGGGCGTGCGTCCCAGGACTAAGGAATTTCTAATTGGTTATCCGTTCCTGATCATTGCGGGTATTTTATTCTTGAAAGATAAAAAAGAGTGGTTATGGATTATTCTGGCTCTCGGCGTGATCGGCCCGATATCGCTTATTAATTCTTTCACGCACATTCATTCACCAATCGCCATTTCAGTTTTTCGTTCCGTCAACGGTTTGATTATAGGCGCAGTGATTGGGTTAATCGCTTCAGTGATTTATTTAAAATTAAGCGGAAATGGAAAGAAGTAATTTTATGAATAAAATAATATTTTTGCTGGTTTTGATATTGTTCTCAGGCCGGCCTGCGCAGGCAGAAGTCGTTAATGAAGCATTGGGTAAAAATACCTCAAGCACATTTTCAAGTTCTTCATCAGCCGTGGATAATTCAATTGCGACTTATGCGTCATCTGGCAACATAAATGAGGGTCCGCAATTCATAACCGTCGATCTGGGCAGGGAAATTTATATCGGATCGGTAAAAATCAGCTGGAGCGCCGGAGCATTAAGCCGCGATTACAGCGTTCGGGTCTCAAAAGATAATAGAACCTGGCTTACCGAATTTTCAGGCCTGGACGCGGCGGTTGGCATTCTTGATTCATCAAATGGCACGATTTCCCAAGTCGTTTCTACACGCCGTTATACGGTTCCTACAAGATATTTACAGGTATATATCCCTGCTTCAAGCGAAGCTTCTGCTCCTCAAGTTAAGATTTGTGAAATACAATTATTCGAGGCGCAAAACTTAAAATTTAATCTGGAAAATGTCGACATTTTTCCCATAATCAAAGAGAGAGCGGTTGTGATTTATAAAACCTCGATGGCGGCAACAAGAGGAGTTATTCTTTATGGTAAAAGTCAGAATAATCCGGATCAATTTTCCCAGAACAATGAATCTGGTGTAATAAACAGCGCTATCCTGACCAAGCTTGAGGAGGGAACCATGTATTTTTGCAGAGTAAAGGCTTGGAATGCATCGGGTAATACAGCGCAACTTGACATAAATTATTTTAATCCTCTGGTTGTCAATCTGGCAAAAGACAAAGATGTAACTGGAACTTTCACAGCGCTTCCCCCAAGCGATCTGCTGGTTGATCGCAGCAAACCGGTCCTTTCCAGAATAGTTGATGATGATATTGGATATTTTGGTGGAATGGCTACCTCTCAATCAATAATAAAAAATGATCAGGAGGTCACAATCGATCTTGGAGAAAGTTATATGATAAGATCCGTTGTCTCGTTCTGGCGCGATATAGCCTACCCGGAGAGTTTCAGCGTGAGCATTAGTAATGATCAAAAAATCTGGCAGGAAATCGCCGCGAGAATTAATGCCGGGGAAGGGGCGCTTATCCGTTCTGATGATGGAGATCCGATACGGGTCATAAATACTGACACAAAAGGGGAAAGAGCTCGTTATATACAGATATTAATTCCCAAAAACAGTCCTTACCATGTTAAAAATGATAAGTGGGATTTTGTCCAGCTGATGGAGATAGAGGTTTTATCAAAGTAGATGAAAATCGCGATCTCTGGTTATTATGGCTTTAATAATGCAGGCGATGAAGCGATTTTGGAAGCCCTCAAACTGGGCTTATCGGAAACGCATCCTGAGTCGAAAATTTCCATCTTGGATTCAGGCAACCGCTTCAACTTCAAAATGCTTAAAGATTGCGACCTTTTAATATCCGGCGGCGGCGGGCTCCTGCAAGATAAAACATCCACCAGAAGCTTTTTATACTATCTTTTAATTATCCGCCTGGCAAAACTTCTGGGCAAAAAAGTGTATATCTTTGCTCAGGGTATCGGGCCGATTACCAAATGGTACAACCAATTATTATTAAAAAGAGCATTGAATACGGCGGATCTGATAACGGTCAGGGACCTGCATTCTTTTAACTATTTAAAATCATTAAAGCTTAAGAACCCTAAAATTATTGAAACCGCTGATCCAACTTTTATTTTGACTCCGGAAGACGCCGCGCCTGCGACTCGACTGAGCTCGTCGAAGTCCGGCGGGCAGGGGGAAAAATTACTTCAAATTGAAGGAGTGCAAATTAATAAGCGGCCCTTGATAGGCGTGTCGATCAGAAAATTCGGCGAAAAGAATCCTAATGCAGAAAATATTGCGAAAGCTTTAGATCAAATAACAGCTAAAACCAAAGCGCAGATCGTATTTATTCCCTTCCAATGCCCTCAGGATATTTTAGCTTCTCGCGAAATTATGAAACACATGAAAGAGAAATCATATCTTATCTTTCGTGAATGCCGGCCCAGGGAAATAATGGGCATCATAAATCAGATGGACGCGGTCATCGGCATGCGCCTTCATTCCTTGATTTTCGCCGTTAATTGTTCAATCCCCGCGGTTGGCCTGTCGTATGACCCAAAAGTAGACGCTTTTATGAAAGAAGTTGGCCTGTCTTATCTTCCGTCTTTATCATTTAATCCCGAAGAATTGATTTCAGCTGTTCTAAGATTGCTTGATAATAAGACAGGGGTTGTAAACAGCCTGAAGTTAGTAAAAAGAAAGCTTTTTTCTAAAGCGATGTCCAATTTTGGCATGCTGAATTTAATTAAGATGTCCCAATGAGGAATCTTTCTTTTTCTGAGAGATCATTTAGAATATTTACTTTGCTAAAATAATTTCCCGCCGCTTTTTTTATCTCTTTTGATTGATTTATGCCGAACTCCAAAAGAAGAACGCCTTCTTTTTTTAAATATTTTGGCGCTGTTTTAATTATCTCTTTTATATATTTTAATCCGTCCCTCCCGCCATTGAGGGCAGAGTGGGGCTCCCAGTCTTTGACATCGGGCATAAGATTTTTTATTTGATCGGTTGGGATATAGGGAGGATTGGAAATAATCATGTCAGCTTTTATGTTAATGGTATCTAATAAATCCCCAATAACAAATTTACATCTTTTGCTGACTTTATGATATTTTGCGTTCTTTTTTGCTATTTTAATCGCTTTAGGCGATGAATCGATGCCAATTACTTTTATGTTTGGAAGATTCTTCGTAAGGACGATGGCTATTGCGCCACTGCCGGTTCCTATATCGTGTACCGTGTACCGTTTACCGTGTACTGTATTTTGTTTGATGATATCGATGGCTTTTTCGACTAATTCCTCCGTTTCCGGGCGGGGGATAAGAACAGAACGACCAACGAATATTTTTAATCCCATAAAGGGCTGAAAGCCGGTAATATAAGCGACCGGTTCATGTTTCAGGCGGCGTTTTTTATACGACAGATATTTTGTGTTTTTTTTGTCAAAAAGTTCAGGGTGAGAAATAAGGCGGGTATGATCGATGCCCAGAGCATGGCACATTAATATCTCTTTTTCAAAAAGAGATAGATTCATTTCATTTTTTCAAGCTTGGCAATTCTGTCAGCTGCCCTCAATGCATCAATGACTTCATCAAGGTCGCCGTCTAATACTTCAGGCAGACGATAGATCGTAAATCCGATGCGGTGGTCGGTTAGTCTTCCCTGCGGAAAGTTGTAAGTCCTGATTTTTTCTGAACGGTCACCGGTCCCAACCATTATCTTTCGCGCCGTAGCCCTTTTACTGCGTTCTTTTTCTTCCGCGATTTCAAATAATTTTGCGCGAAGCAGCTTCATCGCTTTGGCTCGGTTCTGGTGCTGTGAGCGCTCTTCCTGGCAGGCAACCACGATGCCAGTCGGCATATGTGTGATGCGGATGGCGGAGCTGACTTTATTGACATTCTGTCCGCCCGGGCCTCCGGCGCGATAAGTATCAACCCTCAGTTCTTTCTCATCAATATGGACATCTACATCTTCTGCCTCGGGAAGGACGGCAACAGTCGCGGCGGAGGTATGTATCCTTCCGCCGGCTTCGGTTTTCGGCACTCTTTGAACGCGATGGGTGCCCCCCTCAAATTTTAAGAGGCTGTAAGCGCCCTTGCCAATGACCGAAAAAACGGCTTCTTTATAGCCTCCGAGACCGGTAGGGCTGGAATCGATCATCTCTGTTTTAAAACCTTTATTTTCCGCATATCTTAAATACATCCTTAAAAGATCCCCCGCAAAAAGGGCGGCCTCTTCGCCGCCTGTGCCGGCGCGCACTTCGATGATAATGTTCTTTTCATCTAAATGATCTTTCGGAATTAAGAGGTATTCGAGCTTATCTTTTAATGATTGCTTTTTTCCTTCTAGATTTTTGATCTCCGCCTTGGCAAGCTCTATTAGTTCAGGGTCGGAAAGCATGGCTTGGGCGTCTCTTACCTCGTTTTCCGCTTTTTTAT
>Ga0315291_10007771_pt1 | contig 13203 bp, 8 predicted proteins | sample YL17G12_20_MG_FD_203070 | JGI IMG/M metagenome (GOLD analysis project Ga0315291, IMG submission 203070) | Sediment microbial communities from Yellowstone Lake, YNP, Wyoming, USA - YL17G12_20 | ecosystem: Environmental > Aquatic > Freshwater > Lake > Sediment | place: USA: Wyoming | collected... | reverse complement strand
GCGGACTCCGTACGTCGCTCAATGCTGGCTGGCGCTCGCGATTTTCTCGTCAAACCTGTCAGCACGAACGATCTGATGGGCAGCATCCGGCGAGTCTACAACCTGGAGGCAGGCCGGCGCGTTCCTGTCGTCCAGTCGGCGCTTGCGGCGGTGCACGAGCCTGCACCCGAGGTACAGGTGCCGAGGGGAAGACTGGTGACCGTGTTCAGCCCCAAAGGAGGTACAGGGAGCACTACCGTTGCGGTGAATCTGGCGGTCGCTTTGCGGCAACTGACCAGCAAGGATGTGGCCCTGGTAGACGCTGATCTTCAATTTGGCGACGTGGCGGTTTTGCTGAACTTGCAGCCGACGCGGAGCATAGCCGATCTTGCCCTGCAGGTCAAGGAACTGGACAACCGCATGCTCAGCACCGTGCTAGCGTCTCATTCCTCCGGCGTCAAGGCACTGTTCGCGCCGAGTCGTCCAGAGTTGTCCGACCTGGTGGCGCCAGAGCATGCCAGAACCATTCTGGAGCGCATGCTGCGCATCTTTGACTATGTCATAGTGGATACGAAAGGGTTCCTGTGCGACCTTGTGCTGAGTATACTAGACATGTCAGACCGCGTCTTGCTCGTTGCAACGCCGGACATCCCGGCAATCAAGAGCATCCGGCTGTTCTCCGATGTTGTCAATGTCTTGCGGTATCCGAATGAGCGGACCTGTCTCATCATCAACAAGGCGGATAAGAAGAGCGCGCTTGATGTTCAGGACATTGAAGCGGTTATCAAACTCCCTGTAGTCGCACGTTTGCCCACAGATGACCCAAACGTAGACTACGCAGCAAACGAGGGGGTCCCATTTGTGCTGGAATATCCCAAGAGCCCCCTGGCAAAGGGTTTCTCTGAACTTGCAGCCTGGCTTGTGGAGGAATTCTCGCCACGGCCAGGGAAGGAAAACGAGACGGTCGTTTCACCCGCGAAGGGCCAAAAGCGGCGCAGGAGGTGGCCCGCGCGCCGTTTCGGTCAGCCCAGTGAACCGAGGTAGGTAAGGTATGTCAATCAGGAGATGGATGGAGGAGAGCAAACGACCAGAAGAGGCTGCGCGTCTGGATGAACTTCAAGCAAAGCAGCCACCTGTGCCGACCAAGGCCGATGAGACCTACAGGGCGCTCAAGACGCGAATTCAGGAACGGCTGGTTTCTGAACTCGACCATATGACGCGTGATGCCCCACCGGATGAAGTGCGGCGAGTGATTGAGGAATACTATTCTGAAGCCTTGTCCCAAGAATCCATCCTCATGGGCGATATCCAGCGGGATCGCCTTTTTGAGCAGATCGTTGCCGATATCATCGGTTATGGCCCTATAGAACCTTTCCTGGCAGACCCAAGCATCACCGAAATCATGGTCAATGGTTGTGGCGAGGTGTACATAGAGCGCTATGGCCGGATTGAGGTCACCGACACCAGATTCGAAGATGACAAGCACCTGATGAGGGTAATAGACCGGATCGTCGCTCCAATAGGCAGGCATGTGGATGAGGCCTCCCCTATGGTAGATGCACGTTTGCCCGATGGCTCTCGCGTAAACGCAATCATCCCGCCACTCGTGCTGAACGGCCCGGTGCTCACCATCCGGAAGTTCGCCAAGATCCCGATCACGGCAGCGAATTTGGTAGAGTTCGGGAGCGTTACGCGGGAAGGCTTAGACTTCCTGCAAGCGTGCGTCCAGGGCCGCTTGAACATCATCGTATCAGGCGGCACAGGCTCAGGCAAAACGACGCTGCTGAACATCTTGTCCGGCTACATCTCCAACGATGAGCGGATTCTCACAATTGAGAACGCAGCCGAGTTGCAGCTGCGTCAGCGGCATGTCATCACGATGGAGTCTCGCATGCCGAACATTGAGGGAAAGGGTGAAGTCTCCATTCGTGAACTCTTCATCAATAGCCTGCGCATGCGCCCCGACCGCATCATCGTTGGTGAGGTGCGTGGCGGAGAAGCACTGGACATGCTCCAGGCGATGAACACAGGCCATGAGGGCTCCATGACGACGCTGCACTCTAACACTCCACGTGATACCCTCGCCCGGCTTGAGACGATGGTGCTCATGGCCGGACTTGACCTTCCCCATCGCGCCATACGTGAACAGACTGCTTCTGCCATTCACCTGATCGTCCACCTGGAGAGAATGCGCGACGGGGTGAGGCGGATTGTGAACATTACCGAAGTGATTGGGATGGAGAGCGAAGTCATCGTGATGCAGGATATCTTCCGCTTTCATCAGGTGGGTTTTGAGCAGGGCAAGGTGATTGGACAACTTCGCGCAACAGGAATCCGTCCGAAGTTCATGGAGAAACTTGAGGCATCAAACATCCGCGTGCCTGCTAGGACGTTTGGCGGTGTGGAGGGGAAACTGAAGGATCGATGACGATGCAGGTGTGTTGAGTCTGTACAAAAGACATGTACCAGGATCTGTCCTGGCCGAAGTTGGGCGTTTAGCATTGGCTGGTCGGTTCCCCGCCGCTTCCGCCAATCACAACAGTAGGGTCTTCTGACACAGAACCGCGAGTTTACTCGCGGTTCTTGTTTTTCTGCGGCCATTCGAGGATTCACTGGTCCCTGCTTTGAAGCGCAGTTGCACAATCTTGGACAGCCAGGTATGATGTGGTGCACGGAAGACGAGCGTAGATCTGTGGTGGGGTAAGGGTTCGGTTTCCGGTGCTGCCATGATGAGGATTCAGCATGCTGTCCAAGAACGATGTCAATCCGCGCGATGTTGAAGTTGTCAGGCGCGTTGTAGAACGGATGTGCGTTTTCGGTCAGCACAGGTCAATGTAGTCCATAGGTCGAGCTCGTACACCGTCTGAGGGCAGCACAGACTGAATCGGAAACCACGAGCGATGGTTGAACCGTAGGCAGCCGTCGACGCCAGGCACGCTCTTATGCTTGCAGGGGAAGGGAACGCCATGAAGATCGCCATCGGTCTTTGGCAGCAGGAGGTCAACGCGTTCAGCCCGGTCCCAACCACTCTGGCGAGCTTTGAACGGGCAGGCATTCTCTACGGGCAGGACGTGATCGAGCGCAGCGCGCGGGCGAGCGAAATCGCCGGTTTTGTGGCCTGCGCCCGGGAGCGGCCGGGTGTCGAAATACTCCCCACCCTCAGCGCTTGGACGATGCCGTCGGGCCCCGTGACACGTGAGGCGCGGCTGGTTCTCAAGCAGAGGTTGCTGGAGCGGCTGCGGGGCGCGGGGCGGCTCGATGGCATCCTGCTGGCCCTGCACGGGGCCATGGTGGCGGAGGACGAGCCCGACGTAGAGGGGGACTTGCTGGCGGCGATCCGCGCGGAATGGGGGGCGGGCGTGCCGGTGGCGGTGACCCTCGATCACCACGGCTGCGTCACGCGCCGTATGGTCGAGAACTCGCTGGCGCTGGTCGGCTACCGCACCGAGCCGCACCTCGACCAGTTCGAGGTCGGGCGGCGGGCGGCGCGCATTCTGCTGGATACCATCGGTGGGGCGCTCAGGCCGGTAACCGGCTGGAGCAAGCTGCCGATGATCGCGGCCGGCGATCTGCGAGTCCCGGATGGCCCGCTAGGCCCCCACTATGCGGCAGCGGAGGCGCTGGAGCGCCAGCAGGGCGTGCTCGCGGCGTCCATCTTCCCCGAGTACTTCTACGCGGATTCGCCCGAGTTGGGCTGGAGCGTGGTGGTCGTCGCCGACGACGCACGCGCTCTGGCCGAGGCCGGCGCGCAAGAGCTCGCCCGCGGGCTGTGGCGGGACCGGCAGAGCTTCATGCCGGTGGGCTGGCCGGCGCCGCGCGCGGCGGTCGAGCAGGCCCTGGCGATCGAGGGTGGGCCGGTGGTGCTGGCGGACTTTGGCGACACGACAACCGGTGGAGCCCCGGGGGACAGCACAGCCATCCTCAAAGAGCTGCTCGCGCACGAACTGCCGGGCAGGGCGCTCGTGACGGTGGTGGATGCGCAGACGGTGGAGGCGGCCATTGCGGTTGGCGTAGGCAACGAGCTGACCGCGGAGCTTGGAGGCAAGATCGACCGCAAGCATCACACGCCGGTGCGCGTGACAGGTCGCGTGCGCGCCATCAGTGACGGCCGCTATGTCATGGCCGACGGCCCGGTGCCGGGGCCCGCCGACATGAAACGTACTGTCGTATTGGAAGTGGGCAGCCTCTCGATCGTGGTCAGCGAGCAGGCGGGGCCAGTGCTGCACCCCGCGCTCTATCGCAGCGTGGGGCTCGAGCCCGCGGATGCTAGTATCGTGGTGGTCAAGTCCGCCTATTCGTTTCGCGCGGCCTATGCACCCTTCGCCAGAGCCATGATCATGGTCAACAGCCCGGGGGTGACGTCGGCGGACCTCAGGTCGAATGCGCACCTGTTCAGGCTCGCGCCACGCCCGCTCTACCCATTGGACGACGACGCCACTTTCTGAACGGCTCTACAGGTTCGGACAAAAGTTGGCCGTTGTCCTGTCATGGCCAGAAAGCATATCCGTTCGAATTCGCGTCGTTTGTAGCCGTTGGCAGCCTTTGCGACCTCCAGGTGGCAGGCTGATGGGTGGTCGTTTAGCATTGGCTGGTTCGTTCCCCGTCGCTTCCGCCAATACCATACTCCATTTGTCACACGGAACCGCGAGCAAACTCGCGGTTTTGTGTTGCCTGCGCATGGAGGTCAACCCAAACAGGCCTTGACCCAAGTGCGAGTTGTGCTACAATGGTTACTAGGCGGCTGTGTTCGTACCAAACAAAAGTCGAGATAGGACTTGACCCCAATGCTGAGCATTTCGCTATTGGGCGATTTCCGCATTAGGCGCGACGAAGCGCCCGTCACGGGCGTCGACTCGCCGCGGCTGCAATCACTGTTGGCATACCTGATGCTGCACAGAGATGCTCCCCAGTCCCGTGCCCACCTGGCCTTTCTCTTCTGGCCTGATACAACCGAAGCCCAGGCCCGCACGAACCTACGTAACCTATTACACCACCTGCGCCGCGCCCTGCCGGATGCAGATTCCTATCTTGACGCGAGCGTGCAGACGCTTGAGTGGCGGCCTGACGCCCCGCTTGCCCTGGATGTGGCCGACTTTGATACGGCGCTGGCTCAGGCAGAGCAGACGACACAGGCGAGCGATTCGGCTGCAGTTCAAGAGGCATTGGAGCGGGCAGCAGCCCTGTACAAGGGGGACCTACTACCCAGTTGTTACGATGATTGGATTCTGCCCCAACGTGAACGATTGCGCCAGGCATATCTCAGCGCCTTGGAACGACTGGTTCGTATGCTGGAGGAGCAGTGCGACTACCAGGCGGCCATCCGCAACGCCCAGCGCCTACTACGGCACGACCCGTTGCACGAGGCTACGTATCGACGTCTCATTCGCCTCCATGCCCTAAATGGTGACCGAGCTGGCGCATTGCGGATCTATCATACCTGCACTACTGTCTTGCAGCGTGAGCTGGACGTGGAACCCAGCGCTGCCACCCGGGAGGCATACGAGCAGTTGCTGGGCGCAGCGTCACGATCATTCCCAACCGTACCGACTACGACTGCCTTTTCTCCCGTGGTCGGGCGGGAGAGAGAGTGGACGCAGATGTTGCAGGCCTGGCGCGCAGTTGCTGCGGGCGGAGAACCGCATGTCGTGATGCTGTGCGGAGAGGCCGGGATTGGCAAAACCAGGCTGGTGGAAGATCTGCTGCAATGGGCAGCTCGCCAGGGGATCGCCAGCGCCAATGCGCGCTGCTATGCGGCTGAGGGAGAACTGGCCTACGCTCCTGTCACTGCCTGGCTGCGCGCCCATCCGTTGACGCCCCTGGAAGATGTCTGGCTCGCAGAAGTGGCGCGGCTGCTGCCGGAGGTATTGGCCCAGCGACCGGGCCTGCCCAGACCGGGTGCACTGACCGAAGCCTGGCAGCGAGAGCGCATCTTCGAAGCTCTGTCTCGCGCCATCCTTGGCATAAACCAGCCGCTCCTGCTGACGATTGACGACCTCCAGTGGTGCGATCTTGATACCCTGGAATGGCTCCATTTCCTGTTGCGATTTGACCGCGGTGCGCGGTTGCTGGTCGTCGGCACCTACCGGCCGGAGGAGATTGCGGATGGCCCTCCGCTGGCATCCTGGCTCCAGGCACTGCGTCTTGAAGGGCAAGTCACTGAAGTAGACCTGCCACCGCTGGATGAGGCCTCCACCCGAACGCTGGCAACGCGAGTCGCCGGAAGGGAGATCGACATAGAGACCGGGCAACTCCTGTATCGGGAGACGGAAGGCAATCCACTATTCGTAGTCGAAACCGTGCGGGCCGGGTTGCCAGTACACGGCCAGAAACTGGACGCTGGTTTGGCACAAAAGCTCCCCTACGATTCATCGCCGGGCGACACAAGCCTCCCACCGAAGGTACAGTCGGTGCTAGAGGCACGTCTGGCGCAACTCTCGCCCCCAACCCGGGAACTAGCGGGACTTGCGGCCACAATTGGCCGGCAATTCAGCTTCAAGCTGCTAGCAAGGGCCAGTGGTTATGATGAGGATACCCTGGTTCGCGAACTCGATGAGATGTGGCAACGGCGAATTGTGCGAGAGCATGGCGCAGATGCCTACGACTTCAGCCATGACAAGCTCCGGGATGTAGCCTATCGAAGCATGAGCGTAGCGCGGCGGCGGTTGATGCACCGCAACGCAGCGCAGGCGCTCGAGGCGCTCCACGCTGCAGAAGTCGACCCTGTCAGCCGTCAGGTGGCCGCGCACTATGAGCGTGCTGGGCTGCCAGAACTCGCAGTTCCCTACTACCTGCGCGCGGCCGGGGTAGCGCGTCAGGTCTATGCCAACTACGAGGCCATCACCTGCTACCAGAGGGCCCTGGCGTTTCTTGATCCTTCATCTCCGGGAGTATCCGCGGCCGCCGGGCAGCAAGAGGTGGTGGCCCGGATCTATGAGAGTCTGGCCGATGTACTGTCGCTGACCGGGCGCCGTGATGAGGCGCGGCGGGCCTATGAGCGGGCCATGGCTCGCGTCCCCGGCGGTGACCTGGTTTGGCGGGCCCGCCTGCAGCGCAGGATTGGCACGGCCTGGGATGAAGAGAACTGCTGGCAGGAGGCAGCGCAGGCCTATGCCGCCGCCGAAGCTGCACTGGGCCCCGAGCCGCCCGATTCTGCTCCAGACTGGTGGCGTGAGTGGTTGCAGATCCAGCACCGCAAAATCTGGTTGTACTATGGCCTCGGCCGTCTGGACGAGATGTCTGAGTTGGTTGAGCACAGCCGTTCCGCCGTAGAGCAATATGCCACACCCCTGCAACGGGGTGAGTTCTTCCAGGGGCTGTGTCTGTTGGGTCTTCGGAAGGAACGCTACGCCGTATCCGATGAGACAGTGGCGCATGCACAGGCCTCGGTGGATGCCTTTCGCGAAGTGGGCGACGCCAACGCGGTGACCCAGGCCCTGTCTGGCCTTGGGTTCACCTTCCTGTGGTCAGGCCGTCTCGACGAGGCCGAGCAATCGATGCTTGCCGCTCTAGCGCAGAGCGACCGGAGCGGTGATGTGGCCGTGCAGTCTCGCATGTTGACGTATCTGACCGTACTCTATCGGATGCGTGGACAGGTAGACCGGGTCAAACACTATGCCGCGCGCGCTCTGGCGCTGGCGACGGAGCGGCAGATGATCGAGTATGGCGGCATGGCCAGAGCCAGCCTGGCATGGCTGGCGTGGCGGGAACGCCATTGGGCTGAGGCCAAGGCCAAAGGTCAGGCAGCGATGGAGATGTGGCAACAGGCCCCGTTGAGCACTCCTTTTCAGTGGACGGCTCGCTGGCCACTGCTGGCCATAGCCCTGGCTCGGCATCATGTGTCCGATGCGATAGACCATGCGCAGGTGATGCTCCAACCGGAGCAACACCGCTTGCCGCCCGCCCTGACGCTGCACCTGGAGGAGGCGATGGCCGCATGGCATCAAGGAAAAACTGTCGTGGCAAGCGCTTGCCTCAGACAAGCGTTCGAGCTGGCGCAGGAGCTTGGCTTTCTCTAGAGGGCAAGGAGGATGTCATGTCAGCAGAGCAGAATATCCAAATCGTGCGCGACTACCTGGCGGGCCGTGGGCCCGAGCTCATGGCAGAGGATGCGACCTTTCATGACCTGACCAAGCCCGAGCCCATACGGGGTCGTGAGGCCATCGCGGCGATGTTTCATCTCTACTACGACGAGGCTTTCCCTGGTGCGTCAGCCGAGTTACGCAACTGGATCGCGAACGAGGACAGCGTGGTCCTAGAATTTACCTTTCGGGGCGTGAATACGGGTTCATTGTGGGGACGGCCGCCCACCTGGAAAAGTGTTGACGTCCTGATGTGCGTGATCTATGACGTCCAAGACGGGATCATTCGCCGGGCGCGGCTATATTATGACTCGCGGCAAATGCCGTGACTGAGCCAGCCCGAAGAGATGGACTACCAGTAGTCTCGTCCCGGAAGCAGTGACGTCCGGCAATCGCCCCAAAATCCAGTCTAGTGTATAGCGAGGTTATGACAGGCGTTTGCGGCCTGGCGTGACCCCGTTTCGCTTTTTTGCCTACAGATCCCTCTACCAAACGCCTCATGAAACGCTCTGCAAACGCTGCCTCTGGTATGATAGTTTCAGGCGATAATGCACGACAACTTCACTCAGGAGGGAACGATGACAACTGACGCACTACTAACGGTAAGTGGGGCGCTCTTTGGCATGATTCTGATGGGGCTCATCGTGTGATTTACCATGCCGTCATTGATACTGATCAAGCACAGGAGCAACCGCGGCTACGAAGATGCTGTGGCGATGTTGAGCGACTGCCTCCAGAAGAAACAAGATTGGTGGATGCTTAAGTTCAACGACTACCAAGAGAGCACCGCCAGCTTCGGCGCCATGGAACGGGTCTGCAGCGTGAGTGTCTGCAACCCACGCCACGCCGCGCACATCCTCGCGAATGACGCGAACCGCGGGGTCACGGCGTTCATGCCATTGGCGATTGGGGTCTACGAAGACAAGAAAGGGCAGGTGTTTGTCTCGCAGCTCAACGTCAGGCTCTTAGGCATGATGTTCGGCGGTACCATCGCGGAGGTTATGGGGATGGCCGGCAGAGACCTAAACGGCGTCGTTGCATCTGTTGCCGCCAAACAGTAGGGCACAGAGGCGCATTATGGTAGTCAAAGACGATGCGGGCCATCCGGCGCAGAGTTCGCACCTATTCACGTTGAGGCTGTGGTCAGAAGACCTGGGCAGCGGCAAAACGGACTGGCGTGGCAAGATCCAGCACGTGAACAGCGGCGAGGCGCGGTACTTTCGTGATTGGCCGACCCTGGAGGCCTTCGTCGAGGGGCTGCTGCGCAGGGTCGACCCGGATGGGATTCACTTGGGCGGGGAAGAAATGAGTACAAGGAGGTGACCCATGAAGGGCAAATCGCTCTCCTGGCAAATGGCGGCCGTAATCGTGGTGTTTCTGGTTGCTGGCGGGCAGGCCCTGGCCGGGCGTCTGAACGGGGCGACGCTGGCCCCAGAGCCGGCCTCGACTTCCGCCGAAACGGTGTACGTGAATGCGGTCGCCGACGCGTTCGTGTGCAGTGGGTTCGGGTCCAGCAACTACAACTGGAGTGACCTCTACGTCGGAGACGACTATTGCCCGGGAAGCGAGCAGCCCGGGGAGATGCGGGCTCTGGTGCGGTTCACCCTGCCGTCCCTGCCCACCGGCGCGGTTATCGACTCGGCCACAATCAAAATGAACCAGAGCGGCGGCTCGTCGGCAGCGACCATCGAGATGGCGCGGAACATAGGAAACTGGACCGAGACCGGCGTGACCTGGAACACCCTCCCCTTGACGTCGGACCCCAAGTGGACCTCGGGCACAGGGATATACCCCGGCTACGTGGAATGGGTCGCCACCGACCTGGTGAAGGGGTGGTGCAGAGAAAAGGCGCCGTACTTCAACTATGGGGTCACGTTCCGGTCGACCAACGGAGTCCTGCGGGTATTTCAGAGCCGAACGCAAAGTTGGCCCCCGCAACTGGTGGTCGTGTACCACGTTCCGACTGCGACCCCGACGTTCACGAACACGCCCTCGAACACGCCGACGCGCACGCCCACCGCTACACCCACCCGCACGCCGAGCCTGACACCAACGCGTACGCCGACGCCGAGCGCAACATCCACCCGCACACCCACCCGGACACTAACGCGCACGCCGACCCGAACCGGCACGCGGACGCCGACCGGGACGCCAGCGCCGACCTGGACGCCAACGCCTACCGTCGTCGGCTGCCCCGATCTTCCTCTCACTTGCGAGGCCTGGATTCCCCCCGAGACTGAGGTCTGGGTGCCCGTCTCACAGCGTTTGAGCCTGCTTTCTGGGGCGCTCGATTCCTGCTGCGACATCAAGGAGTCCTTCTGGTATCTCGACCACGCGACAGAGATCTTTCACGATGACTATTCTGGGTGGCATGCGTGCGGCGAATTGTCAGGACTGTGGTACACGTTCGACGCGCCGGGCGACCACAACATCGAGAACGTATGGAGTGACGATGTGGGCCACACGTGCACGGTGGAGTATCTCGTGCATGTCGTGTTGTCTACGGCTACACCTACCGCAACACCAACGTCCACGACCCCAACGGCGACACGCACCCCGGGTAAGCCGCCGCGCCCAACCGCAACGCCATTACCACTGAACCTGTTCCCCACCGCGCTGGAGGTCACGCAGGCCATCCAGACGCTCGACCCGGCGCAGCCATCGGTGCCGTTGGTGCAGGGCAAGGCCACCTTCGTGCGCTTTTACATTGGGCAGTCTCGTCCTGTGCTGGTGCCCGCCTATGCGACGCTGAACGCCTATCGCGCCGGTGCGCATCTGGCGCCTTTCGACCTGCGCGCAGTGAGTTCGGAGGGCGTCATCCTTACCTCTTCGAGCCAAAACAGGGCTGACATCAACGACTCCTTCCTTTTCCGCCTTCCCGATGAGTGGTGCAAGGGCACGATCGAACTCCGCGCCGAGGTGAATCCAGACCACAGAAGGGTCGAGACGGACTATGGCGACAACGTGATGATCCGAATGGTATCCTTCAACCCTCGCAGTTCGATCACCCTGAGGATGTACAGTGTCCGCACCGACCCGCAGACCGCGACGGTGAACGATCCCGGTTTCTGGAACATCATTGACTGGATGGAAGCGGCCTATCCGGTGCCATCGGTCTCGGTCTACAACACGGGCATTACACTGTGGGAATCGGATACCTGCTACTGGACTCCACCCGTCGGGTTCCCTGTGCCCTATGTATGCAGCGGGCCCTTCGAGATGCCCGAGGACAGCACGAAGGTGTTGAACATGCTACTGTGGAACGAACTGCTTACCTTCGATGATGATGATCAGTTCTACGTCGGAATGGTCCACCCGAGCCACGGACCCGGGTCTGGCGGTACATCCTACCCGCTGGGACGCGTGCTTTGGGCGTTCATGGACCCCGGCAGCGTGGGGGGCGCGTCATGGTATGCACCCCACGGCGGCGCCACCCTGGCTCACGAGGCGGGCCATACGCTATGGCGCTTGCATGTGGACTGTGGCGATCCGGAGTTCACCGATCCGTGGTATCCGTATAGCGTCTGTGACATTGGCCCCGACGTCGAGAATGCCTACTACGGCTTCAAAGCCGACAACTACGCCGTCATCGCCCCGACCCAGGCGGGTGATCTGATGTCGTACGCGCACAGGGTCGGCAAGCCGCGGTGGGTATCGGACTACACGTATCGCGCACTGTACAGCCAGCTTTCTGCGGCAGCCTCCGCCGCAGAGGTCCTGCCCTCCGCTCTGGCCGAGGCCGACGAGGTTCTCGTGGCAACAGGCATCGTCACGCCGACAGAGGGCACGGCGGCCTTCATGGAAGTGATGCGCCTGCCCCAAGGCATAGTCAGCGAAAGCGAATTGGCGTCCGCGGCGGCGCGCCAGCAGGCAGGGTCTGCGGCCGACACCTACGCGCTGCGCTTGCTGAGCGGGACGGGCGCCACGCTGGCCGAGCAGGTCTTCACACCCCAGCCAGTGCCGGACTACGATGGGCCAGACCAGCCGTTCATGGTCGTCCTGCCGTTCGACAGCAGCACGTCTCGCATCGCCATTGTCCGCAACGGAGTTCCGATCGCTGAACGTGCGGTAAGCCAGGGGGCCCCCACCGTGCAGGTGCTGCGACCGCTGGGCGGGGAGACGATCTCCGGCGATCTGGTGATCGACTGGCAGGCCACGGATCCAGAAGGCGACCCGATGCGCTACACGGTGCAATACAGCCCCGACCTGGGCGAGACCTGGCAGGCGCTGGCCACAGACCACTTCACGCCGACCCTCACGGTGGACGGCAGTGCTCTGGCGGGGAGCACGCAGGCCCTGATCCGCGTGATTGCCAACGATGGCGTCAACACGGGTATGGCGGAGACGGCCGGCGCTTTCACCGTGCTGCCCCATGCGCCGCGCGCGGTCATCACGCAGCCTGAGCCTATGGCTGTCATCAACCCGGACACCGAAGTGTTCCTCAGCGGGCGCTCCTGGGACGTGGAGGACGGCCCGCTCACCGGCGCATCGCTGACCTGGACATCGGACAAGGATGGAGCGCTGGGCACGGGGGATCACCTGTCGGTGTGGAACCTGTCCTCAGGCTTGCACCGCATCACGCTGAGGGCAACTGACAGCGACGGGATGGTAGCCGCTGCGATGGTGCAGGTCTACGTGCGCCCGTCGCCGCCGCGTTGCTCGCTGCCGATGGTGATGAGCAAGTAGGTAAAGGTGCGGTGCCATACATTCGCCTGCCCGTGGTGTGGATTGGTCCGTGGGACAGCGTTTAGCATTGGCTGGTCCGTTCCCCGTCGCTTCCGCCTCAACCATACATGATTTGTCACACAGAACCGCGAGCAAACTCGCGGGTTTTGTATTTCCTGTGGCTGGGTCAGACCGACTGTTGGCGAGATCATGGGCTTGTCGGGCATGTTTTAGAGTGAATGTGCTTTTCGGCCCACACACGGGATCAGCACGCCCGTCTCTGGCTCCTCGCCTACATGGATCGCCAGCGTGTCCAGTGAAAGGTCAGATATAGGTCTTCCTCCCAACCTGGTTATACCAATTGCGTTTTGAACAATCGTGAGTAGAATATCCTGCAGACACACGCGAGGAGTGAAGAGCCATGTCCCGGTGTTTGCAGGTCGAGTGGCAAGAAGACGAGGCCACGTTGAAACAACGGTAT
>Ga0315291_10007770_pt1 | contig 13205 bp, 12 predicted proteins | sample YL17G12_20_MG_FD_203070 | JGI IMG/M metagenome (GOLD analysis project Ga0315291, IMG submission 203070) | Sediment microbial communities from Yellowstone Lake, YNP, Wyoming, USA - YL17G12_20 | ecosystem: Environmental > Aquatic > Freshwater > Lake > Sediment | place: USA: Wyoming | collected... | reverse complement strand
GATGGGTGAGTTTGCCATCCCCGCGGCCAACAGAGCACAGGAAAATGTGATGAAGATAGAAATCAGGAGACAACTTGGCAGTGCGGTTACGAGGAAGGCGAACGTGAACTATCTGGGTAGCCACGGCCGAATATTCCTGATCAAGGTCTACGACACTGTCGCCAAGTCAATGACAGAGGTAGTCATACAGGAGTTTGGTAGCAACACGTTGCTCCGCCGCATTGATGCTTCAAAGGCCGTTTGGGATGGCAAGCGGTGGATCTTCTATGACGGATTCATAAGGACTTTTGATAAGACCGTGGAGCATGCGTCACATTTCAGTACTCTAACTTTTCCTTATCTCAGCGAAAAGCCGGAGGACTTCGCCAAGGGAGACGTAGAGCCAAATGAGATGAATTTCGTTCAGCTACTCCACTACGTGAAGAAAGTCAGGGAAAGCGGCGGCAGGGTGCAGAAGTATCTTGTGGAACTCCATATGAAGCTCGCCTTTCCTCTGACCAACATAATAGTCACGCTCATAGGGGTTGCACTGTCCACACGGGTGAGAAGAGGAACCGTGACTTTAGGGGTCGGCCTGAGTCTACTGGTCAGTTTTGTGTACTACGGTTTCCTGAAGACCGGTCAGGCTCTCGGTCACAGCGGGACGCTCCCTCCAGTGCTTGCAGCCTGGATGGGAAACATATTCTTTGGTAGTCTGGCAATCTATCTTCTCTACCGTTCCAGAAGATAAGAGCAACTAGCCTTTTCTGACAGAATCTATGGCAGCGCGTATCTCCCTCGCTCTTTTTCCTATTTCCCCACCTCTCCAGAGCTCGGAGATGAATGCCAGGCCATCGGCGCCCGCTTTGACAACCTGAGCTATTGTTTCCAACGTCAGACCACCTATCGCAACAACCGGAATCTTCACGCTTGCTTTGATGTCCTTGAGCCCTGCCAGCCCGATCAATGGGACGTTCCTTTTTGTAGAAGTCGGGAAGATTGAACCGACACCCAGGTAGTCAGCTCCCTCGAGCTCAGCATTAAGGGCATCTTCCACTCCATGCACCGTGACCCCGATTATTCTGTTCGGCCCGAGAATCTCCCTCGCTTTCTCAACTGGAACGTCCTCGCGCCCCAGATGGACGCCACTTGCGCCGCTCAACAATGCAATGTCGGTTCTGTCGTTTATGATGAGCGGCACCCCACTCCCACTTATTGCGCCCTCCAGGGTAAGCGCCCTCAATAGAAACTTCTTTGACGGCAGGTTCTTCGCCCGATATTGAATGGTGCTAGCCCCGGCTCTTACGAGCTCACTTGCGCAGGTGCCCAGGTCGTGCGCGCCTACGTAGTCCTCATCTATTATTGCGTAGAAACTAACGTCGATTCCCTGAGTCATTGCCATGATTCCTTGCTCGGTGCAGACCCGATTTGTTAACCCCGGTGCCCACAGCAGTGATAGAAGCTTTTGCGTGCGAAGAGCCGCTTGGCGCGTGGCTGCCGGGCCAACGACCGGGGCAGCCGATCAAGCCGCTAGTGCCCAAGTCTCTCCACGATTTGCTTCTCGAGCGAATAAAGCTCGAACCTTTGTTCCTTGAAACTGTTGGAACACTCGGGACCAAGCGTGGCCGAAAGCTCCTCAAGAACTCTGATACCCTCTTGTGCTCTCTTCATATTTGCCGCAACTATGGCCGCCGCATCCTTCCTCTCGGAAGAATCGGTCGTGCTCAGCCGTCTCCCCACATCGCCGTCACTCTCCCGTGCTGCGATGAGATCGGATAGTGAGCCGCCCAGGTCCAGGGCTTTCTCTCTCACGAGGTGCCGCATCCCCTTGAGCTTCTTGGTGAGCTCTGAGTCATCCAGCACAAACCGCACAACCTCTTCCACGACTCGCAGGCCTTCCGATACCCTGTTTGCATTGGCGTCGATCGCCCTCAGGAGTTTTCGCCGCTCTTCATTCGATTTGTCCACCAAAGGAACCTCCTGTTAGGGGCTTAGTAGGGTATGTTGTTAGACCCGCGAGGACCAGGGACTGGAGACCGAAGGCTGGAGGCCAAAGATACGACATCTAAGAACCGGAAGAGATCGTAATCCTGCCCTCTCTGAGGATTGGGAGAATTGGCACCGAATCTGCTCGGGCGCAGATTTCGATGTCCAAACCAAAGCCCAGGGACAGAAGGTAGCGTCCGTGCGAGCAATCGTGAAGCATCCCATATAAGTCGCCTCCGAACTTCTCACAAAGCGTGATCGCTGCCCTGGCGCCGTCATTGAGTTCCCACGCCCCCGGAAACATTTCTCGAAGCTTTGACGCAACCATACCCGCACAAACGGTGTCTTCCATAGAGAATTGTCCGTTCGTCCCCGAACAGACTATGACAGGTTCTGGGCCATCCGGCTTCAGCCTTTGAACGACTCTCCCGATATTGACAAAGGAACAGAGGAGTTGCTCCTGGGCTTTTTGTCCCTTTGCCATGAGTTTGGTTCCGTTCGTACTGGCAAAGACCAGCGTTTTGCCTTCCACAATTGCGCGCGTGTACTCCAACGGCGAATTGCCCAAGTCAAATCCGGTTACTTTTCTGCCTTCTCTCTCGCCGCAAAGTAGCGTACTCCCTCTGTCCAACGACGACATGAGCTTGGTGGCCGCTTCCACGGTGGCCGCGGGTATGATCTTTTCGGCACCGTTCACAAGCGCATAGGCCACGGTAGTGCACGAGCGAAGCACGTCAATTATCACGACGACCTTTCCCCTCAACATGGCTTCGTTGACCTCGGAGGGAACTATGTAACAATCCATTTTCATATTACTATCGAGAAATCTCCTTCAATTGCCTCTACGTTGTCTTCACGTTTCCTTCTGACAGAGGTGTTCAACAAGGGTCGTGTCAGCTTTCCCACTGATAAAAATCTCGTGTGCAAGTACTTTCTGGTAGAATGGTATCGTCGTTTTCACTCCCTCGATGAGACATTCTCTGAGGGCCCTCTTCATTCTCCCCGTAGCCTCCGCCCTGTCCCTTCCGTGAGCGACTATCTTGGCGATCAGTGAATCGTATTGGGGCGGAATTGTGTAGCCAGCGTAGACGTGCGTGTCAACCCTTATCCCATGCCCTCCGGGTAGATGAACGTAAGTGATCTTGCCCGGGCAGGGTCTGAAGTTGGCCTCAGGATCTTCGGCGTTTACGCGGCATTCGATGGCGTGCCCGTTGATCGAGACATCTTCCTGGGAAAAAGTCAGATTCCCAGTGCAAGCTACGATGATTTGCTCTTTTACCAAGTCAAAGCCCGTGACTTCCTCTGTTACCGTGTGTTCGACCTGAATGCGGGTGTTCATTTCGATAAAATAGAAATCGGCGTTCTCGTCGAGTAAGAATTCGATTGTACCAGCGTTTTCGTAACCGGACTTCTTCGCGCCCATCACGGCGGCCGCACCGATCTTTCTGCGTAGTTCGGGCGTTATGGCCGGTGAAGGCGATTCCTCTATCAGTTTCTGATGCCGTCTTTGAACAGAGCAATCCCGCTCAAACAGGTGGACGACGTTGCCCTTCGAATCCCCCATGATCTGGATTTCTACATGACGAGGTCTCTCTATGTACTTTTCTATGTAGACCTCCGGGTTACCGAAGGCGGCTTCGGCTTCTGCCCTGCACATCAGGAAACTGTTCGAAAAGCTCTCCTGGGACCTGACAATCCTCATTCCCCTGCCACCACCACCGCCCACGGCTTTTACTATTACCGGGTAACCAACGGTTTCCGCCACCTTCTCGGCGTCACGCACGCTGGCGACAGCACCGTCGCTACCGGGCAGGACAGGAACCCCTGCATCCATCATGCTCGATCGCGCCAACGCCTTGTCACCCATTTTTCTTATGTGCACCGACGTCGGACCTATGAATTTGATGTTGCTTGCTTCGCATATCTCGGCAAACTCAGGATTCTCGGCAAGGAACCCGTACCCAGGATGTATTGCTTCTGAATCTGTGATTTCGGCAGCGCTGATTATGCGTGGTACGTTAAGGTAGCTCTCCGAACTGGGAGGAGGACCTATACAGACCGCCTCGTCAGCGAGCCGCACGTGAAGAGAGTCTGCGTCAGCCTCTGAGTAAACTGCCACCGTCTCGATCCCAAGTTCCTGGCAGGCGCGGATTATGCGAATAGCGATCTCGCCGCGGTTTGCAATCAGTATACGTTTAAACATGACACCGCACTAGAATTTCGCGCCCCCGCTTTCAAAAATCTCCCAGGTCTTGTCGGAAGTGGCCTCTATTCCCTTGACTCGCAGGTTGAACTCGGAGGGATTTGAGCAGAACTTGAGCGCGTCATCCAGTGTTACTAGCTCTTGCCTATAAAGACGCATGATGGCCTGATCGAAGGTTTGCATCCCGTACTGGCTTACCCCTTCCTGGATCGCAGACTTTATCGAAGGAGTTTTCCTCGCATCGACAATATAGTCTCTTATCGCTGCAGTACAGACCATGATCTCAATCGCAGGAACACGGCCCTTTCCCGCGGCCTTGGGAATAAGACGCAAGGAAATGACGGCCCTCAGAGTGGAAGCAAGCATGAATCGCACTTCTTCGTGTTGATGCGGCTGGAAGAAGGAAATTACACGGTTTACTGTCTGGGCAGAGTCGGTAGTGTGAAGAGTACTCAGAACAAGATGTCCGGTATCGGCCGCCATCAGCGCAATTGACATTGTCTCTGCGTCTCTTATTTCACCGATGAGAATCACGTCAGGATCCTGCCGCAAGACGTGTCTGAGTCCCTCTTGGAAACTCAGAGTGTCCATGCCCACTTCTCTCTGGCTTATTATGCTCTTGTCGTCCTTTATGAGAAACTCTACAGGGTCCTCTATGGTGATTATGCTCTTCCGAACCGTTGTGTTTACTTCCTGTATCATGGCAGCGAGCGTGGTGGATTTCCCGCTACCCACTGTCCCTGTGACGAGAATGAGGCCCCTCGGACTCATCGAAAGGTCTCGTACAGCAGGCGGCAGATTGAGGTCCTCGAAAGTTGGCACGCTGAAGGGCACCCTCCTGAAGACCATGCAGATCGTGCCCCTCTGAACGTAGAAGTTGCACCTGAACCTGCTAAGACCGGGAACGCCAAAGCCAAAATCGACTTCTTTGGTGTCATCAAAGGTCCTCTTCTGGCGAGGTGTAAGGATCTGGTCCGCAATCTTTATCAGCTCTTCCTGAGTGGGAGCAAGTATGTCCAGAGGCTGAAGCAGGCCATCAACCCTAACCACGGGAGGGACACCGACCTTGAGATGCAGGTCGGAGGCGCTCAGATGGACCATTCCTTCAAGCACGCCAATAATATTCATTGAATATGTCTCCTCGGAACCTGAGCCGTTTTCAACGAGCTCAACAAGGCTCCACGAAGTCGCTCGCAACTCATGCCAGTTTGGTCAAATCCCTTCAAGTGGACGCCACTAGGAAAAGAGTCTGACCGTACTCCACGGGTTGGGAGTTTTCCACAAGGATTCTGGCTATTCTCCCGGAAAATTCTGACTGAATCTCATTCATGAGTTTCATGGCTTCGATAATGCACACCGTTTGTCCTGCCTCAACCACTGAGTTGGTTTCGACAAACGAGTCTGCGCCCGGTGCGGCGGCCCTGTAGAACGTGCCCACCATCGGAGATTTGATTTCTCTCAAGTCCCCCTGCGGCTTATCAAGTGAATCAGGTGGAGCACTCTTGGCGGCAGACTCGCACACGCCGGACTTGCCCTCTCCTGCCCCCGGTACAAGGGCAGTGGCGTGAGAGTAGTAAGAATTGCCTGACTTCGATACCCTTATTCTTCGCCCCCAACTCGAAACTTCTATTTCCTCTACCCCGCTCTCCTCCAGAAGCCGGACCAGCTCCTTTATCTTACTGAGCTTCATAGTCTCTCCCTTCCGGACAGCTTGGTCAAGCTACCCTCTCCACGTACTCCCCCGTTCGCGTGTCTATCTTCAATACATCGCCAACCTGTATGAAAAGCGGAACTTGAACGACAAGGCCCGTCTCCAGGGTGGCTGGTTTTGAGCCGCCCGATGCCGTGTCTCCTCTTAACCCTGGGTCAGCGGAACTCACAGGAAGCTCGACAAAAGTCGGCACTTCCAGAGCAATCGGCTGTTCTCCTTGCATCAGAATGATAACCTTGAGGTCCGCCTTCAAGTAACCCTTCGCAGACTTGACCTGTTCGGTTGGAAGCCCGAGCTGATCAAACGTTTCGGTATTCATGAAGTAGAAGGAACTGCCGTCGCTATAAAGATATTGAAACTTCGTCCTTTCGAGTCTGGCTTCAGTAATCCTCTCACCTGCCCTGAACGTTCTATCTATGACGCTACCGGTCACTACGTTCTTTAGTCTTGTACGTACAAAGGCTCCTCCCTTGCCAGGTTTAACGTGGAGGAACTCAACGAGTTCGTACAGAGCTCCTTCAAAGTCCAGAATCATCCCATTTCTGAAATCGCTAGTCGTTGCCATATCGAATCACCTTATCTGCTACAGCAAGCCGGGACCCCAAAAGGTATAGCTACTCGCTACCCTGCCCGCTGGAATACGTCCCACCTTGTTGCGCTCTGCCGTCTTGCCAATTGGTGCTGACCCATTCCGCGAATTTAGAAAAATCAGAACGCTTGATCTCTCTCTTGAAGATCTCACACGAACCTCGAAGAGAAGCCTTCGGGCTCTCGGTTTCAGGAATCAACAGGGAGCACGGGTCTTTCCAGGCAAGAGGTTCTTCTTTCGGCAGGAGAGACGAGGACGCTCCTTCAGCACCGCACGAAGCTAGAGACAAAGGTCTTAGCTCACTATCCTGAGAATTTTCAAGAAGTTGCCCGAGTTCTGTGAGCCTCTGCTGGGCGTCCGTGTCAGTAGGGCTGATGCGTATGAGAGCCCTGTAATAGTCCACCGCCTCTCGCAGTTCCCCTTGGGCTCTGAGTATCTCAGCCATCACGCGCAGGGAAAAAACGTTCTCCCGGTCCAGCTTCAGCACGTCTTCAAGCTCTCTCCTCGCTTCCTCTTTCATGCCGAGTTCTACGAAGCACCTGCCAAGGAGAACTCTGCAGCTGACGTAACGCGGATGGATAGTCTTTGCGCGCAAACAGATGTCAATCGCTTCGCCGTAGCATCCTCTCCTCCGCAACTGCTCTGCAAGCGGCATGAATAGCTTGGAGTTAGGGTCCTTCTGGCAACTCTCCCTAAGGGCTTCAAGCGGGGCTTTGTCGTAAGAAGTTTCAAGAATAAGTGTCATGTTTGGCCCATTCTACCACGGAACGAACAGGGCATAACCCCTGGGAAGCTCAAACTAGCAAACCCCCACCAGCCTGTCAATACAAAAGGCCACGGCTTCACTTGTTACAAAAAACGGCCATCGTGACACGTTACACCCCCAAAAGGTACAGGTACACAAGCGTTCGACCGGACAGGATGCCCGAACTGGCTGGTCATATTTCTCATGACCAACCGACGCGTAACCATGTTCTTGGTCAGCGATTCTTCCTTCGGGTCGTACCCCGCGTTGGGTCTGGGAGGTTACGTCAACCAATTGCAATATCTCAGGTTAGTACCCGAAATGTCGTCATCATCACTTCGAACTGCCTGAAGAGTGCCCCCTTCCGAGTACCGGGAGCATAGATGACAGCGTCTATCATGTAGAATCTGTTCTTCGTCCGGAAGCAATATGTAAAAAACGGGCCACGCATGCCGGACTTCTCGTTCTGCCAGATTCCATCGATCCTGACCGCCTCTCTACCCTCAAACACCGTGTTCTCGGTGATAGTCCTCGTGTAGTCCATCACATCCTGATCGTATACGGTCCATACCAGTTTGCCACGAAGCTCCAGGCATTTCTTCGGGTCAAGGCTCTCGCTCGCTTCGAACGGCATCCAAAAGACGAAAACGTGGCGCATGGGTTCGTTTTTCCTAAGCCTGAGCAGCAGACCGGTCTCAACCGTGTCCAGTTCCATCGCTTCGAATCCAAGCGGTAGGTTCAAGCTCCAACCATACTTGGAGATCAGATCTCTGGCGATGGAGCTCTGTTCTCCGCCCGCGTATATTGCTTCTCTTGTTCTTTCTATCACCAGGCTGTCCACCTCCGCGTAGAGTCTGTCACCCCTGCTAGCCATGACTTGAGCCAAGCTCTGCTTGCCTGCCCCGGCAATAATGGTGAGAGTCTGGGCCAGCGCCCATACATCCGAGCGCACGAAATACTCTGCCGGGCCTTCCTGAATCCGTTTCATGACGTTTGTACCAAGTAGACCTTCGATCTTCTTGGTCAAGCCGTCGCGCCTCGTGATATCAACAAGCAGGACGAGATTCCTCGAGGCGTCGTATCTCCTGCTGTACTTGGTGAACTCACTCGCGGAGAGGATTTCCAGGGTGTACAACGTATCCTCGTCCTCAGTTATGAGAGGTCTCGCGAAAAGAGACCTGAGGAGTGCCACGGCCTCATCCTCAATACCAAGGTTAGTAACCACCTTTATCTCGTTGGCCGAACCGAAGGCAGGCAGTTTCCTAGGCGAGCAGCCCGTCAGGAGAGAAGCAGCCAGCAAGACGGAGACTAAGATCAAAATGGGCGATGTGTACCAGTGAATGAATAGCCTTTGCATTGAGCAAGGTCCTGGGAGCGAAGTCAAAAGACTGCGCCATCTCTCAAACAGGTTTCTTCCAGAAGAGTTCTGCTGGCTTCACCCCGGCGAAGCTAGCACGTGCCGTACTGGCCTGTCAAGTGGAGCACCGCGAGGCAACAGGGCAGGACGCTAATTCCGGGGTGAGATTGTCATTCCCTCTCGGAGGTAAGACGTAAAGGCCTGAGGAACACCCATTCGTGCCAAGGAGGTCGATAGTACAGGAACCGTTGACCAACGAGAGGCTAAACTACAGAAGGGATCGATTTTCCTACTGAGTGGACAACACTCGACGCTCGGTCTTGGGGACAGGAGGCCGAGATTTAGCGGCAGCCTGGCTCTCTTCACGAGAGGCACTTGTGGCTCCAATCGTAACCGCGACAGTAAGTCTCCGGGAACCGCGCCAGAAGGAAACCTTAACCTTTTCGCCAGGCCTAGTGGCGCTCACCATCTGGGAAAGCTGTGCCGCTTCAAGAACAGGCTCATTGTCGAACTCGCTCAAGATGTCACCGCTCTTGAGGCCGGCCCTCTCTGCCGGGCTACCTGAAACAACCTCGGCAATCTCTACACCTGGGGCCGAGGAAAGACCTATTCTCGTAATGGGTCCGCCAGCAGCGTAGCTTTGTGACTTCACACCAAGATAACCGCTCGCTACGTAGCCATTCTTGAGCAAACCGTCAACGACCCTTCGCACATCTTCAACCGGAAGTGCAAGCCCGACCCCACTTCCCGATCCTGGCGGAAATGCTTCGATCTCCTGGCCCACGTCACCTGCCACCGCGTTCAGACCGGCTCCAAGATCCTCCACCAGCTTCCCGACAACCATGGCCACCAGTTCGCCTTCGGTATTGAGAACCGCTGCACCGCTGTTTCCCGGATGCAGTGGACCGCTCACTTGAATTATCTCCCATTTTCCCTGGACCCTTGCGACCTTCTGCCTGCCGCTAATGGTCCCGAGGGCGACGGTCGGGAGCCTTCCGAAGGAATTTCCCATTAAAACGACCAACGAGCCCACCCTCATATTACTTGAGGTTCCGACGGTGACCGGCTTGGCCTTGAGACCGGCAACGCGCAACACGCAGACGTTTGCGTTCCTGTCAGTACCGAGCACGGTCGCGTTGTAGCTCCGCCCATCCTCGAAAATCACCTGTGCTTCTCTCCCGGATTTCACAACGCTTCCGGAAGTCACAATAATCTCTCTGTAAAAAACTATTCCGGAACCTATGCTCTGGCGAACGACGTTATTGCGAGAATCCACACGAAGTCCAAATCGTTCGAAAGGGGAAGCGGGAATCCGATTGCTCCGCAAGTCGTACTGAGAACTGACCGTCACTACACACGACTTTCCATTGTTCACGATCGATTCAATCTCTTCTTCGAGGGATGAGAGCGTGTTGCCCGCGTAGCAGTAACTCTGGGGAAATGAGGCCAGGACAAAAAGAATGACCAGAAACAAAAACCTTAAATTCACTCTGGTATTTTTATTCAAGATTGTACGGCGTCTCATGACAGTCTAGAAGGTCATCGAGACAAGCTCAGGTTCAACCTCCGGAGCAGATGCAGTCTCGAGCCTCCTCACCTCCGTGCCTTCCATGAAGAAAGGATCCAGCACAAACTCCACCTCAAGAACCGCACCCTTCGCGTTGGCCAAGTCGTATCCTGCCGGAACAGTTGTTCCAATTGAACCGTAGGACGAAGCCACGCGCGCGTCCCGAGTTGACCAGGCCGTTTCTACTTCCTGGCTCAACTGATTGGCATCGTAAGAACCGGGCACGGTAACCCGCTGTGTAAGTGCCAGGGGGTCTACCGGCGCTCCGCCAACCTCACTCATTTCTGGACTAGGTGCAAGCTCGCTCGTGGAGAGTCTGTTGTTCAGGTTGATTTGGCCCGGTGGAACCAATAGGAGGAGACTGACGAGGACCGCCACGGCAGCAAAAGCAAAAGCAGGCCTGAGAACAAAAACTGACGAGCGCTCTCCAAGAGGGGCTGCTTGCCTATCACTAATGGCTTGCTTTAGCCTCGCGTCAAAGAACGGATTCACCTGAGGCTTACTGAGTGAGTTTACAAGCTGTACGCTCTTAGAGAAGACATCGAACTCGCGAGAACAAGCATGACACGAAGAGACGTGACTCTTGAATTCCCTCTCTTCGGCTACACTGAGCTCGCCGTCGAACGAAACAGAAAACAATTCACGGACAGTGTTACATTTCATCGCTCAACTCACGTACGGTTCAAGCCTTTTCTTCAGAATCAACCGGCCTCGATTGATTCTGGAACGCACGGTCCCTCCCGGGATCGAGAGAATTTCACCGACTTCTTCGTAGGAAAGACCCTCGATGTCCCTCAGGATTACAGCGTCCCGGTACTTAGTTGGAAGTTCGGCAATTGCGCTACCGACTACTTCCTGAAGCTCCCTCTCCTCGACTTTTTCATCGGGGCCCCTGCTGCGATCCCTCAAGAAGAAACCCACGCTGCTACCCATCTCCTTCAGGGCCTCGATGCTCATTACCCTGGAGTGCCTTACCCTGTGGCGTATTTCATTCTTTGTCAGGTTAAGAGCAATAGTGAAGATCCAAGTGGAAAAGCGAGCCGTCCTTCTATACTTTTCTCTGTGGACGAAGACCCTCACGAAAACCTCTTGTGCTATTTCCTGGGCGCGAATCGGATCGTTGATGTAGCGGTAGATCACACTTACGATGCGTGGCTTGTACCGCTTGACCAGCTCAGCGAAGGCCTCCTCGGAACCCTCAACGCAGAGGTTCATAAGTTCTTCATCTGTTCTTGAGTCCAGAGCGCTCATCCACTCGACTCCAGGGGAGTTAGGGCTAATCCCCGTAAGTGAATACACCACCCAAAATGGGGGGTTCCTCAAAAGTTTACCGGGAAAATGGCTTTTCTAACGACACCCGTACGCGTAAAGAGCTGGCGTCGAGAAAGAGCCTACTATCCACCGCAGTTATCATAGCACAGAAAGGTCCCAATTTCAACAAAAATGGCTCGTTCCTCGCCCACTACACGCATTTCTTCCCCCTCCGTGTGCCGCAAGCGTAGGCAAAACTGCTCTCAAGCCCGGACAGACGGTGTTTTTTTTCCTATTCTTTCTTCCACCTCGTCTCCCAAGCCTCCGGCTGGCCCTTGAGGTACTTGTCAAACCACTCCAGCATCATGAGGCCCCCTTCCTTACTGCTGCTGGGCTTAGAGGAAATCCCGTGTCCTTCACCCTCCCATCTGACGTAAACTACGTCCCTGTTCAGCACTTTCAGTGCCGTGAACATCTGCTCAGACTCAACCTCAGGAACATTCGTGTCTTCTTTCCCGTGCATAAGAAGAAGCGCAGCGTTTATCTTGTCCGCCTTGAAGATCGGGGATTTTTCCACGTACACATCCGGTCGATTCCAGGGATAGCTCAAAGCCGACGCCACGTCGCTGTAGAGATAACCCCACCAGCCTGCTCCCCAGTAGCTAGTGATGTTGCTGATTCCGTACCAGGCTACTGCGGCCCTGAAAACGTCCGTCTGTGTGAGAAGCGACATCGTGAGAAAGCCACCGTAGCTACCTCCGTAACAACCCACGCGCTTTTTGTCCAGAAAACTCCTTTCCGAGAGTAGTTTCGTCGTCCCCTCGATGACGTCCTTTGCAGAAAGCCCTCCCCAATCGTTCACGTGAGCATCAGCGAAGGCCTGACCGTGGCCGACGGCCCCCCTCGGGTTGAGAACATAAACTACATAGCCCTGGCTCGCCAGCCGCTGAGCGTCTCTGCTGAAAGTCTCGCCGATCGGGATGGTTCCGCCATAAAAGTAAACGACAAGAGGAAAGGACTGCGTCGAGTCAAAACCTTCAGGGTAGTATAGCCAACCCTCTATGGTGGTTCCGTCGCTATCGACAAAGTCAGTTTTCTCGACGCGGGCAAGCGTCGCGTATTTCATCACATCCTTTGAGGGGTCAAGAACCTCAGAGTTAGCCCTGCTCGAGACATCAACGAGATATGCTTTTCTTGTTTCCGTCTGGGAAGAGGCAGTGCAGGCAATGAACCTTCCGTCGGGCGAAGCATCGAAGCCAGATGACACGGTCTCAGGGAGCTTGATCCTCGATAGCTTGCCAGGGTGGTCGGGGTTCATGTAGTAGACGCGGACAAGGCTTTTGTCAGTTGCCGTAAAGAAAAGCGTTCCGGTCTTGTCCCACCATACAGATTTCCGTCCTGGCTGCGCCCCGATCAGGTCGACACCGATCGTGGGTCCGAAGTCACCCGTGAGTTTACGTAATGCACGCGAGCGAACGTCCAACAAATAGAGAGACTGCTGGTACCGATTGTGCACGTCTTCGGGCGTCGCAATGCTCGACTCACCTATGATCGCGACGGATTTCCCGTCGGGAGACCAGGAAAAATCGGAAATCTCAAACGGCTCGCTCAAGAGAGTCTCGCTCTGGAGCGTTTTCACGTCAACCTTCCAGAGTTCGCTCTTGAAGAAAGGCCTTTCCTTAATCGGAACAGATCTTAGGAAGGCTATTGCCCTGCCGTCAGGCGAGACTTGATAGGCCTCCACCGTAAACTCGCCCGTTGTAAGCTGAAATTCTGCCTTGTTCGAAAGAGAAACGACAAAGAGATGAGATTTATTC
>Ga0315291_10007768_pt1 | contig 13206 bp, 12 predicted proteins | sample YL17G12_20_MG_FD_203070 | JGI IMG/M metagenome (GOLD analysis project Ga0315291, IMG submission 203070) | Sediment microbial communities from Yellowstone Lake, YNP, Wyoming, USA - YL17G12_20 | ecosystem: Environmental > Aquatic > Freshwater > Lake > Sediment | place: USA: Wyoming | collected... | reverse complement strand
AGTCCAGTTTTAACTTTTAACTAATAATTTATTTACATCCAAATAATTGTAAAAAATAGTAAATTTTTAATCTTTCAAAAGTGCACTTTTGATTCTTAAATAGTGCACTTTTGAAATTTAACTAACACTAATTCTTGAACGCCCTTGATTAGTTCGCCTTTTGTAAGTTCTCCGCCTTTAAATTCCATTACCATTTCCTTTAAAGATTTATTCTCTTCTTTTAAATCGTCAATTTTCTTTTTTAAATTATAATTTTCATCTTCTAAATCATAATTTTCTTTTACCTCTTCTTTTAAGGTCTCGTTTTTCGTTCCCAACATACTCAACAATACTAATACGGCAAGCGTAAGAAAAGTCAAAATAGTCGCTAAAAAATTCATTTTAACCACCTCGTTATTTATTAGCTAAGGTTATCCTATAATAGTAGCCTACATATCTAAAATTTTAGCGTTTTTTTAACTACCTTTTCTTTTTACATAAATAAACAGGGACACATCCTATTTTAATAGATATCAGCGACTACTTATATAACTAAACAAGTAATCAAATCAATAGTTAATTAATATAACATTTACAATTTTTTAAAAAATATCTGCTCATTTTTATCATCTAAATCAGCTTTCAATTTATCCCCTTCTTTAAAAATCCCTTCCAAAATCTGTAAGGCTAAGGGGTCCTGAATATATTTTTGAATAGTTCTCTTTAAAGGACGAGCCCCATAATGAGGATCATATCCCTTATCCGCTAAAAATCCTTTTACTCGAGTAGTAATTTCTAGATCTATTTTCTTGCTCTCCAACCTCTTTTTCAAAATATTAATCTGGATATCCACAATCTTTAAAATCTGTTCTTTATCCAAATTACTAAAGACAATTATCTCATCGATTCTATTTAAAAATTCTGGCTTAAAATGTTCTCGGAGTGAATCATTTACTTTTTGCATTATTACTTCTCTATTATTACTATTCATCTCATATATCCATTGACTTCCAATATTAGAAGTCATGATCAGGATAGAATTTTTAAAATTCACTACTCTGCCCTGTCCATCGGTTAATCGACCATTATCTAAAATCTGTAAGAGAATATTAAAGACATCTTGATGGGCTTTCTCAATTTCATCAAATAGAATTACCGAATAAGGTCGACGTCTGACAATCTCAGTAAGTTGTCCTCCTTCTTCGTATCCTACATAACCAGGTGGAGCACCAATAAATCGAGCTACACTATGTCTTTCCATATATTCAGACATATCGATTCGTACTAAAGCATTTTCATCATTAAATAAAAATTCAGCTAAACTGCGAGCAAGCTCAGTTTTACCGACTCCGGTTGGACCCATAAAGATAAAAGAACCTACTGGTCTGTTTGGATCAGCTATACCTACTCTGGATCTTCTTATCGCGTTAGAAACCAATCTAATTGCTTCATCTTGGCCTATTACTCTTTTTTTAAGTGTATCCTCCATTTTCACTAATTTATTGGTTTCTTCCTCCATTAAACGACCAACTGGTATACCAGTCCATTTAGAAACAATATCAGTAATATCCTCTTCATCTACTTCCTCTTTAAGCATTTTTTGATTTCTTTGTAAAGAAACTAACTTTTTATTCTCTCTTTCTAAATCCCTTTGCAGTTGGGGAAGTATACCATATTTTAACTCTGCTACCCGACCGAGATTAGCATTTCTTTCCTCTTTTTCAGCTTCTGTTTTAATTTTTTCAATTTCGCTTTTTATCTTCTGAATTCTCTGTATAGCCTCTTTTTCATTCTTCCATTTTAATTTCATGCCGTCTCTTTTTTCTTTTAGAGTACTTAACTCTTTTTCTATTTTATCTAAACGTTCTTTAGAAATAGAATCCTTTTCTTTCTTTAAAGCCTGTTTTTCTATTTCTAATTGAATAATTTTTCTTTCTACCTCATCTATCTCTACAGGCATACTATCGATCTCTATCCTTAATCGAGAAGAAGATTCATCTATTAAATCAATTGCTTTATCGGGCAAAAATCTATCCGAAATATACCTATTGGATAGGATAGCTGCTGCAACTAAAGCAGAATCTTTTATTCTTACCCCATGATGCACTTCATATTTTTCTTTTAATCCTCTTAAAATAGCAATAGTATCTTCTACTGAAGGTTCTCTAACTAACACAGGTTGAAATCTACGTTCCAAAGCAGCATCTTTTTCAATATATTTTCGATACTCCTTTAAAGTAGTAGCTCCAATACAATGTAATTCTCCACGAGCTAAAGCTGGTTTTAACATATTAGAAGCATCTATTGCTCCTTCTGCAGCACCTGCCCCCACTAAAGTATGGAGTTCATCTATAAATACAATTATTTCTCCTTTGGCCTGTTCAATCTCCTTTAAAACAGCTTTTAAACGATCTTCAAATTCACCTCTATACTTTGAACCAGCCACCATTGAACTGATATCCAATACCAGTATCCTTTTATTTTTTAATCCTTCTGGGACATCTCCGCTCACAATTCTCTGAGCTAAACCTTCAGCAATTGCTGTTTTGCCCACTCCCGGTTCACCAATCAAAACAGGATTATTCTTGGTTCGTCGGGAAAGTACTTGCATAACCTTTCGAATTTCATCATCTCGACCGATTACTGGGTCAAGTTTTCCTCTTCTAGCTAACTCGGTTAAATCACGAGCATATCTTTCTAAAGCCTGATACTTTTCTTCTGGATTTTGATCAGTTATCCGCTGACTACCTCGAATATTTACTAAAGCCTGATAGATTCTATCTTTAGTAATTCCATTTTCCTTTAATAAATCACCAACTCTGCTTCCCTTTGTTTCAGATAAAGCTATTAATAAATGTTCTGTACTTACAAATTCATCTTTTACTTTTCTGGCTTCTTGTAAAGCAGTATCAAGTACATCATTTAATTCACTACCTATATATTGCTGTCCCCCGGAATCACCATATACCCTGGGGATACTTTCTAATATCCCTTCTAATTTAGCCTTGATTTCTTCCAAATTAACTTCTAATTTCTGCAATATGGAAGGAACGACTCCTTCCTTCTGGTTAATTAGAGCTAATAAAAGATGCTCTTCTTTTATTTCCTGATGGTTATAACTATTCGCAATCTGTTGAGCTTCACCAATTGATTCTTGGGCTTTTATAGTAAACTTATCAAATTTAATCATCTTATTCACCTCTTTCATAAATATGTCCCGGGATGATTTCTTGATCTATTATTTTTGTAAATGTTTTTGACAATCTTTTAATTCTTCAATCAAAATATCATTCTCTTCTTCATTCCCTACAGTTATCCTCAAAAAATACCTGGAGGTTGAAAAATTTGGTTCATAAATAATTTGAACTAAAATGCCTTGTTCTATTAGCCAGTTATAAACTAAATCTAATTTTTCTTTAGGTCCTACCTCTACAAAAACAAAATTTGTCTGAGATGGATATGTCTTAAAAGGCGGAATTTTATTTATTCTAACTGTTAATCTTTCACGCTCATCAATAATTTGGTTTATTCTCTCTTTAAAAATATCTTTATTCTCAAAAACCACCTGAGCAGCAAGCTGGGAAAAAGAATTTACGTTAAAGGGACTCTTAACCTTCCTTACTTCATTTACAATTTCAGAATTAGAAAGTAAATATCCAACTCTCAGACTGGCTAAACTAAAAGCTTTGGAAAAAGTCCTGAGGATAACTAAATTGTTATAACGGGAAAGGAGAGGGATAAAAGTCTTACCTCCAAATTCATAATAAGCTTCATCCACTACTACCAGACAACCTGACTCTTCAATTATTTTTATAATTTCATACTCATCAAAATAATTTCCGGTCGGACTATTTGGATAGGCTATAAAAACTATAGAGGAATCTTCTCTTTTTGCTTCCTCTAATATCTTATCTTTATTTAAACTAAAATTATTCTGCTCTAAAGGAATTTCTACGAAGTTAGCATCATTAATAAGCGCATAAATTTTATACATTGCAAAAGAAGGCACGGAGGTAATAATTCTTCTTCCTTTTTCGGAGAAAGCCTTAATTAAATAATCAATAAGTTCGTCAGAACCATTTCCTATAACTATATTACTCCTGTTCAAACCCCAAAAAGAGGCAACAGTTTCACTTAATTTCACAGAATTAGCATTGGGATAACGAGAATATTCCAAGTTTTTAGCTTTACTAAGTATTTCTTTAATAATATCTTCTGGTAAACTATAAGGATTTTCGTTGGCATTTAGTTTTACTTTATAAGGTACTTCGTGAGGGTCATACGGTTTTAATTCTTTTAAAACATTACGATAAAATTTTTGATCTTTTCTCATATCTTATTTCTCCCTTTCATCTAACATTTTTAATATTTTAATATTTTTGCTTTTTCTCTAAGCTTCTGATCTGGTCCCGTAATTTGGCTGCTTCTTCATAATTTTCTACTTCTACTGCTTTTTGCATTTTTTCTCTTAATTTGACAAGCTTCATTTCCTTTTCATTTTCTAAAGTGATTTTCTCTGTGGAAGCTTTATCTAAAACTTCTTCAGTTACATAAATTGGGGCATTTGCTCTTAAAGCTAAAGCAATAGCATCACTTGGTCTAGCATCAATTTCTTTTTCTGTATGATCTAATCTTAATTTGATAATGGCAAAATAAGTGTTTTCTTTAATACTACAAATCACTACTTTGGTAACAATCATGGATAGGGAGTCTAAGATATTTTTTATTAAATCATGGGGCAAAGGTCTTATTGGTTTAATTTTTTCCAAAGCTAAAGAAATCATCTTCGCTTCATAAGGTCCTATCCAAATAGGAAGCCACCTTGTCTCAGTTTCATCTTTTAAAATTACCACAAAACCTTTCGTCACCGGGTCTATGGCTACTCCAGAAATTTTTACCCTAATCATTTTTACCTCTCTTTTTTTTATTTAATATTTTACCATATTTTACTTTTTTATTTTAAGAATTTTTTCCTATATATATTATATTCTACAAAAAATAAAAAATCCCTGCATAAATTTAAAAAATTAAAACTTCGAAAATCAATAGACAAAATAAATAATAAATAAGTTAGTGTAAAATTTAGTGGAGTAGTAAATAGAGGGTAAAAAAGGTGGAAGAAAAAAATATAAATTTATTTTGACTTTTTTTGAGATATATGTTATGTTATTAAAAACTTAATATTTATTGCCTCACTGTTTTCTAAAGTGAGGTAGAGGCGCGAGCAACAATTAGTACTGATGATAGGGTGAGTCCTGAAGATTCATTAAGAAAGGTGTTCTCGCCGAAGTACAAAGATAATAACTCTAGTCTTTATGCTGGGCTTAAAGTTAAGAACTTTAAGACTGTCATCAGAAATTTATCCCTGATTTCTGATGGAGCGCTATCTCATCAAATGAGAAAAATGGGGTTCAGTCAGCCTGTATTTTATATTTGAAGGCAATTGATGAACTAGCGTTTATCAATTGCCTTTTTTATTTATGAATTTAGAGATTGCTTCCTTGCCAATGCTCCTCGCAATGACATTTTGCTATTAGTATGCATATTTATAGGAGGAATAAATGAATAATCAAAGTAAAATAATATCTCCAATTAATAGAGATGGTTTTTCCGTAAATAAATCTGGAAACTTAGAGTTCGATCGATGTGATCTTGTAAAATTAGCTCAAAAATACGGAACTCCCTGTTATATTTTTTCTGAAAATATAATCAGAAAAAAATGCCGGGAATATGTCACTGCTTTTTCCCGAAGAAATATTAATTTCGAAGTAATCTATGCTGGTAAAGCCTTCCTGGTTAAAGCTATATGTAATATTCTAAAAGAAGAAGGTTTAGGTCTGGACGTAGCTTCTGGGGGAGAGCTATACACTGCCCTTTCAGCGGATTTTCCTCCTACAAAAATATTTTTTCATGGAAATAACAAATCCCAAGAGGAAATAGAATATGCCCTTAAAGAAAAGATTGGCATTCTAATAATAGATAATGAATATGAATTGGAAGCAATTGAACAATTGGCTGAAAAACTAAATACCAAGGTTAAAATAATGCTTCGCGTAACACCAGGCATCGATACTCATACCCATAAATACATCCAGACTGGCCAGGTAGATTCAAAATTTGGAATTAGTATCAATAAAGTTCCCGATTTTATGAAAGAAGTTTTATCTAAAAAACACCTTATCTATAACGGTTTACATTGTCATCTTGGCTCTCAAATTTTTGACTTATCTCCTTATGTTCTTGCCCTTGAGGAAATGGTAAAACTGATCAGAAAAATAAAAAGCCTCTGGGGGATAGATTCTCCAAATTTAGATTTAGGTGGAGGACTAGGAGTAAAGTATCTTGAATCTGATACGCCACCTTCTATTGAATATTTTGTAAACTTAATGGTAGATACTTTAGAAAACGAGGCAAGAAAAAATGATCTACCTACGCCCAAAATCTTAATTGAACCGGGAAGATCGATTATTGGAGAAGCAGGGATAACCATTTACACTATCGGTGCAATAAAGGAGATAACCGGTCTTAAAAAATATTTAATTGTAGACGGAGGAATGGCAGATAATCCTCGACCTATACTTTATGATGCTAAATATGAAGCAGTTATATTAGATAAAATTGATACTACTCCTAAAGAAATAGTAACTATAGCTGGCAAATGCTGCGAATCTGGAGATATTCTAATTAAAGATTTAAAACTTCCCATAGCTGCTTTGGGTGATCTTCTGGTTGTATTCTCAACCGGAGCTTACCATTATTCTATGTCGAGTAATTATAATGGGTTAACCAAGCCAGCAGTTGTATTAGTAAATAATGGTAAATCTGGTCTGATCGTAAAAAGAGAAACCTATGCTGATCTAGTAAAAAATGATACTATACCAGAATGGTTTTAAATAAAAAATAATATAAAGGTGATAATTATGAGAATAGTAGTAAAATTTGGCGGAACCAGCGTTCAAGATGCGGTAAGAATTAAAAAAGCTGCTCAATCTATTATCCAACAAGCAAAAAAAGGATATGAGACAGTAGTAGTGGTTTCAGCAATGGGAAACACTACCGATACCTTAACTTCTTTACTTAAAAACTCCGCTAAAGATCGTATTGAAGACAGAGATTATGCTGATTTTGTCTCGATGGGAGAACGGATAAGTGCAAGGATTTTATCGGCTACCATTAAATCTATGGGATTTTCTTCGAAATATTTTGATCCTGCTGATGATAATTTTCCCATTATTACCGATTCAAACTTCAATCAAGCAAAAATTCTTTCTCCGGAGAGTAAAGAAAAATGCCAAAAGATTATTGAGCCCCTACTTAAAAAAGGAATCATTCCAATAGTATGCGGTTTTTTAGGAAAAAACTGTGAAGACGGAAGTATAACCACTTTAGGCCGAGGAGGTAGTGATATTACCGCCTTTGCCTTAGGAAATTTTTTACAAGCAGATGAAGTAATAATTGTAACTGATGCGGTAGGAGTTTTAAGCGCTGATCCTCGAATAATAAAAAAACCAGTAACTTTAAAAGAAATAAGTGTGGAAGAGATGGGAATCCTTGCTGAAGGAGGAGCAAAAGTTTTACATCCCCAAGCCTTAAAATATAAAACTGACCAAATGAAGGCAAAGATAATCCATTTTCAAAATGGAGATTTAGGGACAGAAGGAACAGAGATAACCGGTGCTTTTAAAAGTAAGCTAACTCTTTTTAAAGAAAAGCTTACTATGTTAACTATTCTAGGATCTGAAATTTTTGATACTCCAGGACTATTAAAAAAGATAATCTCTCCTATTTCCGATAATCATATTAGTCTATATGGAGTATCTATAGGGACTAAGCATATTGGAATCTATGTTATACAAAATTATGCCCAAAAATCTTATGATTTAATTCACCCGGTTGTAATTGAAGATGAAAGATTAAAGTCAGTTACTTTAAAAAAAGATATTGCTTTAATCATTGTTAGGAGCCGGGATTTTATAGAAACACCTGGTATTATCCAACAAATAACTCAACCGCTGGCTAATAAAGATATAAATATAATTGAAATGACTACTATTAAAACCGATATTTTAATCTTTTTAGATTGGAAAGACCGAGAATTTGCTTTTCAAATAATAAATAAATCTTTAGAAGAAGCAGGGATCGTGATAACTAATAATTAAATAAAAAAGGAGGAATAGAAAATGTTTAAAGGATCTTTGGTAGCGATGATCACCCCATTTACAAAAAATAATAAAGTTGATGAAAAAGGAATAGAGGAATTAGTAGAATTTCAGATTAAAAATGGAACCAATGGTATTGTCCCTTGCGGCACCACTGGAGAATCACCTACTCTTTCTCATGAGGAACATAAAAAAGTGGTTGAACTGACCATAAAAGCAGTAGCTGGAAGAGTCCCGGTAATCGCCGGAACTGGTTCAAATTGTACTCAAGAAACATTAGACTTAACTTCTCACGCTAAAGAAGCAGGAGCAGATGGTGCTCTCATAATCACTCCTTATTATAACAAACCAACTCAAAAGGGACTATATTTACATTTTAAAAAGATAGCTGAAGAAGTGGATCTACCAATTATAATCTACAATGTCCCCTCTCGTACTGGAGTAAATATGTTACCTGAAACTTTAGCGGAATTAGCTGAATTAAAAAATATAATAGGAGTGAAAGAAGCTAGTGGAAATTTGGATCAGATGATTGAGATAATTGAATTATGTGGAGACAAAATTACCCTTCTTTCTGGGGATGATAAATTATTACTCCCGGTTTTATCTATTGGAGGTAAAGGGGTAATTTCAGTTGTAGCTAACATCATCCCCTATGAGGTTTCTAAGATGATCAAAGAATTTGAAAATGGAAATTATCAGGAAGCTAAAGAAATTTTCCTATCTAAAGTTTATCCTTTAAGTAATGCTATGTTTTACGAAACTAACCCTATTCCAGTAAAAACCAGTGCTCAATTGATGGGACTACCTTCTGGTGGTTTACGTTTACCTATGTCTCCTATGAGTGAAAATAACCTATTAAAATTAAAAGCAGATTTAATTAAATTTGGTTTACTGGAGGGGTAAGATTATGATTAAAGTGATAGTATGCGGCGGTTGTGGAAAGATGGGTTCAAAAGTTGCTCAATTAATTTACCAAAATGATGATATGAAGTTAGTAGGGATAATTGAATCCCCTATTCATCCTAATATCGGAAAAGATTGGGGAATAACAGTTGGCCTAGGGAAAACAGAAATAATTATTGGAGATAATTTAGAAAAAATTATTCAGGACACTGCTCAGGTGGTTGAATTCACTAACCCTAAAGTATCTCTTCAACATTTAGAAACTGTCTCTAAATATAAAAAAGCGATGATTATGGGAACTACTGGATTCGCCTCGGAAGAAATTAAAAAAATTAATAAATTAGCTAAAAATATTCCATTTCTCCTCTCCCCAAATATGTCCTTAGGAGTAAATTTACTCTTCAAACTTGTTGCCGAAACTGCTGCAGCCTTGGATGATAATTATGATATAGAAATCATTGAAACCCATCACCGTTTTAAAAAAGATGCCCCTAGTGGCACAGCTAAAAAGTTAGCTCAAGAAATTGCTAAAGTAAAAAATGTAAATTTAGATGAAGTGACCATCTATGGCAGAGAGGGAATGATCGGAGAAAGAAAAAGAGGAGAGATTGGCATTCATTCTATTAGAGGCGGCGATATTACCGGAGAACATACCGTGATCTTCACTTCCTTAGGGGAAAGATTAGAACTTACTCATAAAGCCCATAGTCGGGATACCTTTGCTTATGGAACCATCCAGGCTATAAAATTTATGGAAGGTAAACCTGCGGGTTTTTATGAAATGAAAGATGTATTGAATATTTAAAATAGAAGTCAGGAACCAAGAGCAAGAAGATAAGATAGTATCGAGTATCGAGTATATAGTATATAGTAAAGAAGGAAAAAACATGATCATAAATTTTGTAAAAATGCAGGGGTTGGGAAATAACTTTATTTTAGTAGATTGCTTAAATAAATTACTAGATGATAAATCTTTCCTATCTTCTTTTGCCAAAAAATTATGTAACCGCAACTTTGGAATTGGAGCAGATGGATTAATACTTATCCTTCCCTCTTCTAAGGCTGATCTACGAATGAGAATTTTTAATTTTGACGGTAGCGAAGCAGAGATGTGTGGAAATGGCATCAGGTGTTTTGCTAAATATGTTTATGAAAATAAAATAGTTACTAAAAGTAAATTTACAGTAGAAACCTTAGCCGGCATAATAATTCCTGAATTAATAATTGTAAATAAAAAAGTCTCCGGAATTAAGGTAGATATGGGTATTCCTAAATTGAGAAGAAGAGAAATACCAATGATAGGAGAAGATTCTCCTACAGTTATAGATGAAACATTAAAGGTAAACCCTAAGCAGATTTTTAAAATTACCTGTGTTTCTATGGGCAATCCTCATTGTATAATCTTTACTGATGATGTAAAATCTATAGCAGTAAGTGAAATTGGACCGCAAATTGAAAATCATCCCCTCTTCCCCCAAAAAACCAATGTAGAATTTATCCAAGTTTTAAACCGGAAAGAAGTAAACTTCAGAGTATGGGAAAGAGGAGTAGGAGAAACTTTGGCCTGTGGAACGGGAGCTTGTGCTTCTTTAGTGGCAAGTATCCTAAACAAAAAGACTGATCGGCAAACCTTAATTCATTTGCCAGGGGGGGATTTAGATATCCATTGGGCTGATGATGGGCATGTCTATATGATTGGTCCGGCTGAAGTAATTTTTAAAGGAGAAATATATTTATGAAGATAGCACAAAGAATACAAACTATTCCCCCTTATTTATTTGCAGAAATAGATAAGAAAAAAGAAGAAGCCATAAAGAGAGGAGTGGATATTATTAACTTAGGCATAGGCGATCCTGACCAACCTACTCCCAATAATATAATTGAAAAATTAAGAGAGAGCGTTAAAGATTCTAGGACACACCATTATCCTCCCTACCAAGGAACAACTGAATTCAGACAGGCAGTTGTCTCATGGTACAAAAATAGATTCGGAGTAAATTTAGACCCAGAACAAGAAGTTATGGCTCTTATCGGCTCCAAAGAGGGAATAGCTCATATCTTTTTAGCTTTTATTGATACAGGGGATTTTAGTCTTATACCTGATCCGGGTTACCCTGTTTATAAAACGGGTACCTTGTTTGCTAACGGCTTCCCCTACATTATGCCCTTATTAGAAGAAAATGACTTTTTACCTAACTTAGAAGAGATAGACGAAGAGGTCGCCCAAAGAGCTAAATTAATGTTTATCAACTACCCTAATAATCCTACTGCTGCTGTCGCCAATAAAGATTTTTTCGAAAAGGTAGTAAAATTTGCGAAAAAATATGATATCTTAGTCTGTCATGATTTTGCTTATTCAGAGATGACTTTTGATGGTTATAAGACCAGTAGTTTCCTAGAAATAGAAGGAGCTAAAGATGTGGGTATTGAATTTCATTCTTTATCGAAAATATATAATATGACTGGTTGGAGACTCGGGTTTGCAGTGGGAAATAAAGATGCTATTTCAGCCCTCTCTATAATAAAGACCAATATCGATTCAGGAGCTTTTAAAGCTATTCAAGAAGCTGGCGTTGAAGCTTTAACTGGTCCTCAGGATAATATTGAGAAAATGAATGAAATTTATACCCGAAGACGTAATGTAGTAATAAATGGATTAAATAAATTAGGTTGGAATTTAAAACCAACTAAAGCTACCTTTTACATCTGGATCCCTACTCCAAAAAATATAAACTCTGCAGATTTTGCTAACCTTTTATTAGAAAAAACAGGGATAATTGTAACCCCCGGAATTGGCTATGGGGAATATGGTGAAGGATTTGTAAGAATTGCCCTAACCGTTGAAGAAAAAAGATTAGAAGAAGCGATGGAAAGATTAAAAAAATCTAGCATTATTCAAAAATAAAGATTAATTATAGCAGATGGGCCTATATCTCCTTTTTATTTTTATTACTTACTATATTTTGGTGGTTCGGTTTCATATAAGTTGTAGCCTGATGAATCTATCACCACTATCGCCAAGAAATCTTTTACATAAAATTTATAAATTGCCTCTGCTCCTAAATCTTCATAAGCTACTACCTCAGATTTTCTAATACTTTTTGAAATTAAAGCGGCTGTTCCTCCGATTGCTCCAAAATAGACGGCTCTATTCTTCTTCATACTTTCAATTACTTCTGGGGAACGTAACCCTTTCCCTATCATCCCTTTTAGGCCTTTATTTAATAATGTTGGAGTATAAGAATCCATACGATAGGAAGTAGTAGGACCAACAGATCCACAGGAATATCCTGGCTTAGTGGGAGTAGGGCCAGCATAGAAAATAATTTGTCCCTTAAGCTCTATAGGAAGTTTTTGTCCTTTTTGAATTAATTCAAAAAGGCGCTTATGGGCAGCATCTCTGGCAGCATAAATATACCCAGTTATGCTTATTAAATTCCCCGCTTTTAAATTAATAATGTCTTTATCGCTTAAAGGAGTATTTATTTTTATAATATTTTTCATAAAAGTAATTCCTACTGTAATTTTTTTGTTTTATAATATTCCTTCGACATGTCGGGCGGCATGACAACAGACATTTACTGCTACGGGAAGCCCAGCTATATGAGTAGGTAAATAATCTATATGTACCGCTAAACAGCTAATATTACCACCAAGGCCTGCCGGACCAATACCTAAATTATTTATTCTTTTTAATATCTCTTTCTCCATTGTCGCATATTTCTTATTTTTATTGGACTCGCCTATCTTTCTGGTAATAGCTTTCTTGGCTATTACCATAGCCCTATCAGCGGTTCCTCCAATTCCTACTCCGATAATAATGGTAGGAGGACAGGGATTAGGACCGGCCTTTTGAAGTAGTTTTAAAAGGTCAGGGTCTATATGGTAATTAGCCTTAAGAAATAATTCTTTCACTGTCTTTAATCTGAATTGATTTAATTTTATACATTCTTATCTCTATCTTTTTCTTTTGCTACATTTTTTAATATGTTAATGACTGTATTCTCCATATGTATCTGACTTAATCTATCTGCATCTTCTGAATTATGTTTTTTCAAAGATTCCATAATTTTTCGATGTTCCTCAAAAGAATACTTCAGTCTTCCAGGGACACTAAGGGACTTAATTCGAAATCTATAAATAAAATTTCCTAAATTATCGC
>Ga0315291_10007764_pt1 | contig 13212 bp, 10 predicted proteins | sample YL17G12_20_MG_FD_203070 | JGI IMG/M metagenome (GOLD analysis project Ga0315291, IMG submission 203070) | Sediment microbial communities from Yellowstone Lake, YNP, Wyoming, USA - YL17G12_20 | ecosystem: Environmental > Aquatic > Freshwater > Lake > Sediment | place: USA: Wyoming | collected... | reverse complement strand
CACTCGAAGAAGCAGCCAGCCGCTTACTTTGCCTGTTTTGAAACCTATGCCAAGAGCCTGCACAAGTGAGATATGTCACACCACAGCAGGTTATTGACTTTGTCGCTGGCGTCTCATCGGTTGGGAATAGCTTGTTGCCAGCGTCGATCATGCTGGTCATTGATGGAGTGGAGTCGGCAATCGACCGAGAGTTAGGCGGCTCACTAATCTCGCAGGAATACGCAGACGAGGTTTATCGAATCGATCAATCGGAATTCTCGAAACTGTATGGCGATATCGTCACGGTTCCGAGATACATGCTCAAGCTCAAGAATAGCCCAGTCACTACGCTGACGAGCATTAAGCAGGTCACTTCATGGAATGCGAGCACGGGTGCAATTGAGACAACTTCAACGGTTCCGAGAAACAGTTTCCAGCTTGTCAACAGTCGTTTCGTGGTTTTCAATGCTCCGTTCGGGATGCCGATTAGTCAGCCGTTCTCGCAGCTTGGCAGCTTGGTTCCTCTGCTATCACAATTTGACGCAATGGGGATCACGCTGCTCATCACTTACGAGGGCGGGTATATTCAGTCAGGTAGTAATAGTGCGGCACTCTCTGATCTAAGACTCGCAATCCTGATTGAGATTCAGCGCTACTTCAAAATGCAAAAAGCGGAAGCATTTGACACCAATTCGATTGATTCAGAATTCGGGCGCAAGAGCGTCACTCGGCACTATCTGACGCCTGAGACGGTTGGCTTACTCAGAGGCATCAAAGGCAAGGTGATCGGATGATCGGACCTGCTGAAGCCGTAGACGCTGCCTTGAAAGAGTGGAAGGACGAAGCCTTTGTCCGCGTCTACAACGATATCGAATTGAACCTGACTGGGCGCGTGCTGAAGGTTGATACTGGCCGCTTACGTTCTGATGTTGGGACGGTTTCAAGAATCGAGCCAGAAGGGATGCGGTTCGGAGTCAGGGTCAAATACGGGATCGCTTGGGAACTTGGATTCGATGTGCCAGAGCAGACTATCCGGCCAAAGTATGCTAAGGCGCTTAAGATCCCGGTGGCTGGCGGCTTCATCTTCAGAAAGAAGGCAGTCATTCCGGCACACAAAGTGGCGGCACGACCGTTCATCCTGCCAGCGATTGAAGCGCACAAGGAATTCTTGGAAGATGGCTTTCTTGAAATCCTTGACCGGAAAGTGGCGGATTCGCTTCCGAGTGGCGTGAGAGAGATTTAGAGTTTCCCGGCTTACGGGCACGTCCGGGCCGGGAAAAGGCTGGGCCGTAGTAGGTGCTTGCTCGCTCCCACCCGGTCCAGCACATTCTTATGAGCGTCCAATCGGCAAGGCTGAAACTGAAAGAGCAGTTAGTGATTCAAGGTTTGCCGGAATTGGAGCTTGGAGTACCGAAGAATTGGAAGCAGACGAAATGGCCCGGTTTCTATCTCGACATGGGAGCAGAGCGGTTCCAGCATGAATTTCTCCAGGCGACCGACGTTACTTCTGGCTTTGCCGATGTCAAAGCGGCTTTCGTTGTCCATCAGTCTCAAGAGATCATGCCAGTCCCAGACGGGATGCCGCTTGATGAATACCTTTATCTGCTGGCATCAAGGATTCACGAGTCAGTTATGATCATGATGCGCAACCGAGAGAATGAAGACGACGGAGACCGAGGGTTTCTTGCTGAAGCAGCAATTGTGGAGTATGACTTTGCGCCGGATGATCCGATAGCAGCCGGCATTGTAACCATCCGAATCAGCCAATACAGCTAAAGGAGTTTGTTATGCCTATTGTTCATCCGCGCGCGTATCAAAGAGCCTTTTCGCTCAATCGTCAGACGAATCTAACGACATCCATCATTGATGGAAAGATCAATAAGGGACGTTCGATTAGGAACTTCGCTCCAGCAACGAAGACCGGCGTTCGTATCTCCGATTTGACGTGGACGGCGAAGGGACACACGTTCCCGACCTTCAGCGATGAGGTGCAAGAGGATTTCCAGTTTCCGTCAGAGGATCATAGCTGCACCGATCTTGAGTTGCTTTACGCGGCTTACTTCTGCATGGGGAATCTGACCAGCAGTCAGCCTTACCCTGGGTCTATGCCGCTTATGTGGCGTCACACGATCCGCTGGCAGCCAGTGCTGACAAATCAATTGGTTCGCTCCACGACCGTTGTTGAAAAGGCGGGCGCTGAGTACACCAAGAAACTGATCGGCGCCTGGGTCAACTCATTCACCATCACAGGAGACCGCGCTGACCATGTGGTTCTGAACTGGGATGGCGGAGCCGCTGGTTACGAGGACGATGTTTTCAGCTTCCCTGCTCTGTCAACGGCATCGTTCTTCAAGACCTTGTTCGGGACCGTCAGCTTTGGAGACTCCGGGAGTCTTGGAGATATCAGCGCCGAGGTGTTGAGTTTCAATTTCCAGTTCACCCAGAACGCTTTCCCGTTGCACCTGATGGGCAATGCAACGAACAGTGAAAAGCAGGTCAGTGAAGTGCTGATTGGCGATCAGCAAGTATCAGGTGCCATCACCATGAAGATCAATGCTGCGCACCGTACCCGATTCTTGAACCAGACGCTTTGCGGCCTGCGATTGATTCTTGAGTCTCCTGATACTGTCAACTCGGTGAGGAAGACGGCGACAATCAACATTCCAAACCTTCAGATCGGGTCTGAAAGCTGGGGAGAGGAAGGTCCAACAATCGCGTGGACGATGAACTTCGGAGCGCAAGATATCCTCAAGATCGGCGCAGCCGAACCTGCCGAGATCATTATCGACAGTGACATAGATGATACCGAGATCGGCGTTGTCGCGTAATGCAGTACCATCTAAAGGAGCCCAATGAGCGAGCGAGCAATGTTAGAACTCAAAAACCCAATTACTTTCCCGGTTGTAGACGGTGACTATGAAATCTATGTCACGATGCGGCCGTATCCAGCCGACCAACTCAAGAAAATGCTGCGTGAGACTGCAACCAAAATGGCGGCACGTGGCAAGAACATGATTGAGATTCTGAACTCCGATCCGGAATCCTCAGCCGAACTCTTCTTCTCAAACTTCATCGACATCTATGGCCTGTCAAAAAGTGATGGCACTGAGCCAAGCCATGAGGCGAAACTCGCCTGGCTGAAGCGCAACAAGCGGCTCGCCATTGATAGGGCCATCGTGCGCTTAGGCTTCGGTGGTCTCAATGTGGAGTTTGAGCCACCCGCTGATGAGTTTAATGTTGATGCGACTTTCGACATGATCCGGATTGCTGCGTACCAGCACTTCGGGTTCCTCGTGGACGGAAAATGGGAAGCGCTGCGCGTCGATATGTCACACAATCTGGCGCCGGAGCAGGATATTGATGTCAAGCGGTGGGAGCAGTCTCAAGGCAAGTCTCGAGTTCACACCAAGAGCAAGACCTTTGAGCGGGTCATTGACTATGACGCATTAGAGCGTTGCTATGATGGTCTAGCGATCAGCTTGGAAGGTTGCACGGTGGACGGCAAGCCATGCGACAAGTCTAACCGTGAGCTTTGGCTCCCGCTTGTACCGCTCTGGCATAAGGACGTAGTGCTATCAGCTTATTTCCGAGGCGTCGAAGCAAAAAACGATTAGTGGCAGAGCGCCTGCCTTCCGCGCTATCTGCCCATGAAGAGCTTTCGAGGACTGGCGGCTTCACCTGCGAATGGGAAAATAACTTCGATGAGATGTATCAGTCAAGTCGAGAGGATCAGCAGCGGGTTAGAGAAGAGAATCCCAACGAAGATCACTGTGAGAAACTGCTGGTTTCTAATCTCGCTTGTGATGCCGCGTGTCCTTTCAATCCTCGCATCGGTCGCAAGGGTGAATTGAATGAAACAGTTTCTAAGAATCATGAATTATTGAACTATGCTGTCAAGCTCCACGACGATGAGAAGTGTAAGCTGCTGGACTCGGCACAGTTGCAAGCTTGGGAAGTTCTAGCGTTGAACCTGGCGCGTGAAAATTATGAGTTTGCAAGAGACAGGCGGCTAGCACGATTCACAGCTCATGAGATTATGAAGGGATTGTCCGAAGCATTCGGCAAGAAGAAATGATGCCTGAAAGCCGGTGTAAGACGCAATGGCGGAACGCGAACTCATCTACCGACTCAAGGTCGATACCAAGACGGGCAAACTCGCTCTGGAGCAATTCAACGATGCTCTGGAATCGACCACTAAGACCGCTGAAGCTGGTGCCAAGCGGATCAAGACTGCCTTTGATAATACCTCCAAGACGCTCAGCGAGGTTGGCAAGGGGCTTACCGTTGGAGTCACACTTCCTCTTGTGGCTCTGGCGGCCGCCGCTCTGAAAGCTGGGCAAGACTTAGACAATGCTTTTGACTCAATCAGAGTCTCTACAGGAGCAACTGGAGACAAGCTAGAAGCCCTTCAGTCTAGTTTCCGCAAAGTCTTCGAAAGCGTTCCTGATTCAGCCGACAAAGTATCCGCCGCTATCGGTCAACTAAACACCCGCCTTGGCCTTTCTGGGCCTCCGCTAGAAGCACTCACAACTCAAATCTTAAACCTGGCTCGCTTGACTGGTACAGATCTAAACACGGTCATTGAAGGGTCTACTCGTCTGTTCGGCGCGTGGAATGTTGCTACCGCCGATCAAGGGAAGACTCTGGATTTCCTTTTCAAAGTCAGCCAGCAAACAGGCATAGGTGTGGGCGCATTGCTTCAGAAAGTCACTCAGTTCGCTCCAGTCTTCAGGGAGATGGGATTCAGCATTGAAGAGTCGGCGGCGCTTCTAGGAAAGTGGGAGAAAGCAGGAGTCAATGCAGAAATCGTTCTGAGTGGTTTGCGTATCGCTGCGAGTAAATTCTCCAAGGAAGGCATCACGCTCAGGGAAGGTTTAAGCGGGATCATAAAGCAGATTCAGGATCTTGGGCCAGGCGCGAAGAGCACGGCTCTGGCAGTAGATGCTTTTGGGCGCTCTGGCGTCACGATGGCTGACGCTATCCTCAAAGGCCGTCTTTCAATTGATGATTTGATGAAGAGCTTGAAGGCTAGTCCGGAGACGATCAATAAAGCTTACGATGCGACGAAGGGCTTTGCTGAGAGTTTTGATACGCTCAAAAACAAGGTGTTATCCGCGCTAGAACCGCTTGGGACTGAGTTGCTGAATACGCTGGAGGTTGACGTAGTGCCAGCGATGATGACGGCCATAGAAGCTATCAAGAGCATGGTCAAATGGTTTTCTGATCTGCCTGGGCCTGTCAAGACTGCTGCTATTGCATTTGCAGCGTTCGCGGCTGTTCTTGGTCCGCTCTTGCTTGCAATGAGCGGGGTTGTTTCTTGGGCTGGGAATATCGCGGCGACATTCACAATGCTGGCACCGAAGATGATCGCATTGACAGGCGCTACAACCGGTATGGAAGCGGCTGCTATTGGGCTGGGGACTGCCCTGAGATTTGCTGGTCAGGCGGTTCTGGTCGTTGGAGTCGCATTCGTCTCTTGGAAATTTGGAGAATGGATAGCTGGCGTTACCGGATTAGACGAAGCATTCTTCGATCTTGGAAAAACGATCTTTGGAACGAGAAAGTCATTTGATGAAGCGGCACAAGCTGAGAACCAACTCCAGAAAATCACCGACAAATTGAATGCAACGCTGAAATCACCGCTCATAAAACAGGCAGGCGAATCTTGGGACACATATTCGGATCGGGTACGGAAGGCTGCATTTGAGCAAACTGGAATCGCTGAGAAGCTTAAGAAGACTTCGCCGGAAGTAGGCAAAGTTGATGAGATTACGAAGAAGCTCAATGCGACTATGCTCGGCAATGCCAAGGCGACGAAGGAGGCTGCGAAAGAGTTAGAAGGGTTGGCAAACACCTTCGGGGTGAAACTTGTCCCCATCTCCAAGAACTTCCAGCAGAACTTCGAGAAGATTACAGTCGCTCTACTGGCTTCTGGAAAGTCGGCAGGCGAGTTAGAGAAAGACCTGCTCGAAATGGCGGATGCCGCAAGGAAGGCTCACGAAGAGACAAAGACCTTGACGCAGCGGACAGAGGACTACCTTAACTCGGCAGAGATGGAGCACGATGCTCTCATGCGGAATGTGGATGCTCTTGACCGGATGCGCAATGCAACGATCCTGCTGAACGATGCGCCTGATCCTCTAATATCGACCAATGACACGCTCACGGCGCAGATGCACAACCTGCTGATCGTGACCGAGGGATGGGAGAAGCTGAAAGGTAGTATCGGCGGTTTGCCAGAGGTTACTAAGCCTGTCAAGCAAGCGTTTGAAGGCATCGGGCAACAGATTTCTACCGTGTTTAACGATTTGAGTAAAGGCATTGCAGAGGCCATCGTCGAGTGGAAGGGATTCGGAGAGACACTCAAGAGTATTGCCAAGGAATTTGCAAAAGGCATTCTCAGAACAATGATTGATGGCATGCTGGCGCCATTAACAAAAGAAGGCGGTCCAATCGACAAACTGACCGGAAAGATGCAGGAACAGTTAAAAAAATTAACAGATTGGCTTGGGAAGTCCTTCAAAGATATGTTTTCCAAGATCGGCGGATTCTTGAAAGACTTCATGTCTTCTACTGCCGGTCAGATTGCTGGGATGGTTGGAGGAGTTGCGCTGGCCATTGGCGGGTTAAAGATGGGCGGCAAGAAGGGTGCTGCAATGGCGATTGGCGGTGGGGCGCTTGCCGGGGCTTCTATCGGCACAATGATTGCACCAGGCATAGGAACTGCAATAGGGGCAGCCGTAGGAGCAGCGGCAGGCGGTTTAGCGGCACTCGTCAGTAAGTTCACGCGCAGGGGGAAGGAAAAGCTAGAAGCTACGGCAGCAGCCGAAGAATTGAGTCGCTATGTCTGGCAGGAGGTCGTGCCACAGGTTAAGGCTGGCTTGATCGGCGTCGAAGACGGAGAGAAGGCAATCCAAGCCGCGTTCGACGCCTATCAGACCTATCTGCATGACAATCTGAAAGACCAGACTGTTATAGCTCGGTCGATTGAGAGTCAGAGAATCACATTGACTCAGGGACTTGCTGCCTTGGATGCGCTTAAGGGAGAATTGAAGGGCAATGAAGCAGTTCAGATTCTCCGGGATCTTGGGAAGGAATTCCTGGAAACTGGAATGATGACTGACAAGTTTGCAGCTTCCATCAAAGGCGCTGGCGGAGACGTTGAATTCTTTAACAAGATGACTTCTCAGATTCAAGGCTTGCAAGGTCTGCGTGCTGAATTTGGAGCATTGAAACAGGCGATTGACGCTCTACTCCCGAAGCAAAAGACTTGGCAGGAAGAGTTCTTAGACACTGGCGTTATTACCGATGAGATGGCGGAGAAGATCAAGAAGGCCGGTGGAGATATTCAAGACTTCAAGAAGTTTGCCGAGATGAAAACGGTTAGAACTGAGTTTGATTCTCTTCTAGCGGAATTCAACAAGACCGGCAAGGCTTCAGACCGATTATTGAAATTGATGGAGGAATTCGGCGGACCTGATGTTGTAAACGCTTTCCGGAAGCTGATGGCTGAAGCTGAGAAGAGCGGCAAGACTCTAGGCGACCTCGCGAAAGATTCAGAGGGTGCAGCCAATGTGATTCAAGGTGCATTTGATTCGACAGGAACAGGCATCGACAAGGCTTTCACCGATGCGGCAAAGACGCTATCAGACACGCTGCAAGAGATGGACGACAACCTCGGCAGAGCTATTGCAAGTCTACAAGCCGCAATGGTGACGATGATTAACGACCTTATCGACGTGCTGCTCGGCGTTCCTGGAGCAGCTGAGAAAGCGGCACGAGATGCAAACTTCTTCTTGGGTGGGATCAAAGATATCGAAGTAAGGGTCAATATTGCTTCGACGTTCGACGATAGCGGTTTGCGCGATGCCGAAAGCAGAGCAGCTGCATTAGCTGCAATCGGGTTTACTGGACAGCCGACTATAGACAATCCAGTTGATTCAAATAGTGATCCTGCGGCAAGGGATTTCTTCGACACTCAAACACGCATCCCACGCTTTGCCGAAGGCACTCCATTCGTCCCATTCACCGGCCTAGCAATGGTGCATCAAGGCGAGCGGATCACTCCAGCTTCGCAGAATCGAAGTGGTGCGACTGCTGGCAATGTTACGCAGACTATCATCTTCCAGAACGTCGAAGATCCGAACGAGCAGAAGCGGATGCTTGATCGCGTGAACAGGCAGATGTTGAACGATATGCGGAGACAATAGTTGGTGCCCGGCTGCGGAACCAGGGTTGTCCGTGGTGCCACCAAGGCGGTCACTCCTCTAATACCGCCATAGAGCGCAACAAAGGTAAGCCGGGCGGAAATTGCGCTCGCAGGATAACATGATCCTCACTTGGACAGATGCAGACGGTAATTCTCAAGTGTTCGATAACACTTCTTTAGGGAGTTACCGTATTGTCAAATTTGACGGGCTTGGCGCGCCTCCTGGGAATATCATTCAGCAGCGCGCCGTCTTGCAGCATGGATCACACGTGGTTGATCTATTCCTAGAGCCTCGCCCTATCTCAATCGAGCTAATGGTCCGTGCGGATACTCAGTCGGAATATGAAGTCAACCGGAAGTACATTTCCGATCTTTTCGCTCCGATCACGGTCCTTGGATATCCGAATGTAGGTCTACTTTCTTTCCTGATGGCTGACAATGTTACTCAGTATGAAATAGCAGCGATTCCTCAGAGCGTCAACCATGACTCAAGCAGGCAATCTCAAACGGTAATCTTTACGCTCATTGACTTGCTGGCTCCTGATCCGTATTTCTTAGGCTCAGTAGATATCGTAGAAGGATTAGTCGAAGGAACTCCAGAAGCGATTTCCAATAGCGGAGAAGCTCCAGCCTTTCCTCTTCTGAAAGTTATTGGGCCTTCTACCGATCCAAGTTTTGTCAATCAGACAACCCAGCGAACTATTAAATGGTTAGGATCGGTCGCTAGTGGATCGCGCCTGGAAATTGATTGCGAACGCAAGACCGTGACTACGATTGTGATTTCTACGAGCGTTGAGACCGACGCTTTCAATGGACTTGCAGCGCCTCCTAATGATGATTTCTGGCCTTTGATTTCCGGGTCAAATACCGTCAAATTCACTAGCACAAGCGGGCCAGGCACGCCGTCAATAACCTGGCGAGAAAAGTTTCGGAGCATCTACTAGGAGCAAGCGTGAGAGAGGCGTCCTGGTGTTTTGATGATTCTTCATTTGGGCCATTCACCAATAGTGGCTGCACATTTGAAACCGTTTCACCTCTACGCGGGACAGCTTCCGCTAAGTTTTCCTGCAATGCCATTCAAACCTTCTACTGGACTTTCAATCCTATCAGGCCGGTGCTCTATTGGGCAGCTCGCTGGAAGTTTTCCAGCCCGAGTGTAGGTTGCGGATTAGTGCAATGGACTGGCACTAATGGGACAATCCTTGACCTTCGTCTGAATGGTTCTGGGCTGATTGAATTGCGTAAGAATGCGATATTACAAGCTACAAGCCGACGAGCGATTACGACCGATCAAGAATTTCATCTACAAGGCGAACTGTTTTTCACCAGCTTTCTGATTGCAAGAACTAGATTCGATAACATAGCCCTGTTTGATTTGAACTTCGGCCCTGTTGCTTTAACACCGGCTGAAGTCATTGCAGAAATGCGCTTCGGCAGTTTCCTTGGCACTGGATCAGGGACAGGAGTTGTTGACGATGTAGTAATCAATAATTCCGATCAATTCTCGCGCAAGGATTACAACTATCCTGGTAATTGGACTGGTCGCATTGATAGACCGAACGCTGCCGGGACTTTCGCAGAGTGGAGTGGCGTAGTTGGGAATGTCAACGACGCCAATGATGCGACGCTGATAAGCGGAAATGACAACGGCCAGAAGGTTGCATATAGCTTCCCATTGGCGACTCTTCCGGCTGAGAGAACTGTTATGAAGGCGGCTACTTATCTAGTCCGTGCAAAATCAGAGAATCCTGAAAATCTTAGAATCGGAATCCATAAGAATCAATTGACACCTATCAATGAAAAGTGGCGGGTATTCTTTGATGGCGTTCCGACAGGAGGAACTCTGCAAGTTGGCTTCAATGATGCGCTGACTGCGGAGATTGCTTTTGACGCATCGGCGGCTACATTCCAAGCAGCCATCGAAGCATTAGACGATATCAAAGCCGGTAATGTCACTGTCACTGGCAACAACTCCGTAGGATGGACGATGGAGTTTATCGGGCGATTAGCTGCTGAAGCGATGCCACCATTCACCGCAGGAGGTTCAGGCTTTGGCTCTGGAGTAACTATTCACATTGAACGCATTCAGGTCGGGAATGAAAACTTCTTTCATCCTCCTATCGGAGAGCTATGGTGGTTTTCATCGGCCTATGCTCAGCCTGTTCTCACTACAGTATTGTCTAATCATTTCTACCATAGCCTTTTGAAACCAGACACTCAGAGTCTATGGAATAGGACGACGCTTGCAGAGTTCCAAATTTTGTTAGAATGCTTTAATCCAAGTTTTTAACATTGCATAGGAGGATTAAAATGACTTGTCTTTTGGCTTACTCGGCTGAGACTGGCGGCATCCCTTACGGATTAACTTACGGTGGGGCGCAATTGCAGAGCACGGCAAAAGACGGAGCGTATTCGCTTGGTCAGCAAGATGGCGTCAATGCGTCGTTCATTTTTACGGCTACTGAGCCACCGCTGAACAATGTCCTTCGTAACAACAATTTCCACCACACGTCCCTGTTCGGAAGCACGCAATCTCCGCCACGAGGCGCTGGAATTTCTTTCGCTTCTGGTAGTGGTCATCAAGCCTACAACAATCTCTTTTGGTCGAACTACAACGAGGGTGCCCGTGTCAGCTACGCCAGTTCCTGTAAGTTCTGGCAGAACACTTTCTATAAGAATGCGGCTCTCGGCCTGTATCTAGCCAACAATCCTGCCACTGCGAAGAACAACGGCTTCTGGCAGAACGGCGATAGCTCTCTGGCGCAACAGCTTGTCGATCAAAGCGTCGGCTCCACGAAGCAGGGAAACCGTTTCGATGATCCGCGGTTTGTGCAGCCATGATTTCTCGCCTCTTCAATGGAACCACGGACTGGATCAAGCTGCCATTCAGTATGTTCTACGGGTCTCCGTTTGTCGATGGTTCGGCATTCACGATGGGCCTGTGGATCGAAAGTTCCGATTCAAGCGGGTCCGATGTGGCGTTGGTGTCGAGCGAAGCGGCAGCCTCTGGCGCATCTTCCAATCTTGGACTCGGCTTCTATTGGAACAAAGACGAGCTGATCGTCAAGTATTACTACGGAGCGGGAACCTTAGAGGAAAAGAGCGTTGCGTTGACAACTCCGATGGCGACCCCAATATTTGTTGGGTTCTCGGTCTCGGAAGCTGGCGGAGTTCCGACGTTCAAATTTTATTCCGGACTGACTGCGGACACCATCGTTCAGTTGGGATCAGATCAAGTTGGATCGGGTCAGCCTAAGACAAGTTCTCGGCAGTTCGCTATGGGGTGCCGTACCACCGGAGACAATGCGGGGATGACTCCGGATGGGCTGTTCTTTTCCGGCAAGACCGAGCGCTGGGGTTACTTCGATAGCATTGCGCTTTCGCTCGATCAGCTCAAATTCTTTGCTCGCACTGGCTCCGCGTATCTGGTGGGAGATGCCTTTGAATGGCTCGGAGTGGGCTTTGATTTTGAAGGCACCGATCCTGAGTACGACAACAACGTAAACTTCTGGACCACGGATTCAATCACTGGTACTAGCGTTGAAGCTCCCATCGCTCCTCAAATTTGGCGCAGGCTTCAAGATCTAAACCCGCCGACCGACTTCATTTCTCCAAAAGGATTCATCGACGTCGATGACGGGCTTCTGTTGGGCGGCTATCCGACGGGTGACGTTTGGAAATCCGTAGACGACGGCGGAACATGGATAGAGCAGGGTCATGTCACCGGGCCTGGAGTAGACGGCTGCAACTGTCTTCTGAACTTGGGCGGCGGCATAGTCCTCGCGGGCGGTGCGTTCGGCGGGGATGACGGGCGTATCTTCAAGAGCACGGATGGTGGGGCAACTTGGACCGACAAAGGCCAGCTCGGCGCGACGACGATCATCGAAGGCCTAGAGCTTCTGGACAACGGAACAATCCTCGCTGGGACCAACGTCGGCGGTCAGGTCTATAAGACAACCGATCAAGGCGAAACGTGGGCTACAGCCGGAGCGCTCTCTGGACAGACGTTTGTTTTCGCACTGTGCGAAATTGACAGCGGCGTGGTTCTGGCTGGCGCTAACGCTAACAAGGTATTCCGGTCCACCGATTATGGGGATAGCTGGACAGACATTGCGACGCTGTCCCCTTCTAATGCACTCAGCGCAGTTGGGTGTCTTTACAAACTCCCTTCCAACCCGCTCATAGTCTTGGCGTCCACTGACTTTGGAGACATGTACTACTCCGACGATGAGGGAATCACGTGGGCGCGCTCCTACGGTGACACTAATTACATGGCGGGCGGCAACTTCGTGGGGCCGCTCTCTAATGGGAATGTGTACATCTACCTAGAGAACATGGGCGGGGTATGGGAGAGCAGCGACAATGGTGCGACGTGGCCACTGGTCTACTCCGTCCCTGGCGAAACCGGTTCGAATACCAGCATTTTCGCTCTCGCAGACCGCTTGCTGGTCGTCAACAAGGGCTGGGTTACGGATAACGTAAACGTCTGGGAGCTGACGCCAATCTCTATCACTGGAGGTCCGAATGTAATCGAAGTCTCAGAAATCATCCGCCAGATTGAATACCTGGAACTTGCCGATATGTTAGCTCAAACATGCAGCCTCATCCCTCGCGTGCGCATTCGCAGGCTTGACGATTTGATTCAGGTAATGGAATTGACCGGCTATGAATTCCTGCGCTATACGAAGGTTTGGCAGGGAATAGGAGAGTTCGAGCTTCTCATCAACGGACAGTCCGAGAAGGCTCTGGAGATGATCGAAAAAGGCGTAGTCGGGAATATTGGCTCACCATCATCGATCAACAATTTCATTCTCGAAGTCAGCTATGATGGAGTTTCAGACTTTGCTGGAATCATCGACTTCCCTTCCGTGGAATGGATGGATGATGGGACAGAAATGCTTCGGCTCGTTGGCCCAGACCTGAAACGGTGGATGACTGACCGCATCATCGTTCCGCCGACCGGGTTGGAGCATGACAGCTATGCTGACTTGCAAGAAACGATCATCAAATCCATGATCGACAGG
>Ga0315291_10007760_pt1 | contig 13217 bp, 18 predicted proteins | sample YL17G12_20_MG_FD_203070 | JGI IMG/M metagenome (GOLD analysis project Ga0315291, IMG submission 203070) | Sediment microbial communities from Yellowstone Lake, YNP, Wyoming, USA - YL17G12_20 | ecosystem: Environmental > Aquatic > Freshwater > Lake > Sediment | place: USA: Wyoming | collected... | reverse complement strand
TCGTCTTCGTCAAGAGCAACCCACTTGCCGCGATATTTCTGAAGATTCTCTATCCAAATATTGCTATTTCCTAAGCCCATAAAAAGATTATAACACAAGCGGTAGACCTTTTGATTGTAGCGCAAGAAAGATTTGCAGGCAAAGCTTAGAAAGGGATTTCTTCTTGGTTTTCTTGGGGTTTGGCAAAACAGAGGCGATATTTGCACCAATCGCAATTCGGATTCTCCTTGGGAACCGGGCCGGCTAAAAGATTGGAAACTTCGGAGATAAAAGCGTAAAAGCGCTCCATATCCTCTTCTATTTCGAAAAACTGGGGCTTTGCCTTAAAAATGACATTTTCTCCGGGAAAGCTTATCTCTTCGGGGCTGACTGTAACCACACCCATCTTACTGACCTTTTTGGGCGCACCATATGTAGGATTTTCGAGAGCAAACTTATAGGCATGGAGTTGGGGGAAGAATTTCTGTATTTTATTCTCGGTAGGGTCGGTAATCTTAAAATCGATTACGGCATAAGTTCCGTCATCAAGTTCGGAGGCAATGTCGAACCTTCCCGAAATAAAACAGGAGTTATCGGGAGGAATCGGTTTAGATTTTAAAAATCCTTCCTTAACCTCCACTTTTCCGGCCGGAAGCAAGGAATTAATCTCCTTAAGCTCCATCCCGATAATCGCATTCTGGAGAAGAGAGTTCATTTTGGAAAAAACTCCGGGCATTCCGATGGAAGGAAGGGTAATCCCATTTTTAACTTTGAGATAGTAGCAGTGTTTGCAGTCCTCGTATAAATATTTAAAGTCCGAAGGGGAAAGCTTATACATAAACAAAATTATACCACCCTTCCCATTCCTCCCTATGGGGAAAACCCGTGCTAGAATGGAGTATGCCATCAAAAGGTATTGTCTACCTGGCCGCATTTATAGGCTCGATAATCGGTGCATACATTCCGGCAATCTGGGGAGCCGGGTTTCTTTCTTTCTCTTCGCTAATCTTCAGCGCGCTTGGAGCAATCGCCGCAATTATTTTAGTTTTTAAATTCTTCAGGTAGAGCTAGATTTTACCGATTCTTCCCAGTATCATGACCAAAGAGGAATTATGGGGCCAATTAAGGTATAATATATCTTAAGGTTACGAATCCATTCTGATAGGCACTCTAAATCGATACTTCAGGTATAGGTTTCCCAGGCTTCCAGGTGGGCCAGTTTCCATTAAAAGAAAGGAGGTGAAAAAAATATGGCAAAAAGATTATTTGTAGGGGGACTTTCCTACGAAACAACAAGCGACGAGCTTAAAGAACTTTTCTCGAAAATAGGAGAAGTTACTGCGGCTGATGTTATTACCGACAAGTTTACGGGTCAGGGAAAGGGTTTTGCTTTTGTCGAGTTTGCAGACGATGCAAATGCCGATAAAGCAATCAAAGAGTTAGACGGTACGGAGTATAACGGAAGAAAAATAGTTGTCAACGAAGCCAGACCGCGTGAAGAGAGATCTTCGGGCGGATACGACAACAGAGGCGGCGGAGGCTTTAGAGGCGGAGGGGGTTCAAGACGCTATTAAGCTTTAAAAGCTTAAAAGAACACTTCGGATAGGCTGTGGGGAAAAACGGTCAGAAAGTTTATGGAGTTTGGATGCCCACTTTTTGTTCGATTGTGGCGATTCTGTCTTAGTGGCCGGATACCTGGTGGGTAAATACGGTTACTTCTTCTCTAATCCCTTTTAGCTCCCCCATCACCTCATCCATTTTTATATAGAATTCATCTTTCGTGGGAATGTTTCGAAGTTGTTCTTCGAATTTTTCGTCCATCATTTTTTCAATTTCGTCAAAATCTCTTTGTGTTAAAGTCATATTCTTAATTAAACTTCGTGAAGTATCTGGAGTCAATAACAATCTTGGCTCGTGGACAAGGTATTCCACCTGGCGGGTGGAAATTTTTAATCTTTATTTTCAGCTTTTATCACTATACTTTCTCAGAAGTTCTATAATATTCCCCACATGGACAAAGAAAGAAGAAAGATAGTTCCTAAAGTTTGGTTAGCTGAAGAAGAGATGGAGGACAAATATAAAGATTTAAAAGTCCTTTATGGAGCATTTGCCTTATCTATTTGGAGAGAACTGGTAAGAGAAACTCCCGAGATGCCCAATATTGTCCTTACCGTTGCCGATAATTGGTTTATGATAACCCTTTGCGCTGCTCCCCCACGTTCATCCCTGGAAAAATTGGTTACGGAAAGCGGCATATATATTACAGAGTCTTCGGATATTCTCAAAAGGAATCTTGATACCCAATCCGGCATCTTCGACATCGTTGATATTTTGAAGGCGACCCAGACTATCCTTGAGGCCCGAAATATTGCTTCTAATAGAGTAATCGTTCTTGATAGGACGTCGGTTGCCTACAGAAACCAAGTTTTTGATTTTAAAGAGGGAAAAATTATCGACAGTCGGGGCGAGCCTATGTGGGGAGGAGTAGTTAGACTAATAAATCCTGATATGGAAGTTTATATCATCACTCATGGTTACAAACCCAAGGATGAGGACTATCTTCGGGATTTAACTTTTGGCAAAGACCTCCCCGACCCGCATTATGCCTGCTAATTATCGGTATGAATAACGAAAGAAGAGGAAATGAAATTGGTCTCCCCGAACTCGTAAAGGAAACAGTTAATGTAACAAAAGAGTTATTTGTTAGGCGGCTCAGGATGGTCGAACCAAAATCGAACCAGTCGAATGGATTATAATCCTTAGCGACTGAAGTGATCTTTTCTGATATTATAATCATTAGATATTATGGAGCATTCAGACTTCTTGAGAAATCCGCCTACCGATATTCCCGTAAATATTGAAAGAGATTTTTCTAAAGAGAACTTTGAAGGGTACGTATCAGCTTGTAAACGAGTAGGAGAAAGGATTGCTGAATTTGTCCTAGACAATGACCAAAGCAAGATCGCTATAGTTTTACCAAGCCGGGGAGCAATACCGATTTTTATTGGCGCAGAAATTGCCCTTATGGAAGACTCCGAACTGAAAAATTATGACATCGGCAAATTGATAGAAATACCGGAACTTTCTTGCTTTGATCGGTTAAGGCCAGATGACAAAGACGCGGAAACTGACGATTTTCCTGTCAAAACCCTAGTATTACCATTCACTGCAGATGTAAAGATGAAGGGTTTGGTTCGGCCGGAAGAAGAGACAAAGGTTGTGGACAATATGCGACAGTTTATGTCAAGAGTCACAATAGAGTTTTTTAGAGACCCATCCCAAAGAGAATCTAAAGAATTTTCTTTGTATCTTCGATTACTAGAGATTGTCGAGGGTAGAAAACAGCTAGCAAAATTTTTAAGAGAGTTTCCAAAAGTAGAGAAAATGTTAATGTTAGATACCGTTGTTTCTGGCAGGGCGTCTTCTACTATATTAGGCGAATTTGCTAGATTAGGCATGGAAATTGGCAAGGAAGTCGTTCCGGTTTTGGTTGTAGATAACAATGGGAGTAGCCTGAAAAACGAATACAGAAGATTTGTTGACGAATTTGGGTCTTTCAAAATTCCTCGTATCTTCTCTGAGGATAGAGGAGCGGCGTTAGAGGGAATAGTTGCCACAGTTTATCCCTCCCTAATAACGGGTTCTTACGGAAAGACAGACTGCGGGGACATTTATCCCTGTTTCGGCTCTTGGCACAACGTACCAGAGAAAGAGAAAAAAGATTACGCAGAGATTTTTAATCTGTTTTTGGATGTAATCGAAGAAGGTATCACTGGAGTGAAAAACAGCCTAGAGACCAGAAAGGTATTTTTAACAAAGCTAAATTCAGGTGGATTTTTAAGAAAGAGAAATTTCAATGTAAAAAATATGGAAAATATCGTTAGACGCGGGCTAAAGATTGTAAAGGTCGAGGAGACTTCCGCACATGTTATTCAGATTTATTTTCCAGAGGCGGTTACTGCAAATCTCATAAGACAAATTTGTAAATTGACAGCAGATAAATAAGTACTCTTTTTAAATATAAGGCTCCAATTGATAAAAATTTCTAAGGCAACCAAAAAATCAACAACAGATTTTAGCGAAAAAGAATGGCATAAGGTCGATAAGGCTCACTACGGAAGACGCGTTGAATGGAAAGAGCAGAAATTTAGGTTTAAAGCAACCCAAGACGGAAAACTTGTAGGTTTGATCTCTGGGAAGCATGAATCGGGGGTTATCTATATCGCCCAAATCATCACAAAAGAGGGCGCGAGAGGCAAAGGAATCGGAACAATTCTTATTCGAAAGGCAGAAGAATTTGGTAAGAATTTAGGTGCTCACAAAATTTGGCTTATTACAGGGAAAGACTGGTCAGAAAACGAATTTTACAACAAGCTTGGCTTCAAGGTTGAAGGGGTTCTCCCCGACCATCACTTCCGCCAGGATTTCGTGATATATTCAAGACCAGTTAAATAGGGGTCAAATTTGAAAAAATTCCGGATGTTCCCCTATTTAGTTTATAATTTTAGTTTTGCCTGTGACTATCACTCCCTGTTTAGCCACTTGCTCTGCGACCATTTCAGCAAGTTTACGTGCGTGTTCTTTGCTAAGACCTATTCTAGCAACAACCATGGCCTGACCTGTGCCGGCTATTCCCTGAGCGACGTCTAGAACAAAACCATTCTCATTTGATGTAATTCTTATTGCGTCTGCATAAAGAATCGGGGTTCGCATTGGATCTATACCAATCTTTAGAGGCATGGGTTGATTTTCTTTTGTTTCATCTTTCATCTCTCTCACCCCCTTCGGGTTTAATTCGGTTTTACGATATTAGATGTAGGATGTCAAGAGGCTAAAATTTTTTTGGGGGTCAAATTTTCAGTTTCCTGTTTTCTAAATGCCATTTTTGAGGATATGGGGTCAAATTTTGACACGCCGCCTAAGGTTGTTTAAACTACTCCTGCCATGAATCCGGAAAGAAAGGTTGCGGTAGTTACGGACAGTGGCGCGTCCATAAGGCCGGAAGATAGACAAGCCAAAGAAAATAATGTAACCGTTATTCCTTTGGATTTAGAATTCTTCGAAAACGGTCAGTATGTCAGCTACTCCGACCTGGAGGTGAGCAGCGAAGAGTTTTATCAAAGAATGCGCGAGGGGAAAAAACTTCCTCAAACCTCGGGCGCTATCTCCGGAAGAATTCTTGAAACTTTTAAACAACTTTCCGAAAAAGCCCAATCCATTATTTCCATTCACATTACCTCCAAACATTCGGTTGTCTGGGAATCGGCTGTTTTAGGGAAAAAATTATTTGAAGCAGACGCCAAAAAGGACACTCCAATTGAGGTTGTGGATTCAAACCAGGTATCCCTTGCTACCTGGTTTCCGGTAGAAGATGCCGCCCATCTTTCGGAAAAAGGTGCGACGCTTGAGCAAATAATGGATGAGCTTAAGGAAAAAATGCCGAAAATAAGCCTTTATACTGTTCTCGAAAGCTTCGAGAATCTCAAGCACGGAGGGCGCGCTAAAGAACTTGTAAAAGGGTATCTGGCTTCACTTCTCTCAATTTATCCTGTACTTACCTTTGTTGAGGGGAAACTTACCCAGTGCGGCAGGGCCAGGACCGCACAAAAAGCCAGAGAAAAAATGGTTGAAATGGTTGCCGATGCCGGAAAACTTGTTAAGCTGGCGGTTCTTCACACAAACGCGCCGGAAACAGCCAAAAATATTAAAGAAGCCTTAAGCAAAGTTTACAAAGGAACGATTCCGATTCACGAAGCCGGACCTGTGCTTGCAGTCCACGCCGGTGAAGGGGCTGTTGGGGTAGCCTTTCAAAGGGCCTAAGTGGAGTTAGCACTGACTAGAGGCATTTCTAATTGGGCTTGAATTCCGGAAAGGAGTTTTCCATTATCAACTTGTGCCAATTGCGGCAAATAATCAGCAATTCTCTCTCTGATCTTTTCTATTTTTATGCTAAAATCCTCTACCCCTTTCAGTTTGCTGGTTTCTTGAGAGATAATCATTACTAGCGAATTGACAAAATTTGGGGGTTTTTGACCCGCCTGGATTTGTTTATCAAGTTGCCCCAACCTAGAAAGGGCTCCCTCAAAAAATTTATGATAATCTTCGTATTTCTTTTTTTCTTCTCCAGGATAAGGAAATTTAATACTATCTTCAACTAAGAGTTTTATGGCTCTTAAAACTATTCCTTGGTTTGTGGGTTCGGAAAAATAACTTTTTCCTTCAGCCTTACCGATTTCATCATACTCGGCCAGGGTTACCAATGAAGAAAAAATCGGGTGAAGACTGTTGTAAACCACAAAAACTGGATTACTAAAGGCGTTTTTTTGAATTTCTACGCCGACCTTCGTTTTGGGAGCTTCTATAACTTTTCTGACTGTCCGGATTCGCTCCCCATGTTCAAGCCAAAAAGGATCTAGAAAATTAGTAGATTCCGGTATTTGGTCAACCGTCATAATTAATTATACTTCCTTTAGAAAATTAACAGTATGTTCTCACTTGTCCTGCCTGCCTGCCCATGGTGGGAGTATATCGAAGGAAGAATTTGAGAATGGCGACACAGGTAGATAATGTATAATTTTCTTAATGAAAAAGAGAACGTTTGTAATTCACGGGTGGGAGGGTTATCCGGAAGAAGGATGGCGGCCTTGGTTTAAGAGCGAACTTGAAAAAAGAGGCTTTAGGGTTCTCGTTCCGGCAATGCCCGACACCATGCATCCTAAAATGAAAGCGTGGGTTGACTATCTTGCAAAGATTGTTGGCTCTCCCGACGAAAACTCCTTCTTTGTCGGTCATAGTTTAGGCTGCATAGTTATTCTTAGATACTTGGAGACATTAAAAGAAAGTCAGAAAATTGGTGGCGCTATATTTGTTGCCGGCTTTGCCGGTGATTTAGGAGAAGGATTTGAAGAACTTTCAAGCTTTTTTGGGACACCTGTTGATTGGAAAAGAATAAAAGAAGTTTGTGATAAATTTGTGATTATTCATTCAGACGACGACCAGTGGGTTCCTTTAAAATTCGGCGAAGAGCTGGCAAAAAGCCTGAAGACAAACATCACAAAGGTGCACGGGATGAAGCATTTCAGTGGCGACGACGGAATAACAAAAGCGCCAATTATCCTCGAGAAACTTTTGGAGATAGCTAAATAGAGACGTGTCTTATTCCAGAAGATACTCCCAGCCGGGTTGCCAAACTTTCTTTTTTCTCCAATCCTCCTGAAAAGCTTGCTCCCAGGTTTTGTTTTTTAAAATAACTTCCATGGCCAATTGCGGCGCTTTATGGGCAACTATCGCAACGCGTTTTCCGTTGTAATTTTTCTTTAGAAAGGAAAGAAAGTCAGTAATTCTTTCCTTAACATCTTCATAGCTTTCACCGTCAGGAAATCTTTTCCTAATGTGTTTTTCCTGCATCGGTTCTACAATGCTTGAAAGTTGGGCATTTAATTTTCCGTAATTGCATTCTCTTAATCGCCTATCAAGGATAACCTCTTCCTCAAAGGTTAATTTTGCGGAATCAGCAGCCCTTTTTAAATCGGAAGAAAAAACCACATCAAATTTCTTGTCTTTGATTTTTTCTTTAAGTTCAATTGACTCTTTTACTCCCAATTCGGAAAGCCCGACATCATGCCAGCCGGAAGAAATCCCCTTTTCGTTATCGGTTGTCGTCCCGTGGACGAAATAAGTAATTTTCACTGCCATACTATAGAAAATTATAGTAGAAGTTCGGCCAAAATGCAGTTTTTTGAGATTTTAGGAAAGTTTGGGGAGGGAAAATTAAAACTTCAAGGGATTAACCTCGGACAGGACAAATACTTAAGAGGTCGGACCTCTAAATACATCGAAGTGGAAGTGTGACCGCGATTTTCGTACAATTGAAGCAATGGTGGATGATACAGAGGTTGCAAAAGTCAGGGGCTTATGCTCGGCCCACGAGAAAGAGCTTATAGAGTTTTGCCGGAACCTTGTGAGAACACCTTCTGTTAATGGGCAGAATTCCGAAAAGGAAATTGTTTTACTGTTGGCGGATCAGGCTAAAAAATTGGATTTGCCGCAAAGATTAATAGCTCTTGAAAAGGATAGGCCGAACGTATTTGTGGGAGAGGATTTTGGAGGAAAAAATGGGCTATTGTTCGTTGCCCATCTCGATACTGTCCCCACCGGCGACGAAAGCAAATGGAAACATAAACCCTTTGGAGCCGAGATAGAAGGCGGAAAGCTTTATGGCAGGGGCGCTATAGACTGTAAAGCAGGAATTGCCCTTTCCCTTTATACTCTCAAAATTCTTTCGGATCTTGGAAAGCTAAAAATTGCTAAATTTGCTGCTGTGGTTGATGAGGAAAGCGGAGCCGACTCAAAACTGGGTGCCAGATACCTCTTAGATAAAGGTCTAAATGCCCAAGCTGCAATCTATACTTACTCTGGGGCCGAAACCATAACAATTGGCCATAGAGGAGGTGTTCGTCTCTGGATCGAGGCTACGGGAGAGGCGGCCCATACAGGGTCAAAAAGCTGGCAGAATAAAGAAAAAGGGGCAAATGCAATTGAAGCAATCGCCCAACTTGTAAGCCTTCTTCCTGAAATTAAAATGGAGGGCAGTCACCCACTTTTTCCCGGATACGGGTTTGTCCTCACCCCTACCCTAATAGAAGGAGGAAGTGGCGAATCTATTGTTCCGGATAGGGCTAAAGTTCTTATAGATGCAAGGCTTTTACCGAATAATGATAATGCCGAGTACATAGGTAAAGTAGTTGAATTAACAAAGAAATTAGAGACCGAGAAAATAAAATTCAGAGTTAGTGTAAAAAATAATGTTCCTGCTGTCGTAATATCTCCGAATGAGAAAATCGTTCAAGTTCTCAAAAACCTTGATGAAGAAGTAATGGGAATAACCCCGGAAGTTGGGGGCTGTGGACCTTGGAATGAAGGGTATATGTTTATTGGCAAAGGCATTCCCACCATTTGTGGTTTTGGTGCTGAGGGTGATGGGGCTCACTCTCCCGATGAATATTTGAAGCTGGATACATTAGCAAAAATATTAGAGATATACGTCCGAGCCGCCCTCGACCTGAACCTCTAAGGGGCTGACCTCTAAACAAAAATGGGGTCAAATTTTCGCGAAAAACCCGATTTGCAGGAATAACTATGACATATACACTTACCAAAATGTCAGCCGAATCACCACTTATCTTTCGAGGCGGCAAATTGCCCGTTTTTCATCCAGACCAGGATTACCATGTGGGTTTTTCTGAAATAATGCTCCTCGATGATTTCCAAGATTATGCCAAAACTATAAACATCGTCATGAGAAAAGCCGGAAGAAACGAAAGATGGAGGGCAATAATGTTTGAGGATAGGATTGTTGCCGAGGGCTTATGGACGCTGGAAGAGACAATTCGGTTTGGGTGCGATATGACTGTGGGGCCAGACGGCAATTTTCGTATCCCAGAGGGTGAATTCAGAGAGGAATCAGCTGAAGACTCGGGCACGTTATCGGGTAAGACTAGGCCTGATGCCGTAAAGGTACTCGTAGAACAAGGAATACTAACACGAAAAGGTGAAAATACTTATTACTTTAGATCCGCTCCTTTTGGTTTTAGGTGGGTGGAAAAAGCCGCGGAAAGGATGGACATTACAGCCTCAGTCGGTGAAGTCGAAAAAGATGGGAGGGTTCGGTTTAGTTTGAAATTTAAAGAAGTAAAAGGTAAGAAGTGGGAGATCGCTGACCGGTTGCTTAATTTAATATCACATATTCCGGACTTCTAAATAGAAATTATGGGGTCAAATTTAGAAAATTTTCACTTGCGGCGTGAATCCCGAATGCGGCGCAAATCCTGAAAGAGTTCTCTAATGGCGGTTCCAGGACGGGTAAAAACTCCTCTATCGTATAAAATTTCCTTCACGACTCGGGACCGTGTTCCGTAGTAGGCCTCGGCCGAAAGACCTACCGTCGCACCCCCAATCGCCAGCGGAAAGATAATACAATCGACCGCTTGCGGAATCTTATCCGAAATAGCTAACGACCCAAATAAAAGTACATACTTCCCTCCATCACCAATCAGTCCCCGCAATTGCGCTTTTTTAAGCACCGCTTCCAGCTCTTCGGAGCTAAGGCTACTTAATTCCTCCATTTGGCGGTTCCATTCGGCGTCGAAGTGGATAATTGCTTGTACTCCCCTCTCAACAAAACTCATACTTCTGGTATTTTACTATGAAAAATTATGGAGTCAAATTTTCCACTAGCATTATTTCGCTGCTTATGTTATTTTCGTTTACCATGAGCGAGCGCATACCAATAACACCGACTATTCAAGCTTTTCTTGAGAGAATGAGGAAGTTTGATAAAGACTATCCCAAAGAAGGAGAATATTTACGAGAAGAATTAGACCTTTGGGCGGCTGCTGTGTATAGACCAGGCAAAACCCCTGCAGAAATGATTGCTAACCAAATAGAATTTTCCGTAGGAGAAACAAGGAGACGCGGTGTGTAAATTTCCGTTGAGGAGTACCTCGATGGTCTCTTTTCTCCAAATCCCGCCGGAGAAATTTCGGCAGATATCATAATGGGCAGATTTCAATTAGGCTAAGCTACAAAGAGTCGAACAGATTATAATCCTGAGCGACTGAAAGGAGTCGAATGGATTCCAAATGCCTTTTTTGAGGTACGGATTATAATAAGAGGAGAAACGGTTATAAATTTTGTATTTCAGAAATATTTACCGGTTAATTTGAAGAGTTTGTCTAGGAGATATGAAACCAGATAGGCAAGGAAAGAATAATACGCAATGGGATAAAGGATTATTGCGGCCAGGGTTCCGGTAAACAGACTTCGTTCTATCATTTCCCCAGGCACTTCCAAACACGCAAAGGTAAGATTCTTGAAAGTATCTACTGTTCGTTTGCCTGTACCCAGGGGAATACCGAACAGATTTCTCTTTGGTTTTATTTCTTTGGGTGGGGGTTTCCACCTAAAGAAAACCACGAGGTCTTTTACTAGACGCCTAAAGTCTTTTTTGAAGTCTTCCCGGCTGGCAATCTCAATTTCTATGCCCACTCCCCTATTTTACTTCCTTTGCCTATCTTTTGGCTCTTTCTACCCAAAGATTTTCGTAATTTCTCCCTCTGAGGTAAATAACGAATTTGTATTTATTTACGCCCGTAAATTTCAAGGTGGTCTTTTCAAAACTCCTTCTGGCTTGGGCTACACCCCCTTTGTCTATTTGAGAATATCCCCTCAAAGGAAAATCTTTCGCTTTGACAAACACTCCCCTCGTGCGAACCTTACCGGGTAGCCCGCCCTTTAAATAAAAATAAGCCTTAATAATTTTGTTTTTACCCCCTTTTTTGTAGTTACAGATAAACACGACTTCTTTCCCTTTTCTGTAAAGTTTAAACTTGCCGTCGGTCACGGCATCCTTTTTAAGATTATTCTCAACTACCTTGCCCAGATTGGCATTGTCAAAGATGGAATCCAATAATCCTTCTAACGATAATTTTGTGCTGGCCTCCTGAAGTGTCTTGGGTTGAGGCATCTTTTCAAGGCTCCGGAGCAGCTTATCCCCGTTCTCCTTAGCCGTTTTCAAATAGCTTTCCCGAAATTTCTTGTTGAAGTAAATCTTGTTTCTAAATCTCCGGAGGGTGGCCCGATAAGCTTTTGATTTTCGAAGACGCTCTAAGGAAAACTCCCCCTTGGTCATTAAACAAATTCTACTTCGGAGAAATTATGGGGTCAAATTATTAACTTGGAGATTTTTTTATACGAAGGTTAAGGCAACACCCTTTTTGTTTGCCCTGCCTGTTCTTCCTATTCTGTGAATATAATCCTCAAATGTGTTTGGTAAATCGTAGTTTATTACGTGGCTTACATCCTCAATATCCAGTCCCCGGGAAGCTACGTCCGTTGCCAAAAGAATAGAGATTCTGCTGTTTTTAAAATCATTCAAAACCCGCTGCCTTTGATTTTGGCTTTTGTTCCCGTGTATGGCCCCCGCCCTAAAGCCGCGTCTTGCAAGCTCATCCGAAAGTCTCTGGACTCCCCATTTTGTACGTCCAAAGATAAGAACCTTATTAAATCCTTCCTGTGAGAGGAGGTCTTGCAGCTGGTCTACTTTCCCCTGGCTATCGGTTACTTTAATAATATCCTGCCTAATGTTTTCAATGCTTTCTTTTACCTTTACTGATATCGTTATCGGGTTTCGAACAAAAGAACCAAGAATAAGCTTTACCTTAGGAGGAATAGTTGCGGAGAAAAAAAGCGACTGACGAGTCTGGGGAAGACGCGAAATAAAATACTTAATATCCGCAATGAATCCTATATCCACCATTCTGTCTGCCTCGTCAATAACAATATTATTAAACTTCGAGATGGCCAGTGCCCCATCTTCAATAAATTCCCTTAAGCGTCCGGGAGTACCTATTACAAAGTTGGGATTGGAAGAAAGCTCATATCTTTGCTTTTTTCCATTCATTCCCCCAATGCAAAGTGCCTTATTAATTCCCAAACCATAACTAAAGCCATAAAGCTCCTCACTGATCTGCAAGGCAAGCTCCCGGGTGGGAGTAATAATAAGAACCTTTTGGCTTCTGTCTTTGCAGACTTTTTCTATTAAAGGAATCAGAAAGGCAGCGGTTTTGCCCGTACCGGTATTGGCTATTCCAATAATGTCGGACCCTTCCAATATTGCCGGTATTACCTGATCCTGAATCGGGGTAGGGGTTAGATACCTTTTATCTGCAATGTTTTTCTTGAGCTGCTGACAGATCGCAAAATCTTCAAATCTGTTTTTGGGGGAATAAGTGCTCTGGGGCGTGTAGCCTTCCTGGGCTTCCATAATTTGGACAGCCTGAATCGCTCTCACGATTTCGGCGTCAGTTTTTTGGTTTCTGGAAGGAAATCTATTGGGGAACCTTCTTCCCCCGGAATGTCCGTTTGAGCGGTGGTTAAAGCCTCTATACATATTGGTTTTTAAAGAAATAAAACTGCTTAAATGAGAAAATCATGATGTGGGGGAAAAGATACGAATAAATTCGAAAGATTTTGGGGTACCTTTATCTTACCAACTTCAAAATAAAATCAGAATTAAGCAGATCTATTTCTTCAATCTGCTAACTATAAAGGAAGTATAGCAGAGTTCATACAGGAAATCAAGTTGACTATAGGGTAATGGCAACGGTATTGGAACTAAACCTGAGATTATGGGGTCAAATTTGAAATTAGAGCTGATTTAATTCACGCGGAACATAGAT